>SDBT01000015.1_pt1 | contig 192745 bp, 266 predicted proteins | sample 2277101 | NCBI WGS metagenome assembly SDBT01 (sample SAMN10404973, study PRJNA504765) | marine sediment metagenome | isolation source: marine sediment core GS10_PC15, 103 cmbsf | place: Arctic Ocean: Southern Knipovich Ridge | collected 2010
GCCGATGAGTGAACTGACAGATCTAAAGGTTGAGGTCGAGGAGGTGGTGGAGGCCGCGACACGTAAGCTCGGAGAACGCGACGCCATCGAGAAGCAGATCGAGGAGATCCGGATCAAGGTCGTGTCGATCGACAAGGACCTGGACCTGCTGAAGGTCGTGAACCAGATCCTGCAGGACCGGATCAAGGAAAACCAGGAGGTGGGCATCCCGCTGATCGAGAAGCTGGTGTCGCTGGGTCTCCGGGAGGTGTACCAGGACCCGAGCTACACCTGCCGCATCGATCTGCCGGAGAAGCGGGGCCGCAAGGAGGCCCACTTCTACGTCAGCAATGAGCGCGGAGGTCGAGAGATCGAGACCGAGGTCAAGACGGGTCGTGGGTGGGGCGTGGCGGAGCTGATCGGGTTGCTGCTCCAGGCGGCGGTCGTGGCCGGCCACCCGGAGATTGCCCAGTTCCTGTTCATCGATGACCCGTTGGGCCACATGGACAACGTGGACCAGAAGGCTCGTGCGGGTGGCGTGATGCGAGAGATCTCTGAGGAGATCCAGCTGCTCTTCACCACCACCTCCCTGATCCTGGTCAACTGCTGCGACACCAAGTACCTGGTCCACTGGACCGAGGACGGGCCGGCCGGAGCAAAGCCAACGAAGCGAGGTATGTGATGGGTACACCGATTCCGGATGAAGAACACGGATATCCTTGTCCGGACTGCACTCCCGTTCACACGACCGCGGCGGATGCGCTGATGGAGGGAGATGAGGGATTCTGCTACGCGTGTCGAGGCGGTGGAACTGGAGTCGTTGTCTGGAGTCATCGTAAGAAGCGGCATTACCCGGTCCCATGCCCCGACTGTCAGATCATTAGAGAGCCGTGGCCGGGAGATGCGACACCGCGGCTCTATCTGACCCCCGCCCCACCCGAACCGTCCGAGGAGGGGGAGGACCGGACCTTGGCGTCGGAGCGCTTGGACCGAGAGATGGACCGGCTCATCAAGGGAGTCTCTGAATCTCTGAATGTCATAGAGCCGATGCGGCGCGCCTTCTCGCAGTTCATGCGGTACAAGATGAGTCGGAAGCGAGGACATCTCCGGACTGGAAAGGCTAACCCGTGGTGCTGGTGTGATGACTGCGAAAACATCCGCGGCCCAAACCTGCACGGCAAAGGGGAGGTGGAGCGCCTGGCAGAAGAGACTAGGCGGCTTTACGCAAAGCTAAAGGCCCTGGGACACAAAGATCCAGATGGCAGAACCGACGAAGCCCTTGCCCCCTTCCAAAAGGTGAATCCATGAGTTGCCCAGAATGCGGAGGAGACACCAGCACCCTGCCGGACTACGACGAGAAGAATGGAACCATCGCCCGCCTCCAGAAGATCATCTCGGAGCAAGCTGTCGAGATCCGGAGATGGGCCAGCAGGCACAACGAGAAGGTCGCCGGGCTCGAAACGGAGCTTGCGGAGGCGAGGGATGAGATCACAAAGGCCGCGCTGTTTCCCGCCGAGAGGGAACGCAGGGTGATGAAGGACCGGGACGATCAGATCGAGCAACTCGCCGCCGAGCAGAAGAAGTTCCAGGAAGCGATGGACCTTTGGAACGAGCAGGAAGAAGGGAATGATCGCGATCGCAAGGAACTCCTGGACCACGTCCAGAAGATAGAAGATCAACTTGCCACCGAACAGAAACGAAGGGAGAAGGCAGAAGAGAACATGTACCGGGCTCGTCGAGAGGCCACGAAGTTCTCTCGTGAACTGGCCACCCTCCGGAGAGAGAAGGGGAAAGTGGAAGGATGACGGCGGATAACCCGTACGAGAAACGTCAGATATGGCTGGCCGTGAACAGGGAGCTGGAGGACATCTGTGCAGTGCTGACGGAGCGGGCCCTGTTGACCATCAAGTCACGTGAGCGGATGACCCCGGCGATGCAGGAGATGGCCAAGATTCGAGCCGAAGAATGCAACTCTATTGTGAACCTTGTCCGAGCCCGGAAGAAGGAGGAAGGATGACACCAAAGACCCCACTGCCCAAGTTCAACTTGTTCATCTTCAACAACTATGAGTACTTCAGCGGGGAGCAATCCGGGATGGAGGGATGGGCCCTGGCGCCCCTGTCGTGGGACGCGTTCCTGGAGTTGCTCAAGAGGTCAGCTGTCGAGCACGTGAACATGAAGACGGCTCCGGGCGAGATCATCCAACGAGCGATCCGATCCGTCGGAGCACCTTGGTTCTCCGGACTCGGGGAGTCACCGGACGTCGAGGGCAGTGGGCTGTTCGGACAGGAATACGACCTGAAGAACGGCGTGTACAAGATCAACCTGGGGATGTTGGTCGGGGACGAGGCAGCGGAACTCCGTCTGGCCGAACACGAGAAGGCGATCAAGGAGGCCCGGACCCGAGCAAAGCAGGAGCGCATTGAGCGAAGAGAGCGAGACGACCTGAAGACGTTCGAGAGGCTGAAGAAGCGCTTCGAGCCGGAGGGACAGGATGCCTGAGACAATCAAGCGAAGCAACGGGGTGGCGTGGCGACGACTCAAAACCCAAAAGATGGAACTTGTGGACGCCCGCGCAGAGAATCGATCTGTCAAGGAAGAGGAACTCAACGGCATCATCCACCTCCTCGACTTCATTCAGGACGAACTAGAAGACCACGGCCGCGTTACCCTGGTCGTCCAAGAAGAAGACGACCTACCGTTACCGCTCATCGAGGCCGAAGCGCACAGCGACGACCACTATTATGAGATCAAGTTCAACGCCGTACTCTGGTTCATCCATGCCACTGACGATGAGATCCTGGCTCTGGCCAGATGTGGATGGCGTGGTGACTACCCGTCGGACGCGGTGGCCCAGTGGACGACAGACCATGCAGGTGGTCACGATGGCCTGCAGGATCTATTCAAGCACATCGAGGTCGCAAGCAAGACGGGGACGATGGGATTCGAGTGCTCGGTTTCGTCCGATCAAGCGATGCCATGGCTCTTGACGAATCGACGACTGGTTCACGAGGAGATCATGAAACAGGACAAGGAGGAGGAGTGAGAGAGCCCAGCCAGATTGGCGACAGGATGAAACGGAACTACGAGGACATCACACGACAGTTCCTGCCCCGCCGTACCTACACGATCATCAGAGTGGACGGAAAGGCCTTCCACACCTGGACCCGTGGACTGACGGAACCGTTCGACGAGATGTTCATGAGCGACATGAACCAGGTGGCGATCGAGATGTGCCGACAGCTGCAGGGGTGCCGACTGGCCTTCCTGCAGTCGGACGAGATCAGCTTCCTGCTGACGGACTTTGAACGACTCGAGACCGACGCCTGGTTCGGGGGAGAGCTGCGGAAGCTCTGCAGCATCTCGGCCTCCATGGCCGGATCCCTCTTGACCCAGGAGAACCCCCACCGGCCCCCCGCGTTCTTCGACGGACGAGCCTTCACGATCCCAAGTCGAACCGAGGTCATGAACTACTTCGTCTATCGGCAACAGGATGCCTCCCGTAACTCGGTCCAGATGGTCGCCCAGCACTACTACAGCCAGAAGGAACTGAACGGCCGGAACACGGACCAGATGCAAGAGATGATCCACCAGAAGGGCGACAACTGGAATGATTATCCAGTGGCCTGCCGACGAGGGCGACTGATCCTCCCGACCACCCGACCTTCAACAATCGACTACATGGACGGCCGGACGGATGAGAAAAAGACGACGACCGTCGACCTGACCCGTTGGGTACCGGTAGAGCCGACGATCTTCACCAAGGATCGCCAGCAGCTCCAAGAGCTGATCCCACCTCTTCCGGACGATGGCCCCGAGGCCTATTCCCCGGGGAATAGCCACCCCATGACGTGTGTGATTCTGGAGGGGATGAGCGAGGCGGCCAAAGAGGACTGCACCCTACACGCTCACGAAGGGGCCTGAGTGCACATCTGCCCGATGTGCGCCGGAGCGGCCGGCGCTTCGATCCTGATCATCTGGCGACACAGGAAGGACATACTGCCTTGGATCAAACGTCAACTGCTCAAGATGAGATCAAAAGGGTCAAAGACCGAATAGGCCCGAAGATCGTCACCTACATGGAGCGGGTCCGGGAGCTGCTGATCCAACGGAAGCATGTGGTCTCCACGATCGACGAGATGTCGATGGATAACTACCAGTGGTCCGTGATTGCCTACTACCACGGACACGGACCGGACGATAAGAAGGAAGACGGTCTGGACTTCACCGTCCAGATCGCCGAGTCCGCCGAGTACGATGGAGAGATGGAGAACGGCATCAACTTCATGAGTTCAATCGTCGCATTCAGCGGTCAGATCTTTGGATCAATCTCACCCTTCAACTACACCTCGGAGGTGTGGGTGCCGGCCTCAGATGACAATGCCGTGGACAAACGATTTGACTTCTTCATGAAGTGGCGCCCGTCCTGTGTGGTCAGAGAGATCCACCAGGTGCTGGCAAAGGGGCCATAGGGGCTTCGAGGAGGCAGAGATCAATGGCTGGCGATGGGTATCACGTCGTTTATGACGTCCACAAGAATGGTATCCCGCTCGGGGACATCCCCCAAGGGCAGGGGGGAACGGACGCCCTGATGTTTGTGTCGATCATCCGTGGAGGAGATGGAAGCGTCAGCTACGCCATTACTGGCGTGGACGGGCAGGCCCCGGACAAGGAGTTATCTGCCCAAGACCGCTGGAAGGTGTGGCTCCATATCGCCCACTCCCTCATGGAGGACAAGACTCTGGACGAGGGTAAAAGGGTGCTCTGTCGACAGGTGTTCAAAGCCGTGCAACAAAGTATTCTGGAAAATCGGCGAAGGGAGGAGACCGATGGCTGAAGCTGTGTCGGAGGAGTTCTGGAATGCGTTTTGCGATACCGCCTCGATGGAGGTGCAGTGCGGGTGCGGGGTCTTGTACTTCGCCTCGGGGGACGGTGACTGGAATCCCGGGGAGAAGGAGAGGCTCCAGAAGTTGGCGGCGAAGGAGCCGAAGAAGTACGTGGACAATGTGGATTTCACCCGACGGATTGATATTGCCGGGACCACGTTCGTGGCGGGCTGTCCTTGCCTGGAGGAGAGGCTGACCCGATACGAGGCATTCGTGTGGGGTAATCGGCACATGATTGCGTCGTACCTGACAGCACGGACAAACCGGGAGTTCGAGGAGGCGAAGTGGAATCGGGAGGGGGCTTATGAAGTCGTGAAGGCGGGGGACCTGGAGGCAGCCAAGAGGGTGATTGAATCCTTGCGAGGTAACGTGGCGGACCTGGAGAAGAGGTTGGATGCAAAATAGGGAACCCGACCATGGATCTTGAGGAACAGATCCTCCAGACCCTGAGCCTCTCGGCCGAACACTACCGCCAGGTCCAGACCAAAGGGTCCAGGTCATTTGCACTCAGGCGTGGAGTTATTCAACGGGTCCATGACCTGCTGGGGATGGGCTGCGGTCATCCGGATCACCCCCTTGGTGAAAGCCTACCCGGACCACTCCACCCAATTGCAAAGACCCTCGGTCTCCTGTACGAGAGCGGCGACGACGCCATGCGGGAACGGCTTGTCATCCCGATCCAAGATCCACTAGGTCGTGTAATCGCCATGACGGGTCGGCTGATGGAGGCTGGCGAGCCCCGCTACTACAACACCCACAAGGTCGAGATCGAGCCGGGCATCCGGGGACCGAGTGCCAAGGACGCGTTGCTGGGATTGTTCCAGGCTCGGGAGTCCATACGGCGGAAGGGTCTGATGGTGCTGGTCGAGGGGCCCCTGGATATGGCGGTCGCCTGGAGCAACCGGTTGAGCAACGCCGTCGCCTCAATGGGTACCAACCTGTCGGCGGCCCAGGTGAGGCTCGTGGGCCGCTGCACGGAGAAGGTCGTCATCCTGTTTGACGAGCCAAAGGTAAACCGTCGGGACCCCGATAGTGTCGAGAAGGCCGAGCAGCATACTAGCCTGATTGAAGATCTGATCGATGAACTGGATGACCTTGGCGTGGAGGCGGTCCGGATCTGCCTACCTGAGGGCCTGGACCCCGCTGACTACTTCCAAGGGAGAAGTGGCGCACGATGACAGGACTCATGGGTAGCGTCTGGATACTGGACGAGGACTGCATCGACAAGATCCCGGATCTCTATCCTGCCAGAACCTGCCGGATCGACGACTACTCCGACGGCATGGTCCACCTGATCTTCGACACCGACGAGGACATGCTGCTGTGGTTCAAGGAGCTGATGAAGGACTTCAGTCCCTCCAAGATCCAACAGCCCGACTCACCGTTCATGTTGGCCCTCCGTAAGAACGTGGAAGATTTCCAGAACGCCATGAATAATTATTGGCTCGCTTCCCACTCCGATGAAGCAAGGAGAGATGAGTGAACAGTACCAGACCCCCTGAGCGGCTCTCGAAGCGCCAGACCCTCCGCCACTGGAAAGGACTGCCGAAGCACCGTACACCTCTGGACCAGGTCATGGAGGCCGTCCCGTATGCCCATACGGGCAGCTCGTTCACCAAGGACACGATCCGCGTGACTGGCAGCCGTCCATTCATCGATGCCGTGATGAGCCACCTGAAGGAACTGCTGACCCGAGAGAACGACACGGAGCGTCTGGACCTCAACTACGCCGAGTCGACCGACCGGATCACTCGTGAGCCGACCGGCGCCTGGACCTTCTACGTCAAGGTGCACGAGCGGGGTGGACAGTAGTGGCCGAGTATCCCGAGCACGAGAAGATGAAGGCGGTCAAGGTTGAGAGCCAAGCGATCGGTGGGTTCATCGAGTGGCTGGGCGAACAGGGACTGGAGCTGGCCAAGTTCCACAAGTGCGGGAAGGGATGCAACCGTGATTGCCGGAGGGAGGAGAACGGCACCCTCGAGAGTCACCGGTACAACATCCAGAGCATCCTGGCCCAGTACTTCGAGATCGACCTGGACAAGATCGAACAGGAGAAACGGGCCATGCTGGCTACAGTACGGGAAGTCCACGAGGAGAAACTATGACGCCAACCAATCGACTCCTGCTCACCGACAGTTACAAGGTCAGCCACTGGAAGCAGTACCCACCGGGTACGCAACACGTCTACAGCTACTGGGAGAGCCGAGGAGGTTGGTTCCCCGAGCTGGTCTTCTTTGGACTGCAGGCCATGCTGAGGAAGTACCTCAGTACGCCGATCGAGCACTGGGAGATCGAACAGGCCAAGGGAGTGTGTGGTCGCCACTTCATGCGCGAGGATCTGTTCAACCATGAAGGGTGGTACCACATTCTGACTGAGCACGGGGGTAAATTGCCAGTGAGGATCAAGGCCGTGCCGGAGGGGACGGTGGTGCCGATCCGGAACGTCATGATGACCATCGAGAATACCTGCCCCGAGTGCTTCTGGGTGACCAACTACCTCGAGACCCTACTGTGTCAGCTCTGGTACCCCACGACGGTCGCCACCCTGTCCCGGGAGATCAAGAAGGTCATCAATCGCTACAAGGAAGAGACGGGCGGTCAGGAGGACTCCGAGTTCAAGCTGCACGACTTCGGCTTCCGGGGCGTCAGCTCGGTCGAGTCCGCGGAGATCGGCGGCGCAGCCCACCTGATCAGCTTCCGTGGCACCGACAACATGACGGCGCTGAAGTTCGTCTCGGACTACTACGGCGGACAACTGGGCATGGCGGGCTTCTCGATCCCTGCGGCCGAGCACAGCACCATCACCTCCTGGGGACAAGAGAACGAGATCGATGCCTTCCGGAATATGATCCAGCAGTTCGGTGGACACGGGACACAGGAGACCGGGCTCTATGCGGTCGTGTCGGATAGCTGGAACATCTTCGAGGCCTGCAAGGTCTGGGGTAACGAGCTACTCGAGATGGTCCGCGAGGCCCCCAACATGCTGGTTGTCCGCCCAGACTCCGGGACACCTCACGTGGTGGTGGTGCAGGTGATCGAGACCCTGGACGACTCCGGTCTAGGTGGATTTGGCCACACGGTCAATGAACGCGGCTACAAGGTGCTGAACGGCGTCCGGGTCATCCAGGGCGACGGGGTGGACTACGACGAGATCGGCAGGATCCTGGAGGCCCTCAAGATACGTGGCTGGTCCAGTGATAACATCGCCTTCGGGATGGGTGGAGCGTTGCTGCAAAAACTCAACCGGGACACACAGCAGTTCGCCTTCAAGTGCAGCGAGGTCCGCGGGACCTACGGCGACCGAGACGTATGGAAGGAACCCGTGACCGACCAGGGCAAACGGTCCAAACGTGGTCGCCTGGCGCTGGTCAAGGACGGCAACACTCTCGTGACCGCCAAGATCGACTTCCTGTTAGACGACGATGAGGACTTGGACAACGACCTGCTCCGGACGGTCTTCGAGAACGGAGAGATCATTGGCCACGACAACTTCCAGGATATCCAGGACAGAGCGGAGGCGTGATGTCTGAGCTGACCGGACCCCAACAGGATCAGATTGAGGACGTCCTGGCCGCCGTACCGGGGGTGCTGAAGAAGACCGACTCGTCCATCATCGTCCAGGTCAACTACGTCACCTGTCCCCGGATGACCACCGAGGAGATACTGGTCCTGCAGGCGGCGAAGAATAAACTGCACAGGGACTTCCGCAGCACCCACTGGATTGAGTTCGAGGGTATCCGGGCCGAGATCGATGACGACGCCACACACGACGAGGTCTGTGGTCTACCTCATGACGAAGGAGAGGAGAATACAATTGGGTGATACGACAAAAGGCCTGTATCGGAAGTTCCACGTCGAGCGAGAGGACGGCCGGAGTGCGGTAGGTGAGAGGCATCAGAACTGCGAGTACTTCATCCTGGACCTGAACCACGACCCGTTCGCCATGCCGGCCATCAAGGCCTACGCCGAGGCCTGCCGGAGCGAATACCCTTTACTGGCCGACGACCTGATGAGGATTCATGAAGAGGAAACTCAAGAGAAAACCGGACCCCCGACCGCACCCTGAGTACCGAACCTGGAAGGCTTTGAAGCTCGAGGTCGAGGGGTGCTGGCGATGCCCGCTGGCCACCGACATGAAGATCTTCGGTGACGGCAACACCAACGCCGAGCTGGTCTTCGTAGGTGAGGGGCCGGGGAAGGACGAGGTGCGGTTGGGCATCCCGTTCGTTGGCAAGGCCGGCAAGACCTTCGACGAGATCCTGGAGCACGTCCCGCTGGTCCGGTCACGATTCTTCATCACCAACGCCGTACGGTGTCGGGCCACCAAACTAGATGGTAACAGGATTGCCGATCGGACTCCGAGGTGGCCAGAGCTCGACCAGTGCAGTCCGTTCCTCGAGGCCACCCTACGATTCATCGCCCCCAGGATCATCGTGGCCTTGGGGGAGTGCGCTGTCCAGACGCTTCTGCATGACTACCCCCGGGTTCGACAGATCGGTATCGGGATGTGGCGTAAGACACTTGTCCGGCGGGAGAAGCTGATCCATAAGGGCACGGGTGCCCGGGTCATCCCGACCTGGCACCCCTCGTACGTGAACCGGATGAAGTCTACTCAGTTATTTCAGGACTCGGTAAAGGACATCAGACGGGCCAAGAAACTACTGGAGGCAAGATGAGTGAAAAGTCAGCGCTCGAATGGGCAAAGGACGAGATGGCCAGGGAGGGATCAAACCTGTACTACGGACGCGCCATCGCCGTCACCGAGCAGGCACTTGCACGTGGCAAACGAGAGGTGCTGGAGGAGCTGGCCGCGTCGCTGAAATTCACTGCTGGACCGGACGGTGTAACGGTCGTGGAGGAGATCGGCGCCTGGATACTCGCCCAAGCTGACGGACGAAATGTGTACTCTACAGAAGACCTCGAACGGGCCAGGGTACTCCTGGACACCAGATAGTTTGACAAGGGGGTGGTGCAGTCACGCTTCATAGAAGTGCGCCACCCCCGCCTATTATTCAAGTGACCTAAAGGAGAACAACGTGGCGTACGAACCAAAACCTATTGAGACCGAACGGATCGAACTGTCCGAAGCAATGCAAGATATCGTGGAGAAGCTCGCCCAGCACAACCACGATGTCTGGGCACAGGGCCGGATCAGTGAGGGGTGGGTCTACGGCAGTGCACGTGACGACGAAGCGAAAACCACTCCATGCCTCGTTCCCTATTCCGACCTGCCGGAGGCGGAGAAGGACTACGACCGCAGGTCAGCGGTCGGGAACATCAAGGCCATGATTGCCCTCGGTGTTCTGTCTCAGGACTGACAAAACGACGTCGCAAGGAGGTGGAGGGTGGCGCAGGTTAATGAGCCTGATGAGGAGATGGGTAATTTCCAATGCTTGGATTCCAAGTGTGGTCTCAGCTGGACCGGGCCAATACCTGACGACGGCTGTGATGCGTGCGGGAACGCTGGCGTTAGAACCGACGTGGAGGCTCACGCTGCCGAAGCTGGTCCGAACTCACTTTGTAAGCTTGAGTCTGGTCACGAAGGTGATTGCGAGTTGAGGGAGCAAGGGCCTTAGGGAGACTCCGACGTTGATCCAGGAGGCTAGAATGGCCGGAGCGGTTAGCTCCGGCCATTTGCGCTAAGTACATACATCCAAAAAAAATTGATCGTATACTGCTGGAGCTGTACCATAGGCCCATGACGAAGCCCCGATCTGATGCCGACAAGGAGCTGGATGGTATCCTGGACGAGATGGAAACCAGGATCCAGGGCAGCCTGCCAGGTCAAGAGGAAAATGCTGCGTTCCTGAAACGGTGGGGCGTGAAACCCACCGCTGAACGTAAAGGGAGGAAGAGACGATGGCGCCCGAAGAAGAAGGCCAAGATAAGTACGGAGTCGCCTGCCGCTGCACCGAAGAGACAGCCCCCACGGACTTGACCAAGATCGCCACCGGCCAGGCCTACATCTGCCCCGACTGCGGACGTGGCTGGAAAGGAACCGGCCCTGTCGACCACTGACACATCCAGCTTTGACCCGCGCCTCGGCACCATCATCAAAGGTGGCCAGGTGGTGGTACTGTTCACCGATGGCCGTAAGCAGGCGATTGACTCCGGCTACAAGATCGTCCCGGTGACGAACCGTGAAAAACTCATGGAGGCCACCCACAACGCGGGAACGATCGAAGAGGGGGTCTGCTACCTCTACATGCCCGACGTCCGGATGCTGACGATGGTTCCGGGTAGAAGAGAAAAGGCCCTCTCGCAAAAGAGGGCCGAGTCTCAGGATCTGATGGCGGGATCGAAACTACCCTGACGGCAACGCAAGTCCATCGCTGAGCCTGTCCTTGACACCCCCGAGAGCACTGTAGGCCGACTCAACCATATCGCGGTCCACAGTCTTGTCGGGCATCATCTCCACCTTCAGACAGAAGAGCAGAATCTTCCAGTCCTTCAGAGTCAACTTGGACTCGAAGCGATGGAAGTCCGACACGGCCTTCTGGAGATCGGGGTTGTCCTGGTACTTGAAGTGCTGGAGACGACCCACCAGGTCCCGTAGGCCCTTCTCGTAGAGCTGGTTGAAGTTGACGACCGCTATGCCGGTGGAGTTCCGGACCTTCAGCCGTCCCTGGCGCCAAAAACCCAGGAACTCGGTAAGCGACAGCCTCAGCTCGTCGGAGGGTAGATCTGGCGAGCTTTCGACTGGGCCCTCGAGTTCCAGGGAACTTCTTCGGGCCGGGATCAGGTTCGACGGAATCGGACCGAACCCCGGTAGTGCGTCTCCGTTATTACTGCTCATCAATCCTACAGGAAGGTAAGGGTCTCGGTGTCGGAGTTGGTGACGGTACGACTCGAGGTGGCCAGCGACAGCTGTGCCTCACCAGCACTCGTGGCCTTCACCCGGACCTTCGCCTGGCCGTTCGTGAGCCGGACCCGGACGGGACTGGCCACGTCACCCGCCACGACAGCGTTCTCCGGGAACGGCGTGATCGTCAGGCCGCCGGCCTGGAGCGAACCACCCGACCCCGCCACCACCACGTCGACCTCCAGGCCGGACTCGGTCAAGATCGGATTCCCGGCCGCATCCCGAACCTCGATAATGGCCACGATGCCCGTGGCGAACGGCTGGGGGGTGTCGGACTGCAGGAAGACGATCGCGTCGATCAGGTAGGCGGAGTTGACGCCTGCCAGGATCGCCGGGGCACTCGGTCCGAAGCCGGACCGGAAGGACGTGAGCGGCTCGGAGAACCGCTTGTCGATCTGGAGAGCCCCCACGCCCTGCTCGATCAACTCAGTCGGCAGCGTCGGGACGGTGGTGAGCTCGGCGTCCTGGATCTCCTTGTAGGTCGAGGGCTCGATGAGAGCCATCTCCATCTCGATCTTGTCTCCCGGTGCCAACAGGTGGCCCTGGACGATCTTGCGGCTCGTCTTGGCCGCTGGCCGCGTGATCTCGATCTGTGCCATCCGTCTACCTCCTTAAAGGCTTATTCGATCCCGCCGCATTATACCGCCGCTCACCGCTGGGCAACCTGATCTTCCAGATCTTCTGGCATCCGCTCGTCAATCCAGGTCGCCACCGCCCGGAGACTCTTGGGCAGCCCGTCACGGCCGGCAATGAGCCGCTGAATCTTCTTGATCGTCGTGGCTTCGATGATGAGCGCCCGCTGCTTCCCGATCCCGAACAAGTCCCCGACCTCCTCAGCGGTCAACGGGCGACGCTCCTCCCCCTCCTGGACCTCGAACGGGTTCCCCTTCTCCTCCAAGACCTCAAGGGTGCCGAAGGCCCGGGCCAGGTCCTCATAGCTATAGCGCCCGGGGGAGGTGGCGACCATGCAGATGGTCAAGTCCTCCGTGCCAGCTCGGGCAGAGCATTCTCGATAGGTTCGGGGGGGACCGGAGTGAAGGCGTAATACGGGACAGCTCTCGCCAACACATGCGTACATGCGATGCGGGCCGTCCAGACCGTTCCCAGCGCGGGCATCACTCAAGGTGGTGTCCTCGTAGGGCGGAATCGACCTAAGCCTACCCGTGGCCTAAAAATATGTCAAGGAGCCTATTCCCCGGGGAATAGGTCAGGCGGGATACGGCGGGAGGGCGGACCAGAAATCGGTGTAGAGCCGAGCCAGCACCCGGTCATCCCAGTACTGCTCCATCCAGGCACGGCACCGGTCCGCCCGGAGCCTCAGCTGATCAGGCGCCTGCACCAGGGCGTTCAGTTCGTTACGCAGGCCCTCGAGCTTCACGTTGACCCAGGGCGGGTTCTCGAGTGCTGCCGGGCCCGTCACCTTCCCCATGGCCGCCAGGGTTTCTGGGTCCATGTAGGCCACCGACACCAGCCCCTGGCTCATCCCCTCCAGGAAGACGTTGTGGTAGGAGCCGGACATCACCTCGTCGATCGACACGTGACATATGCTACGGCGCCGCAGGCACTCCTCCACCGACACCTGCTCGATGATGTCGAACTCCACCCGCCCGGGATTGTCCTGCTGCACCAGCTCCAGCACCTGCTTCGTCTCGGCCCACCCCTTGACGCTCCAGGGGTCCTTCGACTGCTGGGCCTTGCCGTAGCGATTGGACGGGCTGAAGGCGATCCTCATCGGCCCGTCAGGGGGCCACGACCGATCCCGCGGCTGATACCCTCCCTCTCGGATCGGCATGATGTTTGGCATCACGGTACTGCGGGTGAAGAATCGGGCGTGGTACTGAGCACTGACGGTCGTCGGCACCCCCAACTCCACCAATTCGTGGTTGGCCGTCTCGGGTCGGATGCAGTAGTGGGCCGTCACCCGCTTGGGTGGGTCCATATATTTGATCAGCTGCCAAGGGTTTCGCTTCAACGAGAAATAGCTATGTAAAACGTAAGTATTCGCCCATTCAAGGAGCTGCCGACCCTCCGGGCTCTTATGACTCCACAGGACATCGTAGGGGAAGGTGCGGGTGCCGTAGCCCGGTAGCCCGACGATGCATCGACTCTCGTGTTCGGTGTGTTGCTGGATTGCCCGGGAGAGCCGGTACGGAAATCCAGCCAGTGGCGTGTTGGCCAGCTGCAGGATCCTCACTGATTCAGGAGTCTGATCAAGAACCGGGAGAAGGCACCGTACCGTCGGGTGGCGGTGTCGAAGCACGCCTCCTTCATCCGGTTCACCGTGTCTCGGTCCGAGCACATCGTGATGGCCCGCACCAACTCATCGTGGTTGGGGGACCACTTCCTGGCCAGGCTCGCCGGCCCCCCATCGTCCGCCTTCACCAGCCAACCGTCGACTCCATGGGTGACGGCCTTGTTGGCCGGCAACACGTCCATGACGATCGGTGGCACGGCCAACGCCTGGAACTCCCAGACCGGCAACCCCAACCCCTCGGGACCTGAGGGAGCCAACGCCATGCTGCATTCCCGGATGTCGTCAAATAGATCCGGGCGACTGAACTCCCCCTCCCGTTGCTCAACCCACTCGGGCATGTTGGGGATGGGGGTGTTGCGGGTCCGGAGGACCATCCGGATCTCTCGCTTCAGCTTGAACAGCTTCTCCCTGGCCTCCAAGAAGGCCTCCAGGACCAACTTGGTCTGCTGGCGAGGCCGCACGTCGTACTTCCCCTGTTCGATCCCCCGGGCATCGTGGAAGAAGGTGACGATGTCCTTGTATTGTGGACGGCGAGGCAGCAGCCCCGGGTCCCACTCCAGAGGCAACACCTCTCGACCCACTGCATTCTGAATGGCCTGGTGGGCAATGGCCGTCACGACATCACACTCCCGAGCCCACCGCTCCTCCGGCTCCTTCCGGAACAACTCCCACATCGGCACGTAGATCGTCTGGGCCCCGTTCTGCTTCGCCCACTTCAACCACCGGTCGTTGACCTTCTCGAGGAAGATGATCGTCTGGGTGTCGGGATGGGGCATCTCGGTCTCCGGGTACCGGTGCTCCTCATCCCACTCGGGATTGCCGTTGATCGACGCCACCCGGACCCGACCCCCCAGGCTCTCGACGGTCTCGACGATCTGCTTGGCGATATACCCAAGCCCCTGGGCACGCCACTGCCCCCAGACCAGTACCCGACGACGCTTCAGCTCACCCGTCTCGTGGACCACGGCCGGGTATTCACGACGTTCCATCACGTCATGGTAGGCCGACACCACCTCCTGGACGGTCTGACGATAACTGAAGTGCTTGTGGGCCTTCGCCGAACCCTCGTCGGAGAGCCGCCGGGCTACCTTCCGGTCCGATCGAATCTTGTGGACCCACCAGGTCATGTTGGCCGCCACCTGCCAGTAGATCAGGTGACGTCCCGTCTCGAACTCCCAGGGCAGAGCGGGGGGCTTCTCGGTCAGCACCGGTATGCCGGAGGCCAACATGTCCTCGAGTCGATCGGAGTGATAGCCGCCCACCAGTCCATTCGGTATGTCGATGGCGCAGCTGCTGTTGGCGATGACCTCGTTACGATCCGGACCGAAGAGCGCCGTCTGCACCCCCCTGACCCGCTGCCATCCACCCGACTGACTGTAGACGACCAGCCCCTGGGCCCCCAGCTGCTCCTGCAGGTGACCGAGGATCTTGTCACGCCTCTCCGAGTAACCACCGAAGAAGACGGCTGGTCTCGGGTCCACGTCATCCGGGTGAGTCTTCCACACCTTCTCCACGTAGGGATGGTGACCCTGGACGGCCCGCCTCGGGTACACTCCCTTGCTGCGCCAGAGCTTGTCCCGACCGGCCTCCTTGCTGCAGAAGGCGTCCATGTACTTCAGCACCTGCTCATATCGAGCCTCACGTGACGGGTCCCCCTGGTAACTGGTGAGGTCAAAGCTCAACAGGATCTTCACGCAGTTCGGCGCCGACCCATCGATCAACTCGATCATCTCCGGCACGAAGGCCTGATGGGGATGAGAGAACAGGACCAGGTCCGGCCTGGAGGCCAGGATCTTCTCGCCCAAGTGCTTGTCGGTGTAGTGGGTGCGGGTCATGACGTGCCCGAGCTCACGAGCCGCCTGCTCCACATACAACTCGTCCGGCGGGCGTGTCGTGCCCTTGAACTCAAACGGTCCTTCGGCGTTTCCCCACCAAATATAAGCGATCCTCACAGGTAATCCTCCAGGTTGACCTTGGGCCAGATGTCAATTTGACTCACCGGGGACGCGTTCAGGATCTCGAGACCGGCCTCGTAGGCCCCGGCCTGCTGGAACCCGGCGTGCAGCTTCTTGAACGACTCCACCCACTGGTGATGACGGGGCTCCATCATGATTCCCGGCTCCACCTCCTTGGACCGTGCATAGTTTTGGTCGGGAAGGATCTTGCCGTCGGCGTAGTATCCCTTCCCTCGGTCGGACGGCATGCAGGCATCCACGCCGACCAGGATGATCCGCTTGGCTCCCAGCCGGTAAGCGATCGACACACCCCAGGTGGCAACCGTCGCCCACATGTAGACAGAATCCGGGTCCTGATGCGGCTTCCATTCGTTGGCCAACTTCAGCCCGTAGGCCTGCTGGGGCCAGGGGAAGTTGAGGTGCCGCATGGTACCAGGGATGAAGATCGGAAGGTCCGGAGGGATGATCGTGTCGTGGCCGCCGTGGAACCCGGCGTGGTTGTTCCGGTAGATCGTCCCGTCGGTGAAGGCCCAGTAGGTCGGGATCAAATGACGAATTGAATCGTTGAGTCCGATCACCAGGTGGCCCTGCAGCTTGCTCCACCGGAAACCCTGCAGGCTCCAACCGAAGGCGACGACGAATGCTGTGGCTCCGGGATTCTTGCCGAAGAACACCTTGCCGTCCTTCGGAGACCATCGCTGCGCGACGGGTGGGGGTTTGGGCGGATTGCGTGGTGTGGTCATCCGACAGTACGTACCGACTGACGTACTTCAGTCATCGGGACCGTCACCTTCACCCCCTCAGGTGGGCCACTCTGGAACTGCTGGCCAGGCACGAAGTGGTGACGAGAATCGTAGACGAAGGTCTCCGTGTTCATGGGCGGGATGTAGAAGGGTGGCGGCTCGGTGGCCTTGCGCGGGTCCCCCTGATACTCCGCTGCACTGGCGTAACCCCACAGGGTCTTCTGGCCCAGATTATGACAGTTGATCTCTCGGGAATAACCCACCAGTTGACCATCCCGGTGAAGCTGATCACACAACTCGGTGTCGTCTCCGAACTCTCCACGCTTCTGACGGGGGAACTTGATAGCCGCTCGACGGACGACCTTCAACGTATTGCCGACGGCGTTGCAGTAGACAACCGCCGAGTCCTGCGTGTAGGGACGCTGCAGCCAAACCGGTGGGACCATGGCGGCCAACACGGCAAGCTTTGGCCGCTCCCTCATGTGCTCCAGCATCCTGGTCAGCCAACAACGATCACCCATATCAGGTGCCTCGATGTCGCTGTCGGTGACGACGTAGAACTCGTCCTCTGTCTCGACCATGGAGTGGAAGATCGGTTTGGGGTAGAGGGTATAGGTGTTGTCATTGCTCAACATCAAGGTGCCGAGGGGTGGGCACTCACGTGCCGATGTGAACTGCCCTCGACCCACGGTGCCCTGAAAGCGTTCCACCAACCACTCCACCGTCGCCCTGTCCGACCCGTTGTCCCAGACGTGAAGTCGGAACGGGTACTTGGTTCGCTTCTCGATGCTCTCCACAGTCTTCTTAAGAACCTGGAGCCGGTTGAACGTAGTCAAGAAGATGTTGATCGGCCGACGCCCGTCAGGATCGGTCATGGCTCATCCTCTCCCAGATCTTCGTGGCCGCGGCGGCGTAGGTGAAGCGCGGTGCCTGCTGGTGACCCGCCTGGGCGATCCGGTTCCGCTCGTCCTCGTGTGCCAAGTACCAATCGATCTTCGTCCGCATGTCTTCGATCGTTCCGGCGAAGCTGGCGAAGTGGACGCCATCGATCAGCTGGTGGGTCTGGGCCATGTCGATGGACTTGAGCTGGTTCATCAGCAGCATGCGGCCCGACCCCAACACCTGCGGGACTCTCGGGCCCACGTTCTCGTAGGTCGGGAAGTCCATCACGATGTGAGACTTGTTGTACCGTTCGTTGGCCTGAGGGCCGTAGTAGTTCAGCCCGATCAGACCACGCTTACCGTAGTAATGATCGAGGTGCCAGGCGTAATCAAACCGAGAGATCCGGCCCTTGTGGTAGTACTTGCCCTGGTCACCTAGGAAACAGACGTCCAGGTCCTGCTCCTCGGCAATGGGATGGAATATATCGGGACTATAGGCTGACGGCACCCAGAGGAAGTTCCGAGCACCTGTGGCCAGGCAGGCCTGGTACAACACCCAGTCGTGAAGAATGATCAGGTCATAGATCTGCGAGAAGATCAGCAGGTGGTGAAGATTGAAGTGCAGGTCTTCCTCGAGCAACAGGGCCAGCCGGCCCTCCTGCGGTGGCTGGAAGAGCCTGAAGTCACCACCCTCGAAGAACTTCGGCGTACCTGGTAGTAAAAGATGCCAGTCGGCCACGTTGGGTGTGAACTCTTCGGTGAAGAACTCGTCGGGAGTCTTTCGGATCACCTGGGGCCCGATGGACTCGAAGGCGGGGAACCATCCGGGGCTGTAGAAACCTTGCTGGGTCAGCTCACCGATAGAGCGAGTTTCTTCCCAGTAGATTGCAATCTTTCCTGAATGAGCTTCTGGTACGGTCGGGTCCATGGGCTATGATCTCCTCGCCATGACCCCCTGTATACTGCCCCGACACCCACGTTTCAAGGACGAAACTAATAATAAGTATGGTCGGTTGTTCGAGACGCCCAACCTATACCCCGACCGCTACAGGAACTGGACCTCGAACTAGTTCCTGATATTTTTCTACCCACAAGTCAGCCACTCGGCTCCAGTCGAACTGCTCGGCGTGCTTCCGAGCCCTCATCCGTACCTCCTCATAGGCCTGGGTCTCGAGCATCATCTTCACCACGGTATCGATGAAGGGATCGGCGTAGGATGCGTGTGGCTCCAGGTACGAAGCCATTGTGGGCGGTAACAACACGCCGTGGTCGTAGCCAACGGTCGTCTCAAGCCCAGCCAGGTAGGTACTTACAATATTACAGCCAGCCAGCATCGCCTCTACCGCAGTTATGCAATGCGTCTCCCAGAAGAGCGAGCTGTATCCCCACACACCTGTCTTCATGAACTCCCGAGCCAACTCATCCTGGCCGATCCGACCGTGGACGTGAATCCCCTCCTGCTCCAGCCCTTGCTTGACGGCTGAATGGTGTTGCCGTTCCACTGGATCATTCCTTGCCGCCACCGCCTTGTCCCAGTTGTTAAAGCCGTAGTAGATGTGGAGCTCGGCGTCCGGCACTCGCTTTCGTATCCTGGGGAACATCACCAACAGGGCCAACAGTCCGCGGTCCGGCGAAGACGACCAGATCATCCGGTGCGGATTGCGCTCCTCCGTCCCGTCGAACCGGCTCACGTCGACCCCATCCGGCACCACCCAGATCTTCTCCTCAGGCAGCTCCTTGTGATGCTCCAGCAGATACCGACTATGCCAGGGCGAGAGGGCCGCATAGACGTCCACCACGTCAGACCTGATGTCCATGGCAGGATCGGGCCCGATGAAGATGTCGTGAATCCAGACCGCCTTCACGCCTGCCCGGATGGGGAACCGGAAGGTGTCGACGGTACGGCTGGAGATGAAGAGATCGATCCAGTTCTGCTGAATGTATCGCTCGAACTGGCTGTGGTCGTAGTACTGGACCATTCCATCTTCGTCGCCGTACGGGCCCTCCAGGCCCGCACAGTCCCCCACCACCGCAACCCGCCATCCCTTCCGGGCAAACCAGTAGGCCAGGTAGGCCGCACAGGTTTCCGAGCCCCCGATTCCTCCCCCGTTTATATTCAAGGGTGTCCAGCGCTCGTAGGCTGGTCCCGTGTAGATCACCACATGGGGCTTGGTCTGCTTCTCCGTCAGCCTCGCCTGATTGACCGAGTCCTCCTGGTGATACTCGTCGTACCTGCTTCCCTCGTCGTGCTCTCGACTCACGGCACCCCAGTGAAAGACAAAGGAGCCGTGCGCCTGACCAATCCGATAACCCTGTCGCTGAAGCCGCATGCAGTAATCCACGTCCTCGCATCCCGTCTTGAACTCCTCGTCCAGCTCACCCGTGGCGTCGATAGCCCCCCGGGTAAAGAGGGTGGCGTAGAACGCTACCCACTCCCGCTCCACCACCTCGCCCTTTCGAGTCTGGTTGGACCGGCCTCCCCATTCCATCACCGCCTCCACGTCCACTGATCCGATCCGCATCTTCGGGACCAACGGGACGCCGTTGACCTGCATCTGCTGAGCAATCTCATCACTCTCGCTGTAGAGCCAGCCCCGATCGCAGTTGGACAGCACCCCCACACAACCCATGTCCTGGGTCTTGGCCACCCGGGCCATCTCGTCCAGCCATCCTGGCGACACGACCAGATCGTTGTTCAGCACCACAACGTACTTGGAGCGGGTGGCGCGGAAGCCCAGGTTGACCGCCTCCGAGAAACACCGTCGCCGCTCACCACCCAAGAGCGTCAGGTCATCCTGACTCTTCACCCAGTCCTGAGTGCCGTCGGAACTCCCGGCGTCGGCGATGAAGATCTTGTACGGGACCGTGCCCCTGCATTTCCTCAGACTGTCGATGCAGATCTGGGTGTACTCGAGACAGTTGAAGGTCGTGACGACCACGGACGCCGTATCGTCATCCGGGTTCATGTCGACGACCGGATAGGCCACCACAACCTCGGTAGTGGTCGGCTCCAGTGCATCCAACACCGCCCACCATCTATCGGCCGTCGCCTCAGGAGAGAAGGCCTGACTCTTCAGCCGTCCAGCGGTCCCGATGATCTGCCGCAGCACGGGGTCCTGCAGGCGTCGAAGGGCCAGCCCCCAGTCCTCCGGGTTCCGTGCCACCAGACCCGTCACCCGGTCCTTCACCAACCGGAGGTAGGAGTCGAGGGGCCCGACGATCGTCGGCAGCCCCAACCCCATCGCCTGCACCGCCTTCACCTGACCCTTGGCCGACCGAACTGGATCTGCAGGACTGATGGCAATGTCGCAGTCGGCCATCAGTCCGGGCCAGGTGTCACGTGACCACGGGTGGGTGGCCCCGACGTGCTCGTGGATCGTCACCAGCTCCATCCCCAGACTCTCGATCGTCGGACGGATCTCCTCCGCCAACCCCTTCCCGCCCCCGTAGCCGGTCCAGACGACTTTCAACCTCCCCCGTCGACCGTACCGACACCTCACGCCCTCCGGCACCTCCATCACGTCTTCGATCGTCAGGGCCACGGCCCCCACGTCCCGACACTTCTGAGCCAGCACATGAGACGAACAGATCACCACATCGTAGACCTTCAGGTCGTCGGCCATGGCGGGTTGAAGATCAAACAGGTCCTCGCAGAGATCCGCCGCCACCCGCTTACCCTGCTGCCGCCACTTCTCCACCTGCTGACGAGATCCGATCACGTAGGGGTTGGACACCACCACCAGGTCGGCCGTCACCTGATCTGTCCGCTCGACGATCCTGGAGAAGTATCCCCGGAGACGCATCGCCCTGGCGACCTGCAGGACTCGGAGTCGCGCCTGGACAGCGTCCTCTTCCGCCGGACACACCCAATCGACGTGGCGTAGGCTGCGCGCCTTGGTAGCCCGGACCTCCATCGATGGGGTCCGGTATCCGTCGTAGTTTGCGATCGACTGCACCACCAGACCTGCCCGGTCCAACAACTCCACCATCTCCCGCTTATAGAATCCGGTCTTGTGGAACTGTCCATCGTCTGGCTCACCCCACAGGCTCTCCTGGTATCCATAGATGGTGTGGCGGTACCAAGTCCGCTCTTCCGGAGTCTCGGCGTTCACGTAGGCCTTGCAGCACTCGGCCAGGTCCGGGAGCTTCAGATGCAGCTCACCTCCGGGCTTCAGCACCCTCCCCCAATCCTTCAGGGCCTTCCGGGCCGCCTGCCCATCCAGGTGCTCAAGTGCATGCTCGGAGAAAATGCTGTCGACCGACTCAGGTCCGTAGGGAAGGGTGTCCATCGAGAACACCTCGTCCACCGCATCCACCCCGTTGAGGTCACAGTTCCAGAACCCTACCCGCCTCTTGTTCCCACACCCCAGGTTCAGGCGAAGCGGTCGGTCCCGCGGGGGTCGACGTATCCCGAGTTGATCAGCGTAGATCTCGACGTTGAGCAACAACCCCGGGTCATCCGGCATCATCGCCAACAGTTCCTGGTTGACCTGATTGGCTTCCTCATACTGCCCGGACCAACCCAGGCCAAGACTCAAGAGACTCCGCGGCAACACCTTGCTCTGCCACATGTCCTGGAAAAAAGACTCCTTGGCGATCGGGATCGACACGGCCGTGCGGGCCCAGAAGATGGCCTCGTCATAGACCTTGGCGTCCAGACAGAGACGAGTCAACGTCAGGTAGGGCTGCACCCACTGCCAATGGATCCGGACAGCACTGAGGGCATACTTGCGAGCCTCGTCCCCTTGCTTCAGACCATAGTGAGCATCGGCAATCCGCCACATCGCCTCCATCTGGTACTGCATCACGTTGGCGCCATCGGTGTACTGCATCAGGGGAGCAAGGCATTCCTCGAAACGTCCCAGCTCGAACAGCTCCTTGCCGTAGTAGAACTTGATCCTCGGCGTGGCGGTGCCGGCCTCCATGGCCCTGGCCATGATCCGAAGGTTACGACCCTGGTCGGCCTTCATGCCGGCTTCAGTCGGGTGGTGATGAATCGGCGCTCCGTCGAATCGCATCCTCTTGGCCGTGTAGGGGATCGACAAACACTCGTGGACCACCTCACACCACGGGAATCCACTCGAGCGTCGTACGATCCTGTCGGTCGGGACAATCGTACGAGCCGAGCCATCGGCGAAGTGGGCGTACCAGTAATCAATCTGGACGTAGTCGGGCTGATTCGATACCAGCTGACTCTTCATCTCCTGGAACGCCGGCAGGTCTTCCGGGTGCAGGATGTCATCGGCGTCCAGCCACATGACCCACTCGGAGGACTGGACCTTCGAGAAGGCAAAGTTGCGGGCCGCGGCAAAGTCGTCTATCCAGGGGAAGTGATGGACCACACCGTACCGCTCGGCAATCTCAACCGTGCGGTCGGTGGAGCCCGTATCTACGATGATGATTTCGTCGAAGAGTTCGCGACAGGAATCGAGGCATCGGGCCAGGAGTTCTTCCTCGTCCTTCACAATCATGGCCAGCGCCAGCGTCATGGACGACAGTCTAACTTAATCATCGTCCTTCTCAAACTCCGTGCTGACCGTGATGTCCGCCCCAGCCGTAACAGAACCGATGGCCTCAACCTCGATAAGGATCGACTCACCCCCCACCACGGGTGAATCCATTTCGGCCGACACGCCCCTGTTGGTTGTTCCGATGGCGTTAATCACAACCTTACTGCCGTCCGTGGTGAAGAAGGACGTGCCCCCAATTCCACCAGTGGTGTGGAGGATGTCGATGCGCATCGTGGCGCTGGCCGGCGGTGTGTTGGCAAACGCTTGAGCACCCACGAACCGGACATTTGACCAGCCCCTGTTGGTCCCGAGGATGATCGGTCGCATCTCGTAGGTCTTGACGGTGGCGGAGCCCGGGATGAAGAAGTCGAAGGCAAAGCCCTGCCGGGACGATCCCCCGCCACCCGCGCCCGTGGCGCCCTGGGCACCCGTCTGGCCGTCCGTACCGCCCAACCCCGTCAGACCTTGAGGACCCGTGGCACCAGGCCCCGTGAGACCCTGGGCTCCAGTCTGGCCCACAGCACCCGCGCCGCCCTGAAGACCCGTCTCTCCCTGGAGGCCCGTGACGCCCGGCCCGGTAACTCCGTCGGCTCCCGTGACTCCCTGGGGTCCGGTCGGACCCGCGGGGCCCGTCATGCCGGGGCCGGTCTGGCCCTCAGCACCGGTCTGGCCAACCGCACCCTGAAGTCCTGTCTCGCCCCGAAGGCCCGTGACGCCCGGCCCGGTAACGCCGTCGGCGCCCGTGACTCCCTGCGGGCCGGTGGCACCCAAGCCGGTAACTCCCTGGGCACCGGCACCGCCCGCCAATCCGGTCTCGCCCTGAAGGCCCGTGACTCCGGGGCCGGTGACTCCGTCGGCTCCGGTCTGACCCTGGGGTCCGGTGGAGCCGGCCAGGCCCGTGACGCCTTGAGGGCCTGTGGCACCAGGCCCCGTCACGCCCTGAGCGCCCGCGCCACCCGCCAATCCGGTCTCACCCTGGAGGCCCGTGACGCCGGGACCAGTAACGCCATCCGCTCCGGTGACGCCTTGAGTTCCCGTCTGACCCTGAGGACCTGTCATGCCGGGGCCTGTTTGGCCCTCAGCGCCCGTCTGGCCAACAGCTCCCTGCAGGCCAGTCTCACCTTGAAGTCCGGTGACTCCGGGGCCGGTGACCCCATCAGCTCCGGTCTGACCTTGAGGCCCAGTGGAGCCGGCCAGGCCCGTGACGCCCTGCGGGCCAGTCTCTCCGGCGGATCCTGGCGCACCCGCCAATCCCGTTTCGCCCTGAAGGCCCGTGACACCCGGGCCGGTGACCCCATCAGCTCCGGTCTGTCCCTGCGGACCGGTGCTGCCGGCCAATCCCGTAACGCCCTGGGGGCCAGTGGCGCCGGGTCCGGTGACGCCCTCCGCTCCAGTCTGGCCGACAGCTCCCTGAAGCCCTGTCTCACCCTGGAGGCCGGTGACACCGGGACCAGTAACGCCGTCAGCGCCAGTGACGCCCTGCGGGCCGGTGCTGCCCTCCAAGCCCGTCACTCCCTGAGCACCTGTGGGTCCACCACCCTGAAGGCCCGTGTGGCCCTGAGGGCCAGTGGAGCCAATTCCCGTCAGCCCCTGGGCTCCTGTCTGGCCCTCAGGGCCAGTGCTGCCGGCGAATCCCGTCACGCCCTGCGGGCCGGTGCTGCCCTCCAGTCCCGTTTCGCCCTGCAAGCCCGTGACGCCCAACCCCGTGAGCCCCTGGGCTCCAGTCTGTCCCTGCGGGCCTGTGGCACCGGCGAAGCCCGTCGTGCCCTCTCCGGCCGCGCCCGTGACACCCTGAGGGCCCGTACTGCCCCGCTGGCCTGTCACGCCCTGAAGACCAGTGACGCCCGGTCCCGTCAGCCCCTGGGCTCCAGTCTGGCCGACCGCCCCCTGGAGGCCCGTCTCACCCTGAAGTCCCGTGACGCCCGGCCCGGTAACTCCGTCGGCTCCCGTGACTCCCTGCGGACCGGTGGCACCCGGTCCGGTAGCCCCCTGCGCCCCAACGCCCCCCGCCAATCCCGTCTCGCCCTGAAGGCCCGTGACGCCCGGTCCCGTGAGGCCGTCAGCTCCTGTGGCTCCCTGGGGTCCGGTGGCACCGGCCAATCCCGTTAGACCCTGCGGTCCTGTCACTCCAACTGTCCCGGTCAGCCCCTGGGCGCCTGTCTGGCCAACGGCACCCACACCGCCCACTTGGCCCGTGACGCCCTGATCACCCACACCGCCCTGCTGGCCGGTCACCCCCTCAGCACCTACCAAGCCCTGCTGGCCCGTGACCCCCGGCCCGGTGATCCCCTCCGCGCCGGTCTGACCCTGAGGGCCAGTGGCGCCGGCCAATCCCGTGACGCCCTGCGGGCCAGTGGCACCCGGTCCGGTCAGCCCCTGGGAACCCGTGACCCCCTGGAGTCCAGTGGCGCCGGCGAAGCCCGTCACGCCCCCCAGACCCGTCTCGCCCTTCCCCTGAGCTCCAGTGGCCCCCTTGGGACCCGTCGGTCCTCCTGGACCCGTACCGCCACCCTCGGGGCCTGGTGTTCCAGTCAGACCCTGGGGGCCCGTCGTCCCCTGGGGGCCCTGGATGAAGATGTCTACGGATTGGGATACGTCAACGTCGTGGGACATACCTACACGTCATGGATGCCGAGGCCGATCCGCAGAACGAACTGGATGGGCCGGATGATTGTGTCGTTCCCGTAGTCCGCCTTCAGCTCAGCATAGAACTCACCCAACCGGTCAGTGTCCACGGACCCTAGCTTCACCGTCGCCTTGCCCTTCTTAGGCTCACTCGCCACCGCCGCCTTGCTGACGATCGCTGCCGTGTCCAGGTCATGCGCCCCCGCCTTGACCATGAAGGTCAGGGCAGCACCGGTGAAATCGATCGGCTGACCAGTGATCTCCGAACGCGCTGTCATCCGGAACGTAGGGGTCTCCCCCTTGCGGATGGTCTTGACGTCCTCGAACTGATTTCCCATGGATTCCCTCGCCCCTAGATTCTACACCGACCCCAACTACTGACCTGTCGATCTCGTCAAGTTCCGCTCAGAGCGGAGGCGGGCATCGTGCCATAGATCCAAGCCGGCAGCAGTCCCCCCTTCACGTCACTCTCCCATCCCTGCGCCACCCCCTCGGTGAAGACCCGATCGATCCTCCGGTGACTCATCTGAGAGAGCCAATCCCGTCGGGTCAATGGAGCTATATCGATTCCCCGCAGGACCGGCTGGTGCACGATCGGACGTATGTTGACCTTCAGGTTTGGCATCTTCAGCACGTCGGCAATGAAGTCCAGATCCCGGTCGCCGAGAATCTTTCCGATCCCCCCCACCTCATGAATATCCTCAAGCAGCGCCATCCCCCTGGCCTGTCTGGTTGGCAACCGACGGGCCTGGCCCTGCGGCGGCCGCAGGTTGGCAGCCATCACGGCATCCAGGGGAGCGATGTCCCCCTCCATGAACTTACCCGACCCATCCCCTCCCAGTATTCTGGTCGTGTTGACGACGGCACGACTGACCATCTCGAAGTGCCGACGAGGAATGTGGGTACCGGTGCCCTTGTAGACGTCCCGGAGAGAGTCGGCCACATACCTGCGGGTGGCGGTCGGACCCATCACCTCCAGGACATCCCGAGGGTCCTTGGTGCCCGTCGAGAGCAGCTGGCCCGGCACCACCATCTGACCCCTCGAGACCAACGGCTCCTGATTGGGTGGAACCATGTGGACCTCACCGGCCACGAACACCAGGTGCCCACCCGCCGGGTTGAGCTCCACCTTCTCCACACGACCGGGAATCTTGGCGATCGCCCCCTTGCCCTTGTAGATCTTCGGGAACTGGAGCAATTGACGTATCCGCTCCATGTTGTCCGAGACGATCTCCCCACGCCCCACTGCTCCACTGGTGTGGAAGCTGGAGAGCATCGCCTGACTGGCCGGCTCCGTCAGTGCCTGACTGCTGACGATCCCGACCGGCATACCCTTGTTCGGCAGCCGTCCCCGCTCATCCAATCCGTAGCAGAGACTACAGACCCCGTGGGGAGCCTCACAGGTCACGGGACTCCGGACCGTGATGGTCGTGATCCCCTGCAGCTCCAGGGCCGACATCACCTCGTCCGTCACCACCTCATCCTTCCTGAACGTCCCGGCCGCAACGGCCAACACACGGCCGAGTGTGTCACGATCCGGCACCACCACCGGGATGCCCCTGGAGGTCCCGCAGTCCTTGACGCTGATCTGCTGAACGATGGACGTGGCGATCAAGGACTTGTTGAGGGCCCCCGGCTCACTCTGTCGCTTCACCTTGTCAATCAACCCCTTGCGGCCTCCAAAGCTGGCGGCCCACCAGGCAGCCGGCTCCAACCCCTCGGCGTAGGACTTCAACACCGGATAGGGAATCGTCCGGCCCTCAGCGTCCTGGAACAAGAGCGGTGCCACCATCATCTGACGGAGCTGGTTCGGACTTCCTCGAGCTCCCGACCGAGCCATCTGGACGAACGGATTCTCCGGGTACCGCTCAAACAGATAATCGTTGATCCTGTTCGCTGCCTTGTCGAGTTCCCGTACAGTCGCCAACGGTCGCTCCTTCGGCGGCTTCGACGCCACCGCCCGCTCCACGTCCCGGAGGATTCGATCCCGGATCTCTCGACCCTGCCGGAGGGCCTTCAGGGAGATACTGAAGCCCGACCGGTAGACCGCCTCGTTACCCAGAGTCTTCAGGGCGTCGAGCGTCGGGGCCAGGGCACGTGGCTCGTTCTCCGCAATGTCCACCAACAGGGTGGTGGTCGTGTCCTTGTCCAGTACAAGATCGTCCCGTCGAATCGCCTTCGGCAAAACGGCGTTCGCCCACACGCGTCCGGGGGTGGTGCGGCGAGTCCCGATCCTCACCACCTCGTCCATCTCAACGTCCGATCGATCCAACGCCTCCAACACCTCCACGTCACTCTCGAACGTACGACCATGGTCCTTGCCCTCCCGGGTCAACAGGTAGAGACCAAGCTGTGACTCGTGACGGGGGGCCAACATGAACTGGTTCGAGGCCGAGAAGGCGTTGCGGCTGGGCAACATCTCCCACGCCTCCTGCACCGCCTTGTCGGTAATCGGCACATGCACGCTCATCGTATTGTGCACAACAATTCCATGGGCCAACGTGAACACATGACTGTCGTCGTCCACCTCGATATCCAGCATCCGGTCGTCGTACTCGACCTCTTCTATGGCAAGTACCTCAAACCCACGATCACCGATCGAACGCCTCGAGTCTCTTCGGCGATGTTCGTAGTCGTACACAGCCTGCCGGATCAACTCACCCTTCTTACCCGGACATCGGTAATCCAGAACCTTGATCGCCTCCTTGCCCAATGAAAGGATATAGTTGATTTGTCCCGCCTTCTCTTGCTCCCGCACCGAACACTGGAGCCCGATCATGGATGCCACGAGGGCCATGCCGTCTCTAAGTTTCTTGCTACGAGACCATGTCCGGATGATGTAACTCCCAGATCTCGTCGTCTCCACTGACCCATCGGACAAGATGTACCCGGCCAGAAGCCCCTTCAGGAACTCTTCCGATCGACTCAGAAGTTCCGGTCCAACAAACTTCCCATAACAGTACCGCCCGCAATCCCTCTCGAACTCTCGGGCTAGGGCGACATCGGAGACTTGGAAATAGCCCACGTCATTAACGTAACAGTGAACGGCAAATATCTTCTTCCACAGCTCAACGAGGTAGGCTCGCTCATCCTCGGGCGCGCAGGCAAGGGACAAACGACCACCACCCCTCTTCCGCACCTCCACCGACCCATCACCAAGAAAATGACCGTATATGACTCCCTCTTCGTAGGATCTGTCGACCCCGCCATGTTGGATCTGACAGTGATCGAGCTCCCGCCCGACGGTGAGATCCTGTGGCCTCGTACGCTCCCGGCTCACCATCAACGAATGATCTTCCGACACGATGAACGATATACCGTTCCTCAACCGAATCTTGTACTTGGCCTTGTCGATCACGTTGTGGAAAGACACTGAGCGAACGGGACGCCACCCATCGTAAGTGTGAGCCTCAATGTCTTGGGTCTCGACTACGGCATTACCATCTGACGGATCGAGCAACGTCTCTAACTCTCGTCCTGTCAAAAGATGGATCTCCCCACGAATACGAAGCGGAATTGGGGTGTCCAAACCAACAGAATCACCATCGAAGTCAGCGTTAAATCCCTTGGTCACCAGGGGATTGATCTGAATCGCTTGACCCGACACCAGCACTGGCTTCATGGCCAGGAAGGAGTGACGATGCAGCGAGGGGGAACGGTTGAGCATCACCGGCCGCTCACCCGCCACCTCGTACAGCTTCTTCAGGGCAATGGGGTCCTGGCGCTTCACCGCCTCCTCGGCGAACGTGGGCGGCTGTCCCATCACGATCAACTTCCGGACCACGAAGGGCTCGAAGATCTTCCAGGCCATCTCCACCGGGATCCCGACCTCGTCCACCGACAGACTGGGGCCCGGGATGATCGTCGACCGTCCCGAGTGCTCCTGACGACGACGCAGCACACGTCGCTGGAACAACCCTCCCTTGGGGCTCCCCTGTCCCCGGACGGCTCGAGTCAGCCCAACGTACTCCGGCCGAGACAAGGACGTGCCCAGCCCGAACAACGCCTTGGTGGCGTCGTAGACGTCCCGCCGAAGGTCCGCCTTCTGAGCATCGGACACGTTGGGCAACAGGTCCAGTTCCTTGAGCCCGTTGTTGACCAAGATCAAATCCCGGTAGAGGAAGTTGAGATCGGACCGGATAAGCGTCCCGTCGTCTCCCTGGTAGACCGGACGAAGGCGCGGCGGGATGACCGGCACGTGCCGGATCACCAGGTCCCGTGGGTCAATCCCCATCTTCTGAAAGTTGGAGAGGAAACGGATTCGTCGGTTCAGGCTGTTGAGCTGATCCTCCCGGGCGTCCGGAACCTTCCGCTTTGCCGCCACCAACTCGCCCGCCACATCCACATGAGCCAGAAGACGCTGGATACCTTCGCCTCCGGTCAAGCACCCGACATGATCTGACTCATGCTTCTTCCGCTTCCCTTCCTGATCCACACACGCCCGGCCCTCCAGGATGTCCCGGAACTCTCGCTCGGTCGTCTGGGTGATGGACCGGATGGCCAACTCAAATATCGGATTCGGGATCGGCTCCGACAACGGGATCTGTCCCCATCCTTCGCCTTTAGATCCACCGGTAATCACCTCATCGAATAACCCACCCCGCTCGGGTTTCAACGTGGAGGCCTCGAACATGTTGGCCCTGGTGATGGGGCCTCTGGCGGTCCCGAGTATTTCCTTGTCCGTCATCGGCATGGGGCGGACGATGCTCCCTTCTCGCTCCACCCGTACCCCCACCGCCCTCATGATGTCCAGGATTCGACCGTAGGCCTGAGTGGGCCGGGGGGGCGGAAGGGGCTGATTCAACTTGATGGCCCGCCAGACGTCCGGGCGGAACTCCGACTTCAGCCCACTCATCTCCTGTAGGTTGGCCGCCACATTCCCATGACCCAGGATTGAGAACAGGCTCAGGGGGTCGATCGTCTGGGCCGACTCTCCCGACTTCTTGGCCGGCACCAGGTCCCCGACGTAGGAGCCGGTCGAGCGAGCACTGAACTTCTTCCGGATGGGGTGGTCCAACTTCATGATGTACTGGGGCCCGACCAGAATATCCTTCAGCCGAAGGTTCGAGGCGGGATCGATCAACAACTCCGTGTCGCTGACCCCGGCGGCATCCAAGGCCATCTGGACCATGTCCTCGTTGTTCTCGTACCCGAAGTTGTCGATCAGCGCCGGCCTGCCCATCTTGCGTGCCACCTTGGCCAACGCCGTCTCCAGGATCTGTGAGGGGTTCACCCGGCTCGGAACTCCGAGCGGATTGAGGATGACGTCGATCACCTCCCCCTGCTCGGTCCGGAGCATCTCGGCGTCGGGAATGATCCGCCCCACCACACCCTTGTTTCCATGCCTTCCGGAAATCTTATCGCCCACCACCAACGGCTCCTCGGTCCGGATGAGAATCGTCGTCTCCGGTCCCTCCTCCACCACTCCAACTACTTCGCCATCGAAGTCCTCGTCCCAATCGATCGCCTCATCCCGAAATGGCTTGACGATCGACCTCGACAACCGCCCCAGCTTCTTGTCCACGTCCGTGATGTCTCGACGGCGCATCACCAACGCCACCGCGTCACCAGGCTTCAAGATCGTCCCGACCTTCGGCAGCCCGTTGTCCCGGATATGGCCCACCTGGCCGGGCGTGAAGCGGGCAGGGAAGTAGGAAAGGAATCGCTTCTTTCCGATCGTCCTCCCCTCGGCCTTGCCGATCTCCTCCCGGTGCATGTGCAACGAGGTCAACTTCTCCGCTGCACTCTCCGAAATAGCAATGGCGTCCTCGAACGTGTCGCCTCGCCGAGGAATGTAGGCGACCAGCAGGTTCTTTCCGAGCGCCAGGTGACCATTCCGGGTGAAGGTGCTATCAGACACCACCTGGCCGGCCTTGACCCGATCCCCCTCCTGGACCGTGGGGGTGTTGTGCAGGTACGACATACCGTTCAGCGGGAAGTTGTCGTAGAGCGGGAGGCGGACCTCACCATCCTTTGTCTTGATCCGGATGAAGTTCTTGGTCACCTCCTCCACCACCCCGTCGACCGGCGCCTCCACCGCCCCAGATGGGCCGCCGAGCGTCCGGGTCAAGGACCGCCCTCCCACCTCCGGGTCCACCAACGGCACCTCTCGACCCTTGAGGGCCGTCGCCTGAGACTGATGCCGAGCGGCCATCAACACTCGAGCGCCAGAGATCGAATTGACGAACGGGATCAAGTTGCTGGAGTAGTCCAGGAGCTGCTTGGCGTTCGGGACAACATAGTCCACCTCGCTCGGGTTCACATAGACCAACTTGCCATTCCGGTAGGCCGGCACAACATCTGCTGTCGCCTTCGGCTTCTTGTCCGCGTGGAACTTGAAGGTCCCGGGGAAGGCAACGACGGCCGTCCGGACCTCCAGTGCCGTCTTGTCCTCAAACTCCCCAGTCCTCATGTTGAACATGGAGGTGGTCAGTTCTTTTCCACGAGTACCGGTGGTGATCGCCAGATGCTGCGAGACACCAATGTCTCCGCCTTCTGGGGTGTGTAACGGATCCAGGAAGCCCATCTGGGAGGGTTCGATGTTCCGCATCGGGATCGTCACCATGCGGCGATCCCGGATACCCCCTTCGCCCGTCACCGTCACCTTCCCCACGTTCTGGAGCATCTCCAGGGGGTTGATCTGCTGAGGGTTGTGAGCAAGACGGGACCGGGTGAACTGGGAGTTCATGACCGACTGCAGACGTCTGGGCTCGACGATCTCCCGGATACGGTTGGTGATCTTCCTGCCCGGAAGGGGATCGAGCTTCCGCCGGATACGAAACTGGATCTCTCGAAGATTGGGGCCCATCAGACGCTCGGCGAAGATCGACGCCGGGTCGTGGAACTCCTTGAACGCCAGACTGTCCCGGCGGTCCGGCTCCTCCTGACCCGTCTGGACGGCCACCAACTTACGCGCCGCCGAGACCAACAGGTTCCCGTCCACACGCTCGAACGACTTCCCCAAGGTGATGGCGGTGGTCTCGGGACTGATCTCGGACTCGGCGAACCGCTGAAGGATCTCCAGCTCCGCCTGCTCGGAGTCCTGGGCCTTGCGCCGGAACAGGGCCTTGTGGAGCTTCAGGATCTCCACCTTCGAGTTGACGTCGGAGTTGATCGCATACAGCCGGTCCCCCAGGGCCGCCCGTATATTGGCGTCGTCGGCACCGAGCAGCTTCATGAACGGGTAGACGGCCGGCTGGCTACTCCCCACCTTGAGTCGAAGCCGGCCGTCCTTGGGGTTCAGGATCATCCGGAACATGCCGCCACGGGCCAGGTTGAAGAAGCTCTCTACCTCTCCGTTCTGAGCCACACGAGTGTAGGCGCCGGGCTTGAGCCGCATCTGATTGGACAGCTGGTACTCACTACCGTCCAGCAGGTAAGCGTGCCGGGGTGTCAACTGGGGAAGACGGAACAGCGGCACCTTGGCCTTGCTGGAGATCAGCCCGCCGTCCTTGTCCCGCAGCTCGAAGTCGCCATAGAACGGGAGGTCCCAGGAGCCTCCCCGGAGCTTGGCCTTCTTCTGTCCCTCAAAGTCATCGAAGGCGGGGGCGGTTCCGGTATAGGCACGGGTCATCACCAGGTCACGGGACTTACCCTCGACCGTCAGCAGCGCCTCCAGGCCCCCCTCGACCGTAGAGACGATATCATCCCATGCCTGTCTCGGATCGAAGTCAGTCGCCATTTCACGTCTCTATGACCTAGTTTTTCTTGGCTCGCCGCTCGGGCTTTTGTTTCGGGCCGGCCTTCATGTCGACGCCACTCTTGCCGCTGCTCCCCGGAGGACCACCCATGGTGAATTGGGCCAGCATCTCCTCGAGAGTGGAGGAGACCGCTGGACTCGTCTTGGCCAACCCCTTCAGGAAGGCATTCCGATCCTTGGCCGGCATCTCGAACAGCTGACCGGCAAAGGCACTCATGGCCGTCCGGGCATCCATGTTTCCTGAACTCTGACCCCGACCCATCGCCCCAGCGGCACTGGAGGCCTGGTCCGTCCCGGCACCGATCCCACTTGCTCCAGACGGTGCCGTCCCGCCATCAGCTGGCGCGAAGGCATTAGACCCGATCAACTGGTTCGTCAGGGCCGCCACATCCTCCTCTGACGCCCCACCCATGGCTTCCTGCATCTCCTGGCCAGCACCGGACTGCCGGACGAGTGCCTTGATCTGCTGTCGGATCTGATAGTCCATGGCCACCAGGCCCATCTCGCCCTGAGCACGGGCCTGGGACTTCGCCTTCTCCTCCAGGATCTTCGACACCTTCTCCAGCTCGTCGTGCATCAACTGGAACTCGGACTCCGGATCAATCCCGTATCCCTCCAGGAGCCGACTGACCGACTGGTATCCAGCCTGGGTCAAGGTCAAGTCCATCTGCTGACGCTGTACGTCATCGGCCGTCCGGAGATCAGAGAAGGTGATCTCCGGGACAGGCCAGTCGAGAAACTTGGCCAGCAACGGAACCAGGAACCCATTCATGAAGTCGAGCATCTGCTCCCGTAGGTTCTGGAAGTCGTTCTCCAGCATCCGGAGCGAGACACTGGAGCCGCTGAAGCTCAGGCCTCCATAGATGAACTCGAGCGGTACCATCATGCCGGCGATCACGTCCCGCTGAACGGACGCCACGTCGGCGGCCACGCTGAGTGTCTGGGCGTCGCCACCCATGAAGACCATGCCGACCGGAATGGGCATGATGGGCACGTAGTTGGGGTCCTGGCGCCACTTCTGGATCTCCTTCTCGAGCTGATCAGCCCAAGTGGACAGGTTCATGTCGCTGACCGGATCGACCGTACCCGTTTCCTTCGGGTACAGAATACGCAGCGGCAGGATGTGCTCGTGGGCAATGGCCTCTCGAGCCTTGAAGTAAAGCTGGGACAAGTACAGAAGCCGCAAGCAGGGCATGATCAGCGGCATGCCCATGTGGTCATTGTCGTTCGACGGAGTCGGGCGAGCAGCGTGGAATACCCGACGCTGGTTGATCGTCACTCGCTTGTTGCGCTTGGCGGCCGACACGTATAGCCACGGCACCCGTTCCAGCACCTGACGGTCGAGCGCCAAGATCCTGCGGCGCAGCGTGCCCGTGACCGAATAGCTATAGGTGGTGTCGCCGGTTACCTCAATCGAGTCTATGTCCATCTGCAAGGGATTGAGCCGCACCAGGCGGATTCGATTCAGGTTCTTAACGTCCTTGTCCGTGACCTTGAAGGTCGTGTGCTCGTGGCAACTGGGGCACTTGCCCACCAGGTTATCCCCGGAGAACCGGTACTCCGTCAACTTCGCCATCTCCAGGAGGGCAAAGCACTTCTTGCAACGCAGGAAGCGACGGAACGGGAAGACCGGCGTGACAAAGTAGTTGCCGAAGGTGAACCAGTCCAGATTGTGCTCAACCAACCGAGAGCGAATCTTCATCTTGTCGAGCAGCAGGTCCTCCCACTTCCGCTTCACCTTTGGATCTTTGTGGCTGATGATCACCTTTGTGACGGGGTAGCTGGCCATCCGGTAGATCGCCGCCGACACGATCGGGTTGGTCGCAAGGTAATAGGCACAGAACTTGAACAGGGACTTGTACGTCGGCGGCATCTTCGTATTGGCGATGTCGAAGAACGGGGATGGGTAGCGCAGCTGCCGCGATCCAAAGACTACGTTTGGTGAGAGTGCGTTAGAGGTTTCGGGCATCGTGACCTCTCAGCTCAAGAGCCAAGGAGATCCCGACTGGCGGCCTTGATAGCCAGGAGTCTGGCGATCTGGATACCATCGGGCGTCTCCCCAAGCCTCTGCGTGGACGCTAGGGCCGGGTCGAGCTCCGAGTATCGAGACCACTGCCTCGACACCTCGTCGACGAGCGGAGGCCGCTTCGTCAACTTGTCGAGGAACGGTTGGGCCTGCTCCAGTGGCTTGGGCAAGTAGACCAGGCCGGCCCGGTAGGCTGGCGCGGCGATGTACGACAACACTTCGTCCGAGAGATCCTGAACCCTGAGGCGATTCATCGTCCGGACGGCCGCGTCCAACTCGGCCAGCGACAAGTCCTGCACGTCGTCGAAGCGGGCCTGCCGTCCCGCCAACGTCACGGCGGTGGCCTGGAAGACCTGCCAGTCATCCCAAGCTCGAGTGGTCTGCAGGAGACCCTGCAGACAGAGGATCTTCTCCTGCACCTGGATGGGTGGCGAGACGCCAAACTGTCGCTCGACCTCGGCGAAGATCGTCTCCGGTTCCCACTGAATCCAGTCGGCACGCCATCGAGTGGTCATGGCGTTCAAGAGCACCAAGGGAGGCGTGTCGGGCTTTCCCATCGGATGGGTTACCCCTATTCCCCGGGGAATAGGGGTCGTGGGAAACGGCTCCTCCACCTTGGAGCTGACGAACTGACCCTCCTGATCCTCCACCGGAGCAGGCTCCGGTGCCAGGTCGACCGCCTCCGCCTCGTCCTCCTCGACTGCCTCTGGGGGCAGGGCCTGGACCGGTTCCGTCTCACCCATCTCCGCCACCGCCTGTCCGGCTCCGGGGAAGGGGGTGAGTCGAGCACCATTACGTGACTGGGTGGGACGGCCCGTCTGCCCCTTCAGGACTGCCCACTCCACATCCTTGGGCGTCATGCCGGCCCACTTCTCCAGGAGCTTCGCATCACCATCACTGAGTGGGAACCGTTGGGCCTTCTTGATCCTGGCGGCGTTGTATCGAATCGCCTCCAGGAAGGCTGAAGAGGGCCGGGGGTCATCGGGGGCCTCCCGGAATACCGACGGAGCCCCGGGGGTGGAACCAGCCCCCATCTGGGCAGGCTCCACCGTCGCCCCCTTACCTGACGTCAACGGACCCCCGAAGCCAAGAGGCTCCGGACTTATGCCACCGGGATCTCGAAGGTCATCACTCATGAAATCCTCGTCACGATGTCTCGTTGAACCGACAGCGGCATACGACGGAACTCGCCCAGCGGGTCATCCTGAAACTTCGCCAGCAGGTCACCACGGAACATGTCGGCGATCTTCTCCGTATGTCCAACCAACTCCGCAATCTTCTGCTCAGGAATGTCCTTCCCGTCCACGTTGATCGTCGCCACCTTACCGTTCCCCAGCACCGACGCGTAGGGGTCCAGCAGTCCCTGGTCCCAGAATTGACTCAGGCCTGTTTCCCGATCAAACTTCTCCAGCTGATGCGCGATCTCCAACGCAGCCATCTGGGTCTTCTCGGCGTGCTTCCTCAGGTCGTCCAGCGCCTGCGCCTCAGGCTTGTCCCCCAACATGTGGAGACGAAGGGTAAAGCTAGCTCCATAGGATGGATTGAGTTGATCCGAGGCGTATTTCAACAACTTCTCGCCGCTCACCTCCAACCCACGGGCCTCCGCCTCCTTCATCAGGGCATGGGCTATGTTGGCCCGGTCTGCCGGTTCTAAGTCGAGGTAGCTGTGCTCGAAAGTCTCACAGGCCTCCTTGCACTGACTGTAGTTGGTGACCCGGTAGGCCCGGTGGATCTCCCCGTTATCGAGCTCACGAACCAACAGAAACTCCTCGTTGGGGATGAACTCCTCGACGGTCGCCACCTTGTCAAGTTCCGGCTCCTCAAGGTCCGCCACGGCAAACACGTGAGGGAGGCTCGCCTCCTTCTCGGTGAACTGCAGGAAGGCCGGCGGCTCGATTCCATGCCGGACATGAGCCTGCAGGAGACGCCAGGCCGCCACCTTCCGCGGTCCCTCGGGGATCGCGGCAGCATTCTCCTCGAAGTAGATACCCGAGAGGGCCGTGTGGGCCGGGCTGTGCATGGCGTACTTGCGCACCTCCCGGCCGTTCGGGAGGAGGAACACGATGGCAAAGTCATCATTGGAAAGCTTTGCCAGAACGTCCGGCCCCTGAATGGACGAACCTGCCGTGACCTCGGCGAGCTTCTCAAGACGGTCCTGGTACCTGCCGACCACCTCCATGCCGGAGTCGTCGTAAAGATCCAGTTTCTTGTCTGCCAGCTCGTACATGATTACCCCACTGAGTCACGGATGAGGATGACGAACTGCATGGCTGTGATTATCGATCCGTCGGGGAACGTCACCTTGATCTCGGCGTCGTACTTCCCCACCGTCGCGGTGTCCACGGCCAGCAGCCGTACCTCACAGACACCCACTATAGGATCTGTGAGACTGCATGTCTTGTCAAATATCAAGGGAGCCGTCGGGGTCGACCGGGCGGTGAACCTTACGACGGCACCGGTGATGTCCCGGACGATCCTCGTTCCCTTGTTGAAGATTCTAAACAAGAAATCGGGCGTGTCGCCCTGGGTGATCGTAACGGTGTCAAAGATGACCACCAGGCCCTCGACCTCGACCTGAGGAATCTCGGCCAGAGAGGCCTCCAGGAGACGTCGAATGTCCCGGGTCGCCTTACCCACCCGCTGGAACATGAACCCACCGAGCTTGGTGATGTCGAAGCCCGCATAGCTGGACTCCAACATCGTGTCGGTCATGACGTTCACCCCCTTGGCGAACTCCACGTCCAGGCTGTTGATCTCGACGGTCCCGCACATGATGTAGGTCTCGAGGTCAGCGTCGGTCGGCAGCTGCACCCGCAGGTACCAGGTGTTAAGTTTGTCGTCCAGCAGGGTCATGACCTGCTCGGCCACGATCTCTTCGACGGCGTTGCTGGCACCGATCTTGACGATCGCTGCCTTCGGGGTGCCGGTGGCCATCTGGAGATCCACCAAGTCGGTGGGGCTCAGGGTGAAGGTGTAGAAACGTCCTGGGGCGCTGATGCTCATTAGCGTCGATCGATGTCCGGCCGGTCCGCCGTGATGCGGGCCGTTCCACCCGCCGAGGCGTCAACCCTGACGAAGACCCTCTGGGCCACCGCCATACCCGCCGAGGCGGGCGCCTCATCAATGATGGGAACTACGTTCTGGCCGATCCGATAGTGATCATCCTTACCGTTGTAAGAGAAGAACAGCTCAGCCGTTCCGGAGATGTGCTCCATCTTCACCTTCTTGGCGTCGAAGCCAAACGGGAACTGGGCCACCGGAGGATAATCGAGGACCGTGATCGCCGCCTCCTCAACAATGTGATTGAGCCGATCGATGAAGGTGGAGTTGACTCCCTTGACCGACTCGCCCTGTTGGTCCCCCACTCCCCGCTTCCCCACTACCCTGATGTAGACCCCATGGGCACCCTTGGTCCCGAGCGCGTCATAGGTGATGACAAGCTCGGCGTTGCCAGTCATGTCGACGTTTGGGAAGGCTTCCGTCCGGAGCTTGAAGTAAGCCGGAACGTCGGCGTCCGCAACGGGATCGGGTGACCAGACCTCGAAGTGATCCCACTGGGCATCGAAGGGGACGAGCAGCCTCACCGACATGCTGCTCTCTCGGGTAATTGTGAAGTCAGGCATCAGTATCTCCTCGAACCATTCTACCCCAAGATCTTAGGTTGCAGGTTCTCCATAACTGGCCGGGTCGAGCGACAACATCATCTCAAGGTTCTGAGCCAGGAAGCCGAAAGCCCGGTTGGTCCCCGGAGCATGCGGGCTCCAGATCTCGTCCCCCTTGCCACCCCTCTGATCCGGCCGGTCGACCGTGAAGTAGAGCAAGACCTTTCGAGGGATCTGGCCCCGATTCAACCACGTGAGTGCGCTGGCCAACATGCGGATCTGATCAGTTCGTGTATAGGTACTGGAGTCGGTCCGGAAATTGTAATGATTGAGATCGAGCAGTACCCGTCCCAGTTCCACGATCCCCTCGAGGCCCGTGGCCGCCGCGGGGAGTGACGCTGCCGTCAACACATCGCCCGGCGGGGTATAGGCCAGGTGCCGGATATCGCGGATATCTGTGTGCTTGCTCCGAACGATCAACGACTTCCATTCTCCGCCCTCCTCCAGGGCGTCCGAGAAATCTGACAAGGCGCCAAGCGTATAGACATTATCAACTACGAAGGTGCCGACAATCCCGTCGTTGTCCTTGAGACGCCCCGCCTTCCGCGTGGGTCCATTTAGATGCCGGATATGAGTGTCGACGGTGTAGTAATCAGCATCACCTGAGATCGCCAGGTTAGCGTCGATGGCAGCATCCTCTGTCGGCTTTGTCGATCCAGACTTCCGCACCTGTTTCGGAACATTGGCTTCCTCGGCGTTCCCCGTCAGATCGATCCCCAAGCTGACTTTCAACCCAAACACCGGTCCCGGTCCAGTCAAATCATCCTTGGTCAACAGCGCGTTGGCCATCGTGGCATGATCAGGATGGGCTCCCGTGAGGAGACCACTCGTCTCCTTGAAGGAATGGCACAAGACCCCTATACCGTGTCCGGTGTGGTGATACTCCCGAAAGGCATCGAGCTCCTGCTGCTTCCAGAACCGACTACCTTTGGTCGGGTCGACATCGATGGTGGTGTCTATGACCACCACAACGTCGTACTGGCAGAGCATGGGGTAGGTGATCCGACCCATCCAGTACCGTGAGAACCCCACCACCTGTGCGGATCTAGCCATCGCTACCCCGTGTACTTGAGAAGGATCGTCTGGGCCAGCACATCCGGCCCCAAATTGTCGTCGCCGTCGTCGGACACCCGCACGATATCGATCACGATGAAATCACCAGGCCCCAAGGTACTCTCGTCCATAACAATACTTGGCGAGAATCCCGACGATCCGTCCGCCAGAATGAACACCCCTCCGGTCTGATCGGTCGGGACCGTCAGGGTAACCTGCTGTGGGCCAAAGATCACCGCATCATCCGCCCGGCCGTAGATCGTAAAGATTGCCGCCTCGTCTCCGGTCACGTCCCGATCCAATCGATATTTCAGCTGCATCTCGATCCCACCACCAGCGTAGTCGAGGGGCACGGACATCCGGACCCGCATCCCGGACTTGAACGTGTGCGGACCAGCACCTCCAACTCCGTGGGATCCGTAGAACGCGTAGGATCGATGACCCAACAGATTCGACACCCCTGTCGGGTGGATCACCTCCCCGGGCAAGAGGGTCAGGACCTCACTGTCCTGTGGCACCGGGAAGGTCTCTTGGAGCTCGAGGTGATACTCCCGAGACCGATTGGACTGGGTGGAGGCAGCCAATGACGGGTGGGCGTGATCTACTCGAGCTCCTCGGTTGATCACACCCGCGGTGGCGCCACCAAGAGGCAGTCCCAGATCACCTGGCAACGCCAAGGGGTGCGCTTCCTTATGGATGTGCTTCTGACGAGCAAACCGGCCCTCGTCTGCTCCGATGTCTCCGGCGACAGCAATCTGGATGGGTGTCACCTGGGCGTCGATCTGATCGACGTCGAAGCCGAGCGTCACCTCCTCCCCCTCACCCCCACCGGTGATCGGTCCCGTCACCTTGATCGACTGAATCCCTCCAGTCGAGGCCGACCGGATCGCCATCACCTCCACGATCTGTCCGACCGTCAAGCCCGCCAGGAACTTGAATTGCTCGCCGTTGGTCTCGTCGTAGTCGTTGGGGAAGATCTTCTTCTTCCCGTCCACGAACACCATCAACTGACGAGCCCCGGTCCGGTAGGCGTTGAGGGCCAAGTTGAAGGTGGTCTGGCCGGCTGTGGCGGTGAACTTCTCCCGGAACAGCACGGGACTGATCTTCACCAGGGCGATCTCGACACCAGAGGACGGGACAAAGTCCAGCGTCACACTCGTCGTGCCCTCGGTATAGCCCTCCGTGACATCATCGGGGTCGAGCAACAGCCCGTCCTTGAAGACCAACAGCTCCTTGGACCCCACGACGATCGTCTGGCCGGTCGGGTAGGAGAACAGGCTGGCGGACCCGTTACCCAATTGCTCCGACTGGAAGATGATGTCCCGATTGCTCATCACCTCGACCGGATCGACTGCCGTGAACGCCACCGGCGCAGCGCCCGCCCCGTCCGTCACGACGATCTTCACCCGCCCTGTCTCTTCCCACTTCGGGTAGTCAGCGGCATAGCTGTGCTTGAATCGCAGCCCGTCACCCCAGGCCATCACCGAAAGGATCTCAGCGGCGTCGAACTCAAATCGACGAATGACCACGTCCTCGCCCGGCGTACCGCCCACGGCCAACAGGATGGTGTCGCCGTTCAGGCCCCCATGCCGTGCTCGATGCAACTCTCCAATCGCCAGCGTATGACGACGGAACCACTTGCCCGAGGTGGTCAACTCGGCCAACACGATGGCCCCGTCGGGGAAGGTCACCTCATCGACGATGCCGATCACCACGTCATCATCGATCTCGTCATTCGTCAGGGCGTACAGGAGAGCCGGGGTGGGCATCGAGGGGTCAACCGGCACGGTGATCGTGTTGAGGATCTCGACCGTGATCCCGCCACCCTGGGCACGGTCAGGTGTCAGGAAGCTACCCGGGAAGACCTTCACCTCGGTGGCCGACTGGGGGATCACATTCATCCCCTTGAGTGGCCCACCCTGAAGGAAGATCGATCGTATCTTCTCGTGTAGCTCGACCGGCGTATAGGGTGCCGGGTGCTGATGTATCTTCTTGAAGTCAGTGGACGCGAGAATGACCATCTAGACCCCTAGCATAGGAACGTGATGTCCAGGTACTTCCAGAAATCACTGAGAACGGCCATCCCATCCCCCTCACCGCCGTACATGAGATGGTAGCCCTCCTGGGCCACGTAGACCATCTGATACCCCTCTCGAGGAGCCGGAACCGTCACCTCTCCGTCTTTGTTGGACAAGACCCACCGATCGTCCCCCGATAGCCACTCGTGTGTGGCGTTCACTCGAGTGCTGGCGTCAGAGTTTCCACCAAAGACCACGAGGCGCCCTTGCCTCATGTCGTAAGACCCGTCACCACCACTCCGCTTCCCCGGGGGTCCTCCGGCGTCCAACTGGAGCTGGGTCCAAGCAGTACCGTTAAAGGTCCAGAGGTCGTTCAGACGAATCCCACTGATCGGATTCCCCCCGAACAGCGCCACCGCCTCCCGCCCGGTATCATACTCCATGATGTGACCCGCTCTCCCCACCGGTCCTGCCGGCAAGAACTCCACCCAGTTAATCCCATCGAACTCCCAGGTGTCGGATTGAGCCCCATTACCACCGAACATGACCGTCCGGTCCCTGGAGGCATCGTAGGACATGGCAAAGGACCACCTGGCGGGCGGAACCGTGGCCGGAGACAACTGGGTCCAGGTCCAGGTGGCGGGGTCAAGCTTCCACGTCTCGTCCAGAGCTCCGGAGATGAAACCACCGAACATATAGTAGACCTTGTCGACCGAACTGTAGACCATCCGGATGAGTCGACGAGGAGACGGGGGATTGATCGTGATGATCTTGGTCCAGGTCTCGGTGACCGGGGTGAACTCCCACACGTCATTGAACAGAGTGATCAGGTCCCAACCTCCGAAGACCACTACTCGATTCCTTGACGTGTCGTAAACCATCCCGAACTCATCTCGAAGGCCCGGACCGTCTGTGGTGCTCCCCAACTGACTCCAGGCTCCCACAGAATCAGAGCTCGGGGCGTTCAAGATGGCCACCCGGGTACCCCACTCGATCTTGTTGGCCAGCAACGGGTCCATCGGTATCCCGCGAATGCGGCGGGCGACAACCAACGCCCCATCGCCGTCTGCCAACCCCAACTCCGACACCACGTCGATCTTCCGGTCGTGTGCCTTGGCGAAGTCGTTCCTCGGATCCATTCGGATCGAGGCACTGAACTCGGCCTGGCCGCTCACGATCGATGTCGTGACCGTGCTGCCCTTCTTGCTCTGGCCCGACTTCACCACGTCACCGAAGTCGTCCTGCGTGCGTGGATAGGCAAGGGGCCGGAAGAGGTCGACGTTCTTCGTGTCCTCGAGTCCCTGGGTGCTGATCAGAGTTCGGCTGACCCCCTTCGATACCTCCGCCATGATCCCGATCAGACGAGCCCCGCCCTTGAACGGCACCACGTCGTGCACCTCGTGGGCCCCAATGCTCGGGCCATCCACCGCCCGGATGGTAGGTTGCCAATCCTCGTCTGTATTGACGGTCGGGTCGGCGAGCCCCAACGACTCTCCTGCACGTATCAGGGGGGAGTTTTGACGTAGGAAGTACAGATTGGAGTCGTGGCTCTCGAAGAACGGGTCACCCTCGAATGAAATGGCATCCTGACCCGAGGCCAGCCGCCAGGCCGCCAGGTCAACCTGATCAATGAACGGAGACGCTCCCGTGTTGGAGTGACGAGCAAAAAGCGCCCCGTCCCTCGAGTAGAACGAGTTGGTGTTTTGGGCCCAGGTGGCTCCGGTGATGGCAGCCATCTCGAGAATCACGGCCGTCCGGTCCACCTCCTCGGCCATGAAGATCGAGTTCTTGACCGTCAAGGTGGAGATCAACACCCCCCGGACCCGCAGGGCTCTCGTGTCGCCAGTCACCAGCGAGTGGGCGATGGACCGGACGTGGACCGTCAAGTAGGCCAACAGGATAGTCCCGACGACGTTATCGATATCGATGCCGATCTCTGGTGTCTCGAAGACCTCGCAGTTCGTGATCGTCAGCCCACTGGTGTTGCCGTCATTGACCAGGTTCTCGTAGCCCTTGGGGCTATCGCGGAGCGTGCAACGGCGGATCACCAGGTCGTCGGCGTCATCGTCCTGGCCAACAGCGGCAATCGTGGCGTTGATGATGTCCAGGTCTTGCAGCACCACGTCGTCCGCCTGGACCAACACCCCGTAACTAGCACTGGCCGCGTCGACGATCGGCTTCGAGTTTCCCCGCACGATCTGCTTGACGCCTGTCTTTCCCCTGATGATCGAATACTGAACCCCCGGACCGTCCCCGGGATCATTGTCCACGCTCTGATCAAGCAGGAGTCGAGTGGGGCCCCCAAGGCCCGATATGACCATGTCAAATGGAAGGGTCTTGGTCTCACCACCAATGATCACCGGAGAACCGCCGCTCACGCTGGTGATCCGAAGAATGTCGTCGGGCTGTACCCCCGCCACCGAGTAGTCCACGCCAGACAGGTCATCGAAGATGCCGCTGACCGGAACGAAGTTCCCACCCGTTCGACTGGGTACGATGTCCGTCACGGTCTTCTTGATCGTGATGGGGCCGTAGGACCCGTCGTTCACCAGCACCACGTAGGTGTCGTTGTTCACGACCCGATTGGCCACGTCATCCAAGGCCGCCTGGATACCGGAGAAGTCCGTCGGAACTGTGACGATCACTACAGCCATTAGAGCATCTGAAGGTGCCAGATAATCCGGATGCCCAACCGGTCGCCAACGTCGAATGGAATCGACGGAAAGGTACGGCGAGCAAACATCAGATTATCGGTGTCGGCAAACAGTCCCACCTCGTTGATTATCAACTCGCTGGGATTGAAGAAGGTGAAGGGGCCGTCCAGCGTGAGGAACTCGACAGTAACCAGGACCTCGTTGGCAATGGACCCCGACAGGACAATCGAGTCCGCCTCTTTACGCTTGATCTCGTTGCCCAGCGCCAAGTCGGTCCGGCTGGGGGGTGATGGGACCAACAAAAGTCGTGGTGGTCCCTGGACGATCCCCTGGTCCCCCACCGCCACATGCTTGACCCCGGCGGTCGAGAGCTCGGTGATCATCTCGATCCCCCGCTGACGACCCTGATTAGTCACCACGTTCGAGTGGCGGTAGAGAAGGTAGGGGTTGGCGCCGTGCGGGAGGTCATAGATCTCCAACATCCCGTCCTTAGGGTGCGCCCTCTCCACCACGTGCTGGTCGCGCATCGCACTCCTCGCTTACGGGCCCTCACCGATGAACTGATCGGCAAGTCCACCACCTATGTCCTGGATGACCAACCACTCCTTGAAAGCCAAGGAGTCGTTCCCGAGGTCCAACCGTTCGTCATTTCCGATCGCGATGTAGGCCAACTCGTCCAAGCTGCCCAAGTCTACCCCAAATCCGTCAATTCCAAAATGAACATTCACGGGATTGAAAGCCAGGTCGCTGGGGAGCCGAATCTCCACCACACGTGGAGTGGCGTCGGTCGCCACCTGCAGCTCCTCCACCTTCAGGTCCTTCAGGACGTCGAGGATGAAGTCGGTGTAGGCCGGCTTACCCCGCTCGATGAACTCCACGTCCCCCGAGAACAAGTCCTGGAGTGAGCCCAGTGGTCCAATCAACTCGACCACGTCGTCAGCATCTACCGTCACCATGAAGGTGAAGAACTTCAGGATCTCCGGGATACCCGCCCGGGTGGCAAAGTCCGGGTTAATGATGTAGTCCTCGACCGATACCGCGTCCGTGATCGGACGGAAGCCTCCAATCAGCGACCCGTCCACCTGATCCCCCACCTCCACGGTCAACCTGGGCACCAGGTGAGCCGGGACGTCGATCACCTCATCGGCAATGAACACCTTGGCGCTGCCGTCCGACTGAGGCCGGATGGCCTTCACCAGCCCCCCTCGAGTGTAGGGAAAGTCGATAATGGCCGTCATGCCCAAGCTCAAGTTGCTCACCGACGCCCCACCGAACAGAGCGAACCAGATGCCCTGGACCTGTCGACGATACTTGATGCTGTTAGCTCTGATGAAGTCCAACAGGAGCCCGAAGATGTCCCGAATCAATTCCAAGTTTCGCTTCAAGGTCGGGGCGATCAAAAACTCCGGCGGCTTGACGGCGAAGAAGATCTTCTGGCTCTCCAGGGTGTAGTCCACGCCAGCCGTCAGGATCGTTGGTCCGTCATCGGGGGTGATCTCGCGGAGGTCCGACTGGAGCGTCGGGATCTCCTCCAGGTCCCGGTCGATCGAAAACCCGAACGGGAAACCCAACCGGGTCTCGGACAATGTGTTGGCAGTCTTGAAGGTCAACGGGACATTGAACCCCTCGACCAACACCGGCACCCCCAAGATGCCCTTGGATCGATTGATCGCCTGGGCGGCCATCTGCAGGTCAATCCTCCGCTCCTGCAGAGCCTGCCAGATCGCGCTGATGGCCTCCCGGTCCTCCCGGTTCATGTTCGACCAGAAGTCGGTCAGGTTACGGAAGATTTTCTCTGCCGGTAGTGCCATCAGGCTGCCTTCGCCACCGTGATCGTTCCAGCCAGGTAGCCCACGTTGAGCCCGGCCTTGAAGGAACTGGTGACGACCGTGACCGTCTTGTTGGCCTTGGCATCTACCAGCGTCACCGTCACCTTCAACGTGTCAAGGTCCACGAACGTCACACCCTTCGCATAGAACTTCTCGACCAAGTCCGATACCTCCAGATCAGCCCCCACCGACAATCCCTCGAAGAACGCCTTGGCTTCCGTCTCCAGGTCATCGATCGTGGTGTCGCTGGTGGCGGAGATCCTGACGTCGGCCACCAAGTCCACGATGGCCGGCAGAGCGTGCTTGGCCAACACGTCTGCTGTCACGACCCGGTTGACGATACCCACGATGAAGGTGTCGACGGTGGCGATCAACGTACTGGTCAGATAGGTGATCTGGATGTCGATGCCGATCTTGGCGGAGTTGATCACACGGATCAACGACCGTTCCTTCGGTGAGAACGTCAGGCCCTCGTTCTCCGACTCGTACCGGTAGTCCACCCCGTCCACCCACGTGACACCCGTGGGGTCTCCAGTGGCTGGATCAAGCTCATCGATCTTCTGAAGCACGATAATCGGAAGGTCCACACCGCTCACGAACAGGACATTGTTGAGTGGTCCCGGAGGATCGTCAGCGTCTCGGTCCCGGAGCTTGTTGATCTCCTTGGTCCCGATGATCTTCTTGGTCTTCTGGGGAGTGGAGGTGCCAAGCAGATAGACATCCACCTTACCGCCGATGTTGAGCTTGGTAGCGTCACCAAAGTTCAACCCCCCGAGGGACATGTTGGTCCCGGTCAACTCGTCACGAATCATCTCGTTGTCGGCAAACCCCACGACCCCCAGGCTCTTGATGGAAGCGAAGGCCTCCAGCAGAACGGTGGAGATCCCGTTCTTCGTCACCAGCTGCCGGACGGCGATGGCCAACTTGGCCCGGTCGAGCATCGTCTCGTTGTCGTCCCGGTCGGCTCCGTCCTCGAACTTCGCCTTGTTGGTCACCTGGACGACGCCCGCCGGCCCGCCCTCGATGTCCACGATGTCACCGATGGCTATATTGCCAACCTCGGACTCGCTGTCCGCCTCCACGTTCACGTCGACGAAGAACAGGTCCCCCTCGCGGTTGGCCGCCATGGTGAACGCATCGATCGTCACCGTGACGGGGATCTCGAAGCGAAGACCGGCGGTGGAGACAAAGGCAGTGCCCTGGAGGAACTGGACGTCCTTGGCCTCCGTGAAGAAGACCCGCACGACCCCCGCCGCCTTACCGCCCTCCCTCCGTTTGATCAGCAGGTTTCCCACCAAGAGATCGACATCGACGTCCTTGAGCTGCGTCAGCTCATTGAGGCTCTTGGTCCTCTGGGTCTCCTGGATGGCATCCACGAGAGGCTGGAGGATCTCCTCGTTGGGCTCCACCAGCAAATCGCTCACGGCCGTGTGTTGGCGTGTTTCGATTAGAGCATTGGCGATCTTGATCCGTTCCCGGATATAGACCGCCAGGTTGGTGATATTGATGGCCATCAATCAACCTTCAAAAGGTTCGTGACATCGATCACCCTGCTGAGACCAGACTCAGACAGGATCTCCAGAACCAGTATCCACTCCGCCGTCTCCTCATCCAGATTGACCTCCACCACGTTGATGGTGCTTAGGCGCTCGTCCGACGGCAACTCCTCCCCCTCCTGACTCAGCTGAATCTGATCCTCCGTCTGGGCGATGGACAACTGCAGCTGCGAGTACACGTCCTCGATCTCGAGGAACCCCACCGGCTTCCGCAGCAACCGCTTCAACCCCGCCCCCATGGACGGGTCGGACCTGTGGGTACCAGGCGTGGTCAAGAGCTGCTTCGTCACGTGCTGTACCAGCTTCTGGATCCCCTCCACCACCTTGGGGATACGGGGGAAGCCAAAGTCCATCCGGTACTCATTATTCCCCAACGGGACCAGCTGGAAGGTGGCCAGGTCCTGACTCATACCAGGAGCCCCTTGGCCCTCTCGGCGGCGTCAAGAGATCTGTCCAGATCGTCCAGAGTGTGGAAGGCATCGGACACCAGTGAGCCCTGAAGGGCCGCCGACTGGATCTTGGCCCGTTGCTGGTTAGCAAAGAACAAGTTCAGGTCATCGAACAGAACGGCCTCGGTGTTGGTGAGCGTCTTGGCCGCCACCCGATCTGCCCGTTCCTTGGCCAACCCGTCCGAGATCTGACCCCCAAGTGTCCCGACTGCCACTGACGTCTCCTCGGCTGCCGCCACGTCCCCGTCCCGTACGCTCTTGCTGAACCCGTCCATCCCCAGACGATCAAACACCTCCGGTGCCCCCTCCACCTGACCTGTCAGGGCCGGGCTGGCCTTACCGGTGGCGACCTCCAAGATAGCCATCGTGTTGATGACCGTATCGATCTTGCCCAACGCCTCGGTCACGATGTCCCCGAAGGCACTGCCGGTGTCGACCTGCACGTGCTGCCGGAAGGCCAAGAGCCATCGCTGTGCCCCGTCCTTCAGGTCCGTGATCGATTGGACGACCGTCGGCCGGATCGGACCCAACGCGCCCTCCAGAGCCTTCAACAGGAACCCCGGCACCGACACCTGTACGGCCGCCTGGAGATCTGGTGGATCAGCACACACCGCCTCCACCACCGCCTTGAGCTCCAACGCCAAGTTTCGGAGCACGTCGCCCCGTAGGAACTCCGGCCGGGTGACAAGCGTCGGGAGGTCTCCGACGAACGTACTGAGGGTCGACAATCCACCCGTGTGGATACGAAACTGCATGGCAAAGGTCCCGGACTTCTCCGTCAGGCGTGCCCGGATGGCCAGCAGGGCATCGATGAGATCCAACACCTCCAGCATCAAGTCTATGATCTGAGTGATGCGAGACGCGATCCGTGAAATGAGGGCGTAGAGCTTACTGGTGAAGGTGTTGGGGGCCAGGATGACGTCGAAGAGTCCCAACGCTTCTGCACAGACCTGCTGCAGCTGGACGTTCACCGGACCAAAGGAACCGAGAGCCGCCGCCTCGGCCACCAGAGCTGCCCACTGAGTCTCCAGCGAGATGGCCTTCACGGTGACTGAAGAGGAAGCGTCCAACTTGACGGCGGTGGCGAAGGCGGTCCTGTCGAACTTGCCAAAGGTCGTCTGGAGTTCTGTGATGTCCGCCTGCAAGAGCTTTGACAGGGCGGCGCATCGTTTGGCCAGTGCCAAGCCGGTCTTGTACCCCTCCACCACGCTCAGGCTAACCATGCCCCGGATGCCCGGCACGCCCCCCAACCGCATGATCGACACCAACTGGTCCTGCTCTCCCTGACTGGGGTCGAGCTGGCCGATCTGACGGCTACCAGCCTTGTCCAGTACGGTGCCGAAGATGGCCTCCATGTCCTCGGTGTCATCGTTGGACAAGCTGGAGGTGGTCTCGAGGATGTTTGAACTCCGGAGCTTCACCGCCTGATTGGTCAAGTCCGGGAGTGCCGACGGGGAGGTCTCGCGCAGCTCCTTCTGACGCCGCACCTGACCTGTGTAACGCTCAAGTAGATCTTCTAGTGACGCCATGCCTATTCCCCGGGGAATAACTAGACCCCCGATACCTCCAGACGCTTCGACACCTTGTCCACCACCGACTCACGCAACTTTCGGATCTCGTACGGCGTCTTGCCCATCCTCTGAGCCAACTGGTCCGTCGACACTCTTGGCTGGGCGCCCAGTCCCGTCAGACCCTCGTAGACTAACATCTCCTCGGGGGTCAATTCGTACCTCACCCAGGTCAACGCCTCCGTCGTCATGCGACCAGCATCCAGCGGCATGCTCCGCTCCGAAGCCGACGGGTCTCGCTCCATCGACACCTCGGGTCGAAGGCTCCGCCGCATCGTCTGTACCTCCTTAGCCGACCACATCAGCTCGTCTTGAAGCTCGGGCAACGTGGGCTGCCGTCCAAGGTGCATCTTCAGGTGCCCCTCGGCGGACTGGAAGGCCCCCACCCTCAAGCGCCGCTCCTCAGGCATCCGGGCCACCTGGGCAAACTCCATGATAGGTCGATTGGCCGCCGGGAGCGTCGAGACGACGAAGCTGGTCAGCTTCACTCCACGACTAGGGTCATACCGCCCTAGGCCTTGAATCGTCACCCGACTGACCGTGCTCTCGACGTAGGAACGCGGGAGCTGAGACATCAACAACAACCGCTCAGCCGCGGGCTGCGTGATCGGCTTGAGGCTCTCGAGGAGCTGATCTAGTGCTCCCGAGTCTCCACCCTTCCACTTCTTCCAGCGTTCAAACCGAAAGGTATCGAGATCTGCTTCTTTAGGTTCCGGCAACTCTCACCTGCTCCACCAAGGCCTTGCGGATCTTCCGGACCACCACCCGCACCTCATCTCGATAGGGGTGCTTGTCGGTGTTGGTCTCGGTCGTATCGTTCACCAACTCGTCCCGATTCACTATCGTAGCACCAATAAAGGCAAGGGTTTCCTTCATCGTGATGACTGGGCGCTTCCTGAACCCATCCTCGAACTGCGCTCGAGCCATCGTGTCCTTCTTGGCATCCCGTATTCGGACCAACAGACGGGCGGTCTCGAGCTGGCTGAACTTCAACCCCTTCCCGTCATCGTCCACTCCCGGGTTCACCAACTTGGACCCATCGTCTGGATCAGACAACTTACGAGAGAAGATGCTCCCGATCCCGAACAACTCCCGATAGGCCCCCGACCGAGTCTCATCCTCACCCGCCGTCAAGTTTCCCCCGTCGTCCACCTTACGACAGATCGCCTCGAAGCTCTCTTCACCGATGAACTCGGGAAGATAGGACTGGTTGATCCAGAAGGGAAGATCCCGATCCGGTTTGAGTCGAGAAAACTTCGGGTCCCCCTGGTCATCGCTCTCGAACTCATTGTCGGGTTTGGGGTCACCGGAGTCCGGGGTCAACTTCCCACTCGTCACGGTCCGTATCCTGTCCCGTTTGTCCACGTACCGGACGGCGTCTCCTGTCCTGGAGTAGATCATGCTCAACGTCGTCATGGCATGATCAGGGGTGATGGTGTGCTCGATCGATGCCACCTCGCCGAAGATCGGGAACACCCGATCCAGTGCCACCGCCGGGAAGCCCAATAACACGTAGGGGTTGAAAGCGATGGTGACGGAGGTCTGACGCTGATGCTGACGGAGTGCCAGGTAGTAATCGGCCAGACGACGAAGGTAGTTGCCCGCCCGCTGCCCCGTCGACTCCTTGAAGGCGGCAAACCAGGCGTAGTTGGTCAAGGGCAGCTCCATCGGGATCGCCCCCTTCAGATCCTCCCTCGACTCGATCGGCAGGTCTGGATCACTCAGCACCAAGGCCGGGGCCAGCGACCACGGGTCCAGAAGTCGATCCCGGATGTCATCTTCAAGCCGGTCGTCCAACAAGATCTTCCCTGAGGCCCTCAACTCGGCCGCCGCCTCATCAATCTCCTGCTGACTGATCTGTCCCGTCGTTGATCCCTTGCCGGCTGCCGCTCCCGCTCCCGCCTGCGCCACGGACGCCGGATCGTTGCTCTGGGCCGCCGTGGTCCGGCGGACGTTGGCCTCGAACAGCAAGTCCGCCAAGAGGGCCGGCGCATAGGGATCGAAGCTGAAGGCCTGGATCAACTCGGGGATCGCCTGCAGGGCTGTACCGGTCGGCATGGTGGTGATGTGGAGCCGGGTGGGCTCACTCAGATGATCCTGGGCGTAGTTCAAGGTGATGATGTCGTCTGGCCAGAAGACATTGCAGGGAGCCGGCGCGGAGAAGTAAGTAGTGGGCTTGATCAGGAACTGAAGAAGCCGCTCCGTTTCATCACTGGTCCCCTCCTGCTCCTTCACCAGCGGGGGAGGACTGATGACCGGCCAGGTCTGATAGAAAAAGAACTCGGTGAAACGGGCGATCACCTGACGCAGCGTCATGTAACTGGTGACCTGAGAGATCGCCATGTCCAGGACGTCCGACATCAAGTTCGACTGGAAAAGCGTCCGGACCTCCGGGTCCGGCAGCACCCTCACCCGACCACGATCGTCTCCCTCGAAAGGCGCCAGCTTCAGTCTTCGGTTGTGGATGCGAAACCACGGCGTCAGGCTCAAGGAGTCTTCGAGGTAAGAACGAAGCGCCAGGTCCACCGCCTTGTCCTTGTTGGACGCCAGGATCTGGATGCGGCGCGTCGTGAAGGTCCGGCCGGTCCGGAGGGTGAACTTCACGTTCTGAGCGTCGACCGCCTGACCCACCAGCCTCAGCTGACTCAGACCCTCCGAGACACCAGGCTCGAAGAGCCCGTAGCTGTAGGACCAGTAGTTGGACAGGTCCTGACACTCCAGGGTCATGTGCCATTGGTCAGGGGCTCGATTGATCGTGAAGCCGGTGAACTCCCCCTCCCACATGAGGCGGAAGTCATCCTCGAACACACCAGTCTCGTCGAAGTAGTCACGGAAGAAGACCTGGACGAGTGTCCGGGGCAACAGGTCCAGCAACTCCACCACTGGTGGCAGAGTGACGTGGCAAGTCGAGGGCTGGTTGACACCGGCGCGGATCGTCAGCGTATTCCAGTCGAGGCGAATACCCTCGAAATAAACCAAGACCTCTGGGCGGCGAACAGACCCCACATCTACCTCTAGTGGAAGGTTCCGGTGTTGGACGGATCAGCCGGAACGGTACGTCCCATGGACTTTGCCAATGACTCCATCGCACGAGCCAGCTTGACATCTCGGTGGGTCGCCCAAAAACGCAACTGATCCATCCCCCTCATCCCGGCGGTTGTCTGGAGATCATGAGGCTGACCCTGATTCGCCATATCAAGTCTGGAGACCAGGGCGTCCTGGGCCTGTTCTTTGGTAAGGCCCTGGCCCCCAATTTCGTACTGGTCAGGATCCATGAACTCACCCATCAGCTCCATCATCTGACGACCCAACGAAGAGTTAATGGGGTTCGAGCCACGACCCTTGAACAGATCCCGACCTACCTTACCCGCATGCCTGATTCCTGTGGTGCCGTGGAAGAGCGCCACCGGAGCGCCTCCACCCAGTAGCTTGTCGATGTCGTCCATCATCTCTGCCCGGCCTCGCTCCGAGTCACCGATGTCCGAGTCTAACTTGTAGGCCACCTCATTGATGAGTGTCTCTGGAATGGAAACCCCACGAGCCATGCCCGTCGCATCAGCACGAGACGCACCGGCATCCTGCATGAACGATTCGGTAAGAACCCCCTCAATCAACGCCCTGGCCTTACCGGTCAATGGCCCCTCCCGGACGCCCTCCTGCCGAGAAACTCGATCTCTTCCGTGCTCCTGAATCTTGTCCTTGAAGTAGGAATTGGCGGTAGTGATGAGGTTACCCAGGAACTCGTCTAACCCTCGAGCCACACCAGCCAGGCTGTCCACCACCTCACGCCCTACCCCCTTCATCTGGGCAACGAATGAACCCTCGAGCTCGGACTGTCCATCCTGGATCTGCTTGACCGCCGCCTCCTGTGCCTCCTTGAGCATCGTCCGGAACGACTCCATGTCCCGACCCGCCTTCTCCCAGGTGGCGGCCAACGCCTCGGCGGCCGTGAAGTCGATCCCGAAGACCCCGCGGGCCAGCTCCGACACCTCAGACAGCGAGAGCTTTCGGTTCGTCATGCTCTCCATCAACTCGACGGAGGCCCCAAAGCCTGCTGCCATGAGCGACGGGTCGTTCTTCATCGCCTCCATCCCGATGGGCAACATCCGCTGAGCACGAAGGAGTCGGGCACTCACCTGCGCCGCATCCCCCTGCATGGCGTCAGTCAGGATGCCTGAAGCCCCGGCCGGTCCCTGGGCCAGAATGCCCGGCAGACGAGCCAACCCCTCCTCGAACCCACCCTCTCCGGTGAAGGCGGCCATCATGGCCATCTGCATGAATCCGGTCCGGGCCATCCCGGCCCCTCCACGCTTCAGGGCGTCCGCCATGGCCTGCGGGGTGGGGGCGACCGTCCCGAGGTGCTGGAGAGTTCCCTGGAGGGCCGGGTTGTCCCGGAGCATCGGATCCTCGCCACCCCGGGCCAACTGGGAGAGCTGGACCATTTGAGCCGCATGGACCTGCAGGGCCCCGGCGCCCCCCATGACCAGCCGGGGGTCCACACCGGCCATCTGGGCAGCCTGGGCAGAATGTATGGTGTCGACGGCCATCTCTCGCTGCTCACCAGGCGTGAAGCCAAACTGGCCCGTGGCCCTGATGTTGCCCAGGAACCCCCGGACCTGCCCCTGCCCCCGGACGCCTGTCGTGTCCAGAAGCCCCATGAACTGCTGGGCCTCCTCGAAGGTCAGATTCAGACTCCTCCGGATGTCCATGACCGACTTCAGGTCCTCCGTCAGCTGCTTGAGGGCCTGCTGGACCTGCTCACCCGTCTGAGGATTCAAGCGACGAGCAAAGGCCTGCTGACCGATCAACTGGGTCAGATCATCCTGGCTCACCTGACTGAAGGCCGGATCGGTGAATCGACTGGACATCCCCTGGACCAGGTCGTTGGCCATCCCCTCAGGGGTCCCGGTGGCCTGCAGTATCCGGGAACGCTGACGTTCCTGCTCCAACTGACTGAAGGCCGCCTCGCCCAACATCCCGACACCGATGGCCGCCCCCACCCCACCAAGTGTCGCCCCGCCCAACAACCCAGTCCCCATCCCCATGCCACCCAGAGCGGCACTCACCCCTCCTCCGGCCAGGGCCGGCATGGCAAACTGGAGTCCGAATCCGGTGGTGAGCTGGGACCGCAGCTCCTCTCCCCGCATCCCCATCACTCCAGCGACGTCGGAGGGCAAGACGTTGGCCGGCGCACCCATCAACCCCATCTGCATGGCGGCGTACCGACCAAACCCTACCTCGGCAGCAGGAGAGAAGAGCTGTGCCTGGCCTGCCGCTCCGGGCCCGAAGGGCCCACCGGGCATCATGGGGGGCATGATGGCGAAGGTGGCGCGAGCAGCACTGATGTCAGCGTTGGCGGTATTGAAGGCCACTCCGCCGGTCCCGGCCATGTTGCCGGGGGCACTGAACATGCCCTGCATCCCCACACCCATCATGGCGCGCTGCTGGGAGAGCTGCGCCTGCAGGCCCATCGTGTCAAACTCTACTCTGTAACGAAGTGTCTCGTCAGCAGGCATCAGACGATGACCGCAAGATCAAGACCACTGGATCGAGTGGCCTTGGCGAAGACGTAGGGAGGCTCAGTAACACCTAACCTGACCGCCTGGTTGATGTACTGGCGCACCTGGAACTCTTCATTGATATCAAAGTTACCATCAAAGGCAATCGGGATGCCAAGCTCGTTGGCCACCTTGATCTGTTGCTGAATCCCCTGATCAGACTGTCGATTCAACTCACTCTGATCAAAGATCTCGTAGCTGCTCCTGGCCCCCGGTCCAAACGAGAAGAGCCGCTTGCGAGTGATGAACATGGTGAAGTTGAACGAGACCGTCCTGAGGCTGGAATGTGACTGGCTCACTCCAGTGCTGAGTATCCAGCCCTCCCGGACCAGGTCGTCGTAGGTCAAAAAGACCTTGAGCCCCAGCTCCCGAGCCCTCGTACCCCGAAGGTAGGTCTCGTAGGCCCTGATCCACTCGGACTTCCAGCGGAAGTTGTTGGTGTTCATCAACACACCGCTGTACTGCCACACCTCAGGTCGAGAGCCAAACAGAAACAATTGGGGGTCGCCCTGGGTGTCGACGATCTGCGCCTTCTCGGCCCGCATCTCCATCGAGTTCTGAAGCAAGAACCGATTGGTCTTGTAAATGATCTCTCGGGCCTCGCCCGTCCTCTTGGCCTCCGCGGCCGAGATGGGACGGACGACAGTCAAGGTGGCGACCTTGTCTTCCTGGTGCGGATAGAAAAGATCTTGATCGTTGCTGGGATGGAGCGGAGTGGGCGGCTCCCGAAGACGCCCAGGACGAATCGGGCGGAACCGGCTGATGTCTCCGGCCAACTCTGACCCCACCAGATCCGCCAGCTGGTCCCCCTCCATATCCTGGATGAGATCGACGAAGAATAGGTCGAGCCGGGAGTCCGCCTTGATCTCGCCCTCAGTATCGCCGGCAGGCTCAACGGCATTGTCGAACGCCGCTCGATGGGCAGCGATCGTCAAGAGGTCCCGACTGATGGCCCTGGGTGGGCTTAGCGTCGACTGGACCTTGAGCCAGTTGTCCCCGCCCGAGAGCCTCGAGAGGGTGGTGACTGCGATTGCCATCTAGGTTCTCCGATGTCAGCCAATTCCATACGCAGACCGAACGGCCCTCCCTTGAACTGGAACTCCTTCCCCACGTAGTGGCGCAGCGCCGCCATCGACTCCATCCGCCGCCGCTCCTCAAGCTGCTTCTTCTCGGGGAAGATCAGCTCCGCCATGGCGTTCAGAACCTTCTGGCTGTTCTGCGGGCCCTGCATGGCCGACAGGGCCTGGTACATCCTCAGAGCGCCCTCGCGCTCATGCAGACGGAAAAGTAGGACCTCGCCTATGGAGTTGCGCCGGACCCGGATCTCTCCTCGGTCGACGCGATCCTTGAATCGGAGGGCTCGGAAGACTCCGAGGGAGGTCCTGAGAAGTTTCCCAACTTCCCCCGACGACCAATCCGCTCCAACCGGCTACTGAACTCCATGTAGACCTGACCGAGCAGCGCCACCAGCGTATCGGGACGTTTCCGGAGCCACTCCTCGTTCACGTCGACACCGAACTTCACCGGCTGCTTCTTGTTATCCAGCTCGGCGACGGAGTCCGGCTCCTCGAGCAAATGATCCCCCACCCGGATCAAGGAACGGGCCAGGGTGCCAAACGTGTTCTGGTCCCGGATCTGCATCGGATTGGCCCGAAGCTGCTGGATGCCCACGCCGGCCCCCATGTCCGAGACCTGCCCGGAGGTCAAGCTACGGAGACGAATGGTGAACCCCTCGTGAATCGTGCACTGGTCCTCCAGCGGTTCGTCCCCGTACACCAGACGGTCGAACGTGAAGGTCTCCTCGTCCCCCCGCCACTCGAACTGATCAGCCGGCTCCCACGTGGAGGGTTCGAGGTTTGGTTGCTTGTTCGGATCGTCGAACTCCGACTCCACCTCCGCCACCTCTCCCTCCGGTGGCTTGTCGAGACCCAAGCTCTTTGCCATCTGCTGCAGCTCCGGTCCCTTCGACCCCTTCCGGGTAGGGCGCCAGGTCCCCTGACCACCCCCGGGCTGCCTCGGCGGTTCTCCGTTGCTCATCTACCTACCCTCCTCTATACTGCGGGCATGGGTGAAATCATCCTTCCATTCCCCCCACGTTCCACAGTCAAACACGAAAACCTCCACCTCGAGATGGTGGAGAAGACGACCAATATCGTGGTCCACATCTTCCCCACCGACCCGACGCCGTCCAGGATCACCGAAATCATTGAGGCTTGCAAGCAGATCCTCCCGAAGAAGTTCCGGAAGGTTCGGGGGAAGGTCGAGGCTATTCGACCGGAGGACGGGGTCGTGGCGGGGCGAGAAGTCCTGCGACTCCCCCAATCGGTCTGCATCACAATCCCCAAGGGAGACCTGCGAACCTGGGGCTACATGCCTCAGGCCCGCCAGTATCTCTCTCAGCTAGACGGACTGGCGACCGACTTAGCCCGCCTTGTCAACTAGATCCCCGAAGCCTTCTGCTCCTCAAGAGACTTGCCCAACGTGACGGAGCGAGCGACAGCACCGACGTCGACCGGGACGGAACGGTCGGCCTCCATGCCCGCGCCCTCGGCGACCAAGACGCTACCCGAGTTCCAGGTAGTCTGCAGGTTCCGGATGTAACCATTCTCCAGGAACAGGCCCCCGTAGGGCTCTTGGTCGGAGTCGAGCATCAGGAGGAACAGCCCGAAGGGCTGGTCGAAGAGGTCAGAGTCGAGGTTCGAGAAGTAATCGGCGAACCCCGGGTTGGCTCGGATCTGAGGAGCGTTCTTGGTCGACCGCCCTCCCTCGGTTGCCAGCAGGCTGGCGACGGTCGGGTTGATCTTCTTGGCCGGGTAATAGGCATAGAGCATCCGGAGCAACGAGGGCCCGTTGTACAGGACACGGGCAATGTTGAGCTGGATGATATTCCGGCCCGGAATGAAGTAGGAGCGCTTCGAGCCGATCTCGAAGAGCCGCTGAAGCTGCTTGTTCTGCCCAAGGGCAAAGTTCTCGATCAACCCGATGGGATAGGCGACGGCGTTCAACTCTTCCTTGCGAGCCACTGTCGCCTCGCCGAAGGTGGTGCTGACGTCACCAGCGAACCTGATGTTCGGGGGCCCCGCCGCGATGAGCGTGGAGGCGGCGTTGATGAAGTCACCTCCATCCAGCTCGTCCTGTACGTGCCGGTTGTGAAAATCCCAACTGTCGATGGACGTAACCACGGGCGGACCCTCCTATCAGATCTGCAGAATGACTCGAATCTTGTTGACCGGGACGAGCGCCACGTAATCGATGACCATCTCGACGGTGTCGATCTTTCCCGCCACCGCCTGCATCGAAACGATGTTCGTCAACCGCCCCACCACCTTCAACTCCTTCAGATCCTCCAGGATCCCTGCGGCGGCCGGGCGCAACTGCTGCTCGATGTACTCGGGCGTGAGATTGAAGCGACCAATGAGGTGCTTCAGGTTGTCACGGAAGATCTTCGAGCTGAAGTCGACCGCGCTGATGATATTGTCTTCTCGGGTCTTGATATCCCCGATGGCCGTCGTCAGCTGATGGCGAACCGTAATCGGGCCGGCCACCACGTCCTGGACCAGGATGAACACCCCTCCTCCGGCCAGCACGTTCAGGTCCGTCTCGGACATCACGTCATCGGACCCGATGAGCTCCGTGGCCCCCGGGACCGGCAGGTTGGTGAAACCCTGAGCCGGGGGCAGCCCGGACCGCATCCCGGCAATGGCGGCACAGAGGAAGGTGGCCGGGTGCGTCTCGATGACCGAGTTGACGCTGAACCGGGCCTTGTCGGGATGCACCACCCGAACACGGCTGTTGTTGTAACCCTCGGCGATCCCCCGCTGGTTCAACGCCTTCTGTGACTGAGTGAAGTCCTTCGACTTGACCGAGTAGGTCACCTTGCCCGGATCGGCCGTAAAGTTGCCGATCGTGTCGACGGAGGTCTCGAGGTCGATGGTCTGGATCTGAATCTCGAACGGCAGGGTCCGGACGACCGTGTCGATCTCGAGAGGGTTTTCGGTGGCGGTGATCCGCAACACGGCACCGATCGGTACCCCGTTCTCCAGGAACTTGGCTGCCGGATCAATGAACGTGTTGGCAGTCGGGCCCGGGACGGCGATCGGCGTGGCGGCCGTCTGGCTGGACACCTGGAACTCCTCGAAGCTGGTGATGATCGGGTTCAGCCACACCACCCGCTCTTTCTTGTTCTCCGGCTCCGACATGAGCGAGACGTGGATCGGGTAGAGGTCGCGAACAGACTGGTCCTGACTCAGCGGGACCATCCCGTAGACCTGTTGGCTTGACAAGAACTCGAGGGCCTTCTGATGACTGTCCACGTCGTCGCCGTCCTTCACGATCACCCCATGGACGGCCAGCCCGCCTGAGGTGGCCAGGGCCCTGGCGGCGCCGTACCCCAGCGGGTTCTTGGGCGTGCTGCTGTCCCCGATGTCCTTCTCGACGGCCGCAATGTCAGCCCAGGTGAAGAACTGAGCCGCCTCGTCCGTACGACAAGCAATGTAGGTGATGAGAATCGTTCCGGTCTTGCTGCCCTTCCGGATCACCTTGTACTCGACATCCGTCTCGGCGATCAGGCTGGCGTTGTCCGAGCCCGTGTCGGTCTGGGCCAGCGTGAAGCCCAGAATGGCGTTGGCGGTGGGACTGGCGAAACCGATCGTGAGGCTGGAGGCCGCCCCGAGCGTGCGGGACCGAACCCGGAGTTTCCGATTGAACACGTCAGCTATCGCCGCGGCACTGAAGGCGCTGTCGGCGTTAAGGTCATCCGCCACCGACTGGGCCGTGACGGCTGAACCGGCCGTCAGGATGATGGACAGGTCCCCGCCTCCGTCGACATCGATCACGAAGAGGTCGTTGCCTCCCGGGGTGATGTCGAAGGTCTCGGCCAGGGAACCGACCAGCTTGGCTGGCGTCTTGCCGATTATCTCCATCTTGGTCTTGGTCGACACCCGGGTGATGATGAACTCGCCCAGGTTGTTGGAGGCCTTGGAGGTCAAGGCGACCAGATTGGCCAACACGTCCTCGAAGCACAGGATGTCCCCGACCCTCACGTCACTGGTGAAGAAGTCGGCATCCAGGTCCTCGAACGTCTGACCGGCCTTCACGGTCGTCTGATCGTTGGCAATGATGGTCTTCTGGGGACTCGGGTTGGCCCCGACCGTCACGCCCGTGGCGGTGATGGTCACCACGGAATCGTTGGTGATGTCAAAGGTGTCTTCGGCCGTCACCAGGAAGACAAAGACCTCCGCCAGGTCCACCGTCGCTCCCACGACCAACTTCGGGTAGGCGAAGGTGGCGGCCACGTTATCGAAGAGACCTGCCGTCTCCTTGGACTCGATCTGGCAGGCTTCCGCGATGATCACGGCCGGGAGTGTCGGGATGACGACCGTCGGGGACGCCTCCGTAAACACCTGGACGACTTCTACACCGGGTCTCGGCAGTTCAGACGCCATCTACCTGCTCCTACGGGTCAACGGCAAATGTGGTACGAACCTCTTTGAGCGCTGGGGCCCCGGACCTTCGGAGCATCCACTTCTGCTGGAAGTGAATCTCCATGCTGACCGGTACGGTCGCCAGGTCGATGTCCGAATCGTGCCGGACCAACTGCACCTGACCGATCCCGTTCATCTTGAAATCGATAATCCCCTTGGCCTTTATGATCTCGGCCCAGAAGTACTGGAGTCCCGAGTCCACGAGGTTCGCGACACACTCGGCCTGAAGGGTGGAGCGGCCCACGCAATGCAGGACCATGCTGGCGCGTCGAAGATCCGTTCGGATCGGAGCCGACGCCTGTCCCCAGCTCTCCAGAAAGTCGCCGAGAAAACGATGTTGCCAGACGACGTTGCCGCGCCGGACGATCACAGCCGGCTTGCGCTCCACGCTCTCGAGATTGAGGGCGTAGACGGAAGCGATCAGTATCCCGCTTTTCTTCTCGTCGTCGCTCCAAGTGAACTTGCCTCTGTGATGGGCGAATAGTTCTCGTAACGCCTCCACCACCCGATACTGAACAAAGTCCGTCGGCAGTTCGCTCCCGACGATCTGCGTCGGGCTGGCGAGACCGATCACCTGAGTGAGCGGGAGCACCGGGTTGTCTGGCGTCCCCATGATAACTCCGATCCGAAATCCGTCGTGTCGCTATCGCAAGAACGGCAACACCTGACTCAGCCCCCCGATATTCGGGGGACGTCCACGACGAACGAGGCTCCGGACTCGCTCCAAAATCGTCGGAACCCTACCCATGGCCTCGTCTACCGCCATCTTGACCAGGTCCTCACGAGGGACGGTCTTGGGCGGTTCTCTCGTCTCGTCAGGCGGCAGATGATCCTCCGCCCGCATTCGAGGACTCTCGTCCAACATCTGCTTGGCCGGGTCCACCCGGATGATCTCGATCTTCCCGTCCCCGACAATCTGGGTCTTGAACGCCCCCTGGACCCGGCCCACCTGAGCCCCGGGCTGGAAGATCATCATCAGCTCCATGAGCGCGCTCTCGATCTCCTGCGCCAGCTCCTGAGTGAAGAGCTCCCGGAATGCCGGATCGTTCACCCAATCGTGCTCGGCCTCTTGGACGAGTAACCGCATGCTATTCCCCGGGGAATAGGCTAGGCCGCCCGACCCAACCACCTGTCGACAGCACCGCTGAACCCACTCAGCAGCATCTGATCCACCGACCCGACCTTGGGTGGCTTCAGCCCCTTGACCAGGTCAGCCTTCGGCAGCTGGACCTTTGCCACCTTGGGAGGCCGGATGGGCTCGATCGCCACCGCCTTCCGACTCGGCTGCAGGCCCTTCTGCATCTCCCTCATCACGTTGGCCAGCTTGGCCCCCAGACCCTCGAGGGAGGCGTGGGTCTTCATCATCTCGCCCATCTGACGACCTGCACCGGTCGGGTTCATCACCTTGGCCATCGACTTGGACTGCGGCAGCTCGAACATTCCAGGACGAGCCCTCGGGAGACCCATCGACATCGGCTTGCCGCTGACCATCCTGACTGGTCCACGAGCCTTCGCCATGTGGCCCAACGCACGCGTGAGACCGCCGCCCATCATCTTTCCGAGCCCAGCAGTCAATGCCGGGGTGAGGGCGGCCCACTTGTCGAAGAAGCCATTGGCGCGCAGTGACTCCAGAACTTGTTCGCTGATCATTATCGAATCCCCATCAACACGCCCTCAGCGGCACGAAGGGCCCGCTCGGACTCGCCTCTCATGACCATGTCGCTTGCCTCCGCCAGTTTACCCCGCATTGTGGCCGCGGTAAGCGGATCGATGATGGCGGCTGCCAACTTCTGATACGCCTTCCGGATCACCTGCATGGCCTCGCCGAGTCCAGCCGACTCCTTGAACAACCCGGCCCGCAGCCCCACCATCCCATGACGGTTGGTCAGGACCTGCACCATCTCGGCGGCCTTCATCCTCTCCTTCTCGTCCTTCGGGATCTTGGCCTGAATCTCCTTCCGGGTCCCGGGCTTCATGTCCCGGCGGGTGCCGTGACGGGTTGCCCAGGCGATCCGGTAGGCCTTCTCGTCCGAGGCACCGGGGTCGTCGCGTCGAATGGCGTCCGCCACCTCCACGACCTTCTTTGGCACATTCGGTTCCTCGCCTCCCCGGACCACCGCCTCCTTGATCACGGCCGACCAACTGTCGTGCCGTACCGGAGCTTCCCCGACCTTCACGCCCTTGCTGCTCATCATGGTCCCCAGGGCACGGCTGATCCGATCCCGATCTCGATTGTGCCGCTGCATCGTCCGGACCAAGTCCTTCAGAGACCGCTTTGACAGCGCCCCCTTGGAGAGCCCCGAGACCGTGGACTGGATACGCTTCCCCAGTCCCGGGAGACGACGACTTGCCAGGTAGGTCCCGACCACACCCACGCCCCCAAGGGCCAAGGCACCGCCAGTGCTGACGCCCCGTCCGGTGTCGATGGTCCGGGTGACGGCACCCTCGGGTCCTGACCTCTTGTGGGCCGACCGCTCTCCCCAGGCCTTGCCGATGGCTGTCGCCGCCCCCACTCCGGCTCCGAAGCGCAGCCAGGGGAACCGACCGCCCTCGGCGGTCTTCGTCCGGTAGGCAATGAAGATGTCACTGATCTCGACGTCGGATATCTTCATGACTCGCTTCGAGGCCAACTCGAGCAGGTCGATGGCCGCCGGCACTCCGGCCGCCGCCCCCGCACCTATCATGATCCGATTGACCATCTGCCGTTTCTGCTTCTTTGTCCTCGGCGTACCGACGAGAGCTGAGGTGGCGCCGTAGGTGACGGGGACCGAAACCCCCGCCCGCACACCGGCGCTGACCAGGCTCTGGGCGAATCTGGCGGTCTTCGTCATAGCAACCCACTCCCCGCGGGCTTGTCAGGACTGGAGGCCCAGAGACCAGGCGTGCCGGGTGGGTAGGTCCCGACGTACTCGTCGAACGGCTCCTCCACCTCCTCGACCGGCAACTCGTACTCGATATCCCCGCCCTCGATCTCCGTGAGCTTCATGATCTGACGACTGATCGCCCGGCGCTTCTCCGTCGTGTGGATCGACATGACCCGCCACCTGTGGTTGCTCGGCTCCACGATCAGATCTCCAGGGCGCATGATTGGCGAGTCGACCATCCAGGCGTCCGTGGTGCTGTCATGATGCACGGACGTCTCGGGGATCTGGACGATCTTCGGTGAGGGCCGGACCTGCACGTAGGTGTTGAGCTGGCTGAAGTACCCGCCGACGAAGCTGGTGTGGAAGCAATGATTGCAGTCCGGGTCCCGAATCTGTTTCAGCACGTTGTCCCAGCAATCACATCGCTGACCAAAGGTCTTGCGGATGAAGATGGCACACCAGACCCCTACCTTCCGCTGCAGGTGACGACGGTGCCGCTTTCGGATCGCCAACAGGATCGAATCCGGCTGCGGCCCCAACGTCACTGGTGTCCCGTCGTACTTGTCAGTCGGATCCGAGATACGTTCGATCCGGACCCTGTAGTAGATCGGCCGGTACCTGGATTCCTGGTTCACTCCGCGGTCGACGATCAAGAAGACGTCCACCAACGGGGCACTGATGGTCAACCAGGGTCCTGCCGGCCCCTCCGAGCGATCCACGAACATCTGGAAGTTCGATGTCAGCTCATCCGTATCGTTCAGGACCCACCGGACTTCAATCGAATCCTGCGTGAGCGTCCGGGCTACCGTGCGGACGACGGCCGGGACTCTACCGGTCCCCGATGGCGTCGGAACGACAAGAGGTGCCGGAAGGTTAAGCTGGAGCGTTGTGGTGAGCATCAAGCATCCTTCACGACCAGGGTAGTCAACAAACTGAAGGCGGCTGTACCCGTGTCGACCTTACCCTCCCACTTGAGCATTTGACCCGCGGTCACGGCCGCTGCGCCCGGGGACCGGGCAACGAAGTCTCCCTGACCTAGCTCAAAGGGTGCCACCACACGATCGATCACACCGTCGTCTACTCGAGCACGAACATCCACGAACTTGTTTGTCGAAGCAACCATGAAGATGGCGGACCAGATCAACACCTGCTTGCCCGTGGGGACCGTGTAGATGCCCGCCTTCGACAGCGTGAAACCTGTCTCGATTAGGTTGTACTTCACGGCCGGGACACCGGCCGTGAACGTACCATTCCCACACCAGATGGTGCCGGCGTTCCCCCTCAACGTCCCCACGGTCAGAACCACCATGGAGTTGATTGCCTTCCAGGTACTGTTAGTCACGACCTCGGTCTGTCCAGTGAGAATCACGACCTCGGTCTGCTCAGCCCCTTCCGGATTGAGGCCAGAGATCAGGACCGTAAGCGCTCCAGTACCAGCGATGCCGTCATTGGCATCCGTGGACGCCAGCTTCACCGTAGCTGGAGTGGTCAGGAGCCCCACATTTACCAGAGAGGTGTCCCCCCAGAGTGTCTGGTAAGTCGCCCCAAGGCCTGCTGTATAACCCTGCTGATTCACGGCGGAGTAGCTGGTGATCTTCCCCTCCCGAACAGCCTGAATCCACTCCTCGGCGAGAAGGGGAACCGGGGCCGTGACCGGGAGGGGATCGACGGACGTGACCGGGGTCGACACGTTGGCCTTGAGGAACTCGAGCAGCGCCTTCTGGTGATCAAAGCCGCTGTCGTCCTTGTCGGTCGCTATCTTGGCGCCGTCGGTACCGGTGGCCTTGTTGAGCTGTACCGATGAAAGGCCCATCTATCTCCTCCGCCGAGACTGGTGTCAGCCCTACCCCCAGGGGGAGTGCTCATCGATCACGTATGACTCTCCGCCTCCAGACGGAGCCGGAAACATGCGGTCCAGGACAGTGCGGCGACGCTGTTCCATCACCTCCTTCTCCCGACCCATCTCGGTCCCGGCGGCATACCCAGCACCACCCGCCACACCGGCTGCGGCCGCCACAGGAGCTGACTTCCGCAGGATTCCCCGGATACCCGAGCTGGCCGCCCGGACCACCGGACCTGCCGCGGCTGCCGGCATCGCCACCTTGACCTCGGTCCCGAAGAAGCCCTCAGCCAGCTTCGCCCCGACGTCCATGTAGTCAGTGATCATCTGGGTGAACTCGGCATCCTTGGTGCCCACCTCCACTTCCTTGGCCTGTCGGTCCTTCACGAACCCTGAGAGATCCATCCTGCCCTCCTTCTGTTAGCCCAATGTCGTCGTGATACTGGCAAACGACCCCAGGTCCTCAAATGACCCCACCCCATAGGCCCCGTAGGCTCCCGCCAACAGGTACTCGGAGTGGACCCCTCCGTAGCAGGACTCGAGGTTGGTGGACCGCTTCCACCTCATCTTCTCTCGCTCGAACTTGGCCTCGAATCGATTCACCCACCGCTCATAGTCCGGTCCCTTGTCCGACTCGGCAACCTGCAGCCCCCCGTCCACGTAGTTCAGACGGTTCCGGGTCTGCAGGAGACCGTTCATCTCGAAGATTCGGACCAACGCCCCGTACAAAAGCATCTCGAGTGACGGGAAACTCTCGAACGTCTGGTTCCCGATGAACGGGGGAGACGTGTTGAAGTTGTCGATGGCCAGGTCGATGGCCATCGAGATCATGAAGTTCCCGGTCTCGACTCCCTCGATCAGAGCATTCAAATGCGCGTGGTCGCGCATGAAGTTCCTGATGATCCCTATGAACTCCTGCTTCGTGATGTTGCGTCCGGCCAGCTGGGGCATCGACTGCACCTTTAACGAAAAGGGGCCCATGGGGGGCCCCTTTTCTTGAGCTAACGGCTGGTTGTCGACCTAGCCCCCCGTTACTACGGGTTGGTCGTCCGCTCGACGATCGTGGTAGCGTTCGAGGTGCCGGTGCTGTACCGGTAACGAGCAATCGCCTTGATGTTGGCGATGTTCATCCCGATCACCTCCTTGGACTGCCACTGGAGGAGATCCCAGTACTGCCGGATGTAGAACTCCATGGAGCCCATGACCAGGAAGTGACCGAGGTACTCCTGCGAGGTGAAGGTAAACACCTCGTTGTTCCCGACGATCCCGGACTTGATCGTCACGATGAGACGCTTGCCGAGGAACTTGTCTTCGGCCCACCCGTCCTGGGTGACCTTGCTGGTGAGGTCGTCACCGAACTGCGTGGCATCCTGACTCAGGATGTCGTTGAACGTGACGTTGTTCATCAGCATGGTGACCGTCCGCAGCTCCTGACCATCGATCAGGTTGAAGAGCCGCGTCAGCGCCAACTTGGACAGGACGGAGGCGGCCCCGTCATCGATCGACTGACCGGAGTTCGCCACTGCCGTGTGACAGAGGTTGATGAACTTCCGATCCTCGGCCTCCTCGATGTCCTTGACCTGGTTGCGCTGGATCACCTCCACGATCGGCATGCGGTAGACACGAAGCTCATCGATCTGCTTCTGCATCCTCTCCGTGGTGATCTTGGCGAACGGGACAATGTACCGGGGAGCCCGGACGTAAACGCCGGTGGGCTCGCCGCGGAAGTTCATCTCGAACGCTGCACTGTCGGGCTCGATGTCGGCGATGTAGTAGAACGTGTCCGTCCCCACATCTCGCTGAACATCGAAGTTCGTCAGATCCTGCTTGTACAGGATGAGACCTGCGAAGCCAGTCTCGCGGACGCGACGCTTGATGTAAGTGAGCATCTCCTTCTGGAGCTCTGCCCGCTTCACCTCGCTTCCCATCGCCTCCATGAAGTTGGCGTTGAGTTGTGCCTGAGCGACCTTGTTCATTTGTCCTTGTCCTCCGCTGGGCGGAACCGACCTCAGTGTAAGGCCAATTCCGGATCAGGTAACAAACTACTCCGGAATCAGCCTTAGGGCGCGAACCCTCCTGCGAATCGCATGTTGATCGTGATGAACCCCGCGGCAAACCCGGCGTTGCCGAGCTTGAAGGGGCGCTTCTCGAGACGAGCCACGATGGCCTCGCCGGACTGGGCCTCCTGGAGAATGAAGTTGACGGCCGACAGCGGCACGCCGATGACGCTGGAACCGTCGATGGCCGCACCGGTGGTGGTGAGGAACTTCGTCGTCGCCAGGACGATGGGACCGTCCAGGACGGTCAACTTCTTGGTCGACCGATAGTCGTACCGCTCTCCCTGGCCCCAAACCGGCCAAGCCAGACCCTCAGCCGTGCCCCCTACCTTGATGGCCTCCCCGACCGTGTTGAGGGTGACCCAGTCACCCTCCTCGATCAGGATCTCGTCCGGCGTCAGGGCGTCCTCGAAGTCATCCTCCGTGCCCGCCTGAAGCAAAGCAGCCGCCACCGGGATATCCCGGATGAAGGCATCGATCAAATCACTGTGAGGCTCGATGCGACCTGCCATCTGCTCTCCTCCTTACATGTTTTCGAGGTATGTGACGGCCTCGTTCTCTTCGGTCCCACCCGCCGCGGCCCCGGCGGGCTGCTCGACCTCACCGATAGGCGGAATCCCGCCGGCAGGATTAAAATCCAGCAGCTCATGCACTGTGCTGAGCTTCCTCGTTCCCAACATGAACTCGGCCACCTTGGTCTCGAACTCACTCGAGTCCATGAAGCCCCTGTCGACGAGCAGCTGAGCGGTCTTCTCGGAATCCTGGCGATGCTCCAGCGTCGCCAACTTGTCCAGGAGCCAATCCCGCTGAGTCTGGAGGGTCTGGATGACCCCCGCCGAATCCTCGAGAGCCTGGGCCTGCTTTGTCAGCAGCTCGTTGTGTCCGCACGTGCCGTTCGAGCTCATCTTCTTATGCTCCTTCGGGCCAATCAGGCTCTCCGCCCCCATGTACGCCAAGAGGGGCGTGGCGAACCTTCCGGTCGCCATCACTGGATTGGTCAGCTTCCCCACGGGGACCTCGGCCTTCAACTTCGCCCCCCCGGGCAAGTCGGCCACGGGTATTGTCTCTTTGGTCTTGAAGATCCGTCCGATGGCCGGCACGCGCTTGAGCTGCTCGCCCGCGGCAATGTCGCCCTTCCGGAGAGTCTTCGACACGGCATCGTAGGCCCGGGCGACTCCGCGCTTCACCGGAGGGACCAACGACAACGGCATGTCGAGGATGAAGGCCCCGGAGCTCTGCGGTACCTTCCGGGCTGCCGCCTCCGCTCCCTCGACCACTGACTTCCTGACGGCCTCGGGTGCGCCTTTGAGCGCCTTCTGCAAGTAGGGTGATGGCATTCATCAGACCTTCGTAATCTGGATTCCGGGCTCTTTGCGTCGTCCCACCGTCAGGGCCGCCAGACCGCCGGCGCCCCCACCCAAGAGCATCTTGTCTCCAAAGCTCATTCCCTCGGCAGCCGGCTCTTCCTTCCCCCCCAGGCGCTTCCGACGCTCTACACCGGGTGTGGCCGACACCTGCTGCCGGGAGTATCGCTTGCCCATGACGGCCTTCCGGCGCCCCAACCCCTTGGTTCCACCACGAACGAAGGTCGGGACGGCCTTGACGAACCTCTTGGTCGCCACCGCCGCAGTACCAGCTCCCAGAATACCCAGAGCGCCGATGCCGAGCGTGATGGGGTCGATGGCCAGCTTGTCCAGACGAGCGCTGGTGATCTGATCCAGCACATCGTTTGGATGCAGCTCCGTCCCCATCAGGCTCGAGACCTTGCAGTAGCCCCGGACCAGATCCGTAATCTCCCCCACCGTCAGCACTTCCCGGCCTTCCTTGGCCAACCGGTCCTTCGCCCGACCCCATAGCTCCTGGTAGTCCGTCATCGCCTGACGGGCCTGGTGGTCCGCCTGCTTCACTTGACGGAAGCTGTCGATCAGCCGCAGCACCTCCTCGGGTGCACTGGACCGCTTCACCTCCGTCACCTGAACGTCCGGCTTGGCTCGACCAGCATAGAGAGCCGCCGCCACCGGTGTCCCGGCAGCTGCTCCAATAAGACTGGTCTGGAGCCACTTCGGGACCTGTTTCTTCTTCACACCATCAACGGTTCCGAGGATCTGACGCTTCAACGCCTCGGGGTAGTTCTCTCGGATCGCCCCCGCCACCGCCTTCGCCTCTTCCTCCCGAGCCAACGTCTTGTAGACCTTCTGGGTGCTGGACGACCGAGCAATCCGCTCGGCGTTCGTCGGGGCCACCACACTTCGGATCTTCTGAACCACAGGACTGTTGCGGGGGTCGAGGAACCGCATGACGTCGGACTTGGTCTGACGAACCGCCTGACGCGCCACGAACTTCTCGAGCAACGCCTCCTTCGGCTCACCAGTCAGCCGGCTCAGCTGGTCCAACATCTCCGACTCCTTCTCCCGCTCATTCTGTTCGGAAAAGAGTGCGGCCGCCGCTACCGGCAACCCGGCCGCCAATCCCGCAATCAAGGCCGTCTCGAGCTTCCCACCCCCTCTGGAGCGTGCCGCCTCCACCGCCTTCTGCGCCCAACTCTCGTTGGCGATCCGGAGAGCAGGCGCCAGACCCTTGGCGACAGGCTCGAACAGCAGGGAGCCCGCCGCCTCCTTGGAGCGTCTCTCGATGCCCCTCAAGACCAACAATGAGCCGGAAGTCGTCACGCTGCGGCCGGCTGCTTGTTGGCAGCCTCATCGACCGCATCGGCCAGCTTGGCCGACTTGATGATCATCTTGACCAGGTCGGGCATCGAGACGCCCTCTGCCTCGGCAGCCTTGCAGAAGTCGGACACGGTCTGAAGGTCGACCATCCCCTCCTTCTTGGCGATCCGGGCCAGGAAGCCGGAACCAATCAGGTCCCCGGCCGCCTCGCACTCCTCGGCCGTCTTGACCTTCTCGGCCTCTGCCCGCTTCTCGTTGAAGTCCTTCTCGAAGGCGACGAACTCTTCGTCCGTCATCCCCTGCATCTTGTCCCAGGCAGCCGCCTTCTCCATCTCCTGCCTCCCCACGGGGGACCGGAGCTGCTCTGCCACCTTGGTGAGTGTCAGTGGTCCATCACTCATGTCATTCCTCCGTCATCTCCCGGGTGGGAGGTTGGGGTCGTGCTGAACTGCCTAGCTGGCGGCCTGCAGTGCCGACTGGATCAGCGCCGGCAGCCCCTCGGCCACCTTTGCCAGAACCTGATCGGCGATGTGCTGCGGCAGCACCTCCGCCACCTTCCCGAAGTACGGGTCGAATATCGCCACCGCCCCCTCACCGACGAGGTTGCCCCCACTGATGAAGTCCTGGGCGATCTTCAACACCTCATCGTCGGCCGCCTCGGGAGCATTGGCCTCCTTGGCGGGCTCTACGGGAGCCCCGGGAACCGCTGCGCCATTCGTGTTCCCGAGCAGCGCCTGGAGGATGACCTGCTTGGCCTGCGCCTCCTTCTGCCCCTCGAGCGTCTCCTCGTCCAACAGCTCCTTCCAACTGGCCGCCTTGCCCTGGTGACGAGCGTAGGCGGTGGCGTCGCCGGCCGTCTTGGCCACCTCTGCCTGCTTCAGCGCCTCGTTGTACTTCTCCTCCAGGACGCTGGACATCTTGCCGAGCGGCATGGCCTCCGGCGCGGGGGTCGGTCCAGCGGTGCCCGGAGGGGCCACCGGAGAACCGGCCGTCTGGGGCTTCTGGGGCACGAGATCGGCGTTGGGGATCTCGGCCGGGTCTTCGGCCTTGGACACGGCCTTGATCTCCTGGCCCGCGGCCATGTTCATCTGATGGAAGAGCTTGGTCTTGCGGTCGGCGATCGTGTCACCGAGCGCGGCCGCCAAGCCGTCTGTGGACCGCTCCTGCGCCTTCTGCACCGGATCGGCCACACCCTGCTCACCCGGAATCGGCTGAACGGCAACGGGAGGATTGGCAGTCGGGTAACCGACAAGGTTGTCGGCACCCTTCTCCATCTCCTCCTTCTGCCGATAGGCCTGGACCAGGTCTGAAATGTCAAAAGTTCCGGGCATCGCTCCCTCCTGTGTGAAGATCGTCCTCAGTCGCGCGCGGACGGAATCGCTTTCGAGCCTACCACAGCTTTTGACTGAGTCGCCTTCGTAGCCGGGAAAATCTTGTTCATGACGAAGAAGTCCGTGAGTGCTGCCGGAAACTTGTACGGGCTGTACCAACCCAGCATGGTCGCCAGTCCCGCCTCCTGTGCTGCGTGACCGAGGTCACTGGCCTTCTTGGCCGCCTGACTCACTGCCCCCCGGATTTTGGACAGCGGCTTGGTCAACTTTCGAGCACCCACAACTCCCAATAGACCTACCGGCAGAGGATAGGACCGGACCGTCTTCTCGAGCGACCCGAGCTGATACCCCTCCCACTCCTTCCGACGAGCCGACGCCGACAGGAGGTACGCACCTCCCAATGGCGCCGCATAATGCCAAAACGCCCCACCGACCTTCGTCGTGGACGAACCTCTGATCGTGTCGGTCAGGGCCTTGATCCCCCAGGCACCTGAAAGGAAGACGGCCGGGATCATCCATGGGTGCCGCTCCATGGACTTCTCCACGGTCCCGAGACTCAACCCCGGGGGAGCCATCTTCCGGTACAACGCATAGCCCAGGGCTAGTGCCGCCAGCAACTCTGGTGAAGAGAATCCGCTGGATGGTTTCGTGCGACTGGGCAACCCCAGCCGGTTCGTGTTCTGCTCCTCGGCAATCTTGAAGTCAGGCAACCCGCCAAAGGTCTCGACCCGATGGCTCAAGAATGGCTCGATCACCGAACGGGTCGGCAGGTGCGGGACCATCGCCTCCACCAACCCCTGGTCCACGTAATCCTCCGCCACCTTCAACAGCGGCTCCACGTCACGATCGCATGGCGAAGCGTGCAGCACGATCCTCTCCCGGTACAGAATGCTGGCCTCTTTCGGATGACCCAGCTGGGTGAGGAAGATGTACTGAAACTCCTCGGGGCGCATCGGGATCCCGACGGCCGAGAAGCTGGAGGCGGCATGGAGGAACGGGAGACTGGAGGCCTTCTCCAGCACATGCTCCGGCAGCGTGGGCTCCAGGTTGATCAACTCGTCCGCATAGGGCGCCAGGGCATCGGTCTCGGCCATGGCGTCCAGGTTCTTCATCCCCTGCTCCACGTCCACCTCCTCCACCGGGGAGATGTCGAGGTCGATCTGCTTCCGCAGGTAGGCGTCCTTGTCCCGCGCCTCCTTCCCGTCACCAAAGATCCAGTTACCCTCCAGGGACGACTGGAAGTGGGGCACGTCGATCGACGCCGCCTTCGGGATACCGTTGGTGACGTCCAGCAGTTGGCCGGACTCGGGGGCAGCCGGGATGCTGACGATCGAACCGTCGAAGAACTTGGGGTACGGGTTGAGCATCCGGACCCGCTGCCCATCCTCCATCATCTCGCCAGCCATCTTCCGGATGTGCTCGCAGTGATAGGCGGCCGTCTTGGCCTGGTGCCCACAGAGCGAACATTGGTCGTAGGGGACCCTGGCCCCCATGGAGGTGCTGACCATCTCGCCCCGATCGATCCTTGCCACCACCTCGGGGGCGTGGGCCCGCTTGACCGTCTGGATGATCTCCACCCGGTGCATCCGGGGGTTCCAGGAGGCGTAGACCACCTTCCCGACCGCCTGCATGGTGGACCGGTTCTGATGATGAAGGTACGTGTGACCGTGCTTGGTGTAGGTCTGGAAGCCGTGACTGGCACCCTTGTGGGACAGATGGACTTCCGGCCAGCCATCGTGACGTCGATTGGCGCCCCAGTACTCGTCGGCGCCCAACGCACTGACGAAGATGGTCGCCTCCTTGGCGCCGCTGTAGGGCTGAGCCTCAATCCACGACCGGACGTCCTCACTGATGAACTTGCGGGAGCTGGCCATCTTGAGGAGATTGCTGGTCGCCCGACCGTACTCGTGGTGGATCACCGACAGCAGGGGGAACCCCTGTGCCTCCTCCTCCGGCCCGACACTGAAGTGCTTCTCCATCATAGCTTCAGGATGCTCATGTTCTTGTCTTTGCGCCCCAGGACATTCCCGCCCACCCGGGCACCCAGGAAACCCGCCCCGACGGCGGCCCCGACGGTCGATTTCGGATGATGCTTGAAGAGGGTCTGGACACGACGAGCGATTGGCAAGGCCGTGCTGGCTCCGGCGGTGGCGGGCCTGATGGCCTGGCCGAGCATCTTCATGAACCCACCTGGTGCGACCGCCACCTTCTTGAGGAACTCGACCCGTTGCTCATGAGTGACCATCTCGCTCCCCGCCTTATCAAGGGCCAATGTTGGCATCCTGGCCCACCGCTTCTTCACCTGTGCCCTCTGGGACGCCTCTGTCCAACGGACCAATCGACCCAGATGCTGTGTGCCCTTCTCTTCCGTCCGGACCGACCCGGCTCTTCGCTTCTGAGCCTGGCCCACCTCACCTGCCCGGATCTTTGCCGACTCCCCGATGTTCGTGAAGGGCCGGGGGGACCGGAGACCCGTCTGGAGCCCCAGACCTGATCTCAACCAACCACGTAAGCCGGCCGTCCGGTCCATCAATCAACCAGGAGCTTCTGACCCACCCCCAGGGCCTGGGTCGCCAGACCGATCGGCCCCGACAGCGGAGACTTGATGTCCCGGAGATCCTTCTGGGTCTTGGCGATCGTCGTCAGGTAACCGACCATCCCCTCGTCCGCCATGGGGAGCATCTGCGAGACCATGGACTTGCTCATCTGCTTGTCCTTGGCCAGGTCGGGTCCGTAGGTCTTGATCATGTTGAAGAGGTTACGGGCCTTCACCTCTTCGTCCGGGCTCAAGCCCCGCTCGGCCTTCAGGGCGTCACGGATGTGGGGCCAATTCATCTCGGCCTTCGACCGGTTGTAGAGCCCGGCTATTCCGGCGGCTCCAGCCGTCATGGCAATGATCGGACCGTAGCGGCCCAAGGACTTCATCAGGTTCTCCTGGAAGCCCGTGTTCTCGAGGGTCCGCTTGATGGCCGTCTCGACCGCCGGCTTCGCCCCACCGAGAAGGCTAAGCGCCACCTTGGCCTCGCCGTGCTTCTTGACCTCGGGCTTCTTGGGAGCCTGGTAGGGTTCGATCGGGCCCTGCTTCTTGGGCTGCAGCCGGAACTTACCACTCGGGGTCTTGATCAACTTGGCTGCCCACTTGAGCTCGGCACCCTTGGGGGTGGTAGAGGCGGTGGTGGCGGCAGGACCGGCTGTCGTCCTGTGGCTCCCGATGAAACGACCGACTGCTCGACCTGGTGCCGTCATGGCGCCGTAGAGCCCACCGGGTGCCGGCAAGGCGGCCGCCTGACTACGGATCGATGTGGCGGTGGGGAGAGGATTCCTCTTCAGGGCGGACCAACGCAGGTCCCCCTCAGCCGCCCGGCGGGTATCCGTCCATGACTTCAAGTTGCTCGTCGCCTGACGTGTGTCGTTCATCAGTGCACGCAGACCATCCGGAGCTGGCTTACCACTGGCCATGGACCGCTCTATCGCTTGCGTCTGCTGAAAAGCACCTTGAAGTTTCTTGCGGGACTTCCGCTCGCGCTCTCGAGTGAACCGCACGTACTTGAACTCCCGGAGTTGCTCCACGGTCATGGGACGCGGACCCCCCTGACCCTCTTTTATCCTGTCGTAGACTGATGCGAGCATTGCCTATTCCCCGGGGAATAGCCCCCTAGTAACCGACCGCCGCCCCGACGCCCAGACCAATTCCGACCGGGAGGAGCGGGTTGTTTTTCGTGGGCCCAGATACCGCGGCCCCAGCTCCAGGACCAGCAACTCCAGGTGCTCCTGGGGCACCCGGCGCGCCCGGGGCTCCTGGGGCTCCTGGGGCTCCTGGGGCACCGACTCCGCCAGGTCTGGGGGACCTGCGGGGCGCACCACGTCTGGCCGACCGGGCCAACGCCAGACCTGGCCGAACCTTCCGCCCGTAATCGGATCTGTAGGACTGACCCTGGGCCTTCGCCCCCGCGTGCAACTGTGTCTGGGTCCGACCCAGTGACTGCCCCTCGGCAGCGAGCGTCCGCAACGGCACTCCTGCGCCACCTCCGGCCAAGGACCTGGCCGCCTCCGGAAGTGTCCCCTCGCCAATGCCCTTCGCGGCACCCGGATGTGTAGCGCCGGTACCGCCAAGCTCAGCCTTCATGGTCCCGCGTCGACCACTGGGTGCTCGGCCCGGCTGCCACCCAGTCACCTGCTGACGAGCCCCTCGGGCTCCCTGGGTGGCCGTCCGGGTCTTCTTCAGATCCCCCAGCCGTCGAGCCCTACGGGTGAGCGGGAGGGCCGTTCGAGCCCTCAGGCCCTGGGCCCCACCAAAGACGCTCCGGACGGCATGACGAGCCGCCGAGAATCCCTTGCGCATCGCCGGAAGCCCGAACGCCTCCTTGGAATGGATATCGTCGATCAGGCGATCCAGACTGGTGTCGTCCCGGTACTGACCCGTATCGACCCCGATGTGCTCGGCCGCCTTCAGGAGTCCGACCGTCAGGTCACGATCCTCGACCTCGGTCAATACCCGATTCTCCTTGATCAGCTGCCACGACACGCCGTCGAAGTGATCGATCCACTCGGCCGCCGCATCCTTCTCCATGGAGGCGTGGGCCCGCATCCCCAAGGGCTTCAACGCTCCACCGATCCCGGCAGCGTCCATCAGGCTGCCTCCCCAGGCCTTGGGGCTGGCGACCGTCTTGGTCCCGCCCCCACTGAGTGCCTTGGCCCCCACCCCGATCGCTCCCCCGATACCGACCCAGGCGGGCCAGCTCTTGGGATTCAGACCCATGGAGCCACCAGCACGCCCACCACGCCGGACGACCTTACTCAAAGGACGACGGAGAAGGCTGGCCGCCACCCGACGACCCGTGCCCATGACGATCGCCTCCTTGTGCAGCAAGGCAGCGATCTTCGGCTGATCCAGACCCAGTTCCTGCAGGTCCCGCACCACCTCCACGGCATCCCGGCCCTCATCGATGGACCGGCTGAGCAGCTCACTGGCCGCCTTCATCATCTGAAGGTCCAGGGTGATGGTGTGGAGACGCCCGAAGGCCTGGAACTGGGGTCGGATCTCGGAGACGGCTTCTTCGAGGGCTGTCATCGGATGTCGGTCCTCCGGTCGGTGAGGTTCCGGACCCCCTTGACCAAGAACTGCTCGACGTCGCTGACGTTCTTGCGCTGGTCGAGGTTCCACATGTTGTCGAGATGCATCACCAGGGCATGATTGCCATTGACGATGTGGACGGGACGACCGTCCCCCTTGGATAGTGACGTGGCAAAGAAGTGATCTGGAGCGGGGGCCGCCTCCTTGTTGAAGGGGCGGTGGTGAGTCTCGGCGGCCAACCCCAGCAGATCGTCAATCAGGCTGGCCATCTTGGGGCGGGTGTTGACCAGGATGGTCCGCAGGTCCTCGAGGCTCAAGTCCTCCTCAGAGGCCGTCTTCATGGTCTCCGTGACGAACTCGTTGATCACCCGGTTGGCGTTCTCCATCCACTCGGACCGCTCCTCGGCCTCGAGCCCCACACCAATCCGGTGGAGCTCGCCCAGGTAGGCAATCTTCTGCTCGTTCGTGGGTAACCAGGGCTGGTCGGGCTGTACGGTCGGGGCAGGCGGGGCGATGACGTCCCGGGCCACGAATCCGGAACTTCCGATCTTGACCGGGTGGAGAATCTCCCGGACCTTGTGGATGTCGGCCAGATCGAACTCGTCGGTCTGGTCCGTCCCCCCTTCCTTCCGGAGCGCCGCGAAGATCGACTGGTTGGCCTTCTCGGCCACCCGCTGGATCTCCTCCGGATTCAGGGTCTCCTGACGAGCGACATCCGCCAGCTTCTCAGTGGGATCTACGCCGTGCAGCAGGTAGGCGTCCGCCACCTGGTCGGCGTACTCGGTATAGATCAGATTTGCAGTAACCATAGTCCCGCGATCCTAGCACAGGATCTGGAACAGGTTACCCAGTAGGCGAGAGTTTAAGTCAGGTCGATCAAGACGTGGGCGTTGAGCCTTCTGGTCACTTCAGTCAAGAATCGACGGGCGACGGGGGCACAGTCCTGGCACACATCAGACTGCCAATTGGGGATGTCGGAATTACAGCACATGGCCATGGACCGATCGCAACCAACACACTGGTCGAGTCGACCTCCCGTGGCGTGCCGGTCACAGATCCCACAAACTGCCAGGTGGCCCTGAGTGACGTTGGCCATCAATCCTCCTTGAGTTCCAGGCCTAAGTCGGCGAGCTTCTGCTTCACCTCGGTCAACGCGGCCCACCCAAAACCCCTCTCGGCCAACAACCAGGACCCGGTCTTCATCACCAGATCGCCGACGGTACGGATGCCGAGCCGCTCCATCGCCCTACCGCACCGGACACTCAACTCGAGTGAATCAACAGAGCGGCTGAGCCGCCCAATGGTCAGGGTGGTTTCAACTGTGAGCTCGAAGAGTTCCAACAGCTTCCTGTGGAAGATCTCCGCGGCCCTATCCAGCACCTCCTGCACTCCCGGGGGCCGTCTCATGGATGATCGAGCCCCACGTCCTTCAGATCATCCAGGGTGTTGATGGCCTTCTGCAGCATGCCCCTCATGCCGCCCTCAGGCACGTGGGCACAGGTTCCGAAGCTGTAGGTGCCGTCCTTCGGGGTCTGCTCGTTCGGCTCCATGAAGACGAAGACGAACGAGTGACTGGTCTGGAGGTGCTGGGTGACGATCTTAATTGCCTCCTGACGATCTCGCTCCTGACGGTCCTTGTCCCCATCAACGTCCGTGTACTTGATGGTCGTCTTCTGCTCCGGCTGCTCCTGCTCCTCCGGAGTTAGCCGGTTATGGGGTGCATTCATCGTGGTCCTCTCTCGACTTCACTGCCACCCTCATGCTGCTCTGGCACCTCTGCCGTGATGGTGCTGGGCGCCTCGGGGGTCGGGGGGTCTAGGGACTTCTGGGTGGTGGGTACGGCTCGAAATGAAAAAGCGTCTGTCCAACCAGGGTCGTCTTCGCGCCACGGCCGGTCGTTCACCGCCACCAGAATCCCGAGCGGGTCCGGCTTGTGCCAAAGCTCCACGGACACCCAGGGACGCGAACCTCGGATCTGGGGGAAGAAACGCACCAACGCCTTGGGCGCCTCACTGCTGTAACAATCCAACAGCGCCTGCTCAACGTAGGACCGGATGGTCGGGAGCTGGGACCGCTTCACCGGGTTCGTCAGAATCCCCAGGGCCTCAAATCGCTGCTGCATCTGCTGCTCGAACTTGATCCGTGCGGCCGCCCGTTCCTCCTCGCTCAACATCATGGCTGATCTTCCCTCCACCACGGCGAGCCCTTGCAGCAAGCTGAGAATGGAACGCCGCACTCCAGGGAGTCACCGGGGGCATATATCACCGTCCACGCCCCAGCGGCCACGAACAGAGCCATTATTACCACAGCGAGTATCATGGCTTGATCCTCATGCTGTCCGGGACCGGGCACTTCCTGGAGGTGAAGGCGTGGCCCGGCTCTACGTTCTCCCGGGCAAACCTCACCACCTCCTGCTCATCATGATGATGGAACACCACCACCTCCGCCATGATCACCACCCACTGGCCCGGGTAGGCCTGGGCGATCAGCCCCCCGTACCGCTCCCAGTAGGCCTCTTCAACATGGAGATCGACGCTCGCGGGCGTAACCACCGAACCGTTCCGTCCCGTCGGGCCCAACGCTCCTGGTCCTACTTGCATGACATTTACCCCACCACTCGAGTTCGACTCGGCTGCATCTTCTTCTTGTAACCCAGCCCGGCACGGGCCTTCCCCCAGTGATCCCAACCCTCAACATCCGCCTCACTGAACAGTTCGATCCTCGGGCCCTTCGACACCGGCTCCAGGTCGGCCCGGAACTCCGGGGGCTTCCGAGAATGCTTTGAGGTCCGGGGGTGGAAGAACAGGTCCAGCATCCGCTTCGCCGGCTCAATGGGCGCCCGACCCCTGACGGCGAAGATGAGATACTCGCCGGTACCACGGAAGTAACGGCCCAGTCCCATCTGGAGCGTCCGACCCTTCTCGTCCATCACGATAAACCGGTGACCACACCCACAGGGACACGTCACCTTCTTCTCGAACCGCTTCGCCTTGACCCAGTGGAGGAGGTGGATGTGCCGGAACCCCCACGCCTTCAATACCGGCAGGTGGGCGGCGTCGAGCAAAATGTCCTTGGGGATCCACAGGTACAGATGGGCGTTGGGCAAGGTACGTTGCCGCACCGGCAGCGCCGCCACCTCCTCCACAGTCATCACCTGATAGTGCCGACGGCTGGCCCCACGGCAGGTCTTGTCGTTGTAGCTCCAGGCGGGGTCGGCCAAGAAAGTCCGGTAGAGGATCTCCGGGTTGCCCATCTCGTGAACACCCGGTAGGTGCAATCCATAGTGCGTCGGGCGATTCTTCCGGTACCGACAGATCTGATGCTCTCCCTCGATCGGCGCCACCATCATCTTCCCGATCAACTTCCGGACCTCCGTCGACTTCCGGTGACTCGTCCTGATGATCTCGGGCATCGTCTGCGGACCCTTTTTGGCCAACAGATCGATGAGCCACTGCCTCGGGTACTCGGTAACCGTCCCTGGGATGGACCTCATGCCGCTCTCCTTACGTGAGTCACCACATACTACCTCACCAGGATGACTCAATCAATAGAAATTATTATTGGCCTATTCCCCGGGGAATAGGCTAGTCGGTGGGACGCTCGGCCAGGTACCACTTGATGGTCTCCCGGAGCCCCTCCTCAAACACGGTCTCGGGGCGCCAGTCGAGAAGCGTGTTGGCTCGAGAGGAATCTACACAGCGGCGAGGTTGGCCATCCGGCATCCTGGTGTCCCAGACCAACATCCCCCGATACCCCATGATCTTCTTGATCAGACGAGCCAAGAACCGGATCTCCACCTCCTGGCCGGACCCGAGGTTGATGGCATCCAGCGGCTCCCCGTTCTCGATCGCCACCTCCGCCGATCTGACCATCGCCCGACAGGCATCCTTCACGAACAGGAAGTCTCGAGTAGGGAACCCGGACCCCCACAGGTCCACCCTCGACAGGTTCCCGTCGATCGCGTCACTCATCTTCCGGATCATGGCCGGGATGACGTGACTGTACTCCAGGCTGCAGTGATCCCTCGGCCCGTACATGTTGGTCGGGATGAGGAACGTGTAGAGCAGTCCATGTTCCTTCCAGGCCCCCTGGAGCCCCACCCGGAGAGCTCGCTTGGCAATCCCGTAGGGAGCGTTGGTCGGTTCGGGGTAGCCGTCCCAGAAGCTCTCCTCACGGAACGGTATGGGGGGATGGGCCGGGTAACTGCAGATGGTCCCGACCATCACCAGGCACTTCACCTTCCACCGCATACAGGCTTCGATGACGTTGATGCCCGTCTTCAAGTTATCGGACCAGAAAGTGTAGGGGGCGGCCCGGTTGGCCCCGATCCCCCCGACGGTCCCGGCACAGTGAAAGACGATGTCCGCGTCCGCCACCTGAGCCAGGGCCGTGGCCGGGTCCACCAGGTTCCCGTCAGCTCGACCGGTGGACCGGACCTGGTAACCTTGACTCCGCAGCAGGTCCGTCAGGTGACTGCCCAAAAACCCCGTACCACCAGTGACCAAGATCGACTCAGGAAGACGCACCGCTATCCTCCTCACGCTTGTCAAACCAGAGGATGTAGTCGTTGGAACTCAAGATCTCTCTACGCCTCACCTGCCAACCCAACTCGCTCAGGAGTTCTTCGACCTCCGGGTTGCTAATCCAACCCTGAAGGGGCTGCCCCTCCTCGGGATCGTGCATCTCGGTCTTGCCATACTCACGCCAGAGGAAGTTGCAGACCACCAGGTACTTGGAGGCGGCACCGGCCATGTGGGTGAGGATCTCTCGCCATCCCCTGTTGTGCTCCAGCACGTGACGGATCACCACCACGTCTGCCTTGGCGTCTTCGGGCCAATCGCTCACCAGGTCGTGGTAGAAGAACTTCTTGATATCCAGGGCGTCGACGGCACCCAGGAAGTAGTTGGTGTAGTCCATCGGCATGTAGTCGACGTCACACTCCATCTCCCGGAGGATCTTGTAGAGCGACAAGGTGGCGGCGCCAGCGTCGATCACCGTCTTGACCATCGAGTCCTTGATCCACTCGGCGATCATCTTCTTGGCAACCGACTCCTCACCCCCGACCCACTTGCGGAAGATCCCGTCCACGTGGACGTACGGATGAGCGTCCCACCAATTTGTCCCAGTCCCGTGGTCCATCGTCATCTCCTCATGGCTGCGTGATCTTTGTTCAAGGCAACAATCTTGGCCTCGTACGGGAGACTCCACCCCTCCGGGTAGCAGTAACTCGGGTCGAGGATCTTGGTCGGCGGGTTGTCGAGGTAGAACCGGTTCAGGCAACTCTCGTCGTGCCAGACCGGAACCATCCTCTTGCTAAAATCCGTGTCCACCATGGTGCAGACCGCCAAGGCCATCTCCAACACCTTCTCGGCCCGACCTCCATTGAACCCACCACAGAAGTACTGGGCCGGCTGTCCATGGGGGATGTAGGCTGCAGACTCAGGCCGGCGCTCCGGTGTTCCGCCGTTCCCGATGAACCCAGGGTGGATCGTCGCCACCCGGTCACCCAGTATCTCGGGCCCCACCTCTCCAATGATCCGCATGTCGGCATCGATGTGATAGAGGTAGTCATACTGAGCCAACCTCGTCTCGGCCTTCATGAACGCGTGGTATCGATGCATCGTATCGTCAGGCCAGCCCATCCTGCTCCAGGTGACGTGAGCCACCTCCGAGGGCAACCTGCTGGCCGAATCAGTAAAGACCAACATCCTCGTGTCCTCGGTCGGCTTGAAGTTCTCCTTGAAGTCCGCCCACAGGTTCGGGATGTACTTGATGTACTGACCCGTCGCCACGACAACCAGGCAGGTGGATTCGTTCACGGCATCACCCACGACCCGTCCATCAGACGGTCCAGCAGGTTGAGGAGCCAGGCCGTCTTGCGGGTCGTGAGATCCTCAGGCGGATAATTCCAACCCGTCGCCCCCACGTAATGGAGGAAGGTGTTGTGGACGAAGAAGTCGATCCCGTGCTTCTGCTCGTGGGGAGCCATGAAGTCCCGGTAGTCTGCCCGAGCGGGCTCCGGCAACATGGTGATCGTGTCCTCGAAGCGACGGTTCGAGGAATCCATCCCCTTCACCTTAACCTCTGGGTGGGCCTTCAGGTAATTGTGGAACTGCCCGCCCACGTCAACGTGCACGTCGCCGATCTTCCCACAGCCAAGATCGATCGTGTGGGGATCCGGAAGCTCGGCCAGCGACAGGATCATCAGGCCAGGCCAGATGTAGTACGTCCCGCCGGGCCCCTGGGCCCAGCCGGCCACATCCGAGGTCATCATGTAGGTGCTGACGGCGAACGGGGCACAGAAGAACATGTCGAAGTCCAGCAGGACGGCGTACATCGGATCGTCCTTCATCACCACATTTGTCCACGCCCACTTGAGCGCCTCGGCGTGAGCGTCGTTAGGTGTCTTGTGGTTCTGCACCTCCTCGGGAATCATGACCCGCCTCAAGCCATGCTCGGTGCAGATTCTCTCGATCTCTGGACGTAGACTCTTCCTCTTGCTCGGCGTGTTGTCCAGGACGACGAGTTCCATGTGCTCCAGGCTGAACTTCTGGATCGACCTCGCCTGATGGGCCAGCAGGTCCGTCCGGACATCGACGACGGTATAGGCTCGAATGTTCATGCGACCTCGAGGATTCTCTGGACTCGATTGACGAACGTGTGGTGGTCCCGCACGAAGGCCATGGCCTCCTGAATGTCCTCATCGGATGTCGGGTCAGTCAGGCACGCCTCCCCTTGCTGGAAAAGGGCGTACGTGTCCTCGTTCCAGATGGCACTCGAGCCGAATAAATCCAGGACAGCCTTAGAGTTCGTGAGTAGGGGCTGGCCATAGCTCACGTTCTTGAACGCTCGACAAGGGATATACCCATTCTGCCTCTGCCACGTCCCCACGATTACAGGAGCCAGATAGGCCCCCCGCACTAGGTGCCGGTTCTCTTCGTTAGTCGCACCCGTAACGTGACGGAATGTAATTCCCCGACCGTCACAGCCCTGCCTCCAGCCTGCCAGCTCGTTGATGTTCCCAAACCGCCCGCCTCCGATCGTCCCAACCCATACGGATTCCGTACTGCCCATCCGGTCAATAAGACCATCTTCCAAATCGATCTCATCTGGAAGCAGGTCGGTGGCCCAGGGCTGGTACAGAATGCCACGACAACCCGGGACCTTCTGGAGGTAGACGAACGGCTCGAGCTCCTCGACCTCCCTCTTCAGGACATCATGGCTGTAGACCTGCAGGGCCAAGCACGCTGACCGGACCTCCGAGTACTTCTCCCAATCGCAGTTATGCAAAACGTACCGGATGCCCGGGTAGATCGGGACATGCTGGTCCTGCTGGCCCTCGACGAACAGCAACGTATCCGTGGCCAAGTTGGCCACCGCACGACTCTCCGGGTCATCCGCCACATGGACAGTCGAGTAGCCCAAGTGCCGGAAGGCCTTGACCATGGCAGCCCAGACGTACGAGAGCGTGTTGGCGCCTGGGCCCGGCACGTGGCCCCAAAATACGATCTGCCTGCTCATGCTACCTCTCACTCTCGGGGAGCGAGTCAAAATGCTCCTGCCAGAGCTTGTTGATCCGGTCGTTGAACTGCGAGGGCCGATAATGATTCCGGCCCGCCGAAGCCCCCTCCTTGTGGAGCGGCCCACGACAGGTACTGTAGTAGTTGTTCATCTCCGCCGGCAGACGGGTCGGGTGGACATGCCATTGGAGATGAAAGGCCTTGAAGATCCGCATGGCCTTCGACCAATCCTCGCCAGGCATCGGGGCCTGCCAACCACTTCCCTTGGAGGAGTAGAGGGCGAAGGTGGTGTCGATCTCCGCCTTGCGGCCCTTATAGACCTTCCCGTCGTACGGGACGTCAACCTCTTCACGAGTGACGACGAAGGCCTCGTTCCGCTCCACCTCGTCCTTGAATCCCTGCTCCAGGTAGTCCGGCAGGTCATCCGAGATGAGGTTGAACCCGACGTGGTGAAACCCAAGGTCCGTAATGGCAGCCAGCATCACCTCTAGGAACTCAGGTGGCACGTTCGGGTGTGGCATGATGTCCGGGTCGGAGATCACGTAGTACGGGTACTTGGACCTCACGTGCTCCTGGAGGAATCGGGTCAGGTTTGGCACACACGTATTCTCGGCCTGCCGATGCACCTCGACCATCGGGTGCTGAGCCCCGAGCCACTCCACCAGCGGTTCATAGTCCGAGGCGTTGTCCACGATCAGCACAGGATCGCCGGGCCGCATGTACCGCCACCAGTTGACGAGCTGGCGCAGGTAGAATAGCTGGTTGAAGCTGGTGATGACGAGCGGGATTTGCATCGTGTCTCCTCTCAGAGCAATAAGATTCTGGATTCCTTGATACCGTACCGTTCTGCCAATTCGTTCTCGTGATCCAACGTCACATCGGCCCATTCAAGATCACACTCGCACGGGCGGCCAGTCCGAGTACATGGCGACCGGATGTACTCAGGATCTTCATTGAAGTGCATCTCCCTCGAGTTGTAACACTTCCGGGTCACACCTTCCCGAGCCAGGAAGGCCTTGAACTCCTCCAGATCAGTTCCGCCCGTTCGTCCGTATTCTTGAACGAACCCCGAACACACCCGATCCATGATCTCTCGATTCCCGAAGAAGAAACACTCGCGCTGAGCCGGATCGTGTGTCCCCTCAACATGCAACTGAAGGTCGGGCAGGGGATAGTCCGGGAGATCCAACCTGAAGCTCAATCGAATGTCACCACGTATCCGGACGATCGCCCCATATTGGATCCCCATCTCGACTTCGTACCGCTTACGCATCTCGTTACAGCGCCGCAGCCTGAGGTAAGAATCTACGGCATGCCAGGCCCGAGTCTCAGTCGAGGCCGCCGCTGAACACTCCGGGTGACGCTTCGGGCCACGAATACAATAAGGACACATAGGATAGATGCTTCTGAACTCAGAAACGTACGAATCAAACTCGTCCTCAATGACACGAAACCCCTTCAAATGCCCACCGAGCTTCCGACGAAAGAACTCCGGCTCATCGAAGTCAAGTCTCATCCCATCACGAGTCGCGTCTGACGAACAACTCTTGTGCTCCCGAGGAGTTTTACGCCGGTCCCCTCCGGTGTACACAAACACGTCGGCATCGTTGGGCACGATCAGATTCTCCATGAGGTTCTGGCAGTTGAACCAGAACGTCCGGAGAAACCCTGAGATCAAGATTGCCGTCCGCCTCACTGCGCCAGCACCTCACTCCAGTTATCCAAGGTCCTCTGGAGATGAAGTTCACGGAAATCTTTAATGGCCGCCTTACGCTCCCGGATGAGCCCCAGCTCATTGGCCATGAAGGTCAGATGGGACCAACTGTCGAAGTACATCACGAGCTTCTCGTGCTCAGGGTCGTACCACTCCGAGGCCTCGAGATGCTCTGCCTTGAACGGGGGGCTCCAGAAGAAGCCATCCTGCTGCGATAGCTCCAACAAGAACTGCTTGCTTGGAATGAAATAGACCAGGTCCTCCCACATTGACTCGAAGAAGGCGATGCTCGACCAGGCGTAGGGGATGTGCAGCACCCCCTTGAAGTGGTTGAGGTCTCGCGGCCCCTGATACTGTCCTCGCCAGGTCCTGAGACCCAGGGACTCCGTGATGTCCGGGGTCAAGAACTTCTTGTCGTTGTGGTAGGGCGGAACGAACAGACTCCCGCACTTCTCGTCGGCTGCGATCACCTGGTGGTGCGGAGGGAGTCGCCGACCGTGAGGCTTGATCGTTCGTTCACTGAGCTCGATCTCCCACGCCTCACGGGCGTAGATTCGCTCGAAGTCCGTGTAGCTGATCACGTGAATGTCCGAGCTGTCCGCGGCTTCCCGGAACAGGCGATAGTAGTCAGCGTCCGGGAAGCCAGCACCTGCGGTTTCGGGGCCAGTGTAGTCGAACCGATTACACACCCAGATGACCAGTCGGAACTTCCACTCGTCACGGTGCTGGAGGAAGATCCGACTCAACGACGGGGCGTCCGAGGTGATGATCACATCGTACTTATTGAATACCTGATCCCTCTTCTTTTGCCACTCCTCCTCCGCCTTCTCCTTGGTCAGGTCGTAGCCACCACGATAGACATGGTGATCCAACTTGAACTCACGGGAGTAGGCGACGTAGTCGAGATCCGCCCTGCAGGCCGAGCTATGGGATACGTGGAGTACCTTCATGATGCCGAGTCCGTCACGACCCGCCAGGTCGGGGGCAGAACGTCCCCAGGATCCGGGGGCCCATCGGGTCCGAACCAAGGATCGGGGGCGATCACCACCTTGCCCGGGTTCCGGCACAGCCAGGCGCCCCACCAACTGTAAGTGGAGTTGGCGATGATGTGATGAGCACAACTGGCGATCGCCGCCAGGTGCACGTAGTCCGGCTCGTCCGCCGCCACCTTGAAGTGAGACTCGGTGAACGTCTCACGGCACCACGGCAAGTCGTCACTGAAGACCCGGAACTCCGTGACCCCCTGCTCCTCCTGAAGGATCTTGATGGCCTTCCGGTAATACTCCATCGTCAGGTTATGGTGATGGTGGCCCATCCCGATGTAGTCGTCCCGGCGTACATGCAGACTGGCGACATTCTCTGCCCAGCCCGACACGCCGTTCGGACTCAACTGCTCCTGGATGAACCCTGCGTGCTTGCCGAAGTACTTCTCGGACTGGAAGTAACCGACCAACCGCAGATTGGTCTGGTAGGGAATGGGCGTGTAGCTGAACTTCGGCTCCCGATGGACCGGGCCGTTCAGGAGCGGCCTGCCGAAGCACCCGGAGATGACGAACTGACTCTCGTACTTCCAGGCTGGAAATCCGTAGTCGTCGCTGTTGTCCCGGGCCAGGGCAATGACGGCAGCGATCTGGAAGAGCTGGTTACACAGGCGACCGTGTCGCCCGAGTTCAGGGAAGCTGATCATATCGGTTTCCACTCCGCTATGGTGGCCTTGAGATTCTCAAAAGAGGCATCGAGCTTCCGATGTGACTGCTCGAGATCGATGCACCCATTCTCGTCCATACGGACGTACTCCTCAAACTTCTCCAGATCCTTGACGGTCTTCGGGAACCCATGTGCCTTGACCCACAAACTGGCCACCGAACCACGAAAGGCCACGTACACGTTGCTCTCGTACATGACTACCTCGGCGTGATCTCGTAGGGCGACATGGCACGGAGTCGAGCCTCACAATCCCGCTGGAGGGGTGGGTCAACCCGATTGTCATTCATCGGATTCACGTCGTTGTACACGTACAGGACCTCGGGGATATGGCGGAACTCGGCCGGCCCGCACATCTCGATCATCGGGAACATCATCGCCATATCCCAGGCCATCTCCCAGTGTCGGCCCGTCGTGGGGTCCAACAGGTGACTCGGGTCAATCTTCTTCCACAGCTCGTACTTGAAGGTCCGGGGGTGCGAGGCGTGCCAGTCACTGGACCGGAAGGTCCTCTGGTCCACCACCTTATGAGGATAGGCCGTGGCATACAGGGTGTCGTTGGACAGCAGTCGGAGCATCCCGTAGGTCAGCCGGACCAACGGGTCCTGGTAGACTGCAGCGATCCGCTCCAACGCCCTGGCGTGAGCAAACCAATCGTCTCCGTCCAACGTGACGATCACATCCTCAGGGTCGGGGCTCTGCATCTCGATCGCACGACAGATATTCCGCAACGCCCCCATCCGATCCACGTTCTTGTGCACAGACGTCTCGTTAGGGCCCCGAGTACTCCCGCAGGCCTTTTCGTACGTCTGGTCCGTCGAGGCATCGTCGATCACCTGACAGGTCCAGTTCGGGTACCGCTGGTCCATCAGGGACTTCAGGCACTTCTCGATGTAGTTCTGGGCATTCCGTACCACCGTGACGACTCGGATCTTCACTGCAGCCATGGAACCCTCATGTAGGCCGGGAGGGCCCGTATCCGCTGGTCGGACCGAGTCTGCTGTCCCGCGTCGACCTTATGGTCATTGAGCGGGTTACGGTCGTTGTACTGGTACAGCACCTCAGCAACACACCGGATCTCTTCCGGGCTGCACATCTCCATCATGGGTAGCAGCATGGCCACGTCCCAGGCCATGTTCCAGTGCGCCCCCGTCTCGGGGTCGATCAAGTCGTCGGACCGGATCTTCCGCCAGAGCTCGTACCGGAAGGTCCGGAGGTGACTGGCCCCCACCTTCCCCTTGTAGGTCCTGTAGCTCCGGTCCCGCTTCACATCATCAGGGAACTCTCGGCATTGGCCCAACCGTCCGTCGCTCAACACCCTGAACTGGCCGTAGGTGAGCCGAACGGGTGTCCCGTCATATATCTGGTTGAGCATCGTCAGGACGCCCGAGTGGGTCAGCCAGTCGTCCCCATCCAACGTGACGATCACGTCCTCGGGTTTGGGTGAGTGGAGCTGAATGGCCTTCTGGATATTGGCCAGCGCCCCCACCCGCTTGTCGTTGCTCCAGACCCGGAACCGATCCTCCGCCCCCCGGATCTCTCGATCAATGAACTTCGTCGTCTGGTCCTCCGAGTGATCATCAATGATGTTACAGGACCAGTCGGGGTGACTCTGCATCCGGAGGGACTGGATGCACTTCTGGACAAAGCCGGGGGATTTGTAAACCGGGACGACGATCCGGAAATGAATCATTGCTTATCCCTCACCAGTTCCTCAATGATGGGCATGATCTCACGAACCCGGTGCGGCCACAAGTGGAAATCTAATACTTTTTCTTGTCCCGCCTTACCGATGGAATCTGCCCAACCTGGATTGGCCAACAGCTCTCGGGTCAACTCCACCGCCTTCTCGGGAGTGGTGTAGAAGAGACACTCTGACTCATCCTCGAAGTCCTTCTCTAGCCCCGGCACCCCCCAACAGACGTGGGGCTTCCCAGAGGCCATGGCGGCCAGCTGACGTTCCGAGTAGTACCGCTCGCAGTCATTGACGTGATTCACCCCCACCACCACCCGGGCCTTCTCGTAGATGTGCCGCTGCATCCGCGGACCCGTCCGGGCGATCGGACGGAACTCAGCGGGCCACCCCGCCCCCACCAGACCAAAGTCGAGCCCGGAGGCCATGAAGGCCTTCACCACATCCACTCGTTCCTGGGCTCCAGGGAAGCGCATGTTAAGGTTCGCGCACAACACGACCTCCGGGACTCGAAAAGCCAAACGAACAAACTGGGGGGGACTGACGTCGATGGACTCAGTGACGGCGTTCTGCCAATACCGGACCAACGGCGCCCCGGTCTGCTCGTACATGGGGATCTGGCCCTCATTCGAGATGAAGGTGGCGTCGGTGATCCGACAGATCTCGGCGAGCTTGGGACTGATCCCCTCCCGCCAGTCTCCCATCCAATGTGTCCACACGACCCGAGGGCTCCCTTTCCGGATGCTCTCAATGGATGACGGGAGGATCTTCCCCGTCTCCTGTAACTGCATGTGAACCCAATCGGGCGCGTACTGAGCTACCAAACGGCCCAGCTCCAGACTGGAGTCGGGGAGCATCCTCGTCAAGTAATCAAAGACGACGACGTTCTCAGCACCCAACTCCTGGACGAACGCCTGGGTGGTACCGTCTTGGAAATCCCCAGCCACATTCAAAGGCAGATAGAGCAACTTCATGCCCGTATCTCCAGGACCACCGCCGTCAGTATTTCGTCCGCGCCCGCTGGGCTGTCGATGGACTCGATCAAATAGTCCGGGTTGATCTTCAACAAGGCTGTCTTCAACATCGCCTCGGTGACCGGCTCCCGATCCATCGTCCGGTAGGTCAGCTGACGATATCGCTGAAGGTTATCGATCAAGATCGTGGGACTGTCGTCCCGCATGGTGGTGATCGCCTCCAGCTCGTCCAGTATAAAGCTGACGACGCCGCTCCAGTGGGCGTCGAGCCAGAAGGTCGCCCGTTCCTTGATGGTCGGGAGGAGCTTGGACAGCACCGCGTGTGGCGAACCGTGCCACACCTCCACGGGATCGTCCTTGTAGTGATCACGGGCCCAACGAACCTGACTATCCCGTACGTCCATCGTGATGACTTGCTTGAAGCCAGCGGCCAACGCCTCCTTCACCCCATCACCAGCGTAGGTGCCGGTGCCGATGAAGAGATTGTTCCCGGCCCTGTAGCGTCGCAGGATGGGTGGCGTGACGGGCATTACCAGAGCCCCGACTCACCTGGCTTGTTCCGCTTAACGCCATACCTGGCCTGCTGCCGAGACATCAGCCCCTCGTTCCGAAGAACGATGGCGTGGTCAAACTGGGGCTCGTGCCACTGGTGAGCAATCATGGTTCCGGTGGCGGCCATGTTCTGGTGGTCGATCCACACGACGGGCTTGTTCTGCTTGGCCGCCCGGCGCTGCATGTCCGTGTCCTCGTGGCCGTAACCCTCAAACGCCTCGTCCCACCCACCGATCTCGTAGAACCAGGACCTGGCGGCAGCGAAGCAAGCCCCGATGGATCCTGGCTGGTCGTAGTGACTGAACTCCTCCACCTTGTGCCAGAACCCGCCGCCCATCACCTCCACCTCCGCGCCCCCCACCCACAGCTCCTTCGGCGTCAGGTGCCGGAGGCAGTGGATCAAGGCGTCGGGGGTCTGGACGATCTCCCGCTCCACCACGGCCAAGAAGCTGGGGTAGAAAAGCATGTCGGCGTCAGTGCAGATGATCGTGTCGGCCGTCGAGGCCCGGATGGCCAAGTTGAGGGTCATGGCCCGGTTCCAAATCCCGGTGTAGCCCCGGTGGACGAACATGACCTCATACCGCTCACAGAGCTTCTGTGTCTTGTCGATCTCCTCCTGGCCCACCGATATGTCACCCAGCACGATCTCCTTGGGACTTCGGATCTGATGACGCAGGGTCTTGAAGGTATTCTCGAGCCTCCAGTCCAACCCCTCACGAGCCCGGTGTCCGATGCAGACGGCCAGGTCAGTCACGCAACGCCTCCTCCACCTGACGGCGGAACGGGTAGTCGAGACAGAGCTTCTGGTGTAACCGCCGGCCCATCTCACCAAAGACCTCGGCGTAATTCTCCCGGGCCATCTCGGCCAGGGACTCGAACCGTGTCAGCAGGTCCACGGTGGAGCAATCGATGTAGTCCACCCCCGGCGTCAACACCCACGAGTCGTGAACATGCTCGGAGAACACGGGCATCCGGTAGGCGGCGGCCAGGGCAAACCGGAGCGGGGCGTAGGACGACACGGGCCACTGGTGGACGTTCACCATGAAGGCCGAGGTCAAGAGGGCCCGGTGCCGATGCTGATCCCACCCGTTGGGCGCCATCCGGATCTTCCGACTCTGTCCCATCGGCTGCAGGTACCGTCTTCGGTGATCCGACCCACACGACAAGTGGATGCCGTCGTAGCGGTGCTTGGCCTCGACCAACTCCCCGTCCACCAGACCCGGGTGGCTACCGATGGGAACGAACCGGACCTTGGGGTGATCCAGCGTGTCGGCGTAGAGCTTGTCCGGCACCCACATCTCGTCCACGATCGGCACCACCTGTCCCAGCCGGTCGTGTGAGTCCCGACCCTCCTCGAACATGGTCTCGAGATCCCAGGCGATGAGTCGTGCCCGCTTCTCTCGCTCACCAGCTCGGGCGTGCATCCGCTGCACCGCCTCCGTGATCTCATCGTTTGGCGGAACAATCACGTAGGCCTTGGGCTGGGTGAGGTCGATCTCCTCAATACTGCAGACCGGATACCCCGACAACCTCACCAGTGACCAGAAGTCGTCGTAGCTCCTGGAGTGCCGGGCAGCCTTGCAGCACTCCTGGCCCCGGTTGTTGTAGTGATATACCGTCTGGGCGAATACCACGTCCGGCACGTCACCCTCCTCCATCAAGCGCCCCGGTCAGGGAGAAACTCACGTCGGAACAGCGCGCAGTAGACCCCCTCGCTGTCGTAGATGCTGAAGAGCCGGAGACGAGCAAACTCGGCATACCCCCAACTGTGGAACAGGCGAGACCAGCTCTCCTTGGTCTTCGGGTTAATGTGGTGCGGGTCTTGGTTGGACACGTCCAGGATGAACCGTCCCCCGTCTTCTGCCGCCACCGGTATCCGGACCAGCCAGAAAAGAGGGGTGATGGCCGCCAACATCTCCTTCAACTCCTCATCAGTCATGTGCTCCAGCACGTCCAGGGCGAAGCCCAGCTGCCACCTCTTCCCCTCCACCGTCTCTCGGGCAGTCGTGAGGCGCCCGATGCCGAACTTCCGCAGCCCGTAGCTGACAGCCCAAGTCGAGGTGTCGTAGCCTATCGCTCCGACGTAGCCCAAAAGGTCGAGAGCCCGACACACCAGGCCCGGCCCACACCCGTAGTCGAGAATCTGATCGCTCTTCTCGACCAAGCTGATCTTGCCCAACAGGTCCATGATCTCGGCGATCATCCGCTCATACCTGGGACCACGTCCCAAATAGTCACTGTAGTTACGCTCTCGGTAGTAGGCCTCGTCGTACGCGTTGCTCATGTCTTGCTCCTGGGTCCGTATAGCCCCGGCACGTCAACGTAAGGATGCACCAGCTGAACACGGATTGGGCTCGACCCGTCCCCCACATCCAACACCCTGCACGGCACGTTGCCCTCGTGGCCCAACATCTTCAGGGCACACAGACGCTGCCAACCGACCACCATGTAGTAGTCCGGCCCCCCGCCCCTGACGATCAACGGGTTGATCAACCTGCCCGTGTCCTTGATTGACCTGTAGACCAGGCACATACGGGCGTGGATCTTCTCCCGACCCTCGGGGATAAAGGGGTCAAAGCCCACATCGACAGGGATCCCACGGAGCAGCTCGGCACACTCATCAGGGTGAAGTGACGGGACCACCCTCATGGCGTCGTAGCAGAACTGATCATGTGGGTTCTCGAATGTCCGGGCAGGGTCATCCGGGCTCGACGCCGGCACGGACTCCGCTGCAAAGTGCAGGTCCCCTATCGGGACCGCTATGAGCGGGTACAGGGTCACCATTCCCAGCTCACTCCAGTCCATCTCGATGTGCGTCGGGGTCATTTCTCGTACACCAGCAGGACCTGGTTCCTCTTCGCCCCCTCTTGGGTGATCTCGTCCACCCAGTGAAAGGAGTCGTCGGTCTTGACGAAGGCGAACATGTAATTTGGTAGAAACGGGACCGTCTTGCGATCGATGGACGTGCCCCACTCAGGATGCCGAGCATCCTCGGGGCAGTAGAAGAGCGCACTCAACACCTTCGTCTCTCCGTCCGGGTGGCGGGCAATCGAGTACCCCTGCTCGTCCGTGATCACCCGCACCGTGCAGAAAGACGATGCCTCCATCGGAAGCCCGAACTTCGAGAAGAAGGCATGCTTCACCAGCTCATCCGCCAGCCGCTCTCCCAGGGCAAGCCAGAAGGACACGGCGCCATTCATCGGGAGTCGGTTGAAGTGCGCGTCCACACCAAATGGATCTTGGCCGTAGGCATAGATCCAATTCCGGTTCGCCAAATTGCTTGGAGCGTGGGTCATGATCTCCAAGGGCGGCCAGTACTCCAGCACGCCCCGGTAGGCCTCCGGCTCAAGTACGTTCTCAACGACCATGTGGGGGAACGGAACCTCGATCACGTCCCCCATAGATATGTTGTGCAGGAGACCGTTCATCGATCCAACCGAATATAATGTGGTGTCTCTCGAGGGACCCGCCGGGGTCTCGGGAGGACCGTCACGGTGCCCACCTTCTCTGCCTCCGCCACCCACCACTCCTCCGGCTTCACCGTCAGGTGTAAAGGATCGTCGCCCATACGGCCTGCGTGGTCCAGGACGCTCTCGATCAAGAAGAAGGCGGTCCGGCACACCTCCACGATTCGGTGGAAGCTCTTCAGGACCATCGACTCCGGAATATGCTCCATCACGTCGGCACAGATCCCCACGTCGAACTCCCCAAGCCACTCGACCGGCATCGCCCACAGGGCACAGAAGCTGAACCGGTCAGACCATTTCCCGAGGATCTCAGGACCCACCGAGTTCTCCGCGATGTCCACCCCACAGGCATAGCCACCAGACCGATTGATGTTGCCTACCAACCGACCCACGCCACATCCGAGGTCGATCACCCGAATCTCCCGGAGCCTCCGAGCAAACTCCCCACAGTACTCGAACCACACTTCGCTGGAATGATCCGCCTTACGGTAAGACGGGTCTTCCCAAACCCGGAGATATTTGATCCTCTCGGCGTCAGCCAGACTCACGCGAACCCCCGATCCGGCAACGGCTGGGCCACCGTGTGGAGGAGGCGATTATTATTTTTGTAGTAACAAAACTTGCAAGTCCCACACCACCCCTTGCCGTCGTTCCCCTTCACCTCGTATGGACGGCCCTCCTGCTGATACCGCCGGTTCATCTCGTCCCAGGCTTGCATGATCGCCGACGGCGTCGCCTCGCAGAGGGCGTAGTCGAGATCGTAGGTCCGGGTGTTCAGGACGTGACTGGTGCAGATGTACACGTAGTACTTCCCCTGGCCGTGGGGGTCCGGGGCAATGTACGGCCGGAGGGCCCCGACGTAGCACCCTTCGTCAAACGGATCGTCATCGTGGCCAATGTCCTTGATGAAGAACTTGTCCCACAGGTCAACGGCGTCGACGATCGGCTTGAACGTCTCCCGCACCTCGGCATTGTCGCCCTTGATCAGGCAGTTGCCGGCCAGCCGGACAAACTTCACCTCCGGGTGGAGCTCGACCAGGTTGGCGATCCGGCGGATCGTCTCCGGCGTCGTCTTGTCGTAGATGATGTAGCTGAAGCCGAGCTTCTCGTAGGGGAACTGATTGAAGCTGTAGTCCTCAGGGTCCTTCCCCTCGTCGAGCTTGATCAGGCTGATCCTGATCCAGGTGATGCGGAAGTGGAAGTCCGGCGGGAGTCGGTCGAGATTCTCGGAGTTCGTGATGATCCCGACCTCGTAGCCCATGTTGTAGGCCACGGAGACGATCCACTCGATCCCCACCTTCTCCCCGTCGTACTCACCCCGCCAGAGCATCGGGTTTCCACCGCCCGTGATCTCCAGGCTCTTGGCCCCCATGCTGCGGAACTGCATCAACACGTCCAGGATCTGCTTGGCCGGCATGCGACTCTTGAGCGGACGAGCCTGTACAGAACAAAACGGACAGTCCGAGTCGCAAGCCTCGACCGGCGCCAGCTGGATGGTAATCGGTCGGAACTGCTTGCGGTTCTGGATCGAGTCCAGGACGTCGGCGTGCTGGAGCAATTTCGAGCCCCACGTCGAGAACTTCTGAGTAAGCTCTTCGTGCTTACCCACCGCTCACCTCGCCCCTCTGTTGTAAATCTCCCTGAACAGTTCCAGATTCCTCCGGAAGATCGGTGCCTGGTAATCCCGACTGTGGGGCTCCATGGTCGCCCCGTAGACATGGTAAACCACCGGCACCCTACCTGTCCGGCTGAAGTTCATGAAGTACTCGGTGTCTTCGTAGAAGAACCCCTTGAACCGTTCGTCGTAGCCCGGGTCCATCAACACCTCTCGGGCACCGAAGTACATACCGTTCCCGTCCCTCGCCGCCGTCTTGATGTTCATCACGCCGTGGCTCGCGTTCCACTTGTACCAGTTGATCATCTCCTCGATGGCCGGCTCGGGGATCCTGCAGTCCACGTCCAGCACCAACAGGTGACTGGATTTGCAAAGCGCCATGGCCGAGTTGCGCGCCTGGGCCATGTGCATGTCGGGGCCGATCCACTGGAACAGCCTCACCTCGTCCACCATGCCGGTGTAGTACTCCACTGCCTCCTGGGCGTAGGTCAGGTAGGGCTCGACGTCGTTGACAATCAAACTGACGCTGAGGGAGGTGGGGGCCGGGGGGATCTCGGTCGGGAACCGGATGTGGAACCCGGGGCCCCGCTCCGTCACCTGCATCACGTAGGCTCGACCGTCCTGGAAGACGGCGGCCTCGACAAACGTCCCGGTCTCGTCCTTGAACTCGTACTCGAACGCCTTGAGGGTATCGGAGGCCGTGAGGAAGATGGGGACGGTGGACCGAGGGAGACGGAAGTCCTCCATGGACTCGAAGTGATGAGAACCAGAGTGGGGCGAGTGGTTGTGCGCGCCGTGCTTGAACTGGATCATGATCTTGGAGAAGTTCTCCGGCAGCAACTCCGCAGCCTGTTCGGACGTCATAGCAACAGCTCCGGAAGATCAGACTCAGGGTACGGCACCACCTCGGGAATATCGGACTCGGACCCCAGGCTGATCTCGAGATTACGATCACCCGGCTTCCACACCTTCCACACCTTCTCGAGCCAATCGACGTTGGGCTCCGAGTCCCCAATCTTCCGACTGAACCCGATGGCCGTCAGGTGCTTCCAGTACATCGTCCGCTCACTGACACAGAAACCCAGGTTGTGGACGTGAGCCTTCAGCTTGGCGTCGGGGGTGTGGAATCCTGCCGGGTCACACTGGAAGCCCGTGTCGGGCAGCTCCTTCAACTGTCGCATGTCCCAGAACATGGCCGCCTTGCGATGCGGTCGGTCCGGCACCTGCCACGAGAAGTCCTTCCACAGCTCAACCTGATGGGACGTCAGGCACGGCTCCTTCCGCTCGAACCGCTCGGACAGTGCCAACTCGATCTGAGCCTTACGAAAGACGTGATCGATCTCCATCACGACAAGCCAGTCGGGTCTTCCGTGAATTGGAATGATCCGATCGTTCACCAGGTGGGTGAACTGGTTCTTCGGTGTCCCGAAGCTGTCGTGGATAAAGTGGAGCTTCTCAGGGAAGGACACCTGCACCGACAGGAGCTGATCCATCCACCCGTCGAACGGCAAGCCGGGCCGGATCGGGAACTGCACCCTACGTCCCAGGTACTCCACATCCTCCACGTCACCCCACGGTCGGTCGTCCCAACAAATAAAGACCTTGTCGACGTACGGGATCACAGACATCACGGACTTCCGGATGAAGTCCTCGCCGTAGAGACACCGATAGACCGCGTAGATCATCTGGACCTCAATGTGATGGGGTTGGTCGACCGATCCACACCACCTCTACGTCTGGTGGTGGCTCCACGTATCCCCACGGGTCGAGCACGGTAGAGCCGGCCGGGTACGGGAGCTTCCGGTAATGCTCATGCTTGGTGGCGATGAAATAGACCGCCTTGACCAGCGGGTACTCGGCCCCATCCACGTTCCTGTCGTAGTGCCGCACGACGACATCCTTGAACTGCCGAGTCTTTCGCTGCATGCGGGTAATCAGGGCACGAAGCAGGATGGCCGGGCTGCCGACCACCAAGTTGGTCTCGGGCTTGAACGTCTTGCCCAGCAGAATCAACGGCAGATTGGCGACCTGGGCCTCGTCCAGCGCCCGGTAGGCCAACCAGTCCGTCTGATCCTCCCGGGCCTCCATGATGTCCGTGAAGAAGTCGTGGCTCAGGCCCATCTCCCGGGCCAACCAGCTCAGGGCAATACCATCACGCGGGTGACATCCTCCCCCGTCTCCCATTCCGCCGAACAGGTAGTTGGTGCTCATCAACCGAGTTCGCCCCAGGCCCAAGGCTCGAGTCACCACGTCCACGTTGCCACCCATGTGATCACACATCTCCATCGCCGTATTGGCGAAGACGATCTTCATCCCGATGTAGACGTTGTACAGGACCTTGGTCATCTCGGCGTCCCGGACGTCCTGAACCTCGATGGGGATCGGGATACTAGGGTACCGGCTCTCACCCAGCAAGGTCCGGTAGAACTCACGGAGCTTGTCAGCGGCCGCCACACCCTTCGGGGTATTCTGACGACCTATCAGGACAAACTCGGGCTTCAAGAAATCGGGGATCGTCGTCCCCATGGCGATGAAGAGTGGGTTGTAGATGACCGTGGTGTGTGGATCGAGCGTCAGGTACACCAGACGTTCCAGCGTCCCGGGCAAGACGGTGCTGACGATCGCCACCACCACCTCGCGGTCCGCCACCCGTGCCGTCCAGTTGATCCTCTCCACGGCGGACAACAGGTAATTGTAGTCGAAGTCCTCCCGCTCCTCAGTTAACGGCGTGATGCCCTCGAACTGAACCTTGTGCGGCGTCTGAACGGCCACGAAGATCATCTCCGAGTGCAACACCACGTCCTTCAGACTACCGGTCTTGAGATTCGTCTTCTGGAGAAGCTCGTCTGCCCCCACCTCCTGATACGGAACTCGTCGATCTTCGACGATCGACTTGATCACGTCTGGGTTCGTATCGTGGCCCATCACGTCGTGCCCGGCATCGGAGATCGCCAGCGCTACCGGTAAGCCTAATTTCCCGAGTCCGACGAATCCGACCTTCATCCCGTCCACCTCGCGATAGCTTGCCTGAGTTTCTCGGCATCCTGGATACGTTTGTCCGCCAAAGACCTGTAGAGGTTCGCCACGTCGTCCGCGTGGTGACGAGCAATCCGATCCCTGCTGTTCTGATCGTCCGGCATCTTCCCCACACTGACGTGCATGTGCTCGGTAGAGAGGTCCGGCAGATAGACCCGGCGACCAATCGCTCCGCCGATCTCGAACAGCCAGGTGTCGTTGAAGTCACTGGAGAAGTAGGGAGGACAGAAATAGCCCAACGTCTCCACCCAGCGGCGGTGATAGAACCCGTGGGTACTCATCCGCTCGTGCTGGATTCCGTCGTCACCGTAGACCAACAGTATCCGGTCCGGTACCTTCTCGAACTCCGTCATGACGATCGAGTCCCAGGACTTGGTCCGGAAGGCGATGTCGTCACCGCAGTGCATCACCACGTTCTTCTTGCACTGGTCCCAACAATGGTTCCACTTCTTGCTCAGATTGACCTTGCCGTCGTCCATGTTCCGAGGACCACGAACCTTGATCAGCCGTTCCTTCTCGTACGAGTCATAACTCTGGTCGTCCCCATCGACGTACACGACCAACTCAACGCGCTCGGGCTTGTCCGCCAAGTCCATGGCCGACTGATAAAGCCTGTCCAGACTGTCCCGCCGCTCCCGAGTAGGGAGCAGCAGGCTGATCATGTCATCTCGCCCCACGATTCCTCCAGATTCTGGATCTCGAGAAGCAGCTCAGCCGCCTCCCGGATCGATTCCGACAGACGCTCCAGGGCATAGCTGCCCTGCTCGCTGCCCTCTTCACATTCGTGGAAGTAGAGGCGTCCGGCACTGACCGCCTCCACACTTGCTTTCAGGAACCTCTCCAGCAGGTCACGGGGATAGCGGAGCTTGATCCCCGACCGCAGCACGCGGCGAACCACCACCGCACGATCGGACAACGGGCACCCCTCTTCGCCCCAGGTCTTCAACAGTCCAGCACATTCACGATGAGATAACTTTTTCATGGCAGGACGATCTCCACCTTGCCGTGCTCAATAATCTGGTGGCCGGACACGATGGCCGGGTCACCCCAGATACCGCTCTGGTTGGCCACCACTCCACGCTTCTCTCGGTCGGCCCAACGGGCCCGGTTGACCATCGCCCCCTCGTTCCATCTGCGACCGTTTCGATCCCAATGACCGCCCAGGTGCTCGTGGTTCATGTGGATGCCCTCGATCTGCATCAGCGTCAAGTCCTTCCACCCGGCCCTCATGATCCGATACTTGAAGTCGTCATCCTCGGCAAACACGCCCTTCAGGTACTGCTCGTCCACGCCCCCCACCTGCTCCACCGCCTCCTTACGAAGGAAGCTGAGCCACCAGTAGAGCCACGGTGAGGTCTCGGTCTTGTGGGTATAGCCGGCAACCTGCTTCAAGTCCTGGTACTCCGGCGCCGGCCGCTCCAGCACCCTCGGCAGAACTATCTCGCGGAAGGCCGGCGTCGACATGTAGGGGCGACCGAAGACGAAGGCCTTGTGAAGCATCGCCGCCTCATGCCCCTTCTGGAGGGCGTCCTCCCGCATCATCACCTCGGGCTGCGTGATGCACACCACCTCGCCTCGAGCGTGCCGCATGCCGATGTTGTGAGAGAGGGCCGGCGTGTGGTACCACAGCTCCTGCTGCTCTGGCGGGTAGAGTGGCCGGCCTCCAGGGTTCAAGAACTCGTACACCGGGTGCCGGGTGTGGTCCATCTTGATCCACTGGATTCTCAATTCAGGGAACCGGGCCAGGACCGGCAGGTAATCCTCAGTGGACCCGTCGTCGACCACCACCACCTCAAACTCATCCAGTGGCATCGTCTGACGGGCCAGGTAGGTAAGGCCACAGGTCATCAGGTCCGATCTATCAAAATTGGAGTAGATCACAGACACGCGCAATGTACTATACCCAAAGGACCGGCGTGGGATTGTCGCCCACGCCGATCACAGCCACCACCGTCTAACAGGAGACGATCATGGCCACCAAGAATCCTAAGCCTAACCATCCCCGATTCCAAGACCTGACTGATCTGAAGGTCGGCAGGCTCCGAGTCCTGGAATACCTCGGAGGCAAACCTGCTCGTTGGCTCTGCCTCTGTGACTGCGGAGCAACGACTAAAGTCATAGGACAACGTCTCCGGAAGCGATGGACCAAAAGCTGTGGATGCCTCCAGAAAGATAAAGCCAGACAACAACTCACAAAACATGGCCTGTACGGAACCACGGAATACGTCAGCTGGAACGGCATGATCTACCGGTGCACCAACCAGAAAGGCTCGAACTACGACGGCTATGGGGGGCGCGGAATCAAAGTCTGCCAGAGATGGCAACGATCGTTCGAGAACTTCATCCAAGACATGGGACCTAAGCCTTCTCCCCGTCACAGTCTCGACCGCATCGACAACGATGGCGACTACACACCAGAGAACTGCCGATGGGCGACACCAGAAACCCAGGCCAACAACTCTCGAAATAATCGATGGCTTTCTCATGACAACCGAACACTTACCTTGCGCCAATGGTCCCGAGTTACCGGGATCAAGGAAACCACGCTTCTCCAACGTCTCCGCCGTGGCTGGAACGTCGAACGGGCTATCACAGAGCCGATTCACCATACGCCCAGGTGGCACGGGCCCTAATTGTAATCTTGCGGTTCGAGTAGATTACCGATACCTTCATCGTCCCCCCTCCTGGTACGTGGCCACCACGGTCTTCTCCTCGGTCCCCTGGAACCGCAGGATGCTCATGTCGTGGAAAACGATCTCCACCGTGTCGGCGATGCCGTCGTGTAACTCTCCCTTGCCCTCGAACCCCACCTTCTTGCCGTCAGCCCGGATGGACAAGACCCGCTTGCCTGGGATGTCCTCGGCCCAACCCTTGGTGAGTCTCACGAAATCCATGCCTATTCCCCGGGGAATAACTACCCCATAGTCACTGACTATCTATCCCACAACTCGACGGGGCCGCCCGACCGGCTTGGGCGGCGGTTCCTTCTTCTCGGGCTTGGGCAACTTCATATCGACGAACGGCGATGGGTACTGATCCTGAACTATCCCCGGCCCGCCCGTCATGGCCATCGGGCCCACCAGCTCTACAGGCTCGTTGAGCTCAAGGGCCTGATCGATCTTCCGTCGAGCCAAATCCAGATCCGCCAAGCTAGGCTCCCTGAGCCTCATAGCACTCGGCCTGAGGTTCAAGGCGTCCTTCATCCGTCGCTCGATTTCGGCGTCACTCAGCCCCTTCCCCACCTGGTCCAACACAATGTCCACCATCTTGACACCGCTCGGAAGCTGAGGCCCGAACCGATCGAGCAATCGCTCCGCCAGGTTCCTCGACCGCAGCGCCATCGCGATCGACGCCTTCTCCACGATAGCCATCTGGATTTTGCTCTTCTCGATGGCAACGTCTGCCAACTCCTTTGAGGACGTTGCCCCGGAGATGGTCGTCTCGGACATCATCTTCAGCAACTCACCGCCGAAGGCCTCTCCGGCCGCTTCATAGTCCCGAGCGGCCGCGTCCTCTCGGTCATCCTGACGTTCGTCCACCCCGATCCGCTGCTGGGTGATCTTGGTCGTCTCGGACGGGATCAACAGCTCCAACATACCCACCCGGGTCAACCGGTCGAGCTCCTCGACGAGGCCACTTCGGTCGTCGACGTTGATCATCTGCCCCGGGTCCCGAACCGCCCCATTGATCACCACGACCTTCAACACCCGATATTGAAAGGACTGAACGGCCGTCTTGCTCTCCCGGCCCTCCAGGGCCCTATCGAAGCCCTTCATGGTCCGATTGAAGTCCCGACTGATTGCCCCATCGTCCGTCGGCGCCGGCTGCTGCATGAACTGCTGGGTGTAGTCGTAGATGCTGTCCCGGACCTCCACCTCCTTGTCGAGTGATTGCTGACCCTCCAACACAAAGGCGGTCCCCCATCCCAATCCCTTACCCAGGACACGTTTACTGACGGGCCATTCCTCACTCTTGACCCAGCAATCCTCACACCAATACCCGATCTCGATCTGGAGGAACTTCTCCACGCCATCCGCATAAACCGACTCGCTGCACTTGAGACAACGTCGATCCAGCCGGACCCCATCATCCAAGGGAAGTGCCCCGTCCGCGAGGCTTTCGGCAATCAACGATCTCTTCGGCACCACCACGACGAACCGGTGCTCGACCGCGAGTGCCCTAGGCGCGGGGCGAATAAACAAGATGGAGGCGTAGACGTAGGCAAACTTCTTCTTGAGGTTCTGGTACTCCGACACCGCCACCATAAGGTACTTGTCCTGCCACTCCGACAGCTCCGTCCTGGTCCACGGAACCCGGGACATCGCCATCGATATCACGCCACCGGATGGCTGGGTATCGACGAGGCTCTTGTCCCGCTTGTCCAGGGTCTGTCCGCTACTGGCCAACAAGAAGTTCGGCGACATCCGGTCCCAACAGGGTGTGCAGTAGTAAAAGGACTGGACCGGACTGGCCTGCTCGAGGTCAGAGATAAAGAGCTTCATACCGCATCCGGAACACGTGGACATGACGTCGACGGACTGGAATGGATTCAACCCCTCACGGTTGAATCGATCACTCATCTCCTGCTCGGTCTCGACACAATAATGAGCACGGATCTTGAAGGTGCCGGATATGGTCATATTCTCGATCGAGGACACCAACACGCAGTCCCGTTCACTGGCAGCACGGAATCGACTCACGATCCCCTCGCGCTGATCCGAAGTCCTCAAGTTGTCGGGGGTGAAGTTGGTCCAGAGCCCCGTGGCTTCGCCTCTCATGTCTTCTTGAAATCCTTCATGATCCGGTGGACGATCTTCCTGGTCCCCACTCCTTGGGTCCAGACCAGGTGTAGGTCACGGCCCACCCACGCCCAATTGGGGTAGGAGGCGTGGGGGACGGCGGTCGGGTTGAGCTGCACACCCCCGAGTTCCGGACCATGGACGGGGCCGATCATCAACTTCCTCCGGTGCTCCTCGTTCCACACCACCTGGGTGTTATCGCCATCCGGAATGACGACGATCGAGTTGTGCTGGTTCGGCCACCTGCTGGCCCAGATGCTCCCCCATCGGCCTCTGGCGTTGTCGGAGCTGGACATCAAGGCCCACGGGAGCTCACGGGGCTTAGTGGATCGACAAAGCGCCCAGTACCTACCCTGGTCGTACCAGATGGCCGGCTGCATGAGACAATCGTTATGGCGCCCAATGGTCGCCCACCACTTCCACGGCCCCCCGGGCTTCCTACGACGGTACAGGACGCCCCAGGCCGGTCGCTCGTGGTAGAGGGGCATCAACAGCGCCCCATCCCCCCGGGCGGACCATATCGGGGGGCACCGACCCACCAGACCTATATTGGCCGGGAAGGGGACCGGGATGCTTGATCGAATCCCGTTGTCCCAGGAGTCCGACGCCGGGCCAAACTCCATGGTCCAGAGTCGACAGTGGGTCCACCAGTTCTTGCCCTCGAACTGACTGAAGAGCATCCCGACCGTCCCGTCGGGTTCCGCCCACAGGACCGGGTTGCCGGTGCCGGAGCTGAGGGCGGCGATGGGAATGTAGACGTCTCGGGCGCTGTCCCACAGCACCACCACGACCCTCTGGTCCGGACCACACTCACGCCCGGTGTAGAAGGCGATCAGGGCCCCCAGGGGATGGGCCGCCACCGTGGCGCAGTGATTGTTCGCCCCACACCCTAGAGATGCTTCCATGATCGACCAGTCGATGCTGAGCCGGAGGCCGTAGCTGTCGAGGCTATCCAGGTGTGGCCTAGGGCTGGTCGATCGTAGGCGGCTTGTCACCCGCACCTCCTGATCCCCGTCTCCGGGCCGGCTTCTTCTGCGTCGTCCCCTTCTTCTTCCGTTCCGGCAGGCGATAATTGAGGGCGACGGTCATCTTGAGGACATTGTTCACGCCCGTCCCCGTCTTCTCGTTCTTCGTCTCCTGGCACGCCTCCAGCACCACATCCAGGTCCTTCAGGAGCTCGGCGAAGCTCATCATGATCGGGCGCTGCACCGATGCCACCCGAGCCGCCAGTGGACGGATCATGTCCCGCAAGACCAACACGCCCTCTTCGGTAATCTCGACTGCCATCTCTAGCTCCCCAGTTAGTTCGTATGACTACACGCGCATGCGTACGTTCTTGAGACATAGCCAGCAGCGGCACATGCCATCTGGTTCGTGTCCCCGCTCGCTGGCACTGTCACGGACTCGATAGAAGGACACCGGCTTCCCACACGGACAGATTCGGATCTCGTAAGCGCCACTCATATATCCGAACGACGTCTTGGCCTTACAGCACGGGGAGGGATGTAGATAGCTCTTCGTGGCAGTCATACGTCTCTCTCCCTTCGCATGCGTGCGTGCTTTAAGAGCCCAGCCTGGGTCCGGACCGTGATCCTGTGACGATTCACTCGTCGCGCAGCACCGTAGCGGGTACGACCATGGATCTTCTCGAGGAGTGAGACCTCTGGTGCTGTGGTTAGGCATCGATCACAGTAGGTGCTGACGACCACATTGGGCTCGAATCTCTCCAGGCACTGAGGACAGTACATCACCCAATCACCGACGACCAGGTCGGAGAGATCCAGCTCAGCAATCCTTTCCCAGTCGACTTGTTCCATCACCATCCTCAATCCTTACCGCCATATAGGATCTCCGCGTGGCATGCCAACAACAGGGCTTCCGCCAACCCATCGTCCTTTGTTCTAATGGTCACGTTCGGAAACAGACTCTTGGCAGCGGAGATCGACGCCCCCTTCCGGGCCTTCTTGCCCTTGGAGAGCCGTCTGGCCCGCTGCTTGTCATCCTCCGGCCCCTCCCGCTTCGTCGGAGCAGTCAGCATCACCCCCATCGCCTTCTTCCACTCAGCTGGTCGGACCATCCGGACCGGAATGCCCAGGGCGGCACAGCACGCCCGCAGGACACCTTGCTGCTCCGCTATCGTGGCGACCGACTGGACCGCCTGACGAGGGAACGGGATCTGTTCCTCAATGACCGCCACCGCCTCCCGTCCATCAGTCATGCTCTTCAGGACCCGGAAGGTCTCGGGGATGTCCAGGGCCTTGTTGCCCTTGCGGTTCAACGTCGTGGGCATCGCGTGAGTCTCGGGAGTCAGGGTCGACTTTGGCGAGAGGATCGCCAGGTAACCCGTCAGTCCTGGGTCGATGCCAATGTAGTACCTATCCATTGCCTATTCCCCGGGGAATAGCCTAACCCGATCCCACCTCCGGAGCCTTCGACGCTCGAGGCTGAGGAGGTTCGGGAAGAGGTTCAGGCTCAGTTGGACCCAGCCACTTGTCATCCAGCGGCCGACCACACCAGCAACACTTGTTCAGGAACTTGTAGGGCTGGTAGCCCGTCATGGGCGCCGTCCCGCTGGTCAACAGGGCAACCCGCAGGGCCCCCCGCTCCTCCACGAACAGCCCCAGGTACCGCCCCCCGACCTTCTTGGCACACTCGCCCCGGAGGGTTCCACAGCAGAGTCGTCTCAGGTGCTGTTCGTCCTGCGTGAGTCCCGGGTGAGAGAAGGCGTTCTGATCCCCCTGCATCTCTCGATAGGCCGGGTCGCTCTGGAGGCACGGGTCGCAGAGGATCTCTTCACCCTCGCGTCCCAACTGATACCAAGGGCTTCCAGGCCCCACTCGGTAGAAGCCGGTGGTCGTCTCATCCCCCTCCATGCCCTCGATTCTGCCCTCGCATCGACTGCAGATGACCGTCACGACTTTCATCCCATTCCCCTAATAATAATTCTTGACAAGACGCGATCGGGATTTATAATGAGGCCTCAGGCCGATGCAAAAGTTACATCTGCATCTCACATCTAAGTGTCATCTAGATCTGCTCCAGCCTCTTTGAGCACTTCGTGCAGTCCATCCCGTACTTCGCAAAGAGCCTCATTACCAAGCTGAACGACAAGCCCTTCTTCTTCGCGAACCGCGAGATCCTGTTGAAGTCAGTGTCGTCCATCGAGATGCTTCGGTTCCTCAACTTCTTACCCATGTCTGCTCCTAGCAACTGCCCCGAGCCCGCCAGTACAGTACTGCCCAGCTACCCTGAGGTCAAGAATAATTATTATCGGAGACAACCGGTGCAGCAGCAGAGTCTCATGGCTCTGGGCTGCCAACGCGGAGGTAGGAAGGCCCGCATGAACATGGTGGCGAGGGAACTGATGAGGCCCAGGATTGCTGCCCCGACCGTGGCCATCACCTGAGTGAAGTCGACCGTCACCAGACCCCAGGGTCCGTTGGTCTCAGACTCTGCCGTGTTGACCCGGAGAGTCAACTTCAGATTGCCCATAGCATCAATGTTCCTAGCCGCCACCAACACCTCGAGTCGGTCGGCAGCGTCAGGATCTCCGGTAGGATCAATCGTCCGGCTGGCGAGATGTGACCCTATCCCGTTGAACTCTGATTGGGTCTGGGTCCAGGTGTCCTCCTCCACGGTAAGGGCAGAGTTCACCCGGGCGAAGTGTCCGTTCGAGCCACCCTGTGTCAGGATACCGAATCGCATCAGGGTGCCGACAGTCGGCACCCGAATGATCGTGTCATATTGACCCAGCGGCCATTGAGCGAAACCAGGCTCACCAACCTCTGTCGTGTAGACGTGAGTGGTGTCGTCGTTTCCGCCGCCAATGTTATCGGTCTGGAGATCGGCTGACGCCGACGTCGTGGTGAGCAACAACATCTCGAACTTGCACGCGTGAAGGCCGGTTGCCTGGGCACTATTGCTGTGGAAGAACTGAGTGGCCACTACTGCACCTTCCCGTCGGTGATCTCGCCCTTCTGATTGAGATGCTCCTCCGGCACCCCATCCGGGTACTGGTACCAGGTTCGTAAGGTCAGGGCGTCATCGTGGGCCAACGCCAGCTCGTTCGGCACCCAGAGTCCATGGAGGGTCTCGGATTCAGGAGGGATGGGGAAGTCCTGCCAGGCCAACACCTCCTCGGTCAGGCCACGGCTCCTCTGGATGGCCAGGATCTCATCTTCCATGTAGAGCTGGAGGGTACAGTGGGTGGCCGGGTTATACTCCTGAATCCGTGAATCAATCTCTGGAGGATACCCACACCATACCAGGCCGTGCCGGCGCCCAACGGGAAAATCCTCGAGGTCGTCCGACCAGCAAAGAACCCTTACGCCACCAGTCCCGTCGTCCAGGGCGCGGATGGAGTAGTGATCCCCCTTGAACACCATCCCCATGACGTTCAAACAGAATACATGGCCGGGCTGATCATCCAAAATCTCATCGCCAGTAGGGTCGGGCTTCTTGGGCAGGTCTTGCCAATGCTCTATAAGGAAACGCTCCCAGTCGCGGGGGACTGGGAGCGTCCACTGAACGTATCCGTGCGTGACCTTTCGATCGAGCATTGAATCCGTTTGTGCTACAGGCTAGGGCAAGAGCTCTACGTCAGAAGCCTTGATATCACCGGCCTGATCCACCAAATCGTCAAGATTAGGATCGGAAACATCGTGGCCGGTGAAGACCAGGTCGGCTCGATCCATCCGCATGGCCCGGAGCTCCTGAGGCACATCGGCCGTTATGTCCTGTGAAAGGAACGGCCAACCAATGGAAGATGTCACGAATGAAGCTTCGGACTGTAGGTTCATTACGACGTCTTGCTGGCCTACAGTGACGATCCTTCTCCTGCCGTACGCGTAGTACATTTCATGCGAGTTAAAGATCAACTCATCCGGGCCTGCAATGTCCGGATCGCTGAACTGAACCAGTATCCGGATTTGAAGCACGGTCTTGTTATTGGGCAACTGCCGGATCTGATTCCAGTCCGCCTTGAAGGCGGTCAGATCGGAGTAGATGACCATGATGCGGTTCTCTGCAACGGCCTGCGCCTCGGCCACGTTCGCCTGAGGCACGACAGAACCCGGAACCAGGGCCACCAGCGCTGCCACCGCAACGGCTACCACGAACAACGCTTTGCTGATGGAACTTCTCATCGAATAACCTCTGTCCCCCTAATGACCGACAACTGGCAAGTTCCCTGGTCACCTCTCCATGTCCCCGAGGGCCGGCTGTCGTGGTCATACTACCACGAGATGCCCCTGCAGGTGAACTACCTTCATGTCTATGCCGCCACGGAAATAAACTTGCGGCGGATGGGATGTTGTTGACAACCACACGGCAAGCAGTTCATCGCCTTCAGGTGTCGGCGGAGCAGCCCACCCGGCACCGGCATGATGCGGCCATCCGGAAGGAAGATCTCCCCGGTGGACCTGAACCCGTACGCCTCCAGGAGACGTCCGATACCGAGGTTCATGGCAGCGAGCACAGAGGCCCCGACAGTCGACATCACCTGACGGAAGTCCACCCCATCCACCGCCACATTAACAGGAGTGTCGATATCCGCGTCGGGCGTGATGCCCACCGAGTTGGACATCACCTGACTATTGGCAAAAGTGAAGATACAGACGAACGACTCACCTGCCGCCAGTGCCGTGGCGGACCCTGAAGTGGTTTGGCTCTTCACACCCGAATTGCCCAGGTCGATCGCCAGGCCTGTATCTGACCCGATCGTGCTGATGTTGCTGCACGCCCCACTGCCACTGACTTCACAGATGTGGATCTCATCCCAATCGACAAACATCTGGCTGGTGGTGACGTTCATCCGGGTGATCCAGTCGCCAGCGGCAATGTCCGCGCCAGGCTCTACGTCGGGCTGCATGAACAGGAGGGGGGATGGGTCTGCCCGGCCATCATGCGTGATGGTGATCTCGTTGACCCCTGGCGTCCCGCCCTCTTCCAATACCGACTCCCCTGATCCACTCCCCGGAAGGGAGAATCCGGCGCAGTACTGATTGACGTCACAGACGTTACTGGTGCCGTCGGTCTGGGTGTAGATCCTGGGCATGCCCTACCACTCCGTAAGGGCCATCATGTGGTCGATGCACTCGTAGTAGGTTTCGTCGTCCGTCGCCTTACCATCTACGATCACGGGATCGGTGTACTTATCCGCGATCTCTTCCCGGGTCTCGTTTCCGTTGGTCATCCCGGTCCCCTTCGGCCCCTTGAATTGCCAATACCGATTCGTGCTCATGAGAATGTCACGGATACGCTGGTTATTGCCCGGGTTCCTCTCGTCGAAATACTTCATGACGATGAGGACTGTGGCGGGCAGGTCTACCCACTCTGCAAATGTCCCGTGAGGGTCATCCATCTGGGAGGAGAGGATGACGAACCCCTTCGCGTCGTTGGCGTCCTCGACTGCAGCTCTCCAGCCTATGAGTTTCAAGGGCCTGGGCCTCCTGCGGAATACCTGTTGAAGAGAACGACTTAACCATCGAAGAAAGGCGTAGAGTTTCTCCTTACGGCGTCGACAGCCCCCGCACGCCACCTACAGCAGACACATGTCGGTACGGGACAAGGACGACGGGCTGGATGGGTCACCACTGTGGACGCAGACCGGCTCACCGTCGACGATCTCCAGCTGATGCACCTCGAGTCTCTTGCCGAAGTACCGCTGGTCGTCAACCTCGATGGTCGCCTTCCCCGGGATAAAGTCGTCCACGTCCGGCTGCAGTTCTGTGTTAATCGCCACCAACCAGTTCCTGTAGGGGGTGAGGGCGGCCAGCATGGCGTCACCGAATCTGGCCTCTCCGTAGAAATGTGCGACGGCCACCACCTGATCGCTTCGGTGTCGAAGGACAAACCGGAGATGACGCAGCATCACCTGCTCGGCCGATGGGGTCTCGGTAAAGGATCCTATCGAGGTCTCAGCCATCTCTTCCTCCAGGGAGGGGGCCCCCAGGACCAAGGTAGAGCGGACCTGGGGGCCAGTGACGTGAATGCGAAGCTCGCCCGCCACAGCCGAAGCCATGAGGTTTAGTAGGTTAGTGGACGGGCCGGCTCCGATCAGCCTCGACTATCTGCATTATACGCCCAACCTGCTCGCTCGGTGTGCTGGTTGTCCAGGTCACACAGGGTGTCCTGGTAGAATGGAGTGCTTCCGCGTGAGCTTCTCGACCTTCTGCTCCAACTTCTCCAACCGCAGGCGACGCAAGGTCGGGTGACACGAAGTACACATCCAGGCCTCTGCTATCGTTGCCGTTGGTCTGTCGGGTCCTTCAACCTTCTGCTGCTCGAGTGGACCACCACACTGACCACAATTACCAGGTGCGCCCATCACCATCCCCTTGCTAACTTCACGTAGACATTCGACTGACGACGGATCTCGTTGACCGGGTCACGTCGCGACCACTTTGTCGCTCGACCCCACCATCTCCATCCCGAGCCCTTGGCCGGCATGGCTCGATGGATCGAACTGGTGCCGAATCGAACCAGCTCTCCGGACTTCACCTGCCGGGCCGTATAACTGGGCTCGGGTGCTCCGATCTCATGGGTCCACATCTCGTACAGGTTCTGGCCCGAGTGGGCTCTGGATGACAGATGCGCCGCCTCGGTCAAGAACTGGGTAAGGCTGTCGGTGCCGATATCCAGGGCCAAGGCGTAGTGGACCGGGGTCGTCTTGATCCTGAAGTTCTCCACGTCCGGCTGTCCATCGTCACCACGCCATAACTCGTCTGTGTGCCAGCCCGGGATGCCCGGGTACCAGCCCGGCTTCAGCATGTGGACCCGGGTGTCGATGATAAGGTCTTCACAGCCAGGGTTGAGATGCTTGACCGCCGATAGGAACAGGTTGGTGACGGGCCCGCAGTGCTCTTCCACGAACTGGAGGCTCGACTTCCGGAACATGGGCTCGTTCTTCATCTGATCCGACACCACGTCCGTCTCCAGCTGTGCCACGGTCTCGAAGTCCGGGCCGACCCAGACCTTCTCCTGCTCGTCCACGAGCAACTTTCCCTCGAAGGTGTCGCCGATGGCCACGTGATTCTTGCGGATGTACTGGACGAGCTGGAGGGCCTGGACAGCCTTGCGCAGCTCCTGGACGTCACCGGACCTCAAGGCCTGCTCGCTCTGCGCCCGGATCTCCTTCAGGGCCTGCTCAACAGTGATCGTTTCCCTCTGGGCGGTTTCCATCAGTGCTCCAATCCTGATAATCCGAGTCAGCTGATCCCGAACTCTGGACAGTCACTCTCGTGTCCGTCATTTCCAAACCTCATGATCTTGTAGATGTTGCAAGTATCGTGACAAGTCTTGGGTGTCGTCTTCACCGCATCGAGGCAAAGGTTGACGAACCTCTTGTCCTCGTGCGCCTCGATGTCATGTACGTGACAGAGCTCCTCACCTAACGCCTTTGGGCGATCGCACCTCGCCCGAGCACACAGGGACCCCGATGAGACGCTCGGTGCCTCCTGGAGCGCCGCCACGTCGGCCACGTGGTTCTCTAGCTCCCGCTCCATGTAGTGTTGGGGCAAGTGGGCCTGGCAGAAACCGGTGGCCACGAGGGCGTAGGCCCCACACTCTTCGGCCTTGCAGGTCATGTGTCGCCGCGTCATCACTTCCACTTCTTCCAGCATCATCCTCTTGCTCTTCAACTGATCAGTGGCTGGAGACTTACACTCGATTTTGATCTTCATCTCGGCACGCCGGCACTCATGACCAAGGTGATCGGACTCGAGTGCACTCCACCGCCCGCAGGTGTAGCAGATGAACGTCGGGTTACCGATCCGGTCGGGTATCGTCTGACAATAGTTGCCCGTCTCGGGGTCCAGTCGTTGGGCCTTGTGGACCACGATATCAGGTTGGAAGACGTAGTGCGTGTATCCACCACGGCTACCCGTCATGCCTGCCAGGTGGACTTGGACCAAGACGCCGTGCGGTATGCCGGCGTCGGCCCGGACGCTCTCGGATAGGATGTGCAGGGGGTCGGGATCGATGTGATCTAGATGCGGACCCACCTCGCAGTCCTTACCAAAACACACCACACCCTCGTGACCACTGAACGAAACCCACATGTCCTTGCGCGATTGAATCCGGATATGATCGCCGCCCGTGAACAGGAAATGACACCCACAGAGACAGTAGTGGCCTAGACCGCCAGCGTTCCCGCTCCAGGTTCGGTGGTTCCCGTCGACACAGCCCTGGCAGTCACGCTGCACGAGAACCTCTCCCCCGGTGGAATGAACCCGCCGCTCCCGAGGGTACTGCTGTTCCTCGAGACGGCCGACACTCTCCCGGTACTCGTCGATCCGCATCGGGAATGAGGTCGTCTTCATCACCGTCCGGTCAGCCGTCAGCCTGACCACGCTCTTCTCGCCCTGCGCGTAGGCCTTCTCCAGGTAGGGTCGCTTCTTGAGGCCGTACCGGTACCGGACGATCGCCCGGGGGTTGCCGTAGCTCTTCCCGATCGCCTCCACTGAGGTCAGGCTCTCGACAGGCCTGGGGCTCGGACTCTTGCCGCCACAGTCTGGATCACCGTGGTACCCGTGACAGTCATCACAGACCTTGCCCTGACCAGGGCTCCGTTGGCAGTCAGGAGGTTCGTGCTTCCCCTGACAGGACGGACAGGAGGTCCAGCTCAGGGGACCGGGACGATCCTTAGCCTTCAGGCCGATGATGGGCGGGTAGTCCTTCTTGGCGGTGTCGTAGGTATTCATCTCGATCGGCTGGAGATTCCCCGGGCTGTCCTGGCCGAACACGGCGGCGTTGATGATCAGGAACGGACGAGCCCCGTGCTGTTTCGTCAGTTCCATGATGCGCTGGAGCATGTCATAGTTGTCCTCCTGGTCGAAGGGCAGGCTGAGGTCACTATTCTCCCGGTGTGCACAGTCACACATCATTTTGGCCGTGTCTTGGGCGTCTTGGCAGTAGGAGTGGTTCCCCACCACGCAGTCCCAACAGAGATACCACTGGGTACAATCGGCCTTGGTGTGCTCACCCACTTCACTCTCCTCCACGGTGTTTCCCATCACGCCCTCCTGACTTCTCGGCGAAGCACCAGAACAGGTGCTCCTCCCACATTTCCTGCTTGATCTCTCTCCACTTCCCCAAGACGGTGTTGCGCCGTCGATACTTCCAGGTCTCGGGGTCTTCGTTGTGGCTCCAGAGTAACTCCGATACCTCCCGGCTGGTCATGCCGGTCTTGAATCTCTCGTACTTCAGACCGCAGTGCGGACACACCTCATCGGAACGTCGCCGACCGTACTTGACCTTCTTCTTGGGCTCTGCGATCACCGTCACCTTATTTGGGCGCCAGGTGCAGTATGCCACCAAATACCGACGGGGACTCGTCCGAAGGGTGGGCCCCGGACTGGCCCGGTCCGGCCAGCAGGATGTAGTTGTCGTCGGCGTCGTCCAGGCCGCAGTCACCCCGGGTGGCGTGTCGTTGACAGAAGTGGCGGTAGCGCCGCTTGTACTCCGGTTCCAGGGCGCTCTCGGACATCACGCCGTCCCGGGAGTAGGTCCGCTTCTTCAGGTACACCGAGGTGGCCGGGTCCTCGCATCCCACCTGGTCACACCGACCCTTCTCCCGGCGGATCACCTTGGTGCTGAGGCTCTCCCCCTCCTCCGGGGACTCCTCGGGGCTCATCAGGACCCACGACAACAACTTGGCCGCCGACTCCATGTCGCCGAAGCTCCGACTCCCCACCACCTGACCCTTGAACATCAGCTCCACTCGTGACGCCACCCTCCACTCGTCCCCCGACATCCCCGAGGTCTTGTAGCGCGGGACCATCTTGATCGTGATCTCGTCCACGAACTCGAAGTCCCGATGCCGATCGTGATGCGGCCGCCCCGGTCCGGGTGTCGGGTTGCCGATCCGTTCCGTCACCTCCTTCACCGCCCGCTCCAACAGCTTCTCGCACTCCGGGCACGTCCGTGGTCCCTCGTCCTCCGGATTGATCTCCACTGACTGCTGGTGGCACACGTGACACCTGAACGACTCCATCTTTCTCCTCCAGCTGCTTCTTGAGTTGAGCTATTTCCTTGTCCTTTTCACCCAGGCCACGCCCGAGGGTCTTCACTGTCTCGAGGAAGTCCTGGACCGCCACCAGTCCCCACTTACGGCTGGTGCTCCGGAGACCCCGGTTCACCGCGTCCCGGACCTGCTCGAACAGACAACCACCCTTGCGGTGCTGGCCATCGCATCCCTTCGGCGATACCTGCAAAGCTATTCGGTTTGCGGCGTCACTCATGCTTGCGACACGCGTAGCTCTTCCCCTGACCGGTACGGGCCAAGTAGGTGATGCGCTGAGTCACCACGTCAACCGGCAGGCTGAGGGTCTTGGCGAAGGGTATTGTCTTCATGGGATTAGTGGTGAGCGCCCCCGGATTACCGCTCAGTAAACCGTCCACAAAGTCAAAGGTGGGCGCCCACCACCCCGAAGGCTACCGAATCGATGGGGCCAAGTCAACAATAATTATTATTCGGCAGGGTACGACAGGTGGGTCTATTCCCCGGGGAATAGGTTAACGTTTCAGGCCAGTCCTTCCTCCAACTCCAGGTCATGAACAATGGACTGTACCCGCTCGACTGACGCATTCAGCATGGCCGAGAGGGTGCTGACGGTGAGAGACGGCTGGGCCTTCAGGGCCTTCTTGATCCTGGCCTTCAACCGCCTCCGCACAGAGTAGTCACTGGTCACCGGTGGCCCGGTCCCGTTCTTTCTCTCCGACAGCCTCCGGACCTCTGTCCCCTGACGTTGCAGGTCGTGGAAGCTCTCGGACATCTGCTCGGCGGCCGCCTTGTGCTCTGCCTGGCCCTCCTGGGCCTCCTCGAGACGACGGTCGTCATCCATGAGCTTCTTCTCCTCCTCATCAGGAGCTGGAAAACCCATGACCCGTTTGATCGTCTTGAGCAACTCCACGCTACCCTCCTGGCTGTCCCCGCTTGAGATCTGAGATCTCTCGTTCGAGGTTGTCCATTTTACCCGACATCTTCAGCATCTCGTCCCGGGTCGCATAGACCCCGGTCTTGAGGCCGTTGATGGCGGAGGTGAGATTTGTCGCTACACCGGCCGACTCCACCATGACCTTGACGCCATCGGCGTTGCTGGTCTTCAAGAGTTCAATGGTCTCGTCCTTCATCTTGAGACTGACCGAGACGGCCTCATCGGCCCGCTTCTGCTGTGCCTTCAGCAGGACGAACACGGCCCCGAGGGCCGCCACCAACGCCCCGACGACCGGGACGGCGATGGCCCACGGCACCCCCGCCACCTCATGGTGGGCCGTGAGGGCCTCCTGGACTTTGACGGTGGTCTCTTGGTTGGACGATACGATCTCCTCGAGCTTCCCCACGGCGTCGAGCAGCTTCTGCATCTGTCGATCTTGAAGAAACAGATTCAGGGCAGTGGTCATCCGGACCTCCATGTTGGTTCCGGAGGTCGATCCTACCACAGATATCGGGGGAGTCGGGCGCCTCAGACCCAGGGCGGGACGGGCTCATCAACTTCGTCATCAGGGTCAACACTCCCGTAGTTGTTGATCCAATCGGCTACGGCATCACACGGCCCCACGACCTCCAGGACGGTCGAGTGGATCATTCGTATCGAGGTTCGGTCAGCGTTCTCCCGGCTGGGCGAGACCTCGATGATGTGGTGATACATGATGTGGTGGATCTGGCCGGTCTCGGCCACCTTCACGGGGATGAGCATCAACTACCTCCTGGGCCTTGCCCCAACAGGCCCGCCGATGAATCGACAACCTGCACGAAGCCTGAGGTGGCCGGGTCCATCCCGTAGCTCTCAAAGAGCCTAGCGGACGATATCAGTGGATGCTGCTCGGCTTGATCCTCCGGGACTGCGATTTCAGTCGTCTGCTTGGTCATCTGCCGGATCGCCCTTCGTGTCTGCTCGACGGGATCGGACCTCAGGGCCCCCCGGAACATATCGGACATCTTGGGCATCTCGGGCATGCTGCTACGCAGGGTTATCAGGGGATACTCTGCCTTCTCCAGACGTTTCAACTCAAACTGCTCCCTCTTCTTGGCAATCTCTTCCTGTAGGTCCCAACGCTTCTTCAGGATACCGGCCCCGTTCAACATGGTCATGGCCAACGTGAGCTGTACGGGTCGTCGTTTGAAGAGCGTCCCGTTGAAGTGGCGATAGGCCCGTTGGACCCCACAGGCACATTCGTTCAGTACCAACCGCCCACTATATTGAGACCCCATCCCGGCCGTACCCATCGGGTAGAGGGTGTCGGCGATCGCCGTGAACTGGTGACCTCGCCACCAACAGGGACCACGCCGGACCTTCTGGATCATCAGGAACACGAAGATGAGCTGCATGATGGCGTAGCCGGCCAGGGCCCACTTGAGGTTCTCTAGCGTCGTCGTGTCCATCACAGCAGTGCCCCCCAGATTGTCCCGACCACCAGGATACCGACCACGTAGATACCCAGCCACGACAGGAAGCCCATCACTACTCCTTCTTGTCCAAGATGGCCCGGATTGCCACCGGCACCTGTTCCATGATCACCATGCGGTCCAACAGACCCTTCTCCGACTCTGCCAGAAGATCTTTCAGTCGTCTACGCTGAATATCCTCCCCACGCGTGCCGACCTGTATTCGGATCTCCTTCAGAGCGTCACGCGTGGCCCGCAGAGTAGCGACATTATTCTCCATCAGGTCCGCCAGGTTCCGGACGAACATCTCCGCCCACTCGAGCTGGCTGTAGGGTTCGGTGTGACTGAGCCCCAACACCTTCCCCAACATTCCGTCTGAGGAGGCTTCGGCCAACACCTCTTGATCTGTCTTCATCGTCCTCATGCCCAGAGTGTAGATGGTCAAGCCTGGAGAGTCAATAATTCCTATTAAAGAACGGCCCACCGATTAAAGTGGGCCGCCCTCCTCATGGGAGACAGTCGTGTCCATCCGTCGACGGGGAAATGTAGAAAAGCCCATCGGGGACTCGCCGGGTAGCGATCGACACATGCCGTGGTCTGGGGCACCCAGCCCCTTGTCCTATTCCCCGGGGAAAAGGCCGGGCCGCTTACCGTGCTGACAGCCTGTCCACAGGACTCGTTCCGTGTTCTTCTTCAGGTACAGGGGGTGTCGGGGCTCACCGGAGGCCGTCTGGCCCAGACAGTAGGGCTTGAAGGGCTCCAGGAGCGCCGCCACCGCCGCGCACCGTAGATCCTTCGGCATACTGGCACCCCAGGCGACAATCACCTGCTCGGCCTCCTGAGCCGCCCCCAGGATGTACTGGTCGTTGTCCGGGCCCACCGGGCCCTCTGCACTCCACATCGCCTTTGGCCGGGTGGCCCGGAAGGCGTACAGGTTAACCACGATCATGCTACCGAAGCCCCACAGCTTGGCGAAGCCTCGGCACACACGGATCGTCTGGTCGTCCTGTTTGGCGTCGGCTGTCGAGGGGTTCAAGAGACAGAAACAGACCGGCCGGTCGAGCATCCCGCTCCACCGTCGGGTGAGCCGGTACCGGTAGAGCTTGTCGTCCGACAGGACTGCCATCCCATCCCGGACAAGGCGGCCATCGAACATGTCATCCACCCTTCGCCAAGAGTCGTCGCGACCACCTGGTGATCCTACCCCACTCTGAATCGACCTCAGCATGAGAGCGCTGTCGGCTTCGATGGTCATAAAGCTCCACGGCCCGTACGGTGTGACCGATCAAAGGATGCTCTCGACAGGAGCGACAGAATCGAGCATTGGGCCCAGAGTCCATAGACGTCCCGGTGACCTCGAGCGCGCCCCCGCATATCCAGCATCCTCTCCGATCAAGTGGGTGCTGATCCCACGGAGCGTCGGTTCGTATTCCAGCTACGGTCTCTGCCATTGGTAATACTCCTTCAACATCCCCTCCACCCACTCACGAGTTTCGTCGTTCCCATCGATGTGGTGGATCATCAAGTAGAAGAGCGGCTGGTCCAACTCTCGGTCCTGGAGCCCCAACTCTTTGGCTTTACGGGTTGCCCGGTCCAAGTTGTGCTGACTGACGAACCAGTGCTGAGGCTGAGGGCGATACGGCTCGTTATCCCAGAGCTCGAAGGCCTTCTGCATGCACTCCCGGAGGTCCAGAGGCTCCTGGGGGTCGTCCCAGTTAGCCTTGATCCCCTCGAGTCCCAGCAGACTCACGGGCAAGTCGTTCTCTGATTTTTGGCCAGTTGATCCAGTCAAGATAGGTATGTCCACATTCTGGGCACGTAACCTGGGTAGCGTTCTGTTTCCATTCTAACCCACATTTGAGACACCTGTAGTAACAGACGAAGGGAGTCTCGACTCCCGGACGACCCACGCTGGGACGCCTCATCTGTTTTGCCTTCTTCAGCTTCTTGCTCATGCGTACCGCAGCTCGCCCCGGTCGATCTTCCGGCGCATCCCGTCCATCCCCAGGTGGGTGGCCATCAACATGCACATTCGACCGTGGTACTCCGCCACCGTCTCCCGCTTGATCTTCTCCACCCAGTACTCATCCCCGCAGGTGCAGAAGGCGACCTCGTGCCAGTTGTGGTGGACGGGACAGGGGCGCGGGACCCGGCAGACCTCCAGCGACACCAACATGCCGCCGGCCGCCTGGCCGACCCACTGGTATCCACACTTCAACAGCCACATGTCGGGGTGGGTGTCGAGCAGCAGGGCCCGGCAGGTCCCCAGCATGTACTGGAGGGCGTCGGCCATCTGGTCCAGGTTCTTGGGCTCGATCAGTCCCTCACGGCGTAGCTTCATGTACCGACTCCACCGGACCTCGAACGTCTGCAGGACCTCCAGGATCTCTTCCTTCTCAGTTTTTGACAACATGCAACGACCCCACTTGTTGGTAACACCTGACGGCCAACTCGATCACCTTGTCGTGGTCGAAGGCCAGGTCGGGCAACTCGTCCACTGGCCACCACCGGCCCTCCAGAGTCTCGTCGGTCGGTTGAATGTCCACCGGGCCCGCCGGCACCACACCCATGAACACGGCACTCACGACTCGTCCACGAGGATCTCTACCGGGCTCGGCGAACGTCCCGATGGGCCGGAGCGAGACATCAGTCAGGCCCGTCTCCTCCATCAACTCTCGTCGTGCTGCTGCCTCTAGACGTTCGCCCTTCTCCACGAATCCGCCTGGCAGCGCCCACATGTTCTCATAGGGCGGAAAGCGCCGGAGAATCAACAACACCAGGACCTTCCCGCGGGCCTGGCACATCATCACCGAGTCCGCTGCCAACAGGGCAGTCTCATTCATCAGCCCACCACTCTCTTCCTGTCCGGCTTCACCCGGACCTCCTCAGTTGGTTCCTCAACTAGATCACATTGACCGGGAGACGCTCGGTCTTTCCGAGTACCGAGCGCCCATATGACGTTGCACACCTGTTGATGCATACCCAGCTCCGGAGGCGTACGGTATTCGAGTCCACAGGCGCGGCAACGATAGACAGGCTCGGTGTCCAGAAGGCTCTTGCGTACCGCGTCCAGCGTTGGCTTGTCCATCAACCGTGTCCTCTGTCGTCTGTTCGTGAAGTCGTCGATGTGGCGCCCGTATCTCCCTGGGATGAAGTAGGAACGCCAGGCTCCCCGCTCGAAGGCCACCTGAACGTCTTTTAATGTCATGGAGTGCTCCCGGCAGGAGAAGCGACAGAAACCCTACCGCTCGGGCCCCACCGTCCTGCTCTGACGCCGCTCTTCTTCGAGATTCCAATCAGGGGGCCAGGCCCTGGAGCCCCTCTACTGTACCTGCTGATGCCGCCAGGTCCTGGCCCTTCCCTCCGCACATGTACAGTCGGCCGCCTGCCCCAGGGCCTGGAGGCAGAAGGTGGAGTCGTGATAGTCTGGCTCACCGGCCAACTCGTCGATGTGCCGCAGGGCATCGATCAACGTCATGGCGGCCCAGATCCCATAACCCTGGAGGGCAGGCTGCCCCCCAAAGCGAGGATCCTTGAGGGTCTTGATGATGTGCCAGGCTCTCTCGTCGAGCGTAGTACGTGTTTCAGTGACGTCTTGCCCACCCCCCGGCCCGGCCACCCGCGGGCCAACCGGTCGATCTCCTTCAGGACCTGCTCGTGGATTCTGCGGAGCATCGTCACGGAGCAGTTGCGGCGTATCCTCTCCAGCCCCGGTTCCGGGTCCGGGACCCGGCGCTGTAAGTTGCGGAGGTAGAATCGTTTCAACGACGAGGCCATCACCTTCAGCTTCGACTTCAGGCCTTTCTCTTCCAGGAAGTGACGGGGCCTGCTGCACCGGATCAGCTGGCGTACTGTCGACTGGTACCCCTCCACTTCCGGCAGGAGCTCGATCTCTCTCTTCAGATGTCGGCTCTCGAAGTACCTCATGGGCCCCTCCTTCCCCTCGTGCCTCCCGGAGTCGTTCGAGCAAGTGCCGTACTCTCGCGTTAGTCGGGCTGTTGGCCAGGAACGAAGCGAAGAACGACTCGATGTCGTCCAGCGTCTTGTTCATGAAGCCGCCATCCAGATCCTTCTCCGGCATATCCATCTCCTTGTGGTGAGTTCACCTGATGGTACCCGGGACCTACGACGTCGGTCAATAGTAATTATTATCTTGGTCGTCGAAGTTGCTTCCGGACATGTGCTTCATTGTTACTCTTTTTACGATGACACGGGCTGCATAAGGTCTGAAGATTGGAGAGCCCACAGCCCCCGCCACCACGGTGGACCGGCATGATGTGATCCATCTCCCACAGGCTCGTCTTCTGGTTGGTCGGGAAGCCATGCTGGCCAAGGTAGTCGGCCTTGGCGATCCGGAGCGGGTCGGGCAACCAGAGGCTGTGCCAGTCCTGATATTGAATCTCTCGACGGGCCGCCACCTTCACCATCTTCTCCTTCAGGCCACGCTCGATCGCCACCGTGTCCCGACCACACTTCCGGCACACTCCCTTGTCCCGACGGAACACCATGGCCCGTTGATACTCGACGTCGTTCCTCTCCTTGTAGGCGTCGACGCATTTCTGACTGCACCAACTGAACCGGCCCTTCGGCACCTCCTTGTGGCACCACCGGCAGAGCCCTCGGCCATGTGGCCCCTTCTGCTTCGGCTGGCGGGCACCACCGCCTGAGCGGCGATTGGATGAACCCATCCCGCTCTGGTTGATCGGGGCCCCGTATCTATGGACTCCCATCATCAATCCTCGGTAGGGGTCCAGAGAATGAGCGCCACGAACATCGCCAGCGCCACACCCAACGACATGCCGACGATGTGTAGGACGAGCGGGACTCGAACGCCTACTGCCCCCGAGGCACTCACGTAGATCAACAGTATCCCGGCGATGACCAGCAGGGCCAGCCCGATGGCCTCGAAGGTGGTGAACTCACTGCTGGCTTTCACCAATGATCTCACTGAAGTTGTGGGTCTCGTGGAAGCTGCAGCCCTTGGTCATGCAATCCACCGACACCCGACCGTGGAACTGATCCAGGTCCAAGGCCGCCCACGTCTCGCAGCCCGGGCACCGGAGCTTCCAGATTAGTTGGCCATCTCGCGTGACCTGCTTCAGTCTACGGGTGAAATCGGTCATCCGTTCTTCTCGAACACGTAGACGTTCTCCGTGGCCACCCTAGATTTATAGTTCTGCCCATACCGCATACGGGGCGTCTGGACCCGATACCATCCTACCTGACGGAACCCACCGGTCTCCAGGACATCTCGGTGCCACAGGCTGACCCTGATCCGCTTGCCCGCTCGGATGTGATCACTCACGTTGAGCACGAACAGCCCACCGGGCCTCAGGACCCTCCTGACCTCCTGCCAGGCTGTCCGGTGGAACTCGCGGTACTTCGGGCCCCACTGGAGCTGTCCGGAGTTCTGGGGGTGCAGGGGACGGCCTATCGTGTGGCGGTAGGTGGTCCGGTGACTCCCGTCCTGAGCGTCGTGGTGGTCGGCCATCCGGTTGCCATAGCACGGGCTGGTCATCACCATGTCGAAGGCCCAGTCCAGGTAGGGGAGCTGGAGCGCATCACCGATCGTGCTGGCTGGTCCCTGCTCGGCCCACTCGGGCTCAAGCTCATTGAGGTAGATCTTGGGGCGATTCCCACCGGGGTAGATGACCGAGTCTCCCTCGAACCTCTTCAACACCCCGGTGCCGGCGAACGGGTCCAGGAGACTACGCGGGTGGTGCCGATCGATCAGGTGACCCAGGACCGTCAGGATCTGGTGGGAGTAGGTGGCGGGGTGGCGTACGGCGGTAGTCATGGTCCGCCGTTCACCTGGGCGGGGGATTGTACGTCCTCGTTAGCCCCAGGACTAACTTTAGTCTCAGGGCTAACTTTCGACATATCCACACCGGGGATCTCGGCCAGCTTCCTGAGGATCTCCACACACATGTGATTCATGTCGGGGCTCTTGTGTTCACACTCCAGGGCCTCCTGGACGGCCTGCCGGGTGTCATCGATGACCTTCAGAAGAGTCGAGACATCCTGGTCCCTGGCCACCACCCCGTAGTGGGACACCTGGATATCTTGGCGCTGGGCACCGAGCATCCTGGCCCGCGCCCCCTCAACGCCCGGGATGGCCATCATAGTTTCATACTCAGTCACGGCTTCTCTCCATTCTCATTCAAGGCCTTCAGCAGATCACCCATCGACTCCACCTGTTCCTGTAACAACTCCCGGGCCTTCCGGACCTGTCCCTGGAGGTCCGAGCCAGAGTTGACGATCAACCGGACCGCCGCCCCGACCTCCTTCCGGTCCCAGGCCTGGATCTCCACCCCCGAGGCCTCCTCGAACTCCTTGACCTTCTCCTGAAGACGTTTGTAATTGGAGAGCTCGTACTTCACGTCTTCCTTTGCCAATTCTGTCGCCGCCGCCAGCTCCTTCTTGATGGAGTCACGGTGGACGTGATTCCTGAACATGCCCTCGTAGGAGTTATGGAGCTGTCGCATGATCGAGGCCAGAAATAGAAAGTCTGGTGGCTCGACCTTACGCCACGGTGCCTTCTTGGTCGTGTAAAGTCGTCCGCCCTTACGCTCGATGAGCCCCCAGGTCTCCGGCACCTCACCCTTGTCGACGATCTTCGGCTCCGCCACCACGTAGAACTCGTGGACCATCAGGACAATCCCGTCGGCCTTCTCGGGTGTCCGGAGTTCCTTGAGCCAGTCCCCTCGACTGGCCTTGAACTCGAAGGCCGTCATGGTCAAGCCTCTCGAGGGCCAGAGCGACATGGCGATGGCATCTATGGTTCTGCGCTGAGCGAATCCCGTGGCATCAGGTACTTGAGGGAGCAGGCAGTAACCCGGAGCCGGGTACCGCTTGGCCAACATGCTGAACAGGCGTTTCTCAGACTTGGTCACGACGTACCTTCGATGCCATTACACGGTGCTTTATCGACAGCCCACGGGCGAACTGACTGATTTCATCCATACAATCTGGATTGAAGATCGTCCCCGAAGCTGGGTAGAAGGCGTACTGACGCCATCGACCAAACCATTTCACCACACCCAAATCCGTCCCTCCTCTGAGGGGACGAATCGTCCACTGATCCGTCTTGCGACGCGCCGTCAAGCGTGCGTCCATGTACTTGCCGAGGCACTCAACTACAAACGGGACGTTACTCATGACCCTCCGATGCCATACGAATGATGGGATACAGGTGGGGCAGCACGAGCCACCCCACCCTCGGCCTACCTAAGACTTAAGGTCGGTGTCGATAGTCAGCTGTGGGTCGGCATCCAACGCCACAGCCTCCGGACCACCGAATACTCCAGCCCGGTGGAGCTCGTCCAGCGTACCCCCCTCACACTTACGACAGAGCTGATCGCCATGACCATGCTCCGTGCAAAGATCCTTGTAGTAATCCCGCATTCGTGCGGTCTCCCCCAAGGGACTGTATTCCTTCTCCGGCTTCGGGAAACACTCCAGCTTGACCATCTCGTTCCGGATGATCGCCGCTTGGATCAACCTCCAGGTGTCTTGATAGTAATTCCCGTCCGGCAGGTCAGAGCCACGATGCCCCTCCTCCCCCACTTCGGGCTTCCGGCAGGTCATGATGCAGCCCAAGTACCCACCACGAGAGTCATCCCGCGGTGTAGCGGTGATCTGGTATCGGAATCGGTCGGTGAAGATGTGGACGGTGAAGATCTTCTCCTGCTCTCGGGTGCGCTCGAAGATCAAGCACCGGGAAAATGCCAGGTCCTTCACATCCAACTTGGAGTCCTGCTCGAACCGACACAACTCGTCCACCCAGTGGTAGAAGGCGGTGGCCTCTGCCCTCAGCCGCTCGGCCGTCACCAGATGTGCGTTGTAGGTTTTCTCGAGCTGGCGAACTACGTCTTCGGCTGTCAAAAGCTTCATCGTCATCTCCTGTCGATCCTGTCGACCCTCTGCCCTGACCCCGAAGTGGAGCTGAGCGCAGGTCAATCCCGTCGCTGATCGGTGTGAGCTTATTCAGGTCCCACGGTAAGGTTCCCGAGGTCCACTCAGGATGCTACTTCAGCACCCAGTAAAAGCCGTGAGCTTGCTGACTGGTCTTGTGGGTCACCGAGGTCTCTCGCTCAATCTGACGACCGCAGTCGTCCTTACGAGAAGCGTCGCTCGACACGAAGACCAGATTGACGCTGGGCGCCGACTTGCCTTCTTCCCACTCACACCAGACACCGTACTCGTGCGTCTTGCCTGAACCCCAAACAGCCGTCACCAATGCCTCATGGCTCTGGCTCTTCTGGTCGACGTACGTCACGGCATCACCGATCGATATCTTCATCCTTTGCCTCACCTCCTTTCCCGATTCACTGCGAGGTGTCGCGGACACCTCTGTGCCTAGGTCTTGAAGTAAATGACGCCCACTCGTGACAACCCCAAGAGACACCAGGATGCCCGTCAACGCAATCCAGAAGGTCACGGCTCCTGCATCAGATTCAGGTTTCAACTCTGGGCCTCCACGGAAGGTCTCACGAGGAAAGCATTGAACCCTCCCCAGGTCTCCAAGAACACGTCCACACTAACCCACTCCTCCGGCTTCTTGGCCCGGGTAGAGGAGTTCGAGATGAGGATCTCCTGCAGCACTCCCTGAGCTGAACCTTTAAGGTCCTCGTACCTCATGCGGGCGCCCACGATCATGACGAAGTGATCCCCGGGCTGCTTGTGGCCACGACTCGCGTGATCCACCACGGCGAGCCCATAGTAGCCGGCGTCCATAGCCATCAGCACGTACTGGAACCAGTCTCGAGCCATGGTCCAGCCAGGGTAGCCCCAGAGGAGCTGGGCACTGTACCCGTGCGGCCAGATAGGAGGGTCTACGATGATCCGGTCCAAGGCTCCATCCATGTGGGCCCTGTAGAGGACGTCGCGCATCCCAGGCCAGGTGTAGTTCGTGGGCTTCCCATCCTCACCGAACTTCTCGTAGACGTCCTCAATGTCCCAATCGAGAACACCGCCGAGAACACAGGCCCCACAGTCACCACCCTTGGCAACGAAGGGAAGAGGCTGGGCCCGGACACGCCTAGGCAGTATCACGGTAAAGGGGTTCATGTAAAGTTACCCACTTACCGATGCCAGCCCCGCTACCTTCATCTTCTCCACGTTCTCCCTCCCGACGGCGTAGCTCTCCAGGGCCCCGGCCCAATCCCACTCCCCGCGGTCCAGGAAGCCCAGCACGAACAAGCGTTTGATCTCGTCAATCACTGCGTAGCTCATCCCGTAGAGATCCACATGGGCATCAGGAGCCAGGTGTTGGGTTACTGATTCAGGCCAAGCCTCCCACACGAACTGACGGACCAACGGTTCATCGGGCTCATTGAAGGGGAGGACCACGTCAATACGGCCCGGCCGGATGATGGCAGGATCAATCTGGTCCACCGGCGAGTTGGTGGTGAACACATAGACCACACCTTCGGGCCGTTCCACCCCCTCGAGATGACTCAGGAAGTGAGCCTGATCCCAGCCTGCGCCCGAACCGTCGCGGCGGTGCAAAGCCTGATCAATGTCATCGAAGATGACCACCCCCTTATTGAGGTCACTCGTTACCGCCTTCATACCTCGCTTGGGTGGAACCAGCAAATGAACCTGAGGCTTGACATCTCTATCGACATCGAACTGGAACAGTTTGGAGATTCCATGGGGTTGCCCTTGGGCGTGTAAGTAATCCTGCGGCAACACCACTCGGCAGTTATACCCAAACTTCTTGCACTGCTGCACGAGCCAACGGCACGCCATGGTCTTCCCGTTACCCGGGGGACCCGTCAGAATCACACCACGTCGAAAGGGTATATCGTAGAGCGCATAATCATCCTCCGACCTGTGGAGGAACTCCAAAGTGTTTCTACGGAAGGTCTCTTGGCTTGAACCCGCCAAGAAGGGCATGGCGGCTTCTTTTGAGCTTACGGCGAGCAGGCGTTCCCGGAGAGGTTCGTAGTTCGACTTCAGTGTAAACCATACAGGGTTGTAGTCGGGCTGATGGGTTGTCTCATAGGGGGCACGGAGTCGGATAAATGGAATCCCAGGATCGCCCTCTGCTATGAACTCTGCCACCCCATATTTCACCCCCTCGTCCTGCTCCAACTCCGAAACCAGATAGTTATCAACGAGGGGCTTCGTCCCGACCAGAACAGAGATAGCCTGGAGGCCACTTCGGAAGCTCCCCGGGAAGAAAGGCATCACCTTACCCCCGAGCACCCTCTCGGCGATGGCAACAATCCACTCGAAGTCTTGCAGCTTATGCTGCGTGATCGGTGATGCAGCTACGTCCTTAGTCATGTCACCTCCAACATGAAGTCCGTTAACAGATTACTGGGTTACCAAGGTGTACCCCGCCTCGAATGCCTCGGCGGGAGAGAAGGACTTGTAGCCATCCTGGTAGACGATGTAATAGCCACCGGGCTTCGGGTCGTGTCGGTTCACGTAGCCCCGGTTGACCATGAAGGGGGCGTATCCATCCTCGACGGGCGTGATCATTGCACCATCGTCCGTCTCGGTCCTCGCGGAAGGCCTGTCCTCGCACAGATCGACCTGAGCGATCTTGAGAGCGTGAACTTCCTTGTGTGATCGATACCTCGGCATTTCTACGGATACGCTGCCGTCCATATCTCTCTCCTAAGGTTTGGGTTCGTAGCTGAATCCCACACGCGGGATTACGATGTCGTACTCGGTACCACTACCCACCAAGACACCATCTACCTCTTCGACGGGTTGTCCTCGCTGGGCCTTGGGCGTCCACATGACTCGGTTACCCTGCCACCAGATCTCATCGCCCGGCTGGACATCATGGCCCGTGTCTCGGAGAATGGTCACGGCACAAATCTGGTAACGCTCATAGCCCGTGTGGCCTCGCACGACCAATTCGAGTAGGTCTCCCTTCGTCCGGACCAACGTCACCTCTCCACCAACCATTCCCAAATCCTCTCTATTCTGGCTCCATTGCAGCGCGTGCGGCCTTCCAGCTCTTTTCCTTGATCTCTTTCAGAACCTCCCGACGACTGTCGTCCGTCAGGTCTCGGGACCAAGCAATGGTGTTGATGTCGTGGAGCACGTTCTTGGCATCCCGGAGCTTTCTCTTCAGGCGCTCTATGCCCGCGAGCCCCTCGGCCAACAACGGCTCACCCTTCTTCAGGATCTCCTCGCGCTCCAGAGCTGCTGCCGTCCACTCGTCTCGCTCGGCCTGGAGCTTCTTGATGCACTCGGCACTGTAGACAAGATCGGCCTCCAGCCGTTTCACCTCAACCCGTTCGTCGTCCGCCTCCTTCTCATAACGGTGGGCAGCCTCCTTCCACTGGTTGCGGTCGGTGATGAGACGATCATTGTCTCGTGACATGGCTGCACGAACTTCCTTACCCGCCTCCACCTCGACGACCTCGGCGTCCCACTTCTCACGCCAGTCGGCGTCCATCTCCAGATGAGCTGAAGTCAGAGTCGCATTGGCCGCCTGCAGGCGAACGGTCTCTTCCCGGAGGCGAGCGAGTTCCTTCAGGGCAGTGATACTCGTGTGCTTCGGAAGACCTCCGTGGACCTTCGCTCTCTGCATGGCGGCTTCCAGGTTAAACTCGTTCATCCCTCCCCCTTCTTCGTCTTGAGAAGTTCGGCCTTCAGCCGTTCCACCTCTCTCTGGAGGCCTACACGGCCTGCGGTGACGACGGACAGTTCACCCCTCGCCTCCTCCGCCACACTGTGGGCGTGGTCCACTTCCACAGCCCACTTCTTCTCCTGTCTTCGGAACTCTTCCCGCAGGCGGTCAAGTTCCCGCATCGTCTCGCACCATTTGGCGTCATAGTGCTTGGCGGACGAGAGTGCGTTCTCGTTCTTCTCCCTCGACTCCTTCAGGGCGTCTACCGCCTCCTTCTTTTCCTCGAGAATCAGATACTTCTGCCCGTACGCCATGCTGAGAGCCCCATGTGCCTCCTTCAACTCAGCCTGTGCCGCCCTCATGTCGTCAACAAGCTGCACGTGACCTCGTCGGTTGGCATACAGGTCAAGTCGAGTGCGTTCCTCCTGAAGCTCAGCCGTCAGGCTTGACAGCATCGACTCCACTCGACCGAACGGGGTGTCGTCTCCACCAGGCCCCGCGAGTTCAGTAATTTCCTTCAGGGCCAGTTCGGCCACATTCCTCTGCTCGGCCAGCTCCTGCAGCCCTTCAGAGGTATTGTCGGCCCACTGGGTCCAGGAGACGGGCAGCATGGTCGAGCCTTCGTTGGGGCAGACCTCCCGCGAACGATCGAGGCTCGCACCGATCTCGCCTGCCGCCATGTCGATCACGTTCTTTGTCATGCTGAATGAACAGGTCGGGCATGCCCAGGCCCCCGGGACCCACCTGGCCACCTCGAGCTCGGCCTTCAGCCGATCGATCTGTAGAGCGTCACACTCGTGACACGGTTTCCTTGGACACAGGGAACGCTTCGGATGCTCGCTCACGGCCCCTCCTTCCGGGCCCGGATGGCATCGGCGATTACTTCAGCGCATCGACACCCGAGACCGCCTTCATTGTCAGCCACCTTCGCGCACGCCTCCCGTTCCTCCCGGACCGCCTTATCGAGGATGGGCTGGATGCGCCGCCTGAGCCAGGCGGTCTTCGTCACCTGCTTGAGCATCTCCTTGGCCGTCATAGAGCCGTCCTGCAGCCCGTCACGTCGAGCTTGTCGTCGATCACCATGTATCGGTCCGCATAGGGCTTGTGGATAAACCCTCCGTACTCTCCGAGCGACTCGAGGAACTCCCACTCGGCCGGCCCCATGCCCCAGCAGCTGAAGTACCAGATCCGATGACCCCGGGACCTGATCAGGTCCAGCTGCTCACGAGCACCAGGTCGTAAGGTCTTGGTGCCCGGCTCCACCACCACCCCGTCCAGGTCTACGAAGACGACGGTGCTGATGGCGCCGGCTCCTCCGCTCCCTTGGGGGCAACAGGCAGGGTCTTGTGGTACTGATCACGCCAACGTTCCGCCGCATCTCGCCACGCTGGACTTGCCTGGCCCCAATCACCTCCATGGGCATTGGCGATGACCCCCCAGGCGGCTTCGAGCAGTTCGGGACTAGGAGTATCTCGAAGGAGCCCAATCAAGTTGTCCAGGGCGCCCTGCTGCGCCTGAGTGAGGTTCGAGGCCCAAGTATCATTGTCTTCCACCAAAGATTCACCTTGTAGGACAGCGGCAAGGAACTCCCTGACCGCGCCGGCCGACTCGGCCGCCCGCAACTTCTCACCCATCGACTTTTCCACGATTCCTCCTAGGTACTCGCCTTCTCAGCTACCTTGTAGAAACCTCGCCCGACCCGCTCCACTGGACCACCCGGACGGGCCATCTGGGTGAAGGCATTCTGCACCCTCTTGACCAACGGGGTGTCGGAGCGTCCATAGATCTCCATCGTGTCTAGGCTTTCCTCCGTGGCCTCCTCTACGATCCGATCGTACACCTCACGGGGACTGATGGACTTCCCTGCCTTCTGGACCATCTCCAGCACCTTGATCCTCAGGGCTGCACTGCCGGCGTGGCTCCCCTGGCGCTTGTGGGTGCCGGTGTCCACCTTGGGCTTGTGACCCAAGAAGCGATCAATCCTCTTGATCTCCGACCGGATATTGAGCAACCGCATCTTGGTATCGTCCACCATCTGTACAGCCTCGCGCTCCTGCGCCACGAGGCGGGATCGCTCCTCCTCCAACAAGCTGTCCACCCTCCCGTTAGATTCACTCATCTTCAACTCCCTCCGGGCGAACCCGGACAAGAACCTTGGCAGGTTCTCCCACGCTTCCTTGAACCTCTTCACCGCCACGACCTCGATCTGCCGGACACGTTCTCGAGAGACCGGCGGCTCCAACATCTTCCCCACTTCTTCCAGCGTGATGTGCCGGAAGTACCGGAGTCGCATGATCTCTATCTCTTGTGAATTGAGACGCTGGATCATCACGTATCGGACCAACTCGCTCAACTCCTGACCCGCCACCTGACTCACGACGCCCCTTTGAGGGTCCGTCACCTGATCGCCGACTGTGGCCTCGCCGTTCTCGCCCACCGGGGTATCGACGGAGGGGATGTATTGCACCTGGTCGAGCTTCGTCTTCAACCGCTGATACCGTTGCTCGTCCTCCGGGCTCAGGAAACCCTTCTCCCTCTGGTCCGCCAACACCTTCAACCGACCCCGGAAGCTCTCGGGGTCCTTGCCGTGCCGGTTCTTCCGCTTCACCTCTGCACGCTGGATATTCTGGTAGATCCACCAGTTGGCGTAGGTGGAGAACGTGCCCTTCGTCGGGTCCCAGCCCTGCAGGGCCCGGTCCATCCCAAACAGCCCGTCCTGGACGGCGTCCTCGTAGCTGTAGGCCTGCTCGAACTTCGGACCGACCCTGAGGTTGAACGGCAAGGGGACCAGGTACCGGTACCGACGACGGATCACGTCGTGAATGAGTCCGAGGTTGTCGGTAAGGAATTGTTTCCGGAGTTCCGGAGTGCTTCGGATGAGGTTGAGTTCTTCGGCAGTCATAAGTCACCATGGCAATAATAAATCTTATGATGGGGGTCCGACACAGTCAAATAGAAAAAGGGCCTGAGGCGGCAGGCCCTTGGTCTCCTCCCCAGCACCCTTTCCCAATTGGGAAAGCCTGGACAGTGCCTACCTAGCGATTCTGTCGGGTGGACCGGACCAACCGGTTGGCGTTCAACTCCAGAGCTTCGGCCGCTCCCTGGATGAACCCGATGGCGTGGTGAAACTCCTTGTCCTGGGGCCTCACCGTGTGGGTCTTGAGGATCAGCAGGTTGCCTGGACCGAACCAGCGTGCTTGACGCCGTGCGTAGGGCAGGTACCGCTCCACGTCCTTCACCGCCCCCTCGAGGCAGCTCATCAGCCCCGGGGTCATCAGTTCTGGGTGCAGTGGGTGGTCCAGGTCAGGGTACATTATTCCCCGGGGAATAGGCTACTTTCGGATCACGGCCCGCAGTCTACTCCACAGCCCTGACATCGCCCGGGACCACGGGTTACGAATGTCCCGAAGCCACTGTTGGAGCTCCGGCGACGCCTCGGCCAGGGGGCGAGGTCGGTAGTTGGGTTTGGTGATGGCCTCGATCAGTGCCCGATGGGACCTGGCTTTCTCGGGGATCAACGACAGGGCCCGCTCCTTGCCGACCACACGAGTCAGCGCCTCCGTCTCACGGAGTCGTGCTTCGCCCTCGGTGAACAACGGCCCACCACGAAGGATGAACTTCAACTCCTGCCACCGGGTGGGGGTGACGGGTTGCGTGGCGTACTGTTTGGCGTGGACCAGTTCGTGGATCTGGACGAGCCGTGGATCAAACTTCGGCATGCCCGCAGGCATCTTAGAGGTGGGCGTGTAGTAGATCTCCGCTGAGCCCGAGTGGCCCCGTAACGCCTGCCCCCCACCGCTCCGCAGCATCTTCGAGAGCGCCGGACCTATCTCGGTGATCTTGGCACCCGTATTCTTCTTCAACACCTCCACCATTCGCTGCAGCCGGGCACGTTCAGTACTCGTCAAATCCCAATCACCATGCGTGATGGGGTTTCGGTAGACCTTCCGCCACAGTTGACTGGGAAGTTTCCCGTACCGGATATCCGGGTCAGCGGTTACCGGGAACAGGTCGCCGCGCTGGCGAATCGGGGTATAGGTCTGTTGACCCACCTTGGTCTCCTCCGTCGCAGCAAGTCTCGACGATGCCGCAGTTCGGACAGATCATCTTAGCCTGCCGGGGCTCCAGGGGAGCACCACAGACCGGACACACGTCAGTCATCCCCGTACTGTTGCTCAAGGGCCAACGACTCCCGGGCCATCTGACGGACGAAGTTGAGCCAGTAGCGCCGGGTCCTGAGGGGCTGGTTCCCCACCGTCACATACCGGTCCCCATGCATCGACCGACCAAGCCGGTCAATCGAGTTCAGCTCGTCAATCATCCGCTCCGGCACCAACTTCATAGTCCCTCCGGCTCAGTCAGAACAGGGGCCCACCCGTAACGCATAGTCCTCTGCCGTCATGATCTCGCTGCGCCTGCTGGCCTCGTTGTCCTTGTTGAAGCCACGGCGCTTCATCTCGACGTCCACCTGTTCGAGGAACTCCCGAAGGCTTTCTATGCTCATCGTGGCCGGCTCAACTGGCAAGGTGTCCAGGATGTCGCTCAGCTTTATCGGCTCAGTCACTATTTTGCCGCCGTGTGATTATTGAGTTGGTGCCGATTCCATCGTATCCAGAGCGAGGCCTGAGGATTCCCTTCCGCGGCTACCGCGAGTTCCCGGGCCAGCTTCAGTTGTCTTCGCTCCTCCTTTTCAGCAACTTCGCGGTAACGAATAAGTCCGGACGGAAGCCTATCTCCCATCTACAGGCCCTCCTGATCTGCAAACGCCCGACACTGCTGCTGGAGGTCCGGGTGCATAGGGTCGTGGTATCGATCGTCTCCGACGTCACACACTTTGATCTTTCGATGGAAGGGCCCGGGCATCCGGTTCACCATGTCGCGGGTCATGACGATAATCAGGTCGGCCCACTCACACAGCATGGCGATGGTCCCGACATTGTTATACGCCCATCCGATCGCGATGGCGTCGTGGTGAGGATTCCTCATGGTCTTGAGGAATCGGGCCATCCCGACACTCCTCACGTTGCCCCCAAAGCAGACCGTCAGGACCTTCATGCCGGGAGACCGGAGTGCTGATCACAGTAGGCTCGACAGGCCATCCGGCCCTTGTCGTCCGGGACCTGTGCAAAGACGGTGGCCACTCTCCGGCACTCATAGCAAGTTCTGATGCCGGCGCCCCTCTTGATCCTCTCGAACAGGATGTCATCGATGGCCCGGTCCAGTGTCTTACCAAACTCCGTACTCATAGCCACAGTCGCCGACTGTGCCAAGACGGACGATGTGGTCCTGGCTGCCTTCCCCAATCCACCGTGACCATCCTCGGCCACGCCACGAACCGGAATTGCAGCCCGAAAGGTCCGAACAGTTGAAGACATACCTCCTGGCGCAGCTCAGTCATGCGACGAAGCGCGATGAACACTCCCGGAAGATTCAGAATCAACCCGGGCTTCATCTTAGATGAAACTTTCATGCCGTGCTCTTGATGAACTTGTGGAAGCGGCCGATCGCCCCCTTGAGGCTCGGGGCCGTGTTGACGGCCCGGTGGGTATAGGTGTAGTACCAGGGCCGGCCATTCACGACCGCCTTGCTGACCGCCAACTCCACCTTCGTCCCCCCGCCCGGCTGACTCATGTTCCAGATGGCCTTGCGTTCCCGAACCAACTTCGCCTCGGCGGGCTCAAGCGGCACATTCCCCTTCTGCAGCACCTTCCACTTCGGGTGACCTGTCGGCCGATAGGCCACCTTGCCCATCGCCTGAGCAATCTCGTTCACCGTTCTACGCTGGACCCCCGACAGCTGAACGCTGACGGCAGGGCTCCGGAGGTCCACCAGTCGTTGTCCACCTGATCGAGGGCCCAGGTCCGCTCGCTTCATCACCCGGGTGAGCCATTGACGGCCCAACATGGCTCGCTTCAACGCACTCGGGTTGGCCATGAAGCCGGAGAGGGCGGTACGTTGCCGGCGCTCTATCTTGTTCTGGGTGGCGGAGCTGGTGATCAGGGTGGGCTCGAGAAGTCGAGACTGGGTCGTCAAGGTACGGAAGGCGATCTTGGGCATGGAGGCATTCTACATCGAAGATTGTTACTTGGCCTTGACAGCTTTCCCCCATCGATCCCAACCCTTCGCGCTCTTCCTGGCGAAGAGCTCGATACGCCGCCCCTCCGGGTAGATGGTGTCGATGATATTGCGGAAGGTCTCGGGCTTCTCGGAGTGGGTCTTGCTTCGTAGGTGAGGCTGCACGGATGGAAACAGCTTCTTGACGTCCGGGAGGCAGGAGCCGCGCGTCCCGATCAGCAACAGCTCATGCCGGACCGAGTTGTAGTTACCGAAGTTGTGGGCCTGCTTGTCCCAGACGAACGAGGCCTTGTACTGGAAGGCCCAGGCCTTCACGACGTCGATGGCCTTGTTGAGCAACGGCGACGTCGCCCACAGGAACAGGACGGCATCATCGGCCGCGTGCCGGTCGATCTCCTCCTTGAGGGCAAAGATCTCCTCCATGGTCATCGTCGGATAGTGCTGCTCAGCCGAACCATACCGGTTGGGTGAACGGTGTCCGGACCGATCCGACGCCCCTAATCCTATGGGCCGGTAGGGCCACGGCGGATCGGCGTAGAAGACCCGATACCGGCCCGCCATCTGGCCCTGCAGGACCTGCTGGTCGTGACGCTCTTTACGATTCAACTCCGTCCAGATGCGCAGCGCCCCCTCGGTCGTCGGGCTCCGGATGGGATCGTCCTTCGATTCTCGTATGTACTGCTCGAACGCCTTATGGGGAACCTTGGAAATCCTCTGCCAGCGCATGGAGTCGTTGCGGGTGATGTCGTCAGGCAAAACTGTCCGACCATTTGACTGTTTTCGAGGACGACCCCCCTGGTGCTGTAGGGCCTTGGCCAGCAGCTCCCCGGCCTTCCGCTCGGCCCGCAGCTTGATCTCGCATGCCAGGTCCACCAAGGGTTTGGCCATCCTGGCCTTGTGCCCCCACAGGGCAGCCGCCTGGGCGGCGTCGCGAATCCGCCGCACCTCATCGACCGTGGAGGCTCGTTGCAGAGCCCGCTGGGCTTCTACGAGCTTTGGTAGCGATGGTGTTGCAGGCATTGTATCCCCCTGGCATAATCCCTTGGGGAAGGATAACGAAGGTTCACGTGACAATCAAGGAAGGAGTGGATCATGGCCAAGGCCGTATCGGGCAAGGAGGCACTGGATCGATGTAACAAAATGAATCAGATGCGACGGAAGGGAATGAGCCAACACCAAATTGCGCGGCACTTCAAGATCGGGCAGCCCCAGGTCACCCGCTTCCTTGCCCTACGCCACTTGACCAAAGTGGAACGGCAGGCCGTTCTTGATGGACGACTTGGATCCCGACTCGCCATGGACCTGGCCAGGGCAGACGACAAACTCCGCAACAAGATCATCAAGCTCCTGGTCAAAGGCGAGAAGGTCACCCGAAAGACTCTCCTGTTTGGCCATCGGGCCAAGACCTACCAACGCGGCACCATCGATAAGGACTTGACCTTGAGGATCGGAGGCGAATCGATCGAGCTTCACCTGTATATCCACTGCAAGCCGGGGAACTCCCGTGAGTTGAAGAAGCAGGGCGACGCCGCTGTGGAGAACATCGACAGGGCCCTCAAGGCCATCCGACAGCATTGGAGGAGCTGACCTATTCCCCGGGGAATAGGCCGCCACCCCTGGATGCCGCGACCTATTCCAATTGGAATAGCTACCTCTTCATCCTCCTGTACCCGATCTTTCTCACGCTACCGGACCAGGCCATGTGGGCCAGGTTGAGCGCCTGACAGAAATCGTCCTGCTGCTCAGGAGGGTGCTCATATCGGATCATGCGGGTCTTGTCACTGTACTCCTCGAACATGCAGGTGATGTCGGGGCTGAAGTGCCGCATGTCCTCCCACCGCGGAAACCCAATCTGCTGTAATCTAATGGTCTCGAACAGGTAGGCGAGTGACTCCGTTCTTGACAGGACGTACCGTTGCTCGCGCCTCACCTGCTTCATCAACTCTACCTGTGTGCCGCTGAGGTGAAAGTCCCAGACATGGATAGGTGCCAGGGCGTGCTTTAACAACCGGTTGTTCAGGTGGCCGTTGCCGTGGTCGGCCGCGACGAACCCCACCTTCCACTTATGGCACAGCTCCTTCACCCGCTCCATCTCCTCCTCGGGCTTATGACCCGGCCACAGGTAGGCGTCCAGCACCCGTAGCTTTGCCTCCTTACCCAGGGTCGTGTGGGCAATGATCACCACGGCTGTCCTCGATTTACCTACGCCGCCCCAGTCGAGCCCCATGAAGACTCGCGGTGTCCCGGACAGGCCCATCGTCTTTCGATTGTGCGTAAACCGGTAGTCCTCGCAGCACGCCTGGATATCCGGGTCAGAGAGGACGCTCTTGCCGATCGTGAAGGCTTCACCCAGCACCTCATTGCGGAACTGCCGCTCAGGGTAGCTACGCAGCTTACGCAGGATCTCATCCCAGGCCGTCCTCTTGGTCACCGGGTGGGTGGTCCGGAGCCACGGGACCATCAGCTGGTTGATGTGATAGCCGTCCCAGTCGTACGGCTCATCCACGGGACGCTTGGCCGCCGTCTGGATCCATCGACCACCATAGGTGTCGACGTCCCGTCCACACAGTCCTTGCTTGTCGCCTTCGGTCAACAGCTTGGCGCACTCGGGTCCGAAGCGACCGACGTTCTCCATGGTCAGGAAGTTCCAGTGACCTGCTGTGCACCGGACCCCCCACATGTTCCTGGTCGACTCAGCCCACTTGACGCTGAGCGTGTTGCCGAACGTGAGTGGCGTACCGGTGTAAAATCTAACCGCCTCGGTGGGGTAATGGGACTGGGTCTCTTCGATGACCGGGATGTGGTCGCTGACCATCTCCTGCATCTCATCGATCATGAGCATCTGGACCGGAAGACCACGAGCCTTGGCGGGACTGTGGAACAAGGACCGGAAGTGGGCCGCCGACATATTGGCCAAGAACTTGTCCTCGACGTTCTTGATGACGAACCCGCCCTTCAGCAGGTGCCTGATCGATGGGCTCTCGAGGATGAAGGGGGTGAAGCGGGTGTTGGAGAACTCAGAAACATACGACGGGCGGGCCGCCACATACAGAGCTCGCTTGAACGGCGCACTGCTGACGTGGTCCACCATCATGGCGGCGGCGGTCGTGGTCTTCTCCACCTGCCGGCCGGTCATCATGACCTTGTTGGGATGTGGACTATCGTAGATCTGCAGCAGGTAGGGCCGACGGAAGAACCTGAAGTCACGCCCCTTCAGCACCAACTTCCGCTGAATACGCTGACTCGGCAACATGACAGGTGTGGGCATAGGACTCCGGAGGCCATCTGGACCGGGCGGAGTCCGTGCTGGAAGGTCTGTCTAAAATGTCGGGGAGGGCGGACCTTCAGTCTGTACCCACTGGTGGCCATCCCATTCCCACCACTCGTTGTGGTCCGGCTGCCCACCATAGCAGATGATTACGTTTCGATCACAATCATAGACGAGCTTCACGTCACACTCCCCTTACTCCGAGCATCGATGGGCTCAAAGATTCTCTCGCAGTTGTGACACTGGAAGAAGAGGTGTCGGCACGGATACCCACGGTCACGTGGGCACTCCATCTCCTGTAGGCGGGTAGGGACGTGACAGTGAGGGCAGTCCGGCCCCTCAGGGCGAGGGTCGTGGTACTGGTCTTTCTTCACCTCACGCAGCTTCATATCAGTCCTTGTCTGAATCCGCAATAACCCCCACGGCCTTGTCGAACGACTTCTCCACCTGCTGAAGCAGGTTGTCCCGGTGGACCGAGCAACAGAAGGGCGGGATGACGTTGGACGGGAGACAGTCATGGTCCTGGTACATCACGGTCAGGGTCCCGTCCACGGCGAAGCTCAGCGCCTCCCGGTAGAGCTTCACGGTTCCGTCCTGCTCCTCACCGGCCCACGCCACCTCGCACCAGTCCTCGATGAACTCGTTGCGATGCGCAGGGCAACAGAAGGGGTCGGGCGTGTTCTCGGTCACGTTCCCGCACAGCCCATGGTTCTTGGCGTAGCTCACCTTCTCCAGCGGTACGTGCATCACCCACTCCTCTCCTGACCACGTGTACAGGTCCCCCTCGTGGATTGCCATCGCCCCGACGGGGAGCTCGAAGTTGTTGATCAGCTTGAAGAGCTTCCGTGCCGCCTCAGCTGTCTCCTGGAGTGTCAACGGGCGCCACCTTCCTCGAGCCTCGCAGCTCGGACAGCGACTGGGCCAAGCCATTCCTGACGGACCACTGCCGTGTGGTCGCTTCTTCCAATGACGTCCACAGGCGTCACATGAGTACGGGATGGCCCTGGCCTTCATTCAGCTAGATTCCTCGCCATGGACAACAGAGTCCGGAGGAGCCAGACCTCACAGCCCAAGACCACGGACCAGCAGACGATCTGGGTGATGAACGGGGAATCTCCCATGCCGTGCATCAATATGCGGGAGAAGTGGGTACCGGTCTCGCAACACGTGGATACAACACAGCGGGTCATCGCCCCATGCTCCCCAGTATCTCGTTACCTACCCGGTCCCAATCCTGCTGCGTCATGGCCTTGAAGGCACGACCCAACGGACTACGGCCCTGGATCTTCCTCGAGCACTCGGCCATCAACTTGCCGAAGGCTGACCGGCCCTCCCACTCCAGCTCCATCACGGGAGTGTAGGACCGCCTCGGCTCCGTGTTTGGCCTCATACGGACGGTGGTGATCTTGTCAAGCGGCACGACATATCGCTCGTTCATTGCTCTCCCTCAATCCGTGGGTGCCAGGTACGCCACCACAAGAATCCACTCCACTGACCGACCTCGTCCCGGGTCTTGACGACCGTGTCGCCCGAGTAGGCCCCGCAGGCCCCACAGACCCCATGGCTGTACTGCTTGGCCCACCAGCTCAGGAAGGCCTTGCAGCTGAAGCACTGGTGACGGAGCGTATAGCGCTGGAGCCTCAGCTTCTTCATTTCTTGTCGTACATGCCATCGAGTTCGGCGACGAGCCACAGGGCGTTCTGGAACGCCTGGGGGTCAATCTGAGGACGACAGGCCACGGCCCGGTCATCGATGATTGCCGAGGCGATCGGCTTCCCCTGCCCCACATAGATATCGTCGTAGGGCAAGGAGTGACGGTCCAGCCAACCCCGCACGACTCTGAAGAGATAGTTCTCGGGATCCGACGTCCCCCCCTGCTTCTCTTCCTGGGGGATATTATTGATGTTCCGCTCCACGTTGCACCGAGTAGTGAAGATCACCACCCGGTACTTCTCCTGCAGTGTGGTGAGAAACTCGCGGGCCCCCTCGATCGGGTCACCAATGTTCTCCAGTCCATCCCAGCCACTGTACTGGGCCAGCACGCCATCGACGTCGACCGCTATATTCTTCTTTCCCATCTCTACCCTCCAGTTTTCAACTCATTCAGAAGCCGATAGATATGTTAATCCTCGACACTGTTGACCTCACACTTCGAGCAACGAGCTCGATCCTCCGGGGTATCGGGGTGGGCTGTCGTGATCGGCACCCCCTGGTCCTCCAGCCCTATCTCCTGTGGGTCTACGGGATGCTTGACCATCGGCTCGTGCTCCCCACAGCTACACTCGCCACCGTCGTTGATATCACAGCTCATGATCGAGATGATTCCCATCAGCTCTTCTCCGCCAACTTCAGATACACACGGCCCGACGGGTCCACCTCCATCTTCACCACCTGCTCCTGCATCCCCCGGCCCTCTCCGACCGAGGCACAGTGCCGAGCCAGCCACCACAGGGCATAGCCAGGTGACATCTTGAGGCCACCGTTCCCCGCCCTCTCCTCCTGATAGCTGTAGTGGAACGGATGGAGCCGGAGTACGTTGGCAGGCGCGGGAGCCATCTCCGACGGCAACATGATCACCACCCCACTGTGGTTCAACCGTGACCAGAACGAGGTCCGGAAGGTCTTAAACAGATCATGGGCCTCAAGCATCGTCATGCTCTGGACGTAGGCGAGGGTGATCGGCTGACCTGACTCCGGGTTCCATTCCCACCAGACGTCTCGGCCCTCCAGCTCTTCGTTGTACGAGATGGCCAAGCCAGACGAGAGCCGTTCCTGATGAGGAACATCTCCGTGATCTTCCCGTCGAGAGTCCTTGGGCGATGGGTGTAGATACATCAGCAACCTCCATCTATCATGGTGAAGAATCTCCTGGCTCCGTAAAGCTTAAATCCGGTCACCTTGCCTCCGTCGAAGGCTTTGAGCAAGGTCATCCCGTTACCCACATCTTCTCCGTAAGACTCCTCTTCAGAGAAATGCACGGTCAGGAAGTCAGCTCGCTCATCGTAGAAGGAACTTGGTTTGAATCCACGCGGTGGATTGGCTCGGAGAAACGCCGCGAGTTCCATCTCATTTCCCTCCGTGAAGTTCGCCGGATTCAGGACCTAAAAAGAGGGCGGTGATACCGACAGCAGTCCGACGTCTCAGACGGCGGTCGGCCCGAAGGAATCGACAGAGCGTCGTAACCAGTCACCGCCCCCATCAGCTCTTCACCTCCAGGTACGGGTTGTCGCCGAACTCCGGCATACCCAGCCAGACCTCGTACTCCTGCTCAGATCGCTTGATGTACCCGACGGCTCCGTCAAGGTTCATCATCCCGGCCTTCTCGACAGTCCAACCGGCCAGCTCCCTGAACTTCTCGAAGTTACGGATGTCAAAGACTGGCCGTATCGGAGCGTAGTCGGGATCCTTACGCCACTTCTCAATCTCCTGCTTCAGCCGAGACTTCCACTCCTCGAAGTTGAGGGCAGAGGTATCGTCGTCGACCAACCGCAGCACCGGTACCACGCTATCGTCCATGGAGGCCAAGAACCCCGGGTGCAGCTCTACATGCTCCGCCAAGGCCTTGTCGAAGAAGCTGGTCCGTCTCAGTTCCTGGCACCCCAGAGCCAAGCACCGGTACAGATAACCCAGCGGGGCCAAGACGTTTGCCCGGACCTGTTCATGTGCCCATGCAGGTATGGCGTCCTTGAAACCAGGGAACGTGCCATCCGGCAACCGATATGGAGGGAACTGACCCAGGATACGTATCTCCTCTGCCTCGGCACGGTGCCAGAAGTCCACGCACATATCCCAGAAGTCATCGGGGTTGGCCTCGCCGACCCTCATCTTGACCACCTGACCCAACAGGTCCGGCCACTGTATAGGCTCGGGCGTCAGGACATTGGTCGCGACGGCCTCATTGGCGAAGCTGCCGGTGAAGGCCTTGAACGGGACCGTCACCATGGCTCCGAAGAATCCCGGGATCAACTTCAGTATGTCACGTCGGTTCACTCTTCACCTCCTCGTCCCACCTTACGGAGATGGAATACCAGCTCGCAGCGATACACCCACCCAATATGAGGGCCCCATGCCTCCTGGCCATCCGAGCAAGGCGTGCGTAATTCGATTCGTGCATCCCCATGCTGAACGGTTCTCTCTTCCTCACCTTCTCGTAGAACTGCCGCCACTCGACGCCGAGCACGAAGCATTGCTTTGGCGAGAGACCGGACAGCTCTTCGTTGTCTATCTCGAAGGGCTCGACGAGACTGTAGTCGGCATGGCCATGCACTGGGCAATCCACTCCCGTCCCCTCCTCATGTCAAGTGTCCTGTGTAATCTGTCTTCGCTGAACCTCGCCGATGGCCTCCCCCAAGCTCCTGATGTGACCGGGCTGAGGCGAGCACCGAAGGAAGGCCATCTCGTCACCTCCGCGGTACCACGCCAACGACAACTTGAACCAGAAGTCCGGGCCGGGTATGTCCGACAGACGAGACGAGAGCCACTTCACGAACTCATAGAGGCTCATGTGGCTGCCCGGCGCATGGCCGAAGGCTACCCATGCCGAGTCTCCCTCTCGTTCGTCATACCGGCCTCCCTGGCAGCTCTCGAGGGTCAAGATCTGAGTGAAGTTCGTAAGGGCCCGCACGAGAGGAATAATGCCCTCATCTACGGGCACATTGACCGCCATCGAGACTTGTTTGTGCTCCTCCATTTCACCATTCCTATTCAGGGCTCTGTCATCATTATTCATGTCGGCTCCCTCGGGACAGTCTCCTGACCCTTACGGTCTTCTCGCATCTTGCTCGTGCGCTCAAACCTCTTGAGCTTCATGTCGTCGTCGAACACGGCAGCGATGGGACCATGCCGTCGCTCGTCAATACCGAACTGCCCGTTCAGTATCCCCAGGAGTCCGACCTGGTGGCTCGGGTCCTGGCCCGCCACCACCTGAATCGTCGGGTGCTGAGCCAGCCACTTGTTGCACGGCACTCGGGCCTCGATCAACTGGTGCATCGCCTCCGGGTCAGCCTTCACTGCCGCGTTCAGCAGCTCAATGACCTGGTCGATCGTCACCTGTGATCTCATGACTCCACCGGCACCGGTGCCGGCTCCCACGGGGCACGTCCATTTTCATCGGGGCGGTAGGAGCTATAATTATCAACCCAGAGCGCCACCGCCTCAGCTGTCCCGATCACCTCCAGCTCATCCAGTCCTGAGGCCGGAGTGAAGATGACCTGGCAACGAGCCTTGAAACTCTCAACGTTCCGGACCTTCACGACACTTCCCTCGTCCACCCAAACTATCTCGTCATCCTTTGACAACTTCAGCGGAATCATCGCTACCCTCCTTCTGACTTCACCGGCGCCGTGGCCCACGGTGCCTCTACTGGGCGGCCAATGTCAGGGCAGACCAGGTGGTTGATCCACCGACCTACCTGCCGGGCCGACCCGGCCACATTCAACGACTCCATCTCAGGATCTTTCAAGGTAACCAGGCACTCACGGCCATCCTGTTTACCCCTGATCGACAAGATCATTCCGTGATCGATGCACGTGACGTGTCCATCTGTCTCCAGCAACGGAATCAGCATCTACCCTCCTGCGATGCGAAAGATCGCCCTCATCGGGACATCGTCTCTGCCTCTGAACTCCAGCGGCACCGGCTCCAACGAGACCGGCCGCTTCAACGCCGTCCCCCCTTCCCATTGCTCAAGGTACGGGCTCGGCTCCTCCTGCTGACAAGAGTGGAAGGGCTCCTGTCGGTGCTCCACGTTTATAAGCCACGTACTCAGGACCGTGTTGCGGAACCGATCAATCACTCGCTCGATCGTCTCATCCTGGCACGCCAGGTGGTGGTCCAGACACACCGCCACCCAGACCACCTTGGCCGTCGGCTCTTCCAGCCGTAACCCGAGCGGCAAGGCCTCACCGCCCGGGCGCGCCTCACCATGGACCAACTGTGCTCGAGCGATCAACACGACCCGCAGGGTATCGAGCTTCTCAGCTACCGGCATATCCAGCTCCTTCATCTCGCATCGCGGCGTAGAAACCAACAGCGTAAAGAACCGCAGCGCCAAGGATGAAGCCGACACTCCAAGCCGACCACGGTACCGCCGACGCCCAAGGACCAAGCTCTACGTGCGTGGGGTTCCACCACCAGACGGCCGTCATGAGCGCCGCAAACAACGCCAGTGTCGCCGATACTATTAAGGTCATCGAAATCCACTGCCACATCACGTCGCCTCCTTCTGCTGTTGGTCCCACATGAACTGGAGTGGCTTGATCTCCAACGTCAGGCTGCCCTCCATCAGCTCCCGGACCGTCGGGGACTGTTGGGCCATCACCAACTCCTGACGCAGGCAGGCTAGCCTCCACTCACCTGTGGCACTCAACAGACCTTTGGATTCCAACAGAGCCAGGAAGGACTCGGCCAGGTCATCTCGTGTGGGAGTGTAGCCCTCTGGCGGATTCACGTAGAACTTGACATCGAGAGGACCGGTCCCCGACTCAGCGACGCCCGTAGGGCAGCGGCGTAGTCAGGGTCATCAATCCGGACCCGGATGCCCTGGCCGGTGATGGCCTCGATCGTCACCGGGACATCCACCCACTCTGGTGCATGACCCGGGCCCAGGTGGATGGGCATCGTGACCTGCCGACCCACGTGATACGGGGTACTGGTTGGCGCCACGACGGGTAGGAACAACACAAGCGGCCGACTCATCCTTCACCTCCTGGTCCTGCAGAGGGATCCGGGGGAGGGGCCCCGGCGATGTCCTCGAGACCGGGTAGATCATCAGTACTGTCGGGGGGCCACGGCGGTGAGGCGGCTGAGCCCACCGGGTAGTCCTCGATCGGCTCCGACTCATCACGGGGCGCCAGGGGCATCGGGGTACCGGACCCATCCTTCTCCCACTGACGGCTCACCACCTTCATCAGGTCGATGGCCGCTCGGGCCCGGGCCGGGTGCACCCGGCCACTGAGGATCAACGGCACCAACTCCGCACAGTACTGGTAGAACGCTTCAGCGTTGCTGACATCGACCGGGGTCTCGAGGGTGATGGGGTCCATCTTTCGAGCCCGGTACTCTTTCCGACGTCGAGCACGATCGAGGGCCTCACGAGACCGCTCACGCCCAGACTTCGAGACGCGGACCAGTCGGTCCCGTGTCTCCTGGGCTGTGGCGGGGTCGTGAGTGAGGCAGAAGTCGGATGCCGTGTTCCTGTACATGCGACAGGCTACGCCGGCCTTCGTCTTGCCTCGGCAAAATCGGAGTGGGTTTCTTTTCTCAGTCATGGCGTCCCTCGACGCTATTGAACGCTAGAGGGACGCATGCGTCAAGTAGGAAGGGTCATTCGGGGCGATACTGGTGATCCACCACCGGCAGCTCCTCCAGACCAATGCAGTGATCATGAATCAGCTGGCCGAGCACTGAAAGGCTGATCCCCCACTTCTGGGCCAGCCAGTTGAACGTCAACCCGGTACCCTCCGGGCCCCCGTGATGTAGCTCAAAACACAGCAGCTCATCGAAGCTCCCCCCGCATCCTGTCGGGTGAGCCCGATACTGGTCCGTAATCAGATCCCGGAGGCGCTCGAGTCGACTCACTTGCCCTTGTCCTTCTCCTTCTCCTCGCCCTTACCCTTACCCTTCAGCCAGGGCGGCAGGCTCTTCTCGTCCTTGGACTCGGACTTCTTGTCCTTGTCCTTGGGGTCATCCTGCTCCTTCTCCTTCGCCTTCTCCTCCTTGTCCTCGGCCCACTTGCTGAGCCGGTCATTCATGCCCGTCCGGATCAAAGACCCGACCGACGCCCGTTCCTCCGTCGCCTCACTCATGTCACCTCCTACAGTGGTTTGATCGACTTCTGAATATCCCGGGTCCTGTTGATCCGGTCCTTGCCCTTAGGTCGGGCAATCCTGTACTTGTGGTGCCGCTCGAACGCCCGGGTCAACCGCTCTGCCATTCCACGGCCCCGCTTGCCAGCAAGCTTGTCCAGCTCCGGAGTGTACCGGTGCAGGGCATCGTGGCTGAGCCGCTCATGCACATCCCGCGTCCCCTCACCAGGGGAGCCGGACTGGATCTGCTCGTGCCAACGCCCGACCGCCGACTTGCTCGCGAGACCGGCATGTTTTTCAATGTGCCGGACCATCGCCCGTCTGACCAGGTGACCTTCGTCCATGCCTATTCCCCGGGGAATAGCCTAGAGTCGCTTCTTCCGCTTCTCCGGCTTGGCCCGCCTCTGTTCGTTCGCCCGCTGGTCCCTGGAGTAGTCCCGGAGGAACTCCAGCTGCTCATTCACCTCATTGAGATTCCGGAGAGACCGCTCCACCGCCTGCTCCTCCACGGACTCAAACCCCATCCGGGTCATGAAGAGCAGCTGGGCCAGGCCACTCTCGGCCTGCTGCAACACCGGCAGCTGCTGGACGAACTCCTCGATCGTCTCGGGCGTGATATAACCCAGTGACAGCAGCGCATCCAACCCCTGCTCCTCGCCAAGCTGCTCCGCCTCTTTATGTAAGTCTCTACGTAGGCCCCCACACACCTTCTCCAGGTCATGCCGGACCCCCATCAGGTCTGCGGTCTTGGAGAGAAGAGAATCAACCTTGCGAAGATTACCCACCGTCACCCGCTTCTGCTGATCCACCCGGTCCAGCACGTGACCGGCACCTTCGACGCTAAGCCCCAACACCACTAGTCGGAACAGGGCGTCCTTGCGGCCCAGTCCGGTCTCGTTGTCGCGACCATGCAGACTCTCGAGCGTCTTGCCCTGTATCCCGTAGGTGTCGTCGGTAAATTGATACACAGTCACCCACGGGTTGCCCCGATCGTGGAGCTCGGGGAACCCGACCCCCTCGTGGAACTGTAGCCTGGACTTCAGGTGACGCTGGACAGCGTTGTTCACCAGGTCCGGCGCCTCAACCAACGGGCTCAGGTATCCACACCGGACGTAGGTGTAGTCGGCCGGAATCTTAAACGTGGTCGCCATGTACTGGGCCACGGCGTTCGTCATGCCCATCGGATTGTAGATACGGCCGATGCCCCGCTCGGACTGCAGGACGATCGGGAAGCCCGACATCAGGGTCGAGACCACCATCCTGGACAGCCCGTCCTCCATATGATGGGCAATGACCTTGAACGGCACGGTGGCCTCCACGTGCCCATCGTCATCCTGATGGACGTAGCAGCCCCACTCACCGTCGTTCGGGATACTGCCCACCACCCTCGGCATCGTGCCCATCTGCTGACCCGCAATCCGGGCCTGCATGGCGAAGCACTGGCCGTCCGTGAAGAGCCGGTACGGCAGGTGGTGGCCCTCGAACGTCATCACGTCAGCGAACAGGCGCCCCTGACGGAACTCGCCCGCCTCTGTGGCCACCATCACCTCGCCGGTTGTCTCGAGCATCACGGGATCGACGTTGTAGTCCTCCAGGATCAACGGGTCCCGCTCCTGGTGGTCGATCGTCACAACGATGTCCTGAGACTTGCTCGCCAGCACGTCGAGTAGATTATCGACCCGCTTCCCGTACTGGGCAATCAGCTCCATAGTGTTAAGTATTCGGCGACGAGGCAGGTAGGCGGTGTCGGAGATCTCCGTCACCTCATAATCTCCAGACGCCGTCTGACGGATCCTCAACACATTCATGGGCAGGATGGAGTGGGCGGTGTCGATCAGGTCGTCGCCGGAGGTCGGGTGACGAGCTAACGTACGGCGGCTGCTGGCCTCCTCCTCCGTATCGAAGTGCACGTCATCATGAAGCCCCGGTCGCCGACGGGCGATAGACCCATAGCTGCCGGTCATGTGCATTACACGCTTGAGCAACGCACGGGCGTCCATGGAGGCGTACCGGTCCTGGCCGCCCCCGTAGAGCCCGGCCCCGTAGCCCACCGACAGCTCACCCGGCGGCTGAGTGCTGCGCCGCAGGAGACCAGACGGGGTCGCCTCCTCGGTCCCGACGAACGGGTTAGACCTGAACATCACCTCATCGAACCGGCGCTCCGTCAGCGGCATCCACTGACCCTTGTCGGTCACCATCAGGTCCATGTCGGCCAGCTCCCAATCCCTGATCATGAACGGGATCGCCACCCGACGGGCCTCCACACCCGTCTCGGGCGTCTTGGACCGGGCGGCCGCCCCACTGGTGACCGGACCGGTCCGCTTCGGCATCGGCTGATTAGTGATGATCACCATGCCGTACCCGAGACCCCGCTCGGCGTCGTGGGCCTGTAGGTCCGGCTGGTAGTCGTTCCCCTCCAGCACGTAGGGGGCGGTGGCGTCCAGGTGGGTGACGACAGAGGCTGGCCAGGCCTGCGGGTTGTCCGGCAGTCGCTCCCCCGCCTTCTTCTCCAGCCCCGGGACCTCGACCAGTAGCTTCGTCATGTCCTCTCCTACTTGGGAACCTTCACATCTGAGTCGAAGTCTGCTTCCGTGATCGGTTTCTGGTGCTCCGTGAACGGGAGCGGGGGAGCAGAGGTGGCGGTGCCGGAGGTCCCGGGCACGTAGACATGTCCATGATTCACCTGCTCGGCCCGCAGTGCCTCCAGCTTCGCCGCCAGGCTGTCTGCCTTCGCCAGACTGGTCCCGACATCCTTGTTCCCGATCTTGAGCGACGGGACGACCAGCTCACTCTCCTGTTGGCCCTCGATCTTGAACTTACCCGTGCACTTGACGGTCATATCGCCCGTCAGGGGATCGAGGACAAACGTCGCCTTGTCATCCGCGTCCAGGGTCAGCTGTCCATCATTGGTGATTGTAAGCCGGAACTTCCGCTTGACGCCCGACTTCTTCCCGACATCGATCTGGACCATCCCGCCAATCTTCTGCGTCCAGTCCTGGGAGTCGGCTCCCGTCCCCTCACTGCCCAGGAGGGGCGTGCCGGTCGACAGGCCCAACTTGGTGGCGGCGGTGCCGACGATCAACAGCGAGGCCCCGATGCCCGTGTCCTTGGACGTCACGACGATCGCCCCATTGAGGTCAAGGGCCGCCAGCACCTCCGGCACGTTGTCGTTGATCTCCCGGACGATGGCCGCCAGGTCGGTGGACTTGTGGAAGATGGCCATCTCGTGGAATATCCCGCCGGCCGTGATCTCCAGTCCGTCTCCGTCGATGGCCGTCACCAACGTGCTGATGCCGGTCTTGGAGGGGGCCGTCTCACCATCCCGGGTCATATCCCAGTTGACCGTCTTGGGCCCCACCACCCTCGTCTCCCCATCCTCCTCAATCTCAACCCTCAGGCGGTTGTTGAAGTTGAACCGGGCGAGCATCGTGTCGTCCGGGTCCACCTGAGAGCCACCGGCGGACTTCTTCCGGACGCTACCGTACTGGAAGTCCACGAACCCGCCCGCCCCGTCGAGGGAGCTCTTGGCCCGCTGGAACATGGTCAGCTGGTAGAGCGCTCGACGGTCTCGGCGGGTCCCCTCGGACCAGCTGATGAAGCCAGAGGGGGTGGTGAGCCGGTAGTTGCGGCAGAAGTCCTCGATCGCCTCCCGGGTCGGGTCCATGGCCCGCTTCAGCCCTTTGGTCCCGACGTCCAGGATGAACCCGGTACCTGAGATCATCCGGAACGCCACACCTCGCCCGATACCCGGGACGGAGTAGATCCAGTCGTCAGCGCCAATCGGAGGACGACCGCTATCGCCACCCCCGAAGCTCCCGTCCTCGTCCATCGGCACCAGGAAGCCGGTGATGAACGCCTGCCGGTCCTGACCCATGATCTCCACCACACAGAAGGAACCCGGCACGATACCGATGTGCTGGCCGTACCGACCACGGACGTAGGGGGAGAGGACCGGGACGTTGGGAATGCGTCGATTGCCCGGGTGGATCAAGACGTTGGCTGAGTAGAATGACTTGCCCAGGCCCCGCACGTTGGACGTCTTGCCCACCGACTCCACTCGACCGAGCAGGATCGTATCCAGACCCAACCGGTCCTCGGGAGCCCAGAGGCTGATTCGTCCGTCGCCGGGATTCACAATTTTTCTTGACTCCTACGGGCAGCGGGCGACACTAGGGCCTGAGGGACACGACCAAGGGGACAGATGCCGGAACCACAAGAAAAAGCATTCCAGAATCCGCTCTACGATTATACAGAAGTCGAGGGCCTGGACCCTACTGCGAAGTTGCGGAAGGGCCAGTTGATCGCCCACCTGCTGGACCTGTACGACCTCGAGTTCGAGAAGATGAAACCGCTCCTGCTGATGCGCAGTGAGTGGATGGAAACCGGACTGCCGGTCACCTTCAACAGCTGCACCATAACAGAGAAGCCCGACGGGACCTTCGAGCTACACGCCACCGGCAAGCGCCCACCCCAGATGAAGATCGGCAACCTGGAGGGCCGGAAGGTAATCGTGATGGCCTCGCCGAAGGCCCTGGACGAGCAACTGGATATGTACGTGGCCCCCTTCTACGCCGTCCGAGGCGCCGTCAACATGCTCCAGATCGTCCTGGGGGTTGGGCGGGCCAAGGACCCGAGGCGCAAGGAGGAGGTATACTTGGAACTATTCCGCAACGCAGGTGAGAAGCTGTCGAGTCCTCGTAAGTTCGGGGCATCCAGCAGGCCTAGATAAGGAGAAGGACATGTCGAACGATCCCGCCCCACTGCCCCGGAGAGACCGACCCAAGAGCATGTTGGGTGACGCCGTCATGGACGCCCCACTCGAGCGAATCCGCCACGGGGATCTGCTGTGGCAGATCATGCAGATCGCCGTCAAGGTGGGGGGCGTGGCGGAGGAGAACATCCCGCCGGACCTCCGGGAGAAGCGGGACCTGTTGCTGAGCGAGTACCACAAACGGATGGCCGGAGTCATCCCCCAGAACGCCATACTCTAACTGGGGTTACGGCACGGCTCGCGGGAGGGTGCGGCTTCCTGGTATAACAGGATTGGAGCGCCACCTGGGGTAGATTTCGGGCGGAATCACCACAGACATGTGGTAGCTCCATTTAGCCCGTAGCTTCGCACAGGAGCCCAGGATCTGGTATAACCTTAGATGAAGCAGGAAAACACACGCTCCAGATGGTCCTCTCCAGGGCCTTCTGGAGCGTTTCCGCGTGTACATTACAGGAGGTCCCACATGGCCAACAGTACAACCGATTGCCGTACCCCGGAGGGAATCACCGTCGGTCTTGTCGACAGCCTGATTTCCATCGCCCGAGTTCTTGCTGTTCGTGACCTTGAACCCGCTGCCGTAGTCGAAGCATTACGTGACCTGCGCGACGACTCAGACATCCGCATCCTGTTGGGGATCGCCCAAAAGGAGGAGGAGTGATGGGTGGCGGCAAGCAGAAGAAGAAAACGCCAGCCGAAGAGTGCGTCGTGGAAACAGCGCTCCGCTGGGCCGACGCGAGTTCCGATGCGTTCATTGGTAAGACCCCAGCATCACGGGGCCTGGCAGCGCAACGGGCGAATGACGAACTGACTAACCTCATGGCAGCCGTCACCGCCCTCGTCAGGGAGAGAAAGAGGTGACCCGTGTACCCACTACTTCTGTCCTTATTCCAGGATGTTTCCGCGAAAATACGCATGCGTGAGCAGATCAAGTTCGAGGTGCTGGTCGAAGCGGCACACCACGCCTATGGTCGCCGTCAGCCTCGCTACCGACTCTGCTCAGCTGACGCCGACGGCATCACCTACTACGGCCCCACCGTAGTCCGCACCACGGCTGAGCTCTGGCTATCCCAGACCATCGAGTCTACGGATCAACTCCCCTACCACTGGGCTGAACTGGTCCAGTAGTTCCGCCTGAAATCTGATATCCCAGGTGCACGGTTGTCCCGTGTTCCGGTTGAGGGCTCTCACAGTCCCCCGAGAGCCCCGGCTCCTGCCCCCACGCGCCCTGCGAGAGGTCAGAAGCCGTCAACCCACAGGAGGGCGTATGACGTCAACCGAGGCAGCTATGCAGGTCGTGGTCGACGCCCGGCCCTCACCGGTCCTGGTGGCCCGTGCCCGACAGCTCCTGAAGAAGTACCGCCAGTTCGTGGTCAAGAAGAAACTTCAGGCCGAGGGCCACCCGTCCTACCTGGCCCTCAAGGCCGTGCTGGCTGCCCGGTCGGAGATTCGATCGGGTCAATAAAGACAAACTCTACCAGGAGGAACACATGCCGGCCCTGACCGGACAACCTAAGGACGGATCGGACCTGGTCTTGGAGCTCGGCGATACCGGGGGCGACTTCACCCTCAAGGAGAGAGAGCGATCGGTCTGGGTCCAGGTGGGCAACATCACCGTACAGATCATTCGTCTGAGGACCCACGTGCTGGTGGCACTCTACCCGTCGGGCCGAGGGGAAGAGGACCACGCCCCCATGGTGACCACCAAGCTGACGTTCAAGGAAGCGGAGGCGAAAGGAAAGAGCTGAATCACAGGGGGAGTCCGGGAAACGCGAGGACTACGAGATCGTCCTGGTCAACCCCTAGACCCCGATCTACAATATGTCTGAAACACGACGGTACCTCCCGCTCTCTCCAGGAGGAATCGGAAGCCGTGGGCTCGAGGCGTTGAGCCGAGAGCTCGTCACAATCGCCTTCGGGCGAAGGAGGTGGAGCATGGGCGATCCTTAGGGAGTATCCCGCCGCGCAGGGCGCTTCCCTGCCTCTCCGTACTCTGTGGGAGAACAGGAACCCAACCTGGGACCCTTCGGATGCGGTGCAGTATCGAGCACATCATTGTCCGTCCTGACAACGTCCGCTTGGGAGCCTGGTAGCACGGACGCCAGGGCCACTCGTCACAAGACGGCGAGGCAGCCAACAGGGTGGCATTCCCTGCTCTGCATCCCTTATCCTATTATCCATGGGGGCGATCTGGCTTCGACCGGATCCAGCTCCGTCGGTTGCGTGCCGAGGTGGTCAGGAGGCCTCGTTAAACCCCTGGCAAACCATATCTGCAAACATGCAGAACTCCGACGAGGTTCGTCTCGACGGTGCGGTGATCGACATTCCCGATGGGCTGTCTGCTGAAGACGCCATCGGGCTGGTCTCCGCTCCGGGCGACGTTCCCGTCCCCGTCTTGGCTTAGAACCCAAGGCCGTCTCCTCCCCGCATGCCTGCTAGGGGAACGAGGCGCCACTCAGTAGGCTGGCCTGCCCCCGGTGGTCGTGACCGAAGGGCGGGCGAGATTCAATACGACTTGGCCGTCGGGGCACCCGCTCACCGGTGCTTACCAATCCCGCTGGCGAGATATAATGGGTGAGACACGCACGTAGAGGCCGACGATCGGTTGTATCTTGGGACGGGAGTTCAATTCTCCCCGCCTCCACCAACTTTAGCGAGGGAGGTCGGGTCGTGTTGCGTAAGCATGGCCTGGCCTACTCGCCGATCTTGAGGACCCGCACCGCACTCTGACCGAGCTTGAGCACTGTGCTCTAGGTGCGGGTCTTCTTAATCCACGGGGCCCTCTGGTAAGAGTCTGCACTACTTACCAGGGGGCTTTCGTTTTTCAGAGACAACGACCCGCCCCCGCAGAGTGGTCTCGTGTCTTTCGGCAAAACTGATTCGGGAAGATCTTTGCGGGGGCTTATCACGATCTGATAGTTCTGTTCAGGCCCCCTCGCCACCGCCGGCACGACGAGGGGGCCTTTTTCATTGCCGGTTGAGGAGGTTGCCGATGCGCAACGCTACCCTCGCCGTCGTGGCCATCACCCTGATGGCCCTGTCGCTCACGGGCTGTAGCTTCTTCGATGACAAGAAGCCCGGCCTGGACATCGAGGTCTCGGATGGAGTCAGTGAGAAGCTGGAGGTGGCCATCGAGGCTGTCGAGAGCACTCGCGAGGACGTCGAGGCCCTGGAGGCGGAGAACCGAAAGCTCCGTGCTCAGCTCGAGAGGTTCCAGACGGAGATCACGGCTGCCCTGGCGGTACCGGAGGACGAGGCGGAAGCCGAGTCTGAAGACACCGAGGTGGCCAGGGGGTCCGAGCCCCCCAGCTGACTTCTGCCATGCATGCGCCCGAGCCACGGGGGTTCGGGCGCCTCCACCCCACGGGAGGCATGTGATGCAAGGTCAAAAGAGTGCTTGGCGCCGTCCCAGGATCAAAGGACGTCCCCAGCTCTACAGGACGTCACGGCCGGTATTGGCTCAGTTGCTGCAGCGTTGTCAGATCATCTTTGATCCGAGCCTACAAACTCTCACGATACGAGAGCGCAGAACGGGCTCCAAGAAATCTGTCCCGTTGAGCACGGCCCAACTCGCACGCCTCAAACAACTCTATAAAGATCCGGACCAACCCGGATGGATCGAATGGGCGGGAGAGGTTCTGTTCAAGACCCTCGACTGGCCTGGAGGTGTGTGATGCGAAAGCCAGCCAAGTTTCGACCTGTGCTGTACCGCCGTCCCTTCTGGGATGACAACGGCACGGGACCGCTGAAGGACTTCCGGACGGAACGGCCCGCCCTTGAGCGGGCACTGGTCGATTGGGCCGTCACGTATGACCCCGGCACCCGGACTATCCGGGCAACCGACCGGGTCGGGGACGAGCAGGACCGGGAGGTGACTCTGGAGCCTTGGCAACAGGGCATGCTAGAGGATCTCTTCCAGGACCGGAACCAGCCCGGCTGGGTCCGTAGAGCCGGGAACTACCTGTTCACTGAGCGCAAGGTCCACCAGGTCGCATGAGTAAGAAGAAACGGGGGGTTGGAACCCGGCGTACTGTGATGTACGGGGACCTCCTCCGTTGGTTCAAATGGAGCCTCAGAGTACGGAGGCGCCTCTAGGTCTGCCTATTCCCCGGGGAATAGGCCCACTTCAGGAGGGCAGATGACTGCTGCCAAGAACGCGACAGGTCTGAAACTTCCGGAACTCCCGGATATGGATTTCGACATCGATGTACTGGAGGAACGGGACAAGAGACTGAAGGTAAGCGAGCTGATGAACGTCCTCCGCAAGTGGGAGGATGCCGAACGCCAGTGCGAGCGGCACCAGGCCGAATGTGCCCGCAAGGGTGAGTTCGACCAGGCGGAGGAGATGAGGGTCCAGAGGTCAGATATCTCGGACGTGCAGTTCACGATCAAGGAGCGGGTGGCGGAGTTGAAGCGCATCCAGCGCTGCATGGACATCGCCCGAGAGTGCAGGACCAAGAAGCTTCAGGCGGGAGATGCCGCCAAGGCGATTCTCCAACACCTGGACACCCGTGCCAAGATGACGGTTCGGCAAGTACTGCAGACCAGCCAGACAGAGGACCACAACGAGGCCATCAGCAGCATGGTGGGCTTGTGGCGGTTCCCCGAGTTCCGCGAGGGGCTCGAGGCCGTGCTGGGCATCACGCCCGCCGGCCGCAGAGCCTGACGTATCGGTATCAGGAGGGGGCGGAGCAATTCGCCCCCTTTTCTTTAGCTACAGAACGGAAAGGAACCCCATGGCCCAGAAATCATCATTGCCCAACCTTCAGTCGGAGATGTCCCTCGAGGACTCACCCACCACCCGCCTGGCCCTGCTGTTGATCGATGGCGACCCGTTCACCGTGCGCTGCTCGAAATACTCATTTGCCATCGGCCGATCCAAACGGGACGGTAGTGTCCGGTACATCCTGTCGAGCGCCGAGTCGGAGATCGACTTCCAGGACGGTCAGATCGTCGTGAGCAATGAAGCCACCCACCTGGTGGTCATCCAGGGGGAGAAGTCGACCGTGATCCCCGAGGTCAGCAAGGACCTGTTCGCCGAGTTGGCAAGCTCGAAGGGGATCGTCTGGTCCGGCATCTCGGCACCACCACCGGCGCCCAAGGCCACAAAGACCCCCTCGAGCCAGTACTGAAGATGATCGACGACCCCCTACGACGCCAGGTCCTGATCTGCTGCTGACGGGATCTCCGATTGTCCTTCCGTGTGAAGGGCGAAGACAGAGATCCTCTCCATTACCCCATGGCACTGCCGGTCTTCTCGGTCGATTCTGTCCAGGACGCCCGTGACTTCATCATGATGATCGGGGCCCGCGGCGTGGGGAACGACGAGTACTACCTGTCGCCGGGCCTGATGGACTATCGGAAAGTGATCGAGGTCGAGGAACTGAAGGAGGTGACCCGGCATATGGAGACCGCCTACCGGCACTTCAAAGGAGGTGGTGATGGAGCTGAACCTGAAACAGATTCTTGAGCAGATTGAGCAAGTAGCACCCAAGGACAAACGGGACTGGCTCCGGGACAATGACGTCGACGAGGAACTGCACTGGCATATCCTGCACTGCTTCCCCGAGCATGACCTGAGCGACATGGACGGGCCAATCCAGTTGACGGTGTTGGGGCCCCAGGACGATCACTTCCTGATCCAGTTTGCTGAGCCCGGCCGGGTCGAGATCGCACTGAAAGCTGATCCTCAACGGCCCCCTGACGGGGACATGGTCGTGCCCAAGACTCGAATCGTCGCCCTCGTCTTCCGAGGTGCGGAGGTGATCGATGGCCAGCAGCCGGTGGGGATGTACGACGGGACGAGAAAACTGGGCACCCCGAAGAGCTGGGCGTCATGAAATGGGACGTCGAGGTGACGCGGAAGATCTACAGGACCGGGACGATTTCGATCGAGGCGTCCAGTGAAAAGCAAGCCGAGGACATCGTGATAGACCATCTTGACCGAGACATGCTAGACGAGAGCAAGATCGAGTGGGGTGAACCGGACGAGGAGAGCATCACGGTCGAGCTCGGGATGGTCGAGCCAGGAGACTCCAGTGAAAGCCCATAAGGAACTGAGGGTCGAGGTTCGACGGCTCTTACGCAAGTTAGACCGGGACAAGAGGTTCAAACAGCCTGATAACGGCACTGACGTCTGGATATCGTATCAACGTGAAGAAGATCTCAGGACAGCATTGAAGAATGCGGAAGAGGAGGCCAAAACATGCGTTACGAGATAACCGTAAGCGAAGTCAGGGGGACTGAGCACAGACTGATCCTCATGACGCCCCCCGGGAGTCTCCACGCCCCTGGGAAGACGGCGGAGATCCTCGGGACACTCAGACGGGCCTTCCCGGACGAGTTGCTGGACCACGCCGGCAATCCCAAAGGGTACGGGTACAAGATCGAGGTCAAGAAGTACGCGGACGATGATAAGGGCCAGGACGTGACGACGGAGATCTACGAACTGCTGACGCCGCTCTTCGACAAGGCCGAGGCTTAGAAATGAGCTACATCCCGCAAGGCCGATTGACCCACCAGGTCGGGATAGTCCGGGAAGCACTGCAGGGCCGGATTCAACAGGATCAGTTCTTCCTGACGTTGCTGCTCGAGTCCATAGCGATCGGCGCGTCGGAGTACTTCGAGAATTGTGTCGACGATTTCTGCCTGCAGTTCTGGCAAGGTGAGTCGATCATATTCGGCGGCACCAACCGCCTGTGGTGGTCAGCCCGACGGGGCTATACCCCCGAACTTGAGCACTGCACGCAGGACTTCCTCACTCACTATGAAGCCGTGGAGTCCCGAAAGCGGGCCTAGATAGGAGCATGACATGGCGCAGCCGACGGCACCAAAATGGGTGCCCAAAGGACTTATAGCTGCCAAGCAGTTGGGCCTGAAGGATGTGGCTGGTTTGACGAGGGTTCCGACGAACGATGAGTGCCGAAAGCTCAAGAAGGCGATCGGCCGCACTGCCCCCTCCCCCAGTGCCATCTACCAGTGGTTCAAGAAGAAGGTGAGGGCCCAGGGGGTAACGGACGACGTCGGGGAGATGGGCAAGTTCGTGGACCAGCTGACCAACATACTGCATCCCAGGCTGATGGCCCCGATACGCAGGTTCGCTGAGAGCCATGACGACGCCGCACGAGTACTACAGCATGTGCCGGGCAGGACGCTGTCGGCCAAGGCCCATAAGATAGTGGCGGACTTCAAGGAGCGCGAGGAGGTCCTGCAGGCCATCCGGGAGATGGAGATCAGGAAGCTGCGGGTACTGAAGATGAAGCCGAGGAGGCGCTGATGGCCACGCGTGCCGACATGCTGAGGAAGATCGTTGAGGAGTCGAAGTTGCTCGAGCGCCTGGACACGTTGGGAGACCTGATCGACAAGCAATGCTACCGGACTGTAAACTGCACCGCCAAGGTCATGACCTACCGGGTCACGAGGACGAAGAAGAAGTGGACCATGAGGGTGCCGTTGCCCGAGTTCTGGGAGGCCCTCCGGAAGCCCGCCGGTACGCCCAAGAGACGGCCGAAGCGGGGGTGGCAAGGATCAAAAGGCAAAACGAAATAGGAGGAAATAGAGTGCCCGATACTCTCTTCCAGCCCGAGGTTGGTGACCTGGTCCGGATGGTCTGGGGTGACTTCGCCGGGGCCCAGTGCACGGTGGCCGAGATTGAGGTCGGACGTAACCTGCCGTCGTGCTGGGTGTGGCCCAAGAACAGCTTCACCAGCTCGTCGCTCTCCCGGTCCTATACGGGTCCTGAGAACAAGATGATCCAGGGTCGCCGGGCCTTCCTGTTCAGCTACGACGGACTCGCTGAGGACTGGAATGATCAGAGCTTCAAGTCTGGTGATCCTATCAGCCTCACGTGGTGCAACGCTCTCGGGATGCACGGCGTGGTGTCGTACGCGGACCCCAAGGACCCAGGCAACCTGAAGGTGCAGTTCAACGAACGCGACACGGCGTTGCTGGACAAAGTCAGTGGGTGCCGCAGTACCGTGCACGAGGGTGGCAAGGTCTTTGGCTTCTCCAGGAACAATCTGGCCCCACAGCGCGTCACGGCCCTGAAGCACGACAACCAGCGCGCCTTTCCGCTAGCTCCAGAGGATTCAATGGACAACTACACCGCTTCGGATCACCCGATCCAGAGTGAGGCGACGGAAGAGATGAGAACGAAGGACCCGCAGTTGCCCATCGGAGCTGTCGTGGAACTCGAACAACCGGCCGGATCGATCAGTGAGCTCCACGAGGCCTGCCTGGGCCGGAAGGCGATCGTGAGAGGCCATCAACCGGACGACATCGCCCGCCTGAACATGCATGTGCTGGAGTTCACCGGGAAACACCACGCTCACCTGAACAGCATGGACGGCATGTGCCCCACGGGTAATGGCCACGCCTTCACCCGTAACGTCTTGAGTGTCGTGTCGTACCCGGCGCCGCCAAGTGCCACACGGACCCCGCGACCCGAGGCCCTGATCCGTGAACTGGACCGCCGGGAGCCCGAGCTATGCTCGAGCGGCTCCATGTATGAGTCGGTCGGTGGCGGGAAGGTGGTCCGGCGTGCTCAGCTGACGGTCTGGATGGAAGGGCAGAAAGATCCGTTGACGCTCCTGGATGAGATCAGGGACGACGGAGACCTGGTCGTCACCCAGTCCAACGTACTGCCGGACCTGGTGGGTCGAGAGACGGGAGAGGAGACGCGGAGGTTCAGGGTCGAGTTCAGCCCAACCAGTTATGGCCAGGGCCTCGAGAAGCGGGTCCAGGACGCTCGAGACCGACTGGCCCAGAAATAGTCGAGAGGAGGAGACTTGCCCACCCTAATCAATGAGAACCGGATCTTCCAGAACCTCCCGCACTTCTTCAGCACGAGCGACACGGTCTTCGACGAGCTACTCCAGAACGCCTGCCGGGCCGGGGCCACCGAGGTCAAGATCAACTACGTGCACGACAAGTACGGTGAGCCGGAAAAACTCCAAACCCTGACCTACCGGGACAACGGCGAGGGGGTGAAGGACGTGCTGGCCCTGCTGTGCCTGGGCGAGACTCAGTTTGAGGACTCGTCCGTCTGGGACCAGAACCCGGCCGGCATGGGCTTCATGCACGTGCTGGCCCACGCCAAGACCGTGACGATCCGGAGTCACTTCGGCACCCTGGTTATCCAGTGTCATGACTTCTTCCAGGACCGGGTCTACCGCGACGCACTATTTGATCAAGTTGATCCCACCAAGACCTTTACTGGTCTGAGCCTCGAGGTCGAGGGCACGAAGATCAACCTGACCAAGGACAGTCTGGACCTCTATCCGGTGGAGCTGACGATCAACGGGGACGTGGCACCTCGCCACCGCTTCGATAGCAAAAAGAATCGGTTTGAGTTGAACGGCTACACCGTGTGGTGCGGAGCTGAGGACTACGACGCGGACCTGAACGTATCGTGGTATGGGCAGAAGATCCCCCATCGTGTAGCCAGCAACAATCGTTCCTGGCTACTGGTGGACCACGGGTCACCCCTGAACCTGAGGTTGCCGGATCGCACGAGCATCATCAACGATGACCTGTGGAGCAAGATGCAACAGGACTTCAAGACGCTTCAACTGGCACGAGCGGTCCGGGATCACGAGACCTCTACCGGCGCGCTCCGACACATCTATCACGCACGAGATTGTCTCACGCCGGACCAGTGGAAACAGATCGTCCGGTGGCCCGTGCAACGAGAAGGAACGTTGAGTGAGAACGGTGGTGGCTACAGAGGATCAAATAGCCCCTTCGACGATGTACTTCATCGAGACCATCCGGGTGGCTGGCCGGCCGTACTGATCAGTACCGAAAGTATCTGTGTGCCGGAGACTCGAGAGAGCCAACAATATGCCCCGGATCCGGACTGGGAAGGGTTCACCATCGTCCTCTATGAGGACCCGGACCCGGATCTTGTCATCTATAACCACATGCACGGAGTCCGACCTGACTGGACAAACCAGATCCCCACGGCTGATCGCGTCGAAATCCAAATCGATCCGGACAAGATCATCACCCGGACAAACCACGTACTGGTCTATCAGATGGGCGCCGAGGTCAAGCTGGTGGCGATCCAAGAGGACGGTACGGAGATCTTGATGCTCGCGGCGGACGACTGGGAAGATCTGGTGCTGGGCAACGATCCCGATGACTGGATGTGCATCATCAACCAGGATCGTTGGAAGAACGCCACTGGACCGAACTTCTCGGACGTTTACAACTCGGACGGCGAGGACGGGTGGGACGAGCAGTCTCGGTACTTCGAGGAACGCGTGGAGTCGGCCATCAACGCCCTGTATAGGAAGATGGACCCGGACGCCGCCTGGGCTCAGGTGGAGCACAAGATCCAAGAAGCGGTCAAAGAGATCCACCACATGAAGCTGACGGTCGAGTCCGACGCGGACCACATCGCCATCCGACGTGAAGTGTAGCTATCCACGTTGCCCACAAGACTCCGAGCTCGTCTATCTGGAGTGGGGCGTTTGTAACCGGCACTGGGCTGATCATGGACTCGACGGACGGTACGACCTCCGGGTGGTGCTGAAGAAGCTGCGCCGCCTGTTCGGTCGAAAGCACGACTACGATCAAGACTTCCCCGACCGGGTCCGGATGCTCCAGCGGTTACTGACGAAGGGCTCGGACGACCTGGTCTTGAAGCACGGACCGCTCATCACGGCTCAGATCGACCCGATGGTGTTCCAGCCCTATCTGCGGGGCTCGGCACGAGACCGCCTTCCCTTAGCCTGGGACCAGTTCCCACCAACCGAGGATGTCGATGAAGACGGCGGAGAAGGTACGGCTACTGATTGAGGCCAGAGATCGAATCACCCGAGTCCGGGACACGTTGAATGGCAGGTCGGAGGTCTGTGGTGCCTGCAAACTGGATCGGGCCGAGTCCTTTGACGAGTTCCAGATCCGTAAGCGTCTCAGTGCTCAAATTACCAAACTCGAGAGAGCCACGACCTGGCTCGAAAAGAAGGTAGCGGATGACGAAGAACCCGACCCACTCTAACAAGGAGACAGGATGAGATTTGCAGACTTGGCGAAGAACGTGGAGATCTGCTGGGTGGGAGCAAGCTGTATCAGCTCCCAGAAGGGACTGCCGATGGGCAGCCTCGGGTTCACCGACGTACCCAAGGAGACCTCTGACCGACTTCGCCACTCGATCGTGATCGTCCCGCACGTCCCGTACCTCCAGAACATCGGCCGCGCCACCTCAAGAGCCCACCGTCGTCTGGCCGACAGCTCGCTCCAGCTCAGCATGGCCGCCACGATGCCGATCCGGATCGTGGCCAAGAACCGGGTGCCGGGACTGATGGAGGGCTGGGCCGAGGACAAGGTGATGCACGAGGCGGCCAAGGAGGAACTGATATCGATCTGGTCGGAGGTCCAGACGACCCAACGGGTCGAGGCACTGCAGGCCGCCATGGGGTTGTTCACCAACTACGTGGAGGGCAAGGAGGGGGCGCTGGCCAAGGCCCAGTTCGAGATCTCCTTCAACGCCTGGCTCAACCAGGCCTTCCCGATCGCTGATGATCTGGAGAAGAAGATCCAGCTCGGCTACGGCACCATGGACATGAAGCTGAAGGACGAGGCGGGCAAGGAGGTTCCGATCGAGCAAGCCGTCCGGGCGACCGTCGAGGGGACACGGGAGGCGCTGCGGAAGCGACTCCTGGAGGGTATGGAGCTGTTCAAGGAAGGGAAGCGGATCGGTGACACAAACATCGACGCCATGATCACGTTCCTCCAGCGAACCCTGGACAACAACGTCTTCATGGACGAGGTGGTGCAGGAGGCGGCAGTTGAAGGCATCCGGTATCTCCAGGACAAGGACGCCCAGTACGTCAAGCTGAACCGGCAAACGGTCTCCGACGCCATGAAGGGGATGGCCGAGCGGGTCCGGCAGGTGACGGATCAGGACATGGAGCAGGTCGAGGCGGCGATCGTGTCGGGCCGTACTCGAGTGGTGGGGTAACCAACCAGGAGTCCCATCGGGGTTCCCTAGGAGAAGCGCATGAGTCTGGAGAAGTTTGAAGAGGAGTTGAAGCTCTACATCCTGGCGGGTCAGCCTGGATTCTGGATACAGTCGGACGATGAACTACGGACACAAGAGAGCCTGGTGCGAGTCCTGAAGGCCCTGAAGGACTGGGAACGGCCCCGGGACTACGACCTGATCACCTGGAGCCGGGCGGCCGGGCTGGTGAAGATCAACCTGCTCCAGCCCAGTCAGGGCACACCGATCGACAAGACCCAGGACCCGATGGGTATGGTGCGAGAACTGACCAAGCTCAGTGACCCGGACAAGAGCGGTAAGCCGTTCGTGGTCCTGCTGTTTGACTTCCACATGATCGGCTACGACCGAGAGTCCATGATCAACAGGTCAATCAAGGACCTGATCGTGACGTGCAAGCGCAACTCCTGCCACGTCATGCTGGTCTCGGGACGCCAGGCCATCCCACCCGAGTGGGAGAAGATGATCGTCCTGCTGGAGCAGAAGCTGCCGACCCGGGAGGAACTGCGGACGCAGTTGATCGACTTCACCACCAGCAGCCTACTGCAACCGTCGACCATCATGCCGGCGGCCAAGGAACTGGGTTGGGAGCCTCAGGAGCTGGAGAGTGGACGACCGGATCATCTCAAGGTGGGCCTCAAGGTCCCGGACCACGGACCGGTGATACTGGAGTACGACCTGAAGAAGGCCGAGTTTGTCTTCGAGACCGTGGAGGATGTGGACAAGATCCGGCCACAGCTCCGGGAGGCGATGGTGGCTCAGCTGCTTCCCGAGCAGGTCATCGAGGACGTGGCGGACGCCGGGGCCGGACTGACGCCGGAGGAGTTCGAGACCTTCGTGTCGGTGTCGTTCATCCAGGAAGGAAAGAAGACGATCAACGCTCGGCAGGTCATGGAGATGAAGGCGGCGGCCTACCGCAAGAACGCCCTCCTGGACATGCTCGATACGCCCGATGGCTTCGAGGCCGTCGGGGGCTGCAACATGGTCAAGGAGTACTTCGAGGACCAGAAGGGCATCTTCACCCAGAAGGCCCGGGACTACGGCCTGCCGAACCCGAAAGGGATATTACTTGTCGGCATCCCAGGAGGCGGCAAATCGTTGATCTCCAAGGTGGCGGCAGTCGCACTGGGGATCCCGTGCCTGAAGATGGACATGGGTCGGTTCTACGGATCACTGGTCGGCCAGAGCGAGGAGAACGCCAGACGGGCCACGGCGGCAGCGGAGGCGATGGCGCCCTGTCTGCTGTTCATGGACGAGATCGAGAAGATGTTCGGCGGTGGCAGCGACACCTCCGGGGTCTCTCAGCGCCTCCTGGGCCACATGCTGGGCTGGATGAACGACCGGACCGCTCCGGTGTTCATCATCGCCAGCGCCAACAAGGTTGCCGACTTGCCTCCGGAGCTGCTCCGGGAGGGCCGGTGGGATGAGATCTTCGCGGTCAAGTTCCCGGTCGAGCAGGAAAGGGCGGAGATCCTGAAGATCCACCTGTCCAAGTCGCCCAGGAACCGGAACCCGGAGGACTTTGACATCGAAAAGCTGGTGGCGGCGACGGCCAACCGGACGGGAGCAGAGATCGAGCGGGGGATCATCCGGGCCATGACCCGGGCCTTCTCCGATGGACGAGAGTTCGACACGGCCGACATCGACCGGTCCATCAGGCAATCGGTGCCGATGGCCGAGACGATGAAGGAGAAGATTGCTGAGATCGAAGAGTGGTGCAAGAACCGAGCTCGACCCGCCACTGACTTGACGAAGAAGGCAGAGGACCGGGCCAGGACCATAGGGTAGGGTGGCGTGCAGCAGCCCTGACGGTGGCCTATTCCCCGGGGAATAGGCCATGAAAAACAACCTGAACTGAGGAGATCTATGGCTGGAACCGATACCTGTTTGTTTGTTGTGATCGACCCGTGCCAGTTGTTCACCCGTGAGGAGTGGGCTGCGCTATTCGAGACGGACGCTGCAAAGCAGGACTCTCTCGCGGCGATCAAGGAGGCCATCCTGGTCAAGTTCGATATCCCGCGTGTGCGACCCGACCTGGTCAACATCGTCAGCGTGAGTTCGGACGGCGGCTACTCCATCGAGCAACTGGGGGAGATGGTCGCCAGCGGGTCGGCCAAGGTCACATGAGGTGGCGACGACGGGGCAGCATGCACACGTCTCCGGTGGCCATCGTGGACGAGGATGAGTCTTCGGACGAAGAGGGCGTGTGCGTGGTGATCGGGCCCCGGGAGACACGTAATCCCAAGGTGTCCAAGATCCTCGCCTCCCCCTACCTGTACCAGGCCATGAAGTTGGTCATGGCACAGCACCTGATGCGCCTATCGGACAACATGAGTACGGAGCATCCCGTGTGCCTAGACCCCCAGGCCGAGAAGCAAGTCCGGGAAGCCCTGGATATCTATGAAGGGAGGATAGAGTGCCCTGCGACATGAGGCTCCGGCCACCCCTATCGCTCAACATGACCCCAGACGAGGTTGCCACGGCCGCCCGGCTGTTGAAGTGGGGGGTCAGCGAGACCGACGAGGCCATCACCATCACGCTACCGGGTGGTCGGGTGATCCTGATCCGCAAGACAACGGGTCAGGCGGAAGTCGAAGATCGCTACCAGGTCTGGGGGATCAACAAGGTCAAGGACCAGCTAATGCAGGCCAGCGCCATGGTCCAGATGGTCGATCAGCTCGAGCAGGACGGGTACTCGGTCATGGAGCATCAGCTGACTGATGAAGGTGAAGTCGAGATGGTACTCGAACGCTACTAGGAGGGGAGTATGTCGAAGCTCAGATTAAAGCTCCTCAAGAACGGAGAGATCCAGATCCTGACGAAAGAGATGGGTGGATCGATCGAAGAACGCAAGGCGTTGGTTGACCAACTCGCAGAGCTAACAGGCTCCGAAGTCACCGAGGAACTCCATGAGGACGGTGTAGAGCACCATGAACACCTTGAGGAGCATCAGTGAAAAATGGGTCTGATCCCAAGCCTGTTGGTGGAGACAATCTCCTACGTTCCATTGCCGAGGCGGGCGCCAATATAGTCATCACGGGTGCCGCGATTGTATTCGGTGCAATCGCGGACGCCCTGCTGCAACGACGGCGCCCGCCCACTGGGAAATGAATATCATGCCTGACCTGTTGAAGAAGACCAAGGGTCGTGTCGGAGAGATCGTCGATAGCTGGAGAGACTATCCAGACCGAAACGACCGATTCTCCCACTCGGCCCTCAATACGTTCGTGAACATCTGCCCACTACAGCACCGGTTCAGCTACATCGAACGACGCAAGGCGAAGACCAAGGGACCCTACCTGGCCTTCGGCAGCGCCATGGACGAGGTGTGGAAGACCTTTCACGATACCCGGGCAAAGAAAGAAGTGCCCAAGAGATCCGATCTCCTCACGACCTTCGCGAAGGTCTGGGCCAAGGAGTCCCGAGACCCACTGATCGACTGGAGCAAAAAGGGAACCCGGGAGGACTGGGCCGAGAAGGGACCGAAGGTGATCGACAAGATGCTTGATTCGGAGCCGGACCTGGAGGTCCTGGATACGAGCGTCCACTTCGTGGTTCCAATTATCTATTCTGACGGCACCAAGGCCTCTGAGCGTTACCTCTGTGGCCAGATGGACATGGTGGCCGGAGTGAAGGGCAAGCGGGTCATCGTCGTGGACCTCAAGACCTCTGGATCCCGACCGCCCCAGGAGAAACTGAACCAGGACTTTCAATCGTGGGTCTACTGCTACGCCCTCTACTGTCTGTTCCCCCAACTCCGAGATCCGGACAAGTTGTCCTTCCGGTATCACTACTACATCACGACCAAGGCAATCCAGTTCCACGCGTTCGACGTCAATCCCTGGACCGCCCAGTTCGACAGGATCTGTCACATCGTCCGGGTCATGGAGGCTCAATCGGAGTCCGGCCTGGTCATCCCGCGCCGCACCGGAAACTTCTTCTGCGACGGCTGTGGCTACCAGCAGGCCTGTGACGACTGGACCCCCACCATCCCCATGATCGGGGAGACGACCAACGACGACCTGTCCTAGTCCCCAATAGTTATTAGATCTGTCGGACACCGGTGGTATAACGCCGGTCCACAGAGTCCCCACATCATGCCACGTCCTCAGGCTGAATGAGGAAAACCGCGTCTTTGACGTGAGACTTCGGGAGGTGACATGGGCGAGAAAAAGACAGCCCTACAGGAAGTGGAGGAGCAGATGGACCAGGAGATGGCTGGAGACCCAGGTAAGGCCGGGGCGGACGCACTGATCGATGACGATGAGAACGAGGACGAGACCCCTCCGGCCGCGCCACCAAAGGCCCCGGACAAACCACCGAAGAAGACCAGGGCCAAGGCCAAGGCCAAAGCCAATCCCAAGAGCAAACCTGCAAAGCCGCCGGTCAAACCACCGAAGAAGACCACGCCAGCCAGCAGGAAGCCCACCAAGCCCAAGGCCAGCACCGAGCAGTACGTGACGCTCAAGCCGTCAGAGATCCTCATCCCGAAGAACCTGCTGCGCCAGACCGAGTCCGATCCCATCAAGGACGAGAAGCTCAAGAACTCCATGAAGTCCGACGGGCTCTTCCACGCCATCACGGTGACGAAGAATGCCGAGGGCCGATACGAACTCTGCCACGGCAAGCGGCGACTCACGATGGCAAAGTTGCTGAAGTGGAAGGCGATCGAGTGCCGGATCCTGGATGAGAACACCAGACCCGATGAGGCCGAGTGGGACGAGGAGGAGAGCCGGGAGAACATCCACATCCTGGACAAGGCCCGACGGTGCAGGGATCTGGCGACGAAGAAGAAGATGAGCCAGCCTCAGATCGCCAAGAAGCTGAAGATCTCCCAGACGATGGTCAACCGGCTCATCGGGCTCCACAAGCTGACCAAGGAAGAGCGGCAGATGATGATCGACGGCACCGGCAGTCCTCGCCTGTGGATGGACCTGGCCAAGGCCGACGACGATGAGCGGGCCCGCATCCTCAAGGAACTGAAGGCAGGCAAGTCGGTCCCGAGAACCCAGTCGGGCAAGTTCGACAGCGTGGTGGTGCCGTCAGAAGGACTACCGGAAGGGATGAAGGCCCGCGTTACCCACTCCTACATGGACGTGACGGTCCGCCTGCACATGAACCACGGCAAGGACAAGGAGTTTGATGAGGCGTGGAAATGGCTGAACGAACAGAAGAAGAAGGTCAAGATCGGGGTGAAGGCGGCCTGGAAGACACTGCCGACGAAGAAGAAGTAGTAGCGGTCTTCGTCAGCGCGATCTATCGCAAGGCCATGGAACTCCATCGATGGAAGATTCCTCAGGACATCGTCATCGAGGGAGGCCTGGACGCACTCGCCCAGGCCAACAGTCACCAGTACCACCTGGTCCTGAAGGTGGCACGTTTACTAGAAAGGGTACGCCGGCGACGGAGAAGAATGTCCACACTCGTGGACCATCTGAGCAAAGAGCATAAGCTGAAGGTCCTCGTCTCCATGAGCAATGATCAAGAGATACGCAGACTGAAGGTGAAGGAGCAACGAGAAGCTGCAGCCGAAACTAAGCACCACGAGGCACGCCACAGGGTCTTCCGGACCATGAAGATGAAAGACCAGCTCTCGACGTTGGAAGACTTCGTCGAGGACACCCAGAGGGCCCTGACAGGCGCGTCGATCAATCTGAGCAATCAGCGAAATATCGCTGAGATCAATGTCCATTTGACTGGACGAGAATAGGAGAAAAGATGGCAGCTGGAAGAGGATATGGACGTAAACGGACCGTGGTCAAGGGGGGCGGGGGGACGAGCATCGCCAGGAACACAGAGCTACAGCTGTTCCGGGCGAAGAAGAACCACCTCTACGTCGGGCTCCTGGGCAACTGGGAGGCGGCGTGGCTCCACCTGGTCTACAACGGGATTCGACAGAGCACCGGAAAAACGAAGCGACGCAACTTCCCCTGTGCCAAGAGCCCGATCTTCGATCCAAACAAGCAGGACACGGGCGACGAAATCTCGAAGAGCGAGGACCCCTGTCTGCTGTGCGACCTGGCCGACACGGACAACGCCAAGTGCTGGTGGCCTGATGCTCACTACGCCAGCTACTGGATTCTCCTGGGCGAGATGACCGAACTGGACGGCGACCCGGCCGGAGATCAACAGGTGATGATCTGGAGTCGGCCGGACACGGTCCAGGAGGACCTGGAGACGATCCGGAACCTGACGCCCATCGGCCAGAAGGATGCCACCCAGGTGCTGGTGCGGGCCAAGCCGAGAGAGAAGTACATCGACCTGAAGCTGAGCAAGTGGGATGGCGATGAGGTCGAGCTGAGCCAAGAGGTCATTGCCGCCTACAAGGTGGCGAAGAAGGCCAAGGCCCTGCAGGCATTCGCCAAGCCTCCCACGAACGATGAACTGAAAGAGCTGATGGACGCCCACTGGAAGGCGATCGAGGGCGGCCAGGATGAGATCCGCGGCGGTGGAGGCTCCAAGGGCAAGGAGGGCCTGGAAGACGAGGAGGCCGGGGCCGAGCCGGTGGAGGCGGGTACGACGGCCAAGCCCGGCAAGCTCGATGACAAGGCGATCGATTCGTTGCTCGATGACGATGACGAGAACGAGTAACCCATGACCAAGATCAGCAAGGATGATCAGAGGATCTACGGGTCCGTCCAGAAGGGCACGTTTGACGAGGCCTTGAAGGCCGTACGGGAGCGTAAGGCTCTGCACGACGCGGACGACCTCCGTCGACCCATCTATCTTCCTACCCCGGTACTCGCCCTCGACGTCAAACTCGGGGGCGGGTGGCGGGGTGGTCGCATCTATGTGGTGTACGGCGACGAGAACGTCGGTAAGACGACGTTCTTTGGAGAGTCGTTGGCGGTGGTCTGTGGTCACCAGAAACGAATGTCGATGGCCCAGGACTTCGAGCATAAGTTCGAGGAAGAAAGGATGAAGGCGATCTTCGCTCGGCGTGGCGCCAACATGGCCAAGCTCGAGAAGTCAGATCGTTACTTCTACGACATGCCCCTGTACGCGGAGGACGGGATGAAGACGGCCGTCCAGCTGGCCGCCTCCGGAGGTCTGGCGTTCATGGGTACAGATTCCGTGGCGGCTATTGTGGCCAGGTCAGAGGTCGAGAAGGCACTGGAGGGCAAGAAGAACCAGATCGGTCTCCACGCCAGTACGGTCCGGCAGCACGTCAGAGTATTCCTGAGTCTGCTGACCCAGCACAAGATGGTCTGGCTGTTGATCAACCAGACCCGGGTGGACCTGGACACCAGCCCGGGTCGGAAGTTCAAGAAGCTGGAGAAACCCCAGACGGGTGGCTCGACCCTCCGGTTCCACACCACGGGTCGAATCGAGATCCGGCGGGGCAAGACGTTGGACGACGGGACCAAGATCCGAATCCTACGGATCATCAAGAACCACGTGACTGGCTGGCACGGTGACATCGCCGTCCGGATAAACGAGGACATGACGTTGGCCTGGGAACACGAGACCTTGTCGTTCGCACTGAAGCACGGGCTGGCCAAACGGATCAAGAAGAAGGGGACGACGAAGATCGAACTCCTGCACGGCAAGAAGAAGGTCCTGTTGCCGAAGGAAGAGGTGCTGGACTGGATTCACGGGAACCTGGCGTTCCGTGCAGCCGTCCGTCGTCGCACCCTGAAGGTTGAGCTGGCTTGATCGTCCGCGTGGTGGACGACGGGATGGGTGGGCTCTTCTTCCCCCAGAGTAAAGCCGACACCGATTGGCTGGAGAAGACAGACGGCACCACCGCCATCCGTCGAGGACACTATGGATCGTGGATCGAGGTGTTGCGGCAGATTCGCCGGGACCGCGCCACCCAGGTCCAGGACCAAGACCTGTTGGTCAAGTTCATCGAGAAGCGCCAGGCCTACCTCGAAGGCGAGAAGGTAGGGTCCAATCCCTCCTGGTGGCTTCAAGAACCCTGGACCCTCCGAGACTACCAGGCCGAGTCGATCGCCGCTGGTGTTGAACGCGGCCGACTGCTGCTGGCAGATGACGTGGGGCTGGGGAAGAAGCTGACGGCCCTCGGGATCTATTGTGAAGTCTGGAAGGGATTCCGGAACCTCCGGATGGTCGTGATCTGCGAACCCAATGATCGACGACAGTGGTTGGACGAGATGCTCGACAAGGTCCGGCCGGAGATCCTGACCTGGGAAGATGTAGCGTTGGTCCAGGGCAACCGGACCGTGAGGCATGAGGCACTGGAGCGGCACGCCCGGGTGACGATTATGCATTACCAATCAGTCATCCACGACATGAAGGGCAAGACGGAGATCTCCGGTCCGGCCGCCGAACTCATCCGGGCTGCCCACATGGTGGTGATGGACGAGGTGACCTACCTGAAGAACCCCTGGTCCCTCACGACAAGCCGAATCCGGGCCGTCATGGACAACACACCCTATCGGCTCGGCATGTCCGCCACGCCCATGGAGAAGGACGTGGGGGATCTGCACTCCATCATGACCGTGATCGATCGAGACGTACTGGGCCCTCGAGGACCGTTCCTGAACAACTACGGGATCTACGAGACCATCTATCTGGGTACCCGAGAGATCGAGAGGATGGTCGACGCCAAGAACATCAAGCACATGCGAAAGCGAATGGCTCACGCCTACGTGCGCCGCACCCGTGCCCAAGTAAAGGAGCAGCTGCCGGAGCTGGTGCCGCTGGCCGTGTGGGTGGAGCTGGAGAAGAAGGACATGAAGGTCTACCGGGGCATGCAGGCATCTGCACGTGCCACCCGGTCCACGGGAGAGTTCAGTAGTTGGTTCAGTCGTGCTCGTCAGTACTGCCTGGACCCACGGGTCAAGGGAGAGGCCGGGACGCCCACCAAGACCGAGAAGGTTATCCAGATGACCCAGGATGACTTCGCCGGCGAACAGATTCTGATCTTCACCTGGTCGGTCCCGTACTGCTGGATCTTGAAGGATGCACTGCCGGAAGAGGCCGGGGTGATCAATGGCCAGGTCAGCGACCAGCGACGTGACATCTACCGTAGACGGTTCATGGAAGGGGACCTGAGGATCATCATCGGGAACTCGGCCATGTACAAGAGCCTGAACCTCCAGGCTGCCACTGTGGTGATCAACTGTGACCTGCCGGACCTGCCGACGGACCTGAAGCAGCGAGTGGGCCGGGCAGACCGGATCGGGAACAAGGCCGAGAAGATCATGGTCGCCACCGTGCTGTACCGCGACACGGTCGAGGAGAAGATGCTCGACCGGTGCCTGACCCGGGTGAAGTTATTCGAGGACCTGTTTCTACAGGAGGATGAAATCCAAGGACCCTTCGACGGGCTGACGCTCGACGAGATGAAGGAAATGCTCTGATGGCCAAGAAGGAGATCAGACTGATTGATCCGGACCTGGCCAACGTCAAGACGGACATCAAGTGGGGCGTGGTGACGGCGCGCAATATCGACGACGTGATCGACGAGGCGATGACCCAAAAGGCCGTCGCCTACGACCTCGAGACCACCGGTACCAAGTGGCACAAGGGAATCACGACGGTGGGCCTGGCTTTAGCGTGGGGCGGCCGGGCCCACTACTTTCCCCTCCGTCACAAGTGGTGCAACGTCCGAGACATGGACCTGCCGCCCAACGCCGAATGGTCCCGTCGACCCCCCCTACCCGAGCACAAGAACCTACCGTTCGATATGGCCATCGAGAAACTCCGGCCGCTCGTCAGCAGCCGGAAGGTCAAGAAGTCAGGCGCCTACATCCAGTTCGACATGCGGATCTCTCATTACGACCTGGGCCTGGAGGTCGAGGGGGCGTGGGACATCGGGGCGCTCTCGAGGCTCCGCCGCTCCTACGACTCCAGCAAGCTCAGTGATCTCATGATCTTCGACCTGGACCGGTTCCACTGGGAGGAGCAACACCTCAAGAAGGTCTTCATGCCCGCCATGCGGCTGAAGTTCGGCCCGGACAACGACAAGGTACCGATCGCCACCATGGGGGCCTACAACGGCGCGGACGTCGTCTTCACCGACGAACTGTTCTGGCTCTACCTGAACGAGCTCAAACCAGGCAACCAGTTCAAGCTCGCCCGTCTCGAGGCCCGACTGCTGCCCATTCTGGCCGACATGGAGAAGACGGGGGTGCCGGTCAACGAACCCTACCTGCGCCGGCTCTCCGAGATGCTGGGTCAGAAGATGCTCGACAAGAAACGGGAAGCCCAGAAGGCGGTGGGGTTCGATATCAATCCGAACTCCGGCGTGCAGGTCGGGGTCTTCATGTTCGGCCCCAAGGGTCGTCCGAAGAAGGCCACCAAGACCATCACCATCCCCTCGTGTCTGGGGTTGAAGCCACTGAAGTGGTCCGATGGTGGGGTCAAGACAGACCGGGTGGCGAAGGTGGATGGCGAGACGCTACTCCACTACTCCTCCCAGGAGGATGCCCACCCACTCCTGAAGCTCGTGATGGACTACCGGTCGCTCAAGAAGATCAAGGACACGTACATCGATGGGAACCGGGGGATCCTGAACAACACGTTCAACGGGATCGTCTACCCGGACATCGCCGGTGACGCGGCCAAGTCCGGACGGCTGGCGGCCCGAGAGCCCTCCTTGATGAACATCCCGGTCCGGGAGACCCAGATGATCCGGAAGGCGTTCATTGCTCAGCTGAACGATGAGGACCCCTTCGTCGGTCTGCTGTTCGCCGACGCCTCCCAGATCGAGGTCAAGATCTTCATCCACTACCTGAACGACGACGCGGTCAGCCAATCGATCTACGACGGTGTCGACTTCCACCGGATGACTGCCTCGATCATGTTCGGTGTCCCGTACGACGAGGTGACGAAGAAGCAACGGAATACGGGCAAGACCTGTAACTTTGCGGTCATCTACGGAGCCGGTCCGCTGCAGCTGGTCCGGCAGCTCGGGGTCAGCTTCAAGGAAGCGGTCCAGCTGATGAACACCTACCACGCCAAGATCCCCTGGGTGAAGCCCTTGCAGGAGAAGGTGGTGGAGGTGATCTACAAGGACAACTACGTCAGCACCTACTTTGGCCGGGAGCGATTCTTCCCTCGCCAGTTTGCCTACGCCGCCCTCAATCATGTGATCCAGGGGACGGCGGCCGAGGTGCTGAAGTTCGGACTCCACCGGTCCTACCACGACCTGATCCGACTCGGGCTGAAGTCGAAGATCGTCCTGACGATCCACGACGAGATCATTGTCCGGCACCACCGGGACGACGACATCTTCGAGGTCATCGGGGTCTTGAACGACGCCCTGACCGACTACCCGTTCCGGGTCCCACTGACCACCGGTATCAAGTACACCACGACCAACTGGTCAGACTGCCAGGAGATCGAGGTGGGGGACCGTTGGCTGAAGCAGGATTGGCGGGAGACGAAGGACTGGGTGAACCAGGAGTGTCGAGAGTTTGGCCACAAGCCATCAAAGATCATCGAACAGGTGGGCGACCGGTACCCGCGGCTGAGTGAACAGATACGTGAGCAGGTGGGGAGTATCCACCACACGCTTAAGTACAGTTCCCACCTCATGACCTGGAAGGAGAGGCTGAATGGCTACCGATCGGGCTGGGAAGAAGTCTTCCGGGCCTACAGCGCCGCCTAAGGTGTGCAGTAGGTGTGGTGGACGCCAGCACGTGAAGGTCAAGGGGGCTCTCTGGGAGACCTGCCGGTGCCAGACCGAGAAGATACGTCACAGCGCCTACAGCCGACAGGGACTGGCGCCTCGACTCTGGCAGGCCAAGTGGTCTGACGAAAGTCGCCGATGGGTCCGGAGGCCCCAGTACACCAGGGGTAAGAAGATTCTGGCCGAGATCAAGGAAGGGAGCAGCCGGACGGTCCTGATCACCGGTGGCAAGGCGATGGCCCGGAAGTCTCTCGCCACCCTGATGTGCCGAGAGATGATCCGACGTGACCTGAGCTGCCGGGTCCACACGCTCTACTCGATGGTCCAGCTGCCGTTCCGGGACAACGGACGGCAGTTGTTGGACGACTTGGCCCAGTCCCATACCTTCTGGGTGCAGCTGGAGATAGCTCCGCCACACAAGTGGAATCCGACGTTCCTGCAGGATGTACTGGGCCGACGGTATGACGACGAACTACCGTTGACGATCATCACGGCCGCCGAGGCCAAGCGGGGAGTTGAACTCGAGTACCCGGACGTGTATCCGTTTGCAGAAGCCACCGAGATTTCCATGGAGGAGAAATGATCAAGAGCCCCTCGGATCGATACATCGTTCTCTACAAGTGGGGTGTTGCCAACATCCCAAATGTGTTGTCCAACTCGGGTGCAGACACCGTATTCAAGGAGCAACACCTGAGGAACCCTACTACCTTTAACCCGGAACGGGACCAGGCCATCCCGATCGAGCTGATCGAGATGTCCGTGGACATGCTGGCGGCCCTCTTGACCTCTGCAGATCCCCACGCTGGCCCGGAGAGCCTCCAGCTCCTGGAGACGGTCACCAAGAGACTCCGTCAACTGTTCCCTGGAGCGTGAAGATGAAAGAGCTGTGGATCTGTAAGGAATGTAACCACGACGATCACGACGCCTGCTCGTCACCGCGCTGCGAATGCCCATGTCACCTGGAGGACGAAGAATGAAACTCTGGAACGAAATGACCCAGGACGAGCTGGACGCCTACAACTCCATCGACGGTACACGGACGAACTGCGTCATCTGTGAGCGCCGTATGTCGTTTTCCGCCCCCGAATGGCGAGAGCACCACCACGATATCTGTGGTCGGTCCTGCTGGAGGAAGCTCCTGCAACTCCAACGAGAAGCCATAGGAGTATTCGGATGAACCTCGACCACCTCAACACCTGCTTGGTCATCACGGGAGCTGACTGAACCTGGGATGCCCTCGACCGGGAGTCTCTCGGTCTATGTGACTGCGGTGCAATGGATCAGTACCTGGAACTAACCGGAAGGAGGAAACATGACCTATTCCCCGGGGAATAGGCAGGAGAACTTCAAGAGCGGAGAGATCATCCACGGCAGTTTTAAGGCCCGACGACCAAATGTACAGGTCATCAAACGGAACCACAATGGTAACGAAGATAGAGACTACGGACCGGATGATCCGGGCGGGTGTAGCTTCCCGGCCGTCATGGGGTGCAGTGTGTTTGCCCTCCTGTGCATCCTTGGATTCGCTGCCCTCATCGGCCTCGTTGTGTACGTGTTCCGCTTGTTCGCAGGATTCTGATGCCGGTAGCACACGAAACGATCGTCTTCACCAGGATACTGGCCAAGCCGGCCGAGGCCCTGACACTCCTGGATCGAATCGACAAGATTCGCCCTCGTGGCCCGGGTCACCGGATACTGCTGATCGCCATGAAGGGGTTGGCAGGCAACGCCCTACTGCCGACTCCGTCCGTGCTCGAGCAGACGCTCAAGGAATCACCTGACCTCGAACTGGGCCAGAGACGAGAGGGCCTGAGGATCCTGGCGGCCTGCGTGGGACGCTCCACCCCATCGGCGGACGACGCTGAACTGTCGGTCCGGGCCCTCCTACAGAAGGAACGACACCGAATCCTCCGCGGCGCCATCTCGAAAGCAGAGGCGGCTCTGTCGGAGGAGAGCATCGACGACGCCGAGGCGGCCATCATGGACACGGCAGCCAGCCTGGCGGAGCTGGACCTGGAGAGCCAGAGCAGCTCCGCCGAACGAGACAAGTACCGCTTCTTCACCAACGAACAGGACCTGGGCCCCCCTAACGGCTTCAACATGCCGAAGCTCGACGCCCTGCTGGACGGAGGTGGGCGACGAACAGACCTGATCTCGGTCGCCGCCTACTCGAAGGGGGGCAAGACCACCCTCTGCACCAACGTCACCTACTGGGCGGTCCGGAACGGCCGGAACGTGGTGGACTTTAGCCTGGAAATCCCTAAGAAGAAGAAGGTGGCGCTCTACCTGACGATGCACTCCCACCATTTCAAGGAGGGGGGGTTCCGCTTCAAGGACTTCATGAACCACGGGAAGTTCCTCCGGGAGGCCGACCGGGACCTGATGAAACGGATCGAGGAGGACTGGCGGGAGAATCCAGATTACGGGTTCCTGGAGATCGTCCAGCCGAAGGACGACGCCACCATCATGACGGTCCAGCACCACCTGATGCAGATCCGTCGGAAGGTCCCGACGTTGGACGTGTGCTTGTTGGACTATCTGCAGTACCTCGAACCCCTGGACACCCGGGCCCAGCCGAATCGACAGGTCGGCGACACCTTCAAGATGGCCAGAAATCTCAGCATGCGGTTCAACGCCGGCGAGGGTCTGTTCATCATCTCACCACACCCGATGAAACAGGAGGCCCACGACGCCGCCTGCAAGAAGGGCTTCTACACCCAGACCAGCCTGGGGGAATCGAGGGAGGTGTCGGCCAAGTCAACCGTGGTCGTCTGGATACTGCTGGAGGACGAACTACGAGAGCTCAACAAGGGCAAGGTGGGGGTGCTGTTCAACCGAGACGGACCTCGAGGACCTGTAGTGGGCTGGCCCATCCAGGCCGACATGGAGACCCGTCTGCTCACCGACCTGGCCGAGGGACCCTCCCAGACCACCCTGGACGAGATCCGACATGGAGGTGCTGACGATGGCGACAAGTGACTGGGATCTTGATCAAGAGACCAAAAAACTCTCCAGAATCATCGAGGACGGGAGAGTGAATCTCAAGTTCGAGGGACTGCCGCCCATCTCGTTGGCGCTCAGCCACGCCTTCGCAGCTGGAGTGCAGTACGCCAACCGTCCGGGCCTGCTGACGGACAAGATTCGGACCATGATGTCGATGGGCAGGAAGGCCACGGGAAACAAACAAGATGCCCTCCACTACATCGAGGAGTACATGACGGGCGAGGAGTACACGACGATCAAGGCCTTCTTCGACTGGACGGACCGGAACGACCGGAGCTTCGGACACGGAAATGTAGACCGGGTATGGAAAGATTGGCAACTAACTCTCAGGAGATGATCATGCAGACAGGTGAATGGACACCCAAGGATGGAATGGACACGGCGCCGGTCCTGGGGGATCTGGCAGGTGACGGATCAGGACATGGAGCAGATGGTAAAGAGGTCGTCGGGACGATGAGCGTCAACCCCGAGACTGGCGAGTGGAAACTCGATCACCAGGACGGCTTCACGATCCACCGGACCCTCCAGGACGGAATTATCGACGTCGAGGTTCACATTCGGGCCGACGAGGGCATGACGGCCAAGGACCTGAGCATGAAACTCAACAGGATCCCGCACAAGCTCGAGCAGTTCGAGCAGGGGGCCCGTGACCGGATCGCCCAGATTCGCTCCCAGTAGTATGGCGCTGAAAGACAGGGCTCGAACGATCCGAGGAACGGTCGAGCCCGCCCAGATCAGTCGAATCCTGGGACTCGGTGACGGACCCAAGATCCTATGCCTCTGGCACCTCGACAACGACCCATCGCTCCACCTTTACTCAGACGGGCTTCGTTGTTTTGGCGCCTGCAAGGAGAACTACACGGTTATCGATCTCGTCATGGAGTTCTACGGGATTGGACTGCAAGAGGCGGTGGAGTGGATCGAACACGAGGTCGAGGTACCGGATGTCGTCATCGAGCCCCGAGCCCCCGAGGAACTGGACAAGGTCTTCTGGGCCTCTGCAGAGCTATTGGTCATCGGGCTCGTCCGACCCTTCCTGCTGCACCCGGACGACGAGATCTACCAGAAGATGCACAAGGCCTGCTGGCAAGCCTACGCCTGGTGGGACCGGTTGGTGGTTCGGTCGAAGGCCCGAGGAGAATACCCGAGTCGCACGTTGCAGCTCGGGATGAAGCAGATCCGTCGGCACCTCAAGGAGGCTAGGTATGCGTAGAGTCAAGCCGAAGATTTACGTGGTGGGGGAGACGAAGGTGAACGTGGACGAGATGCGGCAGTACCTGACGGACATCGGTGTGCCGGAGTGGACAAGCAATGCGTCGTCGGACAGCGAGTACCTGACGGAGTTCATGGGGCGTCTGTGCTATCGATCCTGGAAGCCCGGGATGAACAAGAACGTATCGAAGGTCCGAGAGGGTAACGATGTCTACCTGGCGAACGTCATCAGGGTGAAGCATGGCAGCTTGCTCGAGCACTGCGTTGTGAACTTCGTCTTTGCTGACGTGAGCCGCGTCTTCACACATGAGCTAGTGCGGCACCGGGCCGGTATGGCCTTTTCCCAAGAGAGCCTTCGGTTTGTGCGGCTCACGGACCTGGGACTATGGCTGCCTCCCATGGAGCAGGACCCGAAGATTATAGCGCTCTACGAGAGGGTCTTCGAGCAGCTCGAGGAGTTACAGGCAGAGTTGGCCGACGCGTACGGACTGAACGACGTCGTGCCCGAAGGTGAGAAGGGGAAGTCGTTTGACCTGAAAAAGAAGCTTACCAGCACGATGCGCCGTGCCGCCCCGATGGGCCTGGCGACCGCGATCGGGTGCAGTATGAACTTCCGGGCCCTACGGCACCTCCTGACCATGCGGAGTCACCGGTCGGCCGAGGCGGAGATCCGAGAAGTCTTCGGGAAGGTCGGGGCGATGGCCAAGGAACGGTGGCCCAACTTCTTTGCGGACTTCGTCGGGGAAGAGGTCGATGGCGCCATGGAGTGGCAGGCGAAGCACTACAAAGTCTAAGGAGACCAGGCATGGCGAAGACTGATCTGGGGCCATCAGAGCAAGAGGTGGCGGAGGCCATCGCCTTCCGGCAGGCCACGCAACGGATTCGGTTCTTGGTCCAGAGCGACGCCGTCCACAAGCGAGGCTTCCGGCTCAGTGAGGTGACGGACATGTCACTGCTGATCCACATGCTGGAGGAGGTGACGGAGGTCATGCGGGAGGAGGATCAGATACAGGTACTGGAACAGCAACCACCGGCACTGACCATACAGCAAGACATTCTGGAGCCACCGCAGCCTACCTTGCAGGAACGACGAACACGGGCTATGGACAAGCTCGGTGACGTGCTGGGCTGCTGGCTCCACTACATAATCCGGAAGGGCTACCCGCTGGAGGAATTGTTGCAGCGGTACTCGAAGTCGTTGACTGAGGACTTTCCCGGAGCCTTCCCCACAGACCCAACTAATTAGGAGACCAGGCATGGAAAATCGAAAGTTTACGGTGGTGGACGAGTTGGCTGAGCGGTACCTGGACAGCCTGCATGCTGGAGAGCACCTGGACATGGACGAGACGCTAAAGCAACTGCCGCCGGAACTACAGAAGGCTGGGCGAGAACGATTGCAACTCGTCAAGATGCTCTACGACGCCAGAGAGTTCAACCAGGAGGTGCGGTGAGCAAAAACTTGATCATCCTCAAGGCCACCAAGGACACGCCTGTCGTCAAGACAAGCCGGTTCCCCCGCATGCGGCTGGAGTTTGATGATCTGTGGCCTACCCAGTCTATCCTGGCCCCCTACTACGACCAGGACGTCAACATCGTGGCCGCCTGCCCGACCGCTTCCGGCAAGACGTTGATTGCCGAGTTGTGCATGGACGCCGCCATGGCGAAGGACCAGACCTGCCTCTACGCCGGACCACTGAAGTCAATCTCCGAGGAGAAGAGGACCCGGTGGACCAGTGCGGAGCATGGGTTCGGTGGAAAGAACGTGGCGGTCCTGACGGGCGATTACCTGATGACCGACGAGCTGAGGGCCCGGCTGAGACAGGCGGACATCATCCTGCTGACCAGCGAGATCCTGGACGCCCGTGGACGGCAGGGCCGGAAGGAGAAGATCACCTTCCTGAATCAGGCCGGGCTGCTGGTGGTGGACGAGATTCACCTGCTGGGGGACGAAGAACGGGGAGACCGCTGCGAGACGGGCCTGATGGCCGTCACCCAATACAACCCGGATGTTCGACTGGTCATGCTGAGCGCCACCCTGAAGAACGGTCAGGACATCGCCCGCTGGGCCACGTTACTAAACGGCAAGCCGACGGTCCTGATGGAGAGCAGCTGGCGGCCCACCAAGCTCCACCTGAAGATGGTCCCGTTCGTCCCGCTCGGTACCCGGTGGGCCGAGAAACAAGAGGCCAAGATTACCCGGACGGTCGAGCTGGTCCAGAGCTTTGGAGATGACCCGAGCATCATCTTTGTCTACTCGAAGAAGGATGGCCGGGACACCATGTTCCGGCTAAAGCGCGAGCAGATCAAGGCCGAGTTCTACCATGCCGAGCGAAATCTGAAGGACCGGAAGGGGATCATCCGTCGGTTCAACGAGGGGAAGTTGCACAAGATCGTCTCCACGTCGGGCTTGGGGGCGGGCATCGACATGGGCTTCAAGAACGTCGTCATGTGCGGAACCGCCCGCGGCACCAACCCAGTGAAGCCCACCGAGATCCAACAGTGCCTGGGTCGGGCCGGCCGACCCGGCTATTTCCCTGACGGCTACGCCTACGTGGTGGTGCTGCACTCGGAGGAGAAGGAGTGGTTCCAGAAGATCCGAACGCTTCCCGTGGTCCGGAGCCAGCTCGAGGGAACGTCGTGCCTCCGGTTCCATGTCGTCAGCCTGATCGATCGCAAGCGAGCCCGGACCCCTGAGGGGTTGGTGCGGTGGCAACGTCGATCCCTCATGGCCATCCAGGGCAAACCTCTATCGGAGCAGACGGCACTGGCGCTCTTCAGGGAACTGGAGCACTCGGGCATCGTCCGGAAAAAGGGCGGTGGCTACACCAACACGATGGTCGGGAAGGTGGCGAGCCGCCTCTACTTCGACCCCATGGCGGTCATGGACTGGACCCGGAACTGGGAGGACCTGAGCGACCGGAAACTCTGGATGGAGGACATCGCGGTGGCCTGGGCCATCGGCCGGTCCTGTCACTTCGACGGCAACTATGTGGCGTCGGAGAACCGGCCCTACGCCGAGTCGGTGGAGTTCGAGCTCCAACAGGCTGGGCTTGACCCGGGCCCCTGGCTGCCGTCCATCGCCGCCGTCCGGGCGGGCATGAAGGAGGTGAAGCTGCCGGGCCTGGCGTCAATCTACAACAATATCAAGGGCGACATCTGGAGAATGATGAGCGGGTGGAGGTGGCTCATGGAACGCCGTGACGCTGACCTCCCGGAGAACTACTTCGAGCGACTCTCGACTCGAGTGTCCTATCAGGTCGACTGGGACATGGCTGATCTCTGCCGGGTGCCGGCCATCGGAGCCGTACGGGCCAAGAAACTGTTCAGGGCGGGGGCCGTCAGCCCCTGGCACCTCGTGGCGCCAGAGTCGAAAGGAGGCCTGAGGGCGACGGCGCGGGAACTCCTCGGTGAGAAGGTCTACGACAAGGCCATCCTGGGCATCCAGGCCATGAAGGAACAAGGAAACATCTCACTCAAGAAGCCTTAGGAGGACTGATGCACGACGAAAATCGCCCTATCGTGATTCTATGCCTCGCCGGACTCCTCATCGCGATGGTCGGCATTATCGGAGGCTGCTTGATGCACTACATCTTCGGGGGAAATTAAATGGAACTAACTGGAGGGCCTGATGGCGGAACAGACCGGCGGGTTCAAGATCGAGGTCCGGGTGAAGGTCGGAGACCTGATCTGGCTGGGCGGTAGCTGTTGGACGTGTGGTCGTCGCCCTGATGAGACGAACGAGTGGCGCCAGTACCAGGACGTCCGGGGCGAGATCGATCAGCTACTCCACAAGGCCTCCAGGGAAGAGGTGGACATCCACATGGAGGTCCGTCGGGTCCCGCTCAAGACAGAGGATACGGGTGACTGTCGCGAGTGCTGGGGAAAGGGAACCGTGACCTACCCACAATCCACGGTGGAATACCCATGCCTGTCGTGTAGACCAGGCCCACCAGCTGCTAACAAGGAGGATTGATGCCATTTGGCTCCGAACAGAAGGACGTCCGACCGATCCACGAGGGACTGCTGATCCGAGGACTGCTGCACCGACACATCGCCGGAGGTCACAAACCGATCGCCGCAATGGCCGCCCTGGTCATCGAGGCCGTGCCGTACAGCGAGTCCATCCAGGCCGACACCGAACAGATGGTGACCGAGGAGATCGATCTCCTGATCAAAGCCCTCGAAACGCTGAAGCGCCGAGTCCTGAATCGCTGGGAGGATCCCTACAGATGACGGGCAACAAGAAGGAGGTGACGTGCTAACCCGAAAGAGAATCGTCGAGGACCTGTACACGGAAGTCATCGGAACTGACGAGATGATCCACACCAGCCGCACCCTCTGGTCTATCGTCCGGGGGGACATTCCGATCGCCGTGACGTTCGCCGTCGGAGCACCGGGCGGGCCCAAGCTCGAACTGCACCTTCCCAAACGAGACGACGATCCCCCGGACAGCCTCTACAACCCGCACTGCGAACTGATCGATACCTGCCGGCTCGAAGAGGCGGGGAACGTGCACAAGGCCGTGCAGATCTTCCTGAACAGAATGCCCCTGGAGGAGAACCTCTGGGACTTCCTCAACGAGACCATGTTGACAGCCATGAGGGAGAAGGGACTGACCCAAGACGCCCGAGCGACGAAGGCGGATCAGGAAGGTGCACGAGGTCCGGTTCCGGATGATGAGTGCGGCTGTGGAGCCACGAAGGTCCCGGGGACCGACTGGTGCTACGCTTGCATGATCCTGTGCAAGCTCTGCCGGGATCAGAAACCCAAGGAGACCGCTAATCCCCACAGGGGAGATTGGATCTGCGACGACTGCTGGGACGAACGACTGCGTACGACGGCGTAGCTATTCCCCGGGGAATAGGAGGAACATGGACACACTCAAGGCAATCCTGGCGGCTTATCTGCTGGTTGTCATCGTCTGGACCTTCCTGGTCACCTTGTTTCTAGTAATTCTGATGAGTAAGGCCTGCGGGCCCTGCCCCCATTGTGGGAGACGACATGCCAAAGAAGACGTTGCCCCTGACGGAGATCGAGGTCCAGGACCTGCAGTCCGTTGAGCACGTAACTATCAAGCTGGGGCGCATGACCGCCCTGACGGGACCATCGGACGTGGGCAAGACGGCCATCTACAGGGCCGTGGACGCATGGATCACGCAAGGGAACCTTAGGAGACTCACCCGGACGGGGACTCGGTCATGCAGTGTGGCGCTACGACGGAACCGGACTCGCATTCTCTATGACGGTATCTATACACAAGAAGGTGGAGACGAGGTCGAGTATACGGCCCAGGAGGCCCGGGAGAAACTCGGCCTGCTGGTCATCCAGCTCGACAAGGACCTGAGCCTGACACCCAACCTGAAGGCACCGCTCGAGCCCCCCTTCCTGGTCACTGAGCACCCCCCGATCGCCGCCAAGGTGCTGAGTAGCCTGGGGCAGGCGGACGTCTTACTACTCGCTGCAGGCCGTGAGGCGCAGCGTCTGTCCTCTGGGCTGTTCAAGGACCGGGCGGGCCTGGAGCGCCAACAGGAGGAACTGCAGGAGGTGCTGGGGGGACTGGAGGGCGCTCCGGACGTCCACATGGACACGAAGGACCTGGAACAGGATCTGGAGGAGCTGGAGCTGCTCGAGAATCAACGAGACGACCTCAGAACGGGCCTGGAGAGCTTCGGGTCCCGGTACGAGGCCGCCAAGACCGCCACGACCCGTCTGACGGCCCTGGAGGCTGTCGGGACGCCAGAGCTACCCCAGAGTCTATGGGCGGAGGTGGAACAGGTGTCGAGCCTGGAGTTGGTCCTGAGGGGCTACGAGCTGTCGCACACGAAACAGGGGACGGCGGAGCAGGAGGTCGAGCGGGAACGGAAGAATCTGGAGCACCTGCTGAATAAGCGGACCGACGCCGTGGCACCCGGGGCCCCCTGCCCCTTCACCCGGCATCCGCTACCCAAGGCCTGCTCCACTGTCCTGGAGAAGGAGACTGAATGAGCCCACGCAACAAGGAACAGCTGGCGGCCCTGGATGAACAGCGGCACGCCAGCTACCTCGAAACCCTGCTACGGGAGAGCATCACGGCCGTCCTGAAGACCGGAGATCCGACCGCCCAGACCTGGGCCTCGAACTACGAGAGCGACCGACGTCGGGTGGTGAAGTGCCAGCGGGTACTGATCGAGTCCGGGCATCTGGAGACCCGGACGGACCCGGCCACCTCGATCACCACCACCTGGCGGACCGGACTAGCCTACGAGCAACTCGAGGCCGTCAAGCCCAATCTGACCGGCGGGTGGGACGCAGACCGACCCAGGCCCACTCAAGGCCTCAACTCCTACAGGTGGCTACATGGTCGAGCCTTCGGAGACCCTCCACCCGCCGGTCAGAAGTACATCCTTGAGAACCGGACCGAGTATATCTTCCGGGCCTACAAGGCCGAGGGCGATACGGCCCGGGAGCTGAATCGCTTCAAGCCAGGCAAGTTGGAGTGGGGCGAGCACGTCATGGTGTCGAGCGAGGAGCTGGACCGGCTCATCGCCGAGACCCTGAAGGAGGAAGAGTTCGAGAGGATCTATGGACTCAACCTGGTCTGGGGACTCGAGGATCTGACCGGAGTCACGGAGGCGGACGTCAAGTCGGCCATGTCATCGGACCACCCGTTCAGTCGATCATCCAGCGAAAGTACCCGTGAGTCGATCAAGAAGTGGTTCGACGACATCGAGAAACGAATCGACCGAGCGGACGAACGGGCACTCGCGCAGACCAACAAGGCCGCAGCTCTTCGGAAGATCCAGAACGCGGTAGACACCGGGGACGGCTGGCCAGCCTTCCTGGAGAAGTACGAAGAGCGTCTCCGGGATGACCTGGCCAAGGAGAAGTCATGACGCCGGCGGTACTGGTACACCAGACCAAGGTGGTGGTGACGATCGGACACGACGACTCACCCGAGTGCCCCAGTGACTGGGACGGATGGAAGCTCTACTCGGCCAACCCGAACCACAACGGCTACCGGGACCCACAGGAGTTCGCGGACGATCACGGCAACCTGACGATCGGGATCCGGCGAAAGCTGCAGGTCGGGACCGCCTTCGTCCTGGGCTTCTTTGCCCACGGACCGGGCTGCCAGGTGTGGCATATCGACTCAGAGCGGCCGTTCGGAACCGAGGGGGACTACCGGTGGGACGGGACGTCGGGCGCCGGGATCCTGATCTGGGAGGCCAAGGCATCAGACCTGGGACCCGCCAACTACCCGGACCGGGCCCAGTCGGCCCGCACCTTCCTCGACACCTACACCGCCTGGTGCCAAGGTCAGGTCTACTGGTTCTCGGTCGACCGGGTAGAGAACTGTGGTGACTGCGGTAAGGAGAACGAGGAGGAGCTGCTGGACTCCTGCGGGGGCTACTTTGGCAACGACCTGGACCACATGTTTGATCAGATCCGGGCGGCCACCTGGGGCCATGAGGTGATCCGCATCGACGGAGAGGCGCGTCACGGGATCGAGATTGACCAGGTGCAAGGAAAGGTGGCCTGATGGCGAAGGAGACGATTCCCTCACTGCTGAGGAAGATCAACAAGGGCGCCGGGGACCGGGACATCGAGAAAGAGGTGCTGGATCTCTGCCGGCCCCATGGTCGAGAGGCACGTCATGTAATGGAGGAGGTGCTGGAGACGGCCCGGAAGAACCTGGGTGAGGAAAGTGAGTAAGACTCGTAGAGAGTTGGAATAAAAGGAAATGACGTCGCCCCCGTAGAGCGGTCTCTTGTCATTCGGCAACACGTTTAGGCCAGGGAAAGATCTGCGGGGGCTTTTTACGAGGGGGTGACTGATGGAAATCATGTCGAGCCGGTCGCTCGCTGAGGCTGTCATTGACGCGTCGAAGTCGTACGAAGGAACTTGGGAGGCATGGCCAGTGAGGCCAGGCACATACGCACAGATACGCGCCGCTCTGCGCGATGGCTGAGCGCGTCTGGGCGTCGGAAGGCGTCCGGTGTCACCGCCTCTTATTCTCCTCGAGGGGGCGATTCGGGGAAGATTTCACACATGCTAGTATTGCCCCATTTGGCGATCCAATGCCCTCGAGGTGTCCAGGATCCGTGATTTTGAGTGACCAATCGTCCGATCTTTAGACTCCAGAAAGGGAGGTTTAGTTATGCGCTATGTTCTTTTGATAGGTCTGTTTCTGTTCGGTTCTTGCGCCCCTTCCCCCAAAACCCTGACGTTGGACGGAGACGACGCCGAGGCCCCGGTGGTCATGCAGCCACTTCTCGATGTCCCACCTGCCATGAGTTGGGGCGTTAGCCTGACGGGGGCCATATCCTCTGACGAAACTCGGTTCATGGGAACGGTGCAGCCCGACATGCTCGTGGACAGCCTGAGGGAAAAAGTAAGGCCGGTGAGAATGTTCGAGTTGCAATCGGCTGGGAGGCCGATGGGGAAGGTCGAGATTCGATTTGATGGCGAGGTTCAGCACGCGTGGACTACGCCACGCGGAGCGGAGATCTTTGACCTCAAGGCGATTCTCTCTCACGCCATTGAGCGGCCTACCGTGGTGGTCATTCGAGTCCAAGCTCTCGGGGAAGGTGACTGGAGCCTGGAGGTTGAGCCAAAGTAGCGGCAATTGCGCCCGAACATCGAAAGGCGTCCGGTGTCACCGCCTCCTCTAACTAGGAGAGGGAAATGAGCGAAGGATGGTGGTTGAGGAAGACGCTCAAGGTCTCTGGCTCATGGGAAGTGCTTGGCCGAAAGGGAGCGTACTTCAACCTGAGATGCCGGGAATGCGGGTATCGGCTGGGCGTCTCGCGTCGCTCGGAGTCGATGGAGAAGCCATGCCCAGGCTGTGTGAAATAACCACCCCGGCCTCCTCGGGGGTAGACGGACACAAGGAGAGAAAGATGACCTGGTTTTCCAATGACCCTGACGGAAATGGAGTCGAGTTCCACGGGACCGAGAAGAAGGCCCGGGAGGCCGCAGAGGTGGCCATGGACGGTGTCCGGGAGACGGTGGCCGACGACCAGTATCACATGAACGAGTGCGGCAGCGACATCTGCTATGGAAAGGTTGTCGGGCAAGTCGTCGAGACAAGAAAGGATGTCTCTGGCGACCCCTCTAAGAAGTACGACACGGAGATCACGTTTGAACTTCTGCAGAGGAACCATATTCCGAAAAATGATCCCTACTCTTTTGCCTTGGGATTTGCCCTCGGGGCGGTGGTGATGGCGGCCAGCTGCATTTTCGTAGTACTCACATGAAGGTGATCTACCTGGCCCATCCATGTGGTGCCCCGACGAAAGAGCAGCACATGGCCAACCTTAAACGTGCCCTACGGTGGTTCAAATGGGCCGCCGATCAGGATGTCTCGGTCGTGGCCGACTGGATCCTCTACTGTGAAATATGGGACGACTTCGACCACAAGGCTCGCGCCGTCGGCCTCAATCACGACGATGCCATGATTGCCAAGTGCGACGAGTACTGGATGGTGGGGGGCCAGAGGACCAACGGGGTGAATCGTGGACGGGCAATAGCGATCGGTGCCGGTGTCCAGGTACGAGACTTCACTTATCTCGGGGACGAGCCACCCCTCCCTGCAGGCAAAGGAGAGAAGAGGACATGACCGAGAAACCGATCGAGCTGATCGAACGGGTGAGGGGGTATGTCGAGAAGGCGACGCCAGGGCCGTGGCGCTGGTTCGGCAACACGAAATACCATCAGATCTACCTCGCCACAGTAGGGATGGGGCGCCGGTACGTGCTGGACTTCGTTCGGTGGGGAACGGCGAGTGCGCAGCCGCGCTTCCAGGTCTATCCGGACGACGAGAGCCCTCCTGTGGATGCCTGGAGCCACGGGCTCATGACGAAGGCGTCGGAACTGGTCGAGTACGAGGTGGAGTATCGACGAGACATCGTCGGGATCAATCACCCGGACGCCCACCTGCTCAAGCAGGGCCGCACCGACCTGCCGGAAGCAATAGACCGACTGGAGGCGGCGTGTCGGTTGCTGGAGAGTGCTGACATTCGATTAGCAAGTCACGACGGCCTCAAGGCTGACATCAAAGCCTTCCTCAACGGAAAGGAGGCGGAATGAGTACCGGAGCAGACTGTCGATTCTGGTACGAGGAGGGCGAGGGGGCCGAGCTCCGGGGGTGGCGCTACAAGATCCAACTCTATCCCTATGGAGAGTCAACTGCCTACACCCGCTACGGACCCTTCGAGCGCTACTGGGACGCGGATCAGCACCTGGCCAACAACCACCTGCACGGCAACCCCGGCAGCCGGATCATCGAAAGTCGACCCAAGAACTGCCCGCACGAAGGACTCAGATCTTCAGGCCGGAGGGGCGTGCTGAACTGCCTCCGGTGCGGCCTGGACATCGACCAACGAGATCCCCAGGAGATCGCCCGAGAGAGGAAGCGCCAGGACATCCATCAGGTCCTGAACCGCGAATGGGCCGAGGGGGTGCGGTACTGCCTGTCGGTGTTCGAGTCGATCGCCACCAACCCGGCCATCAAGATCCCGGTCGAGAGCATGCTGGACGAGGGACTGGACCTGGAAAAGCTCCGGTCCCTGCTGCTGAGGGCCGGCTCCATGGTCCAGTGTCAGGACTGCGAGAACCGTCCGTACATCGACAACGCCTACCTGCTGGATGGATTGTGGCGCTGTGAAGTCTGCGCCTTGGTGGTCAGGGGAAAGATGGAAACGACGAAGGAGGTGTGATGCCAAAGAGAAAACCGAGCCGGACCCTTCCCACGGTGAAGATCGGGGATCGGGTCCGGCTGATGGCGCCGGAGATCACTGGACTGCTGCACCACAAGAACCCGACCCAGTACTACTTCCTGCCGGACAAGACGGGCCTGCACCCCCGGTACATCGGACCCAGAGAGATCAAGGAGGTGGTGGGCCAGGACATCCCCCACTCCTACCAAGGACTCTTCGGCGCTCCCTCGGAGACCGAGAAGCAACGGGTCTACATGGGCCACTGCAACCGAACCCGAGACACGGACCCGGCGGGCGGCACGTACTATGCGGACAAGGCCGATAAGGATAAGGGGGAGCAGGAGAAGAAGGAATGAAGTACGACGTCCACCTGTACGCCGTCGTCCGGGTGAAGGTATGCGGGGTCGAGGCCGCCAGCCAACTCGAGGCCATCGAGGAAGCCGAAAACGAAACTGACCTCATGCGGCGCTTCGAGGGACGAGACCAGGAGTACTCGGAGGAGATCTCCCACTACCTGGTGGACGAGGCAGGTGACGAGGAACATCTAAAGACCCGATGGTATCACCAGGACACCCAGGGAAACCTGGTAGAAGGGAGTCACCCAGAGTGCCAGGCCGGATGCCCAGCCAACCACCCGAGCTCGACCAGCTCACCGCCCTAGCGATCAACGTCAAGTCCGTCGAGTACGACTGGTCCCGACACGCCATTGAAACCGAGTGGAACATTGTGGAGCCGGTGGCGCCAACGCCGATCCTCAAAGAATGCGTAGAGTGCAGCGGGCACGGGACCCATGAGGGACGAGGAGACATCAACTGCCCGGACTGTTGGGGCCTGGGTCGGCGCGTTGACTTCGACACCTCCCACTCCTTCTTCAACGACCACATGCAGACCGATCGTGAACAGGACATCATCATCGACTCCGAAGAGGGTGGCGGTGACGGGTCCATGATCCGGGACTGTTGGATCGAGAACAGCTACGAAAGTGAATCCTGGGTGCCGGCCATGAATTATTACTACCTGGTCCCGGAACTCGATCGTCACTGGCAACCCAACGAAGCCGCCTTGGTGCTGGATGAACATGTCCCGATGACGTTGGTCCACATCGCCGAATCGGATGAATACGCCATGGCCTTGACTGGTGGTGGGATGGATCTGACCTGGGAGATCTGCTGGGCCTATATCCTGCTGGGCTACCTACCGCCGACGGACCACACCAGTCTTCCCCGGATGGGCGGCATGAAGTGGAACGACCGGAGCCGGTTGATCGTCAAGGCCTGCCGGAGGATCCTGGAGCTGGACAGTGACAATATCGGGTATGCACAGGGACGTCTCAAGGATCTGGAGAAGGAACTGAAGGAGGGTCGATGAGTTTTCTCGTACAACACGTGATCCCCCATGACCATCATCTCCGGAAGATGGAGCCGCTACTGGAAGATCATCCGATCCTCGAGGATACCGAGTTGCCCATGTGTTTCGCCTGCGGGGTGGACCTGGAGGCAGGAGACGTCATCACGTTGGTCCCGGTCGGACCCGGTCCGGACACCACGGAGCAGAAGCGCGCCAGCTCTCACCAGTGGTTCGCCGCCTGTGCCGTCCCGGTCCACTGGGTCTGTGCAACAGGAGAGGAGCCGTGAGCGTCACGTGCCCCAAATGCGCGCACAAGTTCGACCCGCCCCGTACGCTCTACCCGGTCAAAGGATTCCCCCACAAGGCCTACATGGGTCCTCAGTGCCGCAAGAAGGTCTATCGATATGGGAAGTCGGCCGGCAAGCAACGCTGCCGGCTCTCCGGAAAACACGACGGCTATTGTCGTTACCACCGCAAGAAGGAGAAATAGGTGTCCCAGACCATCATGACCAAGAAGTGGCGGTTCGTCACGCTGGTCCAGACGTTCGCCATGCTCGAATGCCTGGTGGAGAAGGCCGATGGGTGGACGAAACCCCTGTACGAACGACAACTGATCACGCTCAGGGCGATCGACACCGCCGCTCAAGTACCGGACGACGCCATGCCGGATGACCTGGTCCAGGGAGCCATGGACTTCGTAGGTATGTTCTACGGTGAGCTGGCGGCCGGATTCTGCCCCCTTGAGCTGATCCCGGATGGCGCCAAGCACTTTGAGGAGGAGAAAAGTGCCGAAGAATCCACCTCCGGCGACTGAGCGCCAGGCCATCCTGGAGCAGGTCGGGAAGTTGCTCGACGGACAACAGCACCTGAAGACGCTGGACGAGGCCCGATACCAGTACAGGAAGATGATCCGGTCGAGGATCGAGTGTGCCCCACCCGAACTGTTTAACCCCAAGAACGACTTCTACTCCGAGGGCGACGAACATGCTCCCTTCTTCAGCGAGGGCTTCCTCTACACGTTGATCGGCAAGGAGGACGCCCGATCGGTCCTGGCCTGGGTCCATGGTCTCGGAGAAGCACTGGGGTTGTCTACAGATGCAGTGTATGGATACGACGACTTCGAGTATCGCCCCAAGACTGACAGCAGCTTCGGCGACGAGCCCTGGTGGTGGAATGAGATCTGGAACACCGAACGACCCAGCACCCACGTCTTCACCCACCCGATCACGGGTGAGGAGTTACCGATCAACGACGAGGACGCCCGGTCCAAGTTCGCCATGGGTCTACTGGAACGAGCCCTACAGGGAAAGGGCAAGCACAGCACGCGCATGAAGTATCTACAGGCCATCCACTTCATCCGGGCTTTCCCGGTCAGTGATGCGGTGGATGAGGAGTTGAAACGAGTCCAAGAAAAACTGAGAGGGGATAAGGTGGACGTCTCATGGCAAGCCTGACCCGCAAAGAAATGGTCCAGTTGAACGAGGAGATCACGGACGCCAAGACACGACTGGCGACGGCCGAGGCGGACGCCAAGAGTCGCAAGGCCGAAGCCCGAGATGCTCGGGACCAACTCCAACAGGACTTCGACGTCACGCCAGGCCAGGCTCCGGGTCGACTGACGGAGTTGACCCGGGAGGTGGAGGGCAAGGTCAAGAAGATCCGGGCGCAGCTGAAGAAGTTCCGCAAGGTGTTGGTGCCGGAGGACGCCGATGAGTGAACTGACAGATCTAAAGGTTGAGGTCGAGGAGGTGGTGGAGGCCGCGACACGTAAGCTCGGAGAACGCGACGCCATCGAGAAGCAGATCGAGGAGATCCGGATCAAGGTCGT
>SDBT01000016.1_pt1 | contig 192129 bp, 182 predicted proteins | sample 2277101 | NCBI WGS metagenome assembly SDBT01 (sample SAMN10404973, study PRJNA504765) | marine sediment metagenome | isolation source: marine sediment core GS10_PC15, 103 cmbsf | place: Arctic Ocean: Southern Knipovich Ridge | collected 2010
TCTTGTTATTTCAATACTGAAAAAATTGTTAGCCCCATAGTTTGCAAACAATAATTAATAACTTATTTTTATTTTCCTTTTAATTATGATTAAATGTATTAAACTATTTAAAAAATGATTTATTCTTTCTATCCCCCTTTAATTAGTTAATGCTAAAAGCAATAACTTTATTGGTTGTTAATTAAGTTTTTAAGGCTAATAAAAAAATGTGTTTTGTGAAGATGAGGTCACAATGGTAGAATATGGGTTGAATCAGGTAAAGGCGGAAGTAAATTTTTTTTCAGTCTCCCTAAACTGAGTATTCAGAATGAATAGAAATGAAATAAACCATCACAAGAAACTGAATGATTATTTTAGAAATCAACTAATTTGAACAATCCAACCATAAGGATCCTGTTTTCTCCCATACTGAATATCATTTATTTCTTTAGACAGAATATGTGATATTTCACCAGGTTTAAAATTATTTACAATATGTTCTCGGTTCTGGCAGTAAAGGCTCCCAACTGGAGCTATTGATGCAGCAGTGCCACTTCCGAAGATTTCACTTACTTTACCATCATAAATACCCTTAATTAGAACATCAATAGCTAAAGCTTCCTCTTTTACAGTGTATCCGAAATCCATTGCAAGCTGAATTATACTTTCACGAGTTACTCCAGGTAATATCGTTCCACTTGTTAAAGGAGCTGTAAATATTTCATCATTGTATACAAAGAATATATTCATTGCGCCTACCTCTTCGACATATTTTTTATGAGTAGCATCTAACCACAGTACTTGGCTGCATCCATATTTTAGAGCCTCTTCTCCAACAAGTAAGCTTGCTCCATAATTTCCACCTGTTTTTACATTTCCAGTACCCCCAGGAGCAGCACGAATATAATATTCGGAAACAAAAATCTTAATTCCATTAAATCCTTCTGGGAAATATGATCCTGAAGGTGATAATATAATATAAAATAAATATTCTTCTGAAGGACGTACTCCTAGTTTTGGCTCGGTTCCAATCATAGTTGGTCGAATATAAAGAGAAGAACCAGATGATTTTGGAGCCCAATCTTTTTCAAGTTTTACTAGTTCTTTTATCCCGTTTAAGTAAATTTCAGGATCAACTTTAGGCATCATCATTCGTTCAGCTGATCTATTAAATCGAGCAGCGTTCTTTTCTGGACGAAAAAGATTAAGGTGGCCTTCCTCCGTATGATAAGCCTTCATTCCCTCAAAAATTGTTTGTCCATAATGAAGGCAATTAGCCGAAGGAAACAGGGAAATAGGCTCATATTTCTTGATAACAGGTTTGAGCCAATCCCCATCTTTATATTCCATTAGAAGCATTCTGTCCGTGAATATACTTCCAAATCCTAGATTCTCTTCATCTTTAGACGAAAATTTCTGTTTTAATTCACCTTCAGGAATGGGTTCAATCTTTATTGCCATTATTGATTCCTCTTATATGATTTTATTTTAATTTTGAGATAACAACTTGTTCAATATCAGAGTCATTATCAGTAGATGGTTTTGAATTGAATTTGTTTAAAATCCTTTTATTAATCTTATAAATAATATTGTTATTGTGACAAATGGATTACGCTTATCGAGTTTTTTCTACATAAGCACTTTGAGTACATGAATATTAATAATTGAAATATATTTTGATGAAAAAGGAAGTGTTATCATGTCTTTCATTAATCTTAAAGATGTATATGAAAAAGAAGTCGTTCCAGGATTTGAAGGAAAATTTATTCACTCAAATAACATAACAGTAGCCTATTGGTCAATCACTAAAGGATCAATACTGCCTGAACATGACCATCCTCATGAACAAATAGCAAATGTCATCGAGGGGGAATTAGAATTATCAATTGAAGGAGAAATTAAATTGTTAAAATCAGGAGAAGTAGCTATTATTCCTTCGAATGCTAAGCATTATGGAAAAGCAATTTCTGATTGTTACGTTATTGATATTTTCAATCCTGTGAGAGAAGATTATAAATTTGCACCAGAATAGAAAAGTTTAGCCTTTTTTTTAAGAGGAATGTGTTATTCTCACTTCTAGAAAACCGGATTACTTTCAATTCTCCAAAAAAATTTAAATTAAACAAAAAAGGACGATAATTACGAATAGGTAATATCTAAATATAGGAGAATTGCTGAAAATTGACTTCGAAGATAGAAATGCACAATGATTCGATACCTGATACGATGGATATAATCAAAGCAGAGAGATATACTTCTTCCCAGAGACTTCATCATTGGGTTCATACATCTTTAATGATTTTCTTTTTCTTTACTGGTTTTGAGCTGTTTTCGGATACATTCCTTGTTGGGACTGAATATTTTACTCAAATTATTCATTTCATACTTGGGGCATGCATTGGCGTTTGGGATTTGATTTTCTATCCAATAATTGTGTTCAGATATAAAAAATTCAAAGAGATCTTTCCTTCGCCTAACGATTTTAAGGACCTAGTAATAATTCTGCTTTGTAAGATTAGGATTTATCCTGAGTCAAAATATCCAAAGTATGGATTCTATAATATAGAAAAGAAGGAATATGTAAGAAAATATCATCCGGGACAGAAAGTTTTATCATTGACTAACTTGATAGCACTTTTTGTTATTGGTACAACAGGAATGGTCCTTGTTAGTAGTGTGTTTCCTGATTCCAGTTATGTACCTGATTTCGTTCTGGCTATCTTTAAATTAATTTTGGTACCTCTTGAGATAGTAGGACTTGATATTCAGCTAGTTCACTTTTTATGTTATATATATTTCATTTTAACAACCATTATTCACTTTTTCCTAGCAATCATACCCCAGAATCGTAATCTATTAAAAGGAATGGTATTAGGAAAAGAAGAAATCAAAATTGGCCCAAAAACTGATATATAAAATCAATCTCTCAATATCAGAAGTGAAAACAAGGCCAATATAATTTTTTTTTCAACATAAATCATATCTTGAATCATGAAGTTTTTAAGATCCTTTATTTTCTCGATTTGTTTGTTACTAAAACATAGAGAATGACAATAGAAATTCGAATAGGAAATAAGAAACAATAATAGAAAGCAAATAAGGTGTATTAATATGGGTTCTGGAAAAGATGCAGTTATAAATACGGTGGAATTAATTAATAAAACTGAAGAAGCACAAACGTTTCTAAAGAATTGGAATAAAATTGCTGCTTATGATTTCGAAGGAGAAGATGGGGTATTTCATGTAATCTTTAATGCAGATGGTACAGCTGAATTTAAGGAAGGAGCTGCTGAAAAACCTTCATTTACCTTTCAATGTCCCACTGAATTGTGGGCGCAAATATCATCAGGCGAGAAAGATGGTCAGAAAGAATTTTTTGCTAAGAATTTGAAGATTACTGGTGATATCATGTCGACAATGAAATTTACACAGATGCAGAAGAAGTTTTTAGAAGGTTAATTGAATAAAACTCTACTCCTTTCTCTTTTTTCATTAGCAATTAATTTAAGAATAATTATTTCACAGGAAATATTATTCATAATTTATCACATTCCATAATATTAAATCAATTCACATTACGATAATAAATATTAAAGTTTCTCTAAATCAACTAATTATGCAAAAAGAGCTAGAAAAGGCTTATGATCACCGTCAACTAGAACAAAATATATACAATTTTTGGGAAAAAGAAGGATATTTTAAGCCTGAGAAACAAATTGAATTAGGACTGATAGATAGAGATACTAGTTCAAGTTATTGTATTACTATTCCTTTACCCAACGTAACGGGAATTTTACATATTGGCCATGCACTAGTTATCTCTCTTGAAGATTTTATGACACGATTTGAGCGTATGAGACAGAAAGAGACATTATTCATTCCTGGGACTGATCACGCGGGCATTGCTACTCAGGCAGTGGTAGAAAGGGAATTATTAAGGCAAGGAATTAAGAGGAAAGAGTTAGGTAGAGAGAAATTTGTAGAGAAAGTCTGGGAGTGGAAAGACCGATACCATACGAGAATCACGGAACAGTCAAAAAGAATGGGAATGTCAAGTGACTGGACACGAGAACGATTTACATTAGATGAAGTGTGTATTCGGGCGGTCAGAGAGGCATTCTACAGACTATATCAAAAGGGGTTAATCTATCGAGGAGAGTATATGATCAATTGGTGTCCTCATTGTGAATCAGCTATTTCTGATCTAGAAACTGAATCCGAGGAACGTCCAAGTAATTTATGGTATATCAAATATCCAGTCATAGATGATCAATGGAAACAACCGAAATATAAATGGGGATCTGGAAAATGGGCCGATGGAGCAAAAAAATTCATTACTGTTGCTACAACTCGACCAGAAACATTACTTGGGGATACTGCCGTTGCTACTACACCCAAACATGAAAAATATTCCCAATATATCGGCAAAAAAGCAGTTCTACCTGTTAATAATCGTGAAATTCCTATTATAGCGGATGATTATGTCGACCCTGAATTTGGAACAGGAGCACTTAAAATTACACCAGCTCATGATCCAAATGATTTTGAAATCGGTCAAAAACATGGGTTGGAAGTAATTACTGTTCTTGATGAAACAGTTCATCTTCTTCCAGAATTTTCAGGACCCTATGCAGGGATGGATCGATTTGAAGGAAGAAAAGCAATAGTTTTAGGTTTAGAAAAAGAGGGCCTACTTGAAAAAATTGAACCTTATCTACATCCTGAACCCCACTGCCAAAGATGTCATACTCTTATTGAACCACGAGTTTCGATTCAATGGTTTGTTAAAACGAAACCGTTAGCAAAGGCAGCTATGGAGAAAGTTCGCCAAAAAGAAACAGTCATTATTCCTGAAAGGGAAGAAAAACGATTTTTCCAGTGGATGGAAAATATACATGATTGGTGTATTTCAAGACAGCTGTGGTGGGGCCATCAAATACCAATATGGTATTGTAATGATTGCTCAGAAGAAATCTGTCCCCTTCCAACCGTTAACGAGGTTTCAGAGTGCCCTAAGTGTGGTAGTTCAAATGTAACTCAAGAACAGGATGTCTTAGATACGTGGTTCAGTTCAGGATTATGGCCTTTCAGCACTAATAAATGGCCAGATACAGATCATCCTGATTATAAACGCTTTTATCCTACTAGCACTCGTGAAACTGGCTACGATATTCTTTTTTTCTGGGTAGCTAGAGAAATGATGTTAGGAATTGAATTAACTGGAACAGTCCCTTATAAAACCGTCTATCTTCATGGACTAATTAGAAATGAAAAAGGAAAGAAGATTAGTAAGTCCATGGAGAATGTCGAGGATTATGATCCGCTTCGTATTATTGAAGAACAAGGAGCTGATTCATTACGTTATGTCCTCATATCAAATAGCATCCCTGGAATGGATACAAATTTAGATCCTCGTCAAATAGAAACAGCTCATCATTTTTTGAATAAAATATGGCAATCCACTAGATTTGTATTAGGAAATATTACACAATCTGAAGTACTACCTTCAATTGAAGAAATAGACATTGATAACTGTCAAATTGCAGATAAATGGATCTTATCTCGTTTAAACAACTTAGTAGATACCGTCACATCCTCTATGGAGTCCTATGATTACCTGAAAGCATCTCGAGAAATAAAGAGTTTTTACTGGAATGAATTTTGTGACTGGTATATAGAAATAAGTAAGATCAGACTTTATAGTGGTACGGATAATGAGGTAATTATCCCCAAAGTTATACTCCTTCACGTTTTAGATACTGCTTTGAGATTACTTCATCCTACAATTCCATATATGACCGAAAAATTGTGGCAAAACTTACCTCTAAAAGAAAGAAAAGAACCTGCATTAATTGTAGCTAAATGGCCAGAAAAAAATGAAGCTCTTATCAATCAACAGTTAGAAGAGGAATTCCAATTCACAATTGATTTTATACGTGAAGTTAGACGAATTCGCTCAATTTTTAACATTGGTCTAAGCAAAACAATTCCATTACAGATTCAGAAAGGAGAAAAAACCTCAATTCTCAACAAGACTAAAGATGAATTAATTAAATTAGCAAAAATTGATCCTGATAAACTTGAATTTGCATCAGAAATTCAACAACCAAAAAGAGCTGCTCGTGTTGTAATCCAAGGAATCACAGCATATATACCTTTAGAGAAACTGATAGATGTAGAAAAAGAGCAAGAAAAAGTACAATCTCGAATAAATAAGATTGATAAACAAATTAGCCAATTCACTAAAAAATTGTCTGGACCTTTTTCAAAAAGAGCTCCCGCAGAGCTCGTAGAAAAGGAGAAAGAAAAACTTTCTGAACTGAATGATAAAAAAGCTCAATTAAAAGAGCAATTACAAATTCTAACATGAGAATCCTAGAGAGTTCACGATGCAAATATTACCTCTTTTCTTTAATAAAAACGCAATTCTTAAAGGACTGCTCTTATTCAAGGAATGGATTGAATGGAACGTAAAGAAATTACAGAAGCAAATAGAGAGGCTTGGAACGAAGTAACACCACTACATCAAAAGGCCCGAAAGATAAATTTAGCAGAAAAATTTAAGGAAAAAGGATTTACTCTACTTGACCCAATAGAAACGAAGAAATTGCAGGAAGTTAATGTTAAAGGAATGAGCATTGCTCATCTATGCTGTAATAATGGGAGAGAATTGTTATCTATTTTAAACGCGTTAGAAGCTGAATTTGGGGTAGGATTTGATATTTCGGATGAAGCAATAGAAGAAGCGAATAACTTGCAACAGATTTCTGGTTTAAATTGTAAGTTTAAACGAACTAATGTTTATGAAATTGATGAGGAGTATTTTAATTCATTTGATATGGTTTATATAACTGTTGGAGCTCTATCTTGGCTTCCAGATATGGATGAGTTTTTTCAAGTAGCTTCTAATTTATTAAAACCTAAGGGGCAATTATTCATGTACGAAATGCACCCTTTTCTAGATATGCTTGATCCAGAAAACAAAAATAACCCATTAAAAATTACAGATTCTTATTTTAAGGTGGAACCATGGATTGAAACCGCTGGGATTGATTATATAGGGAAAACTAAATACAAAGCAAAAACCACTATAGAATTTACACATAAATTATCAGATATTATGAATGCAATAATTAAATCAGGTATCCAAATCACGGAATTTAATGAGTATTCTCATGATATATCAGCAGTCTTTCATCATCTCGAACAAGAGCAAAAGGTTCCCCTATGTTACCTTATTATCGGTAAAAAGAAATAAGGAGGCATTATTCCATTGAAAGAAAAAATTTTCGCGATGATTGGAAAAGCTAGCATTGAACCAATAAGTGATGTTGTTACTGGTAGTTTTGGAACATGGATTCTCACTATAACTATTGGAAAGCACGGAATTGATGATGGAGGCCATATTAAAATCGCTTGGAGAGATGTCACAGATTGGGAAAACCCACAATTTCAGGAACCAACTGAACCAAATTTCACTACTATAGCAACCACAGGGAATGCAAATATGGATTACAAGTTCGAGGGATTCGGTTATATTCGTCCTTGGAGACCTTGTTTAACCATCACTATTTTCGATGGATATCTCACAGAGGGAGATATTGTAACAGTAATTTATGGTGATACTAGTCAAGGAAGCATTGGCTCGAGAGCTCAAACATTTGTGGAAGATTCATTTGAATTTCGGATCCTTATTGATTCTTTTGGAACTGGAGTGTATACGAAGATTCAAGAATCACCTGTTCTACGAATAATTGCTGGTGATCCTGATAAATTATTTGCTATTCTTTCATCTGAAACTCAGATTGGAAAGTCTAACTGGATTTCAGTAGTTATAAAAGACAAGTGGGGAAATCCCACTCCTGAATACACTGGGACAATCAATTTCTCCACAACCGATTCCCAATCTATCCTCCCTAAATCATACATATTCAAGCAGGAGGATAGAGGCGCTCACCGTTTTCAAGCCTTAAATTTCAAACCCCAGGAATCCATAATGTTACTGTTTCAGATGAGGATAATCGTAATTTAAACGATAGTAGCAACCCAATTTTGGTGTACGAAAAGCGACAGGATAAAAACCTTTTCTGGGGAGACCTCCATGGACAAACCGAGGAAACAGTTGGTACCGGTACAGTAAATCAATATTTTTCGTTCGCTAAAGATGCTGCGGCGCTTGATTATGCAGCTCATGTAGGTAATGACTTTCAAATTACCAAAGATCATTATAAAGATACTCAACAAACTGTAAAAGATTTTCACATTCCAAAGAGATTCATTACCTTTTTAGGATATGAGTGGTCTGGAAATACACCTGCAGGCGGGGATCACAATGTATACTTCTTAAAAGATGATCAACCAATTTTTAGAAGTAGTCATGCCCAGATTGAGGATAAATCAGATATAGAGACTGATCGATACCCTATTTCACTACTTTTTGATACTTTTCAAGGAAGACAGGATGTTATGATTATTCCACATATAGGTGGACGTCGTGCAATCTTTGATTATTTTAGATCTGAATTAACTCCCTTTATAGAAATCAGCTCTGTCCATGGACACTTTGAATGGTTCGCTCGGGAAGCCATGAAAGCTGGTCTGAAAATTGGCTTTGTTGGAGGAAGTGATGACCATACATGTAGACCAGGAGGAGCAAATCCTACTTCAAAAGTTGAAGCGGTAAATGGAGGATTGATGGCAACGTTTGCAAATAATTTGACCCGCCAATCCCTTTGGAACGCGTTTAAAAACCGACACGTTTACGCAACCTCTGGAAAGAGAATCATTCTCAAGGTTAATTGCGGTAACGCAATGATGGGAGATGAAATCGCAATTAGTTATCCTCCAACTCTCGAAGTAGAAATAATCGGAACAACAGGACTAGAAAAAGTAGAATTAATTCGAGGACTGGAAAAAATTTATGATCATCCATTATTGCAATCAGAATTATTATCTGATACCTTAAAAATAGTATGGAGTGGAGCTAGGGTTACTACACGAAGAAGAAACACTGATTGGAGTGGAAAAATCACTCTTGACAAAGGGAAAATCATTTCTGCAAAAGAATTCGCGTTTGACCTCCCATGGAACAAAATAATAGACAAAGGAGAAAAATTACTTAGTTGGTCATCAATGACATCAGGGGATTATGATGGAATTATTCTATCAGTGGATGTACCAGATACAGCGAAAATATTATTTGATACAAAACCTGCAAAATTCTCGTTCCAACTAAACCAGTTAAGTGAACCATTGGTAATAAAAGCTGGGGAAATAGACCAGAAAGTTGAAGTTTCACGCATTCCAGAAAAAGATCCTCCTTCTCATGTGAAATTCGAGTTTACAGATGAGGGATCGAAACCAAGTATGAATCCATATTATATTCAAGTGCTTCAAATAGACGGAGAAAAAGCATGGTCAAGCCCACTATATATCAACTATAATCCAAAGAATTAAGATGAATTCTGGTATGAATAACAAGAAGAATCATATTCTTTTTCTGTCAAAAATCCATGATGGTTGAGAGTACATATCCACTGACAATTTATCAGCATGTACTTTTTCATCTGTAGTTAAACCATGTAAGTTAAAATTCATTCTTAACTTCTTTTCTAGTACTTCTATAGTTGATTCTTTTAATCTCTCGCAATTAAATTTAGGTAAATTAGCTGTAGGATAGTACTTACTTCTTCTTTTAAGAGTAGGTTTCTCCAATCTAGCTAATAACGACTTCTCGAGATTATTCAAATCTGCTGAATGGAGGATTGTTGCGTGATGTAACACCCAGTTATTCCTTAAATAACCTGCAGAACCAGATATTTTTTTCCCTCGATGCAATATATTTGAGGATCCTTTCCGTTCTATCTCTAATAAGCTAGGATGACTATCCCTCAGACTTTCAATGATTAAATCAGTAAAAAATTCTGTAATTTCTTTCATGTTCGAATTTTGCAGAAAATTTTTTTTCATAGCAAAAAATGAAATATTTAAATTACCTAAATCGTGATAAACTGCTCCTCCACCAGATATTCGACGTCCAATTACTATTTTATTCCTATTCCAGTAATAAAATGACAGAAAAAGAAGCAAAAGAAGCGGGATACAAGGTAATAACCGGACCGACTTCAGTTGGAGCATCAGGTAGAGCATTAACTCAACAATCAGAAATCGGATTTGTTAAAACAGTTGCAGACGCAGAAACAGGTGTATTATATGGTGTTCAAATGATTGGTCCCGAAGTTTCAGAACTAATAAGTGAGGCATCCCTAGCGCTAGAAATGGGAGCGACTCTTGAAGATGTGGGATTTTCTGTTCATCCTCATCCAACTTTATCTGAAATGATTATGGAAGCGTCAGATGCAGGGTTGAATAAAGCGATTCACCAAATGAATAGAAATATCTCTTCTCCTAGATAATTTGTCATTCTTCGTATTCGATAAAATCTATTATCTATCTAGTGAATTATTAAAAAAAATTTGGTTGGGACTCACTTAGTGAGTGATTCATTATGGTTTTTATCCTTCCAGAATAACACTATTCAAGGATTTTCAATCTGAATTTGCTTCAGTAGGAGAAATTTAAGATATCCATTAATTTTAAATCATGATTTATCTTTTTAATCAGATAAAAGGATAGAAAGGAGAATTGCTATTCTTTATGACATGATGAGCATATTTCGATAGAATATAATTTCATATACGTATTTAGCTCGACTTTGAACTTACTAGTAAAAGGACACTCCTTATTTGAGATATTTTTAGGATAAAAAGTGATTTTTAGTTTTATTTAAAGCAAAAAGGTCATTTGAAGAAGTTTCATACACAGAAGAAAGAAAATCATAAAGAATTTTCACCTTAATATGTTAAAATTTTCATATCATCAAGGATATACTCTGTGAATCCTATTAAATAGAGATTTGATACTGATTTCGATATTGTAAATATGTACTCACATTTTCGGTTATTAGAACCATTTTAGATTGATTTCATGATAAAAAAGGCTTGTTTTACGCTTTTTAAGTTCTCGTTCCATCTTTTCGATTCTAGGAATAACTCACTTAGTGAGTTGTTGAAGGCTCACTTAGGGAGATAATAAGTTTGTGAAAGTTTTTAACCACTAAGAAACAAATATGATTTAAATAGGCAGATAAAAAAAAAATAGCGAAGAGAATAGATGAGAAAAATGAGATATTGCAAAAATAACTTAATTTGGTCTTTTTCTCTACAAATTTCTATTTTTGTTTTTTATTTGTCTTTTTTATTAGATTCAAAATGAATATGAGGTGATAAAATGGCAATAATCAAAAAATTTAATGATATAACCTTAGCACGAAAAATGATCGGTGCTTTTTTGATACTAGCGATGTTTTCAGGCATTGTAGGTCTCATAGGAATAACGCAACTAATGGAAGTTGAATCAGAGGTAAATAATTTACAAAATAACGCTTGGGTAGTTGCAGATAGATCAATGGAAACTAGAATATTAATTGAAAAACAATTACTTATCGTACATGAATATATTCTTGAAGGTGATTCAAGTAATAATTTTGAAATAGAAGAGGATTATACAAATGAGTTTTCAACTCTCAAAAATGAAGTTTTTTTCCTTATCAGTGAAATTGAAGATGTTTTAGGAGAGGAGGACTCAATAGTACTTTCTCTGAAAAGTAATTTTACCAAATTCACAGAGATCGTGGAAGGAAAAAATCTACAAGACGGATTATTCAGTCTTACCGAATCCTATTTTCTAGATCAAAATTTACTTCAAAATCAATCTACTGCTTTTGGCCAATTACATTCAGAAATTCAACAAATGATTATTATTTTAGAAGATAATGCAGAGGAAGAAACAGGCCACGACAATGCTACTGTAGCTGATGCTACAATGGAGCTAAACATTAGATTATGGGAAACACGTCAACTAGCTATAGATTCCACGGTCCAAAATGATTTAATTTCCCTTGCGAGATTTGAAAATGATATTCTATGGCTTATTAATAATAATAGTAATGAAGAAAATATTTTAGAGCGAGTAAACGCTTTAGAAGTTTACATAGATGACGCTTTAAGAGACAATTCTGTGGAAACTGGATCAAATATTACTTTTGATCAGATGAAATCCAAACTCTTACTTGGCGATGGTTCTACTCTTGCATGGATTCAATTAATCACAGATCCAACTACTGGTATTTTTAGTCTCAAAGAACATGAGATTTCTTCATCAAATTTAATGAGTCAAACAATGGAAATTCTTGATACTCTAACTCTCTCCATGGAGAATGTATTGTCTGAATTAGAGGTAATTGGGGACAATGGAATGGAAGAAACAGCATCGCAAACAGCAGCAACTGTGTCTAATGGTTCTATTATCATGACTCTTATTTCAGTAATAGCGATTTGTGGATCTATTGTTGTTGGATTTGTCATCGCACGTAATATTTCTAATCCAGTAATAAAATTATCAAGTTTTACTGAACGTGTTTCTAAAAATGATTTAACAATTGATACCTCATCATTAGACGAGGATAGAAAAGATGAAGTCGGAAATCTAAGCAGATCTTTCATTCTTATGGTATCAAATCTAACTGGAGTCCTTGGAACGGCCCAAACATCATCAGAAAGAGTAGCTACATCTGCACAGGAACTTGCGGCAACTGCAGAAGAAGTTAATGCCACTAGTGAAGAAATAGCTGCAACGATACAACAAATCAGTCATGGTGCAACAAATCAATCTGAATTAGCTATAAAAGTGATGGACGATGTTGAGAAAATGTCAGAAGTTGTTGATATTTCTGTTAGGGATATTACGAACACGCTACAAGTCATAGAAGATGTCGCGAGCCAAACAAATATACTAGCATTGAATGCGGCTATTGAAGCAGCACGTGCAGGTGAATATGGCCGTGGTTTCGCAGTAGTTGCTGACAATGTTCGACGATTAGCGGAAGAAACGAAGAAAAATTCAGCAGATATAGGAAAATTGACCGAAAATATTGTAATTAACATCAGTAGCAGTATTAGGACTTTTCAAGAAACAATGCAAGGTTTTGTAGCCCAATCGGAAGAATTCAGTGCATCTGGTGAAGAAGTAGCAGCAGCAACAGAGGAACAAACAGCAGCAATGACCCAGCTAACAAACGCAGCCCAGGATTTAACACAATTAGGTGAAGAATTGTCTCAAGAGGTTGCCCAGTTTAAAATCAATGGACACAATACCTCACTAGAATCCGAGATTAATCTGGAGAAAAATTAAACATGCAGATAGGTGCATTTATCGATAGGAGTGAAAGTAGAAATGTATCATGAAACTCAAAATACGGAATCTGAAAATACAGAAATATTACTCACAAGACTAGCGAGAATTACTATGGAATTAGCAGAAGCCTCTGAACGTATGACACACGAATCACAACGCTTGCGTAAAGTTGCTCAGAATATGTCAAGGGTCACAAAAAAAAAATATAAGGTCTAAATTGATGTGAAGGTTGAAACCTTCCATCCTTCACTTTTTATTATTACAAAGTGGCGAAAATTAATGAAATTAACGATATTCTTAAAGTTTGGGACAATATAAAGGAGAAAATGACTTAATGGAAGTTAGTAAACCAAGGAAAAATAGTAATTTCTCTATCATCCCACAGTTAAACGCTTTAAAAGCAAAGATTTATTTAAATTATTTAGAATTTTCATCTAATGATTTATTTCTAATAAATGATCTACTAGACCGATATCTAAACCTGGAAGAAAAATATAACAAAATTATCCATTATGACGAACAATCTGTATCATCTTCGAAATGTGAAGTCCTAATTAATTCACACGGAAAGATAATAGAAGCAAATAATTATTTTGCTGATAAGCTTGGAATTGAGCGTAGTAAACTGATCAATAAACAACTTATCGAATTTATTTGTAATGATAATGTTGACGAGTTCTTGATTCATATAGGAGAAGTGTTCAAAAGTAGAAAACAAGTAACAAAGAATATTATGATTCAAAAACAAGATAAAACACGGCTATTAATGAAAATGACAATTAAACCTCTTTATAGAGAGGAAAAAGATCTACCAAGCTTTCGATTGGAATTTGAAGATATTTCAGTTAAAGAACACATAAATTATACCTTAAATGACTCACAAAAAGGGTATCGCGTCCTTAATCTGAAGAATAATAGAAGAAATATGAGTCGAAACTATCTTGATGCGAGTAGGGAATTAGCAGTTGTCATTGATACCAACCAACGAGTTTCATTAATTAATACTAGCGGGTGTCAATCAATTGGTTTGTTAGAAAATGAAATACTTGGAAAAAAATGGGTAGATAACTTCATTCCAAACAAGATGAAGAGAAAAACTGAAATTCTATTCACTAACGTTCTTTCAGGGGCTATCGAACCAAATTCTAGTTTTGAAATACCACTAATTACAAAAACTGGTGGAGAGAGTATAATATCATGGAAATGCACAGTAATATTAGATTATTCTGGTTTAAAGTTAGGGATTCTATTGTTGGGAAAAGATATCACTAAAGAAAGATTAGTCGAAAGTACATTAAAACAAAGAACCCATGAACTTGGTGAACGAGTTAAAGAATTAAGTTGCTTATATAAGCTATCAAAGTTACTGATTAATCCAAAAATAACGGAAGATGAAGTTTTTACACAAACAATAGAATTAATCCCTTCCGCGTGGCAATATCCTGAGATAACCTGTTGCAGAATTTTATACAAACAGAAAGAATTCAAAACACAGAATTTTGCATCCACAAAATGGCAGCAAAGTGCAAATATTGTCATGTCTGGACAAAAAATTGGAAGTGTTGAAGTCTGTTATTTGGAACAGAGGCCAGACGAAGATGAGGGTCTGTTTCTTCGAGAAGAGAGAGATTTGATTAATACGATAGCAAGAGAATTAGGTAATTATATCAATCGTAAAAAGTCAGAAAATAAGCTAAACGAATTATTGATAAAATCAATACAACATCAAGAAGAAGTCATTTCTTTGCTTGAAGCTTCGAGATCAATTCTTAAATACCGTAAATTCGATGATTCAATAAGTTCTATCTTGAAATCATGTAAAAATCTAGTTGGAGCCAGTTTAGGATTTATTACCTTAATTGATGATCAAAACGAAGAAGAAGCCATAATTATCGATTCTAACTCAAAACGTTTTAATAAGACAATTATTTTTTCTCATGAAATTCATACTATACAAAAGCTCGTTATTACATCTAAATCTGCTTCATATTCCAATGTTGTTTTTGGTAGCATTTTGTATACACAAGAAAGGATTTTAACGATAGACAATGTTCTAATTACCCCTCTAACGCTGGACGATAAAATAATAGGATATATAACTTTAGCAAACAAGATTAATGGTTTCGATGGTGCAGATGTAACAATTACTTCAGGTTTTACAGAATTTGTTACATTAGCACTCCTTAATAGCCGGATGCTTATGTCACTCAAATCGAGCGAAGAATATTTCAGATCGATTACGAATTTAATCAACGACGCGGTCATTTCAATAAACGAAAAGGGGATAATAAAATCAATAAATCATAAAACAGAACAAATGTTTGGTTACAATGAAACCGAGCTCATAGGAAAATCAGTATCGATTCTTATGCCTGAAAATTTTAGACAAAGACATCAAAAAGCAGTCGAAATCTATAATCCAAGAAAAATAAGCAATATTAGCAAGGACGATGAAGATATTTTTGGTTTAACGAGAAAAGGAGAAAAATTTCCAATTGAAGTTAATATTACTAATAGAGTTACCCAAGACGGATTAATTATCACTGGAGTGATAAAAGATATTAGCAAAAGAAAACGCGCTGAAAACGCCCTACGAAATACTGAAGAAAACTATAAACTGTTAGTAGAAAATTCAGAGGTTGGAATATTAACAGTTAATGGAAATAATGGCGAATTAGGATTTATTAGCGAAAAATTAAAGAAAATGTTGAACTTTTCAAGCTTTCACAAGGATTTGATTAACCTTTCTGACTTCGTATTGGAAGATGATCTATCAGAAACGAAAAAGCTAATTTCTAAAGTATTTCGTTCAAATGAAGGTTATTCCTTTTCACATGACTGTGAATTTCGTTTAAAATATTCTGATGGCAAAGAAATATGGTTGAGAATGAAAGCTACTCGAATGTATAATTCTGACCTTGTCCAATGTTATTTATGGGATGTTTCCCAAGAGAAGGAATTTCTAAAATTTCAAGACCGATTTATAATGATGACTTCACATGAACTCCGAACACCTTTAACAGTTATTAGTTTTTATCTTGATTGGATTCGAAAACAAAGTTTAACAATTTCAAGTCAGGAAAAAGAATTACATCAAACTGCTATTAGAAATGTTCAACGCCTTGAGAAACTTATAAATGGAGTATGTGACCTTGAAGCTATTAGACGGAATATGTTTAAGATTTCTCCAGATTATATCAGTATTAACAAATACATAAAAACAATTAATACAGAGCTAAAACTACTCTATGAAAGTAGAATGATCATTATAAATGTCCAATCATTTGAACATGGGATAGATTTGATGTACTTTGATCAAGACCGGTTAACTCAAGTCATATTGAATTTAGTCAGCAATGCAGTAAAGAATTCATCTCCAGATAGCATTATCGATATTACTTTTTATATCGAGAGAGAAGAGTTAAGAATATCGGTTCGAGATTTCGGAATTGGAATGTCTCCAAATGTGCTTTTTCAAATATTCCAACCATTCTATCATAAACCTTCAAAATATTCTTCTTTTGGAGTTGGATTAGGTCTCTACCTAGTTAAATCAATTATACTAGCACATAATGGTAAAATCGAAGTCACATCAAATATAGGAGAAGGAAGTATGTTTGCTGTAACTATATCTTGTGCAAATGATAATATTTTTAATAATAATAGTCAAAAAAATGATATCCTTAGACTAAACGAAATAGAAGGCTGATTCAAGTGTAAAAACAGGAAAAAAAATGATTTTCCTAATTTTCATTCACTTTAAAAATTTTATATCAAAAACTAATTTCAGTAAAGACAGAAAATGACAAATATAAAACAAATACTTTTTAATAGAGCAATTTGCATTCAAAATCTCCTAAACAGAAATAACTAATTCAGAAGTTGATAGGATAATGTCTCAGGACTCTTTGATTGAAACTAGAATTTCAACTTTAGATGAAGTATTGGGTGGAGGTATTCCAGTTTATTCATTAAATATAATTGCAGGTCCTCCTGGAGCGGGAAAGACAATTCTTGCTCAAGAATTGATTTTTAATAATATTATTCAAAAAAATTCCCAGAATGCGTTATATCTATCAACTCTTTCAGAACCTTTAGAAAAAATCGTAAGGTTTATGCAAGGATTCTCTTTTTTTAATCCTGAATACTTTGGTGAAAAATTAATATATCAAGATATTGGAAATTTTATCAGGAATAATCCATTGGATAAGCTAATTCAGCATATTCAGAATTTAATTATAGAGAATAACGTAGAAATAGTTGTTATTGATTCATTTAAAGCAATCCGAGATATGGTACAAAGCGTGAATGAATTTCGGCTATTTTGTTTTGATCTTTCCGTAAATTTAGCAAATAATCGTGTAACCACTTTTCTATTAGGAGAATATTCGCGATCAGATATTGAAAAGGGGGCAGAATTCGCAATAGCAGATGGTATTATTTATTTAGATAACATCATTGAGGGAAATCAGCGTAGAAGGTATATTGAAGTGCTTAAACTACGAAACGCGAACCACTTTACTGGAAAGTCAAGGATGGAAATTACAGGGGATGGGATTAAAGTCTTTTATTTTTCAATGTATTACGATAAAGAAGAGAATCTAAAAACTTATCTTGCTTTTAAACCCTTCACAGGGGTTCTAAAAGAGGATCCTGGTCATGGTACAACTTGGTTAGTTCGTGGAGAACCAGGAGTAGGGAAAAGCAGAATAGCTCTGCAATTTGCAATTGAAGGTTTAGTTAAAAAAGAAAATGTACTATATATCACGAGTGATACAAAAGCAGAACAGGTCATCAAAAGTTTAAATGATTCAGGTTTTTTAATATCTCCTTATTTAGAGTCAGGACAGTTTTTACTATTTGATTTTTATAGTCAAGGGATAAAAGAATATAACATGGGAGATCCTGAAGCTTTTTTATTTGCATTAGCGAATCAAATTGATATTTCTCCAAAACCATGTAGGGTTATTTTGGATTCCATCACCCCTTTAACATTATTATACGAAGGAAAAAAATTCGTGCGACTTGTGAATCGTAAAAATTCTCTTTTAGGAAGAGATAATGTTGTTATTTTTGATACTATCTTAGCTAAAACTGTAGAAGAGAATGATTTCATTCAATTATCAAATTCTTATGATATGGTTGTTGATATGTTCACCCCTGATTGGGGTCAAATGAAGATGACGGGAAATATAGGATACAGAGCACTTCAATTTAAAAAAGCACGTGGTGTAAAAGTAGATAAACGGCCCTTCCCTTATACAATTTCATTAACAGATGGAATTGTAGTTCAAAAGGATTATTATGAAACACAAAGGGATGATAGATAGTAAGATAAATAACCAAGCTCTTCACAAGAGCTATGAATAATAAGGAATTCGACTTGTTTCCGTTTTTTAAATTCAATCAAATTTTACAAAAACAAGATTTTAATAATTTTGTCTTATTCATTTTTTTATAAGATAATTTTTTCCAGAAATTGGTAAAACTAGACACACTAATGATTATTCCCATGAACATCGAGATGAGGTTCAATGAAGAAATCTAAACACGATATCAACAGAAAAGAGGCTAGAATTCAGAAGAAGGATACGTACAAAGAGAAATACAAGTTAATTTTTGATATGTCTCCAGATGGAATAATAATTGTTGACCCAAAAACAGCAAAGATAATTGATTTCAATCGTATCGCGCATACACAACTGGGATACACCCGAGAAGAATTCAAAGAACTATCACTTATTGATATTGAGGCACAAGAAACCCCTGATGAGATAAAAAACCATAGTAAAAAAGTAATAAAAATAAATCGAAGTGAATTCGAAACTAAACATTGTAAAAAGGGGGGAGAGATTCGAAATGTCCATGTGATCTCTCAATCAATACAAATAGATGGTAGAAAACAAATAGCTAGTATAATGAAGGATATCACAGAGGAAAAAAAAACCGAGAAACATTTGCAACAACGAACACATGATCTGGGAGAACGGGTTAAAGAACTTAATTGTTTATATACAATATCAGAAATCCAAAATTTAGCCGATATGTCTATCGAGGAAATAATTAAAGAAATTCTAGACGTTATCCCTACCGCGTGGCAATATCCTGAGATAGTTTGTGCACGAATCACCTTGAATGGAAAAGAATTTACCGCCGACAACTTCCAGGAGAGCCGTTGGTTTCAAACTGCTGACATTGTGGTATCAGGGAGAATAACTGGATCATTAGAAGTGTATTACATCGTAGAAACGCCTGAAATTGATGAGGGGCCATTTCCTAAAGAAGAAAGAGCTCTAATAGACAATATCGGACAGATAATAGGAAATTTCATAGATAGAAAGGAGACGCAATCCAACCTACAAAACAATGAATCAATGCTGCAGAAGTCACAGGAAATAAGCCGTGTTGGTAGTTTCGAGATGGACTTGAAAACTAGCGATGTAAGGTGGTCTAACCAGCTGTATAAACTGTTTGGCATGAAAAAAAGCGGAAACGTGGTTGATTACGAAAAAGTTTTATCATTGATTCATCCAGATGACAGAGAAAGGGCTATTACAATATCAAGCGACGCAGTAAAAGAGGGTAAAGCCTACGAGCTTGAACATAGGGTAATTCATCCTGATGGAACAATCCTTGATTTGATGGTCAAAGGAGATGTTATATACAACGAAAAGAATGAACCAGTGAAGATTGTTGGCACAATTCAGGACATCACTGAACGTAACAATATAGAGAAATCTTTAAAGGAGAGTGAAGAACGACTCAGAGATTTTATGGAATCGTCAACAGATAGTATTACTATTTTTAATTCAGAACTGAATTATTCTGATGTGAATCAGGTAGCCTCCGATCTTGCAAGAGTCCCAATAAAGGATATGATTGGGAAGAATATGGTAGATGTACTTCCTTATCTTAAGGACTCAGAGCGTTATTACAAATATCAGGAGATATTAAAGACTAGTGAACCGTTTCATACAGAATTTAAGGCTGATAACATGTTTGGAAATATGTACTTTTCTTTAAGGGCATTTAAAGTAGGAACAGGATTGGGAATTGTAATAACTGATGTAACCAAGCAGAAACAAAGTGAAAATTCCTTACGGGAGAGTGAAAAACGACTCAGGGCTTTTATTGACTCTGCTCCATCGAATTTTACTCTTTTCGATTCAAAAATGAATTTTATTGATATCAATGAAATTTCAAGAAAAAGTTTTGGTTTACCTAAGGAGGAAATCATTGGGAAAAACATAATCGATCTTAATCCTGAGCTTAAAGGAAGTGATAGACACAAAAGGTATTTTGAAGTCATAAAAACTGGCCAAAATCTCTTCCTTGATGAACTTGAGTTGAAGGACAGATTTTATTCCATACGGGCATTTAAAGCTGGAAGTGGTATGGGAATGATTTCCACAGATATTACTGAAAAAAGAAGGATAGAAATTGCTTTACGGGAGCGGATTAAGGAGTTAACTTGTCTGTATAGCTTATCGGAATTAACATCCAACCCTGAGATATCAATAGACGAAATCTGTCATCAAATCATTGAAATAATTCCTCCAGCATGGCAATATCCAGAAATTACCTGTGTCCGAATCACCTTGGTGGGAACCACTTATACTACAGACAACTTTCAAAAAACACCTTGGAAACAGTCGGTTGACATAACAATTTCAGGAAAGAAAATTGGATCTGTAGAAGTCCATTACTTGGAAGAAAGACCCTTCCTGAAAGAAGAAAGAGATTTAATTGATGCTATTGCCAGAGAAATTGAAGAATTCGTCATTAGTAGAAGAACAAATAAAACTCTTGAGAGAGAAATAATGATTAATTCTGCAATTGCTGATCTATCAAGATCAATTCTATCTATAGCTTCTCTAGAAGACATTTCTAAAAAAGTTCTCGATTATGTAAGGGAGAATACGAATAGTAAGTTCGGATATGTTGGTTATATTGATAAAAAAGGTAATCTAGTGAGTTCAACTTTAACAAAGGATATTTGGAAAAATTGTAAAGTAGAAGATAAAACTACGATTTTTGAAAAATTTTTTGGTCTTTGGGGTTGGGTATTAGATAATAAAAAACCTCTATTAACTAACAATCCATCAAAAGACCCAAGATCAAGTGGATTGCCAAAAGGGCATATTTCAATAAAGCGATTTCTATCTGTTCCTGCAATGATTGGTAAACGACTTGTAGGGCAAATTTCATTAGCAAACTCAAAAGAGGACTACAATGATGATGATTTAGAGCTAACAAAACGATTTGCGGATATATATGCAATTGCGGTTCGTCGTTACCAAAATGATAAAAAAATTAAAAGCTTAAATGTTTCTAGAGATCTAGTAGGCCAAATTTTAAGAGATATTCAAATTTCAGGGAATATTTCTGATTCAGCTACGTTTCTTGCTGGAAGCGAACTAGCAAAACGAATAAAAGGTGAATCCCTCTCCGATTATCTAGATTCTTTTGAAATGATGGGGCTAGGAACAATAAAATCTGAGGAATCAGTGCAAAAACATTCTAAGTGGTCTTTTACAAGCAAAAAATTGGTTGAAACGATGATGATTAGTGATCGTCCAACATGCAATTATACAAGAGGATTTTTATGTGGGGCAGTATCAATTTTAAAAAACATCTCTCAAGTAAATAGTGTAGAAATTAATTGTCAATCCATGGGAGATGAAGAATGTAAATTTATTTTAGAAACTGGATAATTAATATTTCTGTTGGGCGTAACTTATTAAAGCTCTTTTTCCTTTTCCCAATGTCATTATGGCAAGATTAGTGAATTCGGATACAGTACGATGATCATCTTTATTAAAACCATTTGGTTTGTTCACTAGAATCAAGTACCCTAAGATTGTATCTTTAATAAATAAAGGAGAGATTAATATATTATTAATAGTTAATTTAATTGTCGCCAATTTCTTGATTTGATGATCATTCTCCCAAATAATCTCCTTCAATTTACTTGCCTGTTTTATCAACTCGATTTGGTTGTAATGTTTTAGTATCTCCTTGTCTAGGTTTGAACCAGGCGTGACTAATAATAGATCTTGATTTTGCTCCTTAGTGGTATCGAATAGTGCAATAAAGCCTGATTGGGCTTCTGTAATATCCTTACAGTTATCTATAAGAATTTGAACTGCATTATGAACCGTATCTGCAGTCTGAACTTCGTGTAGAGCCTTTGTTCTATCTTTAACATTCAAATTTATCTGGCTTGCCTTTTTTGATGAAATTTCTATAGGTTTTATTCCTTTTGTCAGTTGGTTTCCACCTAGCTCAGATAAAAGCGAATAGATTTCCTCCAAATATGTCGGTTCCTCTTGTAAAAAGTTGTCATGAAGACATTGAAATGAACAAGAATTTTCAAACCGGTAGAAATTCCAATTAATACTAAATTTCTTCAAGAGTAACAATATTCCATAAAAAACTTTACCAGTGTCTGTTAATGAATAGGTAACTCGAATAGGCTTTGTTTTTTCAATTATATCTCGAGTGATCAAATTTTGCTCTTCAAAATCCTTTAAATAATCGGATAAAACTCGTCCTGATATCTTATCTTCAGCGATAGTTTGTATAGTATCGCGTAAATCGGAAAAGAAAATTTCTTTTGTTTTAATCAATTCACAAAGAATATAAGCGGTCCATTTTTTTGACAATATTTTCCCGAAGAAATTTAATCCACATATTTGCTTGGGTTGACTTTTCATTACTTTAATCCTTCTTTTGACAATCAAAATAAGACTATGAAGCTATAAAAATTTTATGGAATCTCAATATAACTTTAAGTGGTTTGATTTCAAAATTGTATCTCACTTAGTGATTAAAAAAGACAATATTGAATTTTCGAAAAGGGTTTCCATTTAGATGAAATATCATTGCAAAGGCAGTTCTACTGTGAATCAAAAACAAATGGTTCTAGATAACCTCATCCCTGAAATTACCATAAACTTCTAGATTCTCCATTTCAAATGATTTAGAAAAGAATATCAGATGTCAAAAGAGATATTTTCCTCGTAAACCTCAATTGAACATTGTTAAGGCTAGAATTTAAATGTTTAAAATAAGTATTACATTAGAGTTGGTTTTATTACGATAGAAATTGATTAATTAATTCATTTCTATTCATTTCTAGAACTTATATTAAATAATTCACTGATTCTGGATATTTTTATCCAAATTAGTTCTATATTAAATCTTAATTCTTAATTGAAAAGGATAAGGGATTTAATTTTACATCGACCTAATAAAACGATGCGTATGTGATACAGATTACACTGATTGCGAGATTTAAGAATATAATCTTATTTCTCGTTAGGATATTGGAATAATCTTATCCTCTATTCTAAATTATAGAATGAAAAATAAAAAGTGATTTTCATTTTAGCTCACTAACTGCGGAGAAGAATCTGCGTACATTAATAAGATCATGACGCAACGTTTAATGCATGGTAAAAGAATTATATTTGTATAATAGAAATTGTTGATCAAATATAATTTAGAAATAGTGATAAAAGGTTGGAAATTAAATGGAATTAGATTTACAAGCAATTTTAATCTTGGATCATGCAGGTTTACCTCTATTTTTTTCAAAAATGGGGCCAAGAGCAACCAATGTTGAACCTTCATTAATTGCTGGATATCTTCAGGCAATAACCTCCTTTGGTAACGAAATTTTTTCAAAAAATGGTGACCAAAATACCTTGGTGCTTGATTATGGGCATCACAAGATTTGTCTAGAAAAAGGATTTAATGTGAGTGCTGTTATCTTAACAAAAATAGTTACGAATGAGACAAAGAATATTTTACACAGTATTTTGGAAAGGTTCGAAAATCGTTTTTGTACAACTTGCTTTTCTGGGGAGAATCTCTGTGTTTCGTGTCCAAAAATTACTAGAGAAGGAACAAAATTTTTCGATAGTTTTCACTATGATCTTGTTTCAGATCCAAGGATACTTGGTTGGTGTTTAAACTGGGTTCCCTATTTTAGAAATGATAGTGAATTTGAAGGTAAAATAGATATTTCTGAGTTGATAGATGGCCATTCTTCGTTGGAGGTAATTTTTTCGAAAAGTTTAGAAAAACTGAAACTCGCTTATACCATATTTCAAGCCTATAACAACGGATTTCTTTCTTTTAAAAATATTTTACGTGATAATGATATTTTCATTCTTAAGGATGGATTGTTACTAAATCAGTTATTAGGAGAAAAACCAAATCAAGTTAATAACCAAAAAGAGGTAAATAAATTCCCAATACTCTCTGATGTTCTAGATGAAAATCCACCTTATCGGTTAATTAAAAGAATTTTCGGTAAATACATTGATATTGAAAGCATCTTAATTAAGTTAATTGATCATGGAGCTGTTTTGATAGCTCAATCTGAGCATCGAAAGCTGATACTTGCTCTCACTCTTGTAGAAAGATGTTTGCTAGCTCTACAACGGCAAAACAATAACTATAAAGAGATATTAAATGAAATACTTATGGAAAAAGATGATGCAAAACTGTACTTAAATATTAGAAGGAAAAGCAATGGGGGAATTCCAACACTAAATCCAATACGAATGATAATAAACGGTTTAAGTGTTCCTGAAATTCTTTATGAATCTGAACGATGGAGTGAATTAGCAGAAGCTATCGTTATTAAAGGGAGTCAATATAGTAAGCATCGGTTTATAGAACAGATAGTGAAAGAAGTTGAATTTTTAGTTGAGTCTCCTTTCCAACCAAATGATCTTCAACATGTACAGAAATTTTCCTTAACTCTTGAGAAAGCTTTTATGTATTGAATAATAATGATATATATATTTATTTAAAATCATGAAATAAGAAAAACAATATCGTATAGAAAACATAAAAAAATAGGAAAGAAAAATAATGGAGTGTCATAGATGTTGGATTTAATTACTGACAAGAATGAAAAAGGCCAGCTTGTTACTGATGAAACTTATTGGGTGGGATTTCCTGATATTTCTGCTGGATTTGCTAATAATCCTTATTTAATTGTTGATCCTGAATTAATAATATTAATTGATCCTGGGTCAGGGTACCATGCTCATTGGGATATCGTAAAAAAGAAAATTGAATCCGTTATTCCAACTGTTAAGGATATAAATTTAGTTATTGTACAGCATCAGGACCCAGATATTTGTGGGGCAATTCCGTTATTAGAAAAGGAATGCGGAATTAATAATTTTGAAATATATACGACATGGAGAACTGCACCCTTCATCCGTTACTATGGTGTAGAAACAGATGTTACTCCAATTGAGGAAGGAGATATCATTGAGTTATCAGATAATCGATTATTACAATTTGTGACCACGCCATATCTTCATTTTCCAGGAGCTTTTACTACATATGATACAAAAACGAAGACATTGTTTTCGAGTGATATTTTCGGAGCTTTTTCTTCAAACTGGTCGTTATATGCAAATGAGAATTATATCGAAGCGATGAAAGCTTTTGCTGAACCTTATTTTTCTTCAAAGGTAGCCATAGAATATGCTACAAGAAAATTCAGAAACCTACTAATTGAAAGAATTTGCCCTCAACACGGGTCAATCATTGATAAAAACCATGGTTCTAACATTGAAGATTACATCAGTGCGTTAGAATCACTTGAAGTTGGCACATGGATGACTTAGAAGGTGAAATTGCGAATGAAAACGAATTTTGATTATAGAAGCAATGAACTTCTTGGAATGGGAAAAGAACTTGTACATCGAGGAATGAGTCTTTATGGAAGGAAAGCTATTGCAAATTTGTCATACAAAGTGGGTTTAGCCTTACTAGATGATGATACAGTCGAATGGTTAGATCCATGGAAATATTCCCCTGAAGTGGTAATTCGTCGATTCTTGATTGAATATTCTAAGATAAATCTTCCTGCAAAAATGACAGCTATTGTTTATTCTCGAAGATATCAAATTCCTCTTCCATTAGATATAAGAAAAACATCACGAATAGCAAAATTAAAAAGATGGGTCACACGCTAGAGGAATTTCTAGCCGAGACACATAATAGCGATCACAAGTTAAAAGAGCTCTTCAATCGGATCGAAAAGAGTGAATTTACTAGCAGGCTCATTATCTTTAATTGATTCCATTATATGCCTAATTAACTCTGCTGCATCATCAAGCCCTTCCTCCTCAAAAATTGAAATGTGTTTCCATCCTGTATGCCGCCAACCAGTCATTTCATCCATTTCATTAATCTTGGTTACAAATGAATTAATTTCCTCATCATTAGCGAGTAATTTATTCAAGATGACCTTTTCTATCTCCTCAGTGGTGATTTCATCAGAAATTTTTGGTTCTTCTCCTGCAGTGGGGTATTTTAGTTGTAGGTTTTCCCAATTATTGTCCAATTCTAGCATAGATGGTCTCATATCATTTAATAATCCAAGAATCGCCATATGATCGCCTTTCTCTTTCTGATTACTTAATTCGAGTGTTAATGCACGACTAAATATTCGACAATTGACTAAAGTGAACCCAGCAAGTAAATGTTTTCCTCTGTGCGCGTTTCCTGGAACTAATCCAGTAAAATATTTTTCTTGCAGAGCATTGACACATATCTGTTCGAACTGCGAAAATGGAATGTCAGACGATTCTACCCTAAATTTTCTTTCAGTGATTTTAAACCCACGGCTGTAGTACGTTAAACCGGCTGTTTTTGCTTCAATAATCCCTTGCACAATAGCTTCTCCAAAAGCCTTTGCTTCCTTTCTAATAACTTCATTAAGGTCTTTCTTGGTTACTATGAACGATAACGGGAAATTATTATATGGAAGCACCGAAGATAGAGCAATAGCCTGTTGCAAAGAGTTTTGCCAAAATCCAATTGTACATGAATCTAAAATTATCACAATTGACTCAGCAGTCGATCCAAATTGTGATCTTAATGAAGCCCATTTTTCCTGTCCTCCTATAGGTAGTAATAAACTAAAGAATTTGCCTTCATCAAATGATACTCGTAAATATTCTGTTTCAATAGTACCACCGTACTCTTCTTTATATTCCAAGCCGCTATCAGATCTTGAAGCTAGTTTAGTGATAACAGCTGTCTTTCCTCCTGCTTGAGTACCGACTACCAGTATACGGCCTGCATTTATTGTCTTATTACTTTTTGGATTATCAGTATTCATTATTTATAACTCCGTACCTCTTTTTTGCATGGTTGAAATTAGTGTCATCAAATCTTTAGGATCAGTAGCTCTAGCGGATTCAAGAACACAATCTAAATTATTCTTCTCTGGACCCATCCTAAGAAATTTATGAGGTCGAAAAATAACTTCGACTGGATCAATACCTTCCTCATCCAGAATGTCTGTTTCTTTAAAAATCAATGCAGAAATAGTTTCACGTTGTTCATCATGACGGTTGTGCTCATAATAAACAATATGTACTTGATTATCAATTTTGTATACCGTTTGTCTTAATTTCACATTTTCATGGAGTTCGCCGATTTTATGCGAAGGAAGATTTAATGCTTTGATAACAAGGGATTCAAGTAATTCATTTATAGTATAGAACCATGGATAACCAGCTAGATTTGCATAGCGGTATTGAAAATCGGAATCCTCTCTTGCCCAAACACTCATTGTTTCTGGGAACAAACCTTTATCTCTAGTATGAAAATCAATCCCTCTTTTGAAATTAGTCTTTACAAGAAAAATTGGAATAAACTTTTTGGTAGTTACAAGTTTAGATCTGTCTTCATCTTTGAATATGCTTTTAATAAGTGATACGGCCATAGCTTCCTCATTGATAAGCGCTTCTTCTAAAATAGTAAGGAGACTTTTTCCAACATATTTCCACATTAGAGGTGGGAGTTGATCAGTAACAGTATAATTTCCTTCCTTAAAATCATTTCGATCCACTCTTCCAGATAGAATACTGCTGATTAATTGTTGACATGCCTCAAGAACATCAAATTTAGGTTGTTTATCTGAAATCAGTAATAAAGTTGAACGTAGTATTCCAGTTTTAATACCAGAGTAGTCATATATCCAAGCTTGCGACCCCAACTGCATGACATTAGATATTTCAAACTGAGCACTCTGCATAAACGCATTTTGCTGTTTCAATTCATGAAAAGGCCCTAAAATCTGGTCAAAAGTATCACTAAGCTCACTACTAATATTTCCCAAGATTTCACGTCTTCTATGCATATCCAAGAAAGAAAGGCCAATAAGATGACGTTTTGTAGTGGAAGAGTCGTCCTCCTTGATTTCTCTTTCCTCTGTGGATACACTTCTATGACGCATTGTAGTACGAAGCCAATCAAGAAATTTACCTATTGGATATTTATCTAGAGAATCATCATAAACTTGATATAAGGAGCTTTTCATTTCAACTGGCAAACTAGGTAATAGCTGTTTGATGATATTATTAACCTGCATCTCGGTAAAAAACCCATCATTAAGATTTCTCTTATACTTAGACCATTCAAATTGCTCTTCTATTTTACGAAACGATAATCTTGTTTCAATAATGTTTTCTATCTGCTTATTTGCATCACTACTATCTTTTCTCTGCTGTAAACAATTTTCTGCTAACGAGGTGAGAAGTAAAGCGTCATTAAAAATATTAGCCTTTTTATAAAAAAGATTTGGTCCAAAATAAGTCTTTTTTACTTCCTCTAATATATCAGACCAATTTGTATGATCTGTATAAGGCCATAAAACAAGAGAAAATAAATCAGATAATTCGTTCCGATGTGCTGCTTGTAGATACCGTGTTCTTAGGTTTATAATGTAATTACGAGCTTGAAGAATTTGGGAATACTGTGACTGAATATTGGGATTAGAACTTTTTTCTATCTCACTCCAATATTTGATTTGATTTGATTTGATTTGATATTTCATTTGATATTGTAGTTCACGGAGTTGATCCTCCAATTCAGAAAATTGTTCCGTGATTGGAACAACAACAGGAGCTAACCATTTTATGATTGTTTGATAAGACTCAAAGAACTTTTGAGTCATCAATCTTGCATCATCTAATTTTGTAGGTAAATTCCTTGCTATACGAAGAATTTCTAATTGAGGAGCTAAATATTCTAACCCTCTTTCTCCATATTTTTCTCTCAACCTATCTTCGATATTCCCAAATGTCATTACCATGTTTTATTCCTCCAAGTCATCTCCTTTTAGTCCTCTAGAAAGAATATCAAGGAATGTAAATTGAGGATTGATAATATCTTCAATAACTGACTCAGTAATTCGTCTTTGTTTTAATGGGCTTAGTTGCATTGATCCAGAAAACATAATTTCAGAGGATTTTAATCCCAGAATTGTTGTATAGAGCTCTGAAATTTCAGCATTTCTACCAATCATAGTTTCTGCCTTGTTACCATATTGTTTAGCTAATGTTTGAGGATCATACGTACTAGATGCCAATTCCTTCCTCAAATTCTGATCACCCATCTCCCTCATAGCTGTTTCTACTTCTTCCTTCATTTCGGAGAAATAGAGCTCCGCTCGTGGTACTAGCCGATCATAAGGTTCTCTAATAATATTCAGAATAGTGTCTTCTTCTAACCCAACTAACCGATGAACATTAGAAATATTATTTAGAATATCATCCTTGAGTTCATCAATTAATACGAATTTCCTCATATTATTGATTCGTTTTCTCATTACTAAACGCATTTGACTTCGATTAGATCCTTCTGGTTCAGGAATCTGGTTCGCTAAATATTTAATAATTGATTCGATCATTTCTGCTCCTAGATCATAACAAATACGCGTAGCATCAAATTTTGAATGATCAATAGGAAAAAAAAGAATGTCTTCTCCTTCCTTTAAATCAGTAAATAAGGCATTTCTATCGGTAATTAAATGAATTATTTCACTTGCGAAGCTTTTAAAATCCAATTTAGTAGCATATTGATTCCTAAATAAAGTTGCTAGTCGCTGATATCTCGAATGTAATTTATATATTTTTATACCAGTAAATATAACTTGTTTCAGTTTTGTTTCATCTCGAAAATGGCTTAGTAAATGACTTTTTTCATTCTCAATATATTCAACCGCTTGTTTATCAAAATCCAAAAGATTCCGAACCCACAACTGAAATATTCTAAATTTGTAATAATCTGAGTCTCCTCCACCAATATATTTTTCCAAAAAGCTAGATGTAAGTTTGACTTCGGCATTTCCTTGTCCGACAAATGGGGCTATTTTTTCCTCCATCATATTTTTCTCAATAAAACGTTTCACGAAAATCAATTCGGATTGTTCAATGTCTAAAACCAAATCAATAATGGAGCTAATTTCTTCATCGCTGATTGCACCTATGGTAATTTTATCCTTAATAACATTTATTATCCCATAAATTTCAATAAGGCATTTTCCATACGTCTTTGCTTGATCTTCAGGTTTCATCGTAAAAACTGGAGCGAGATAAATTGACTTTTTTTCCTTTTTTTCTTCTTCGTCCAAGGGAGGATCAAGTTTATTTAATAAATTATCACGAATTTCTCCAAATATTTCAGAATCTGAATCCTGGGTTGATTGCAATGATGTACGTAGCAAGAAGTCCAATTCAGATTCGGGTAATGGAGGTAACAACTTGGTTTGCTCAGAAAAGAAGGATAATTCTCCGTACCATGGTCTAATTGTTCTTTCTTGTGATGCAATAATCCTTTGGATGATAGTTTGTCTAATTCCGGACGCGTCCCATTCATGAACGGAATCATCACCACCAAAAATAGATCGCTTGTAAGTTATTGCTTCTGCAGTTCCAGATTCAACAGGATAACGTATATGATACGTTTCACCAAAAACAGTGGAAGCCCATGATGTTTTTGATGTGAGTGTATTCCATTCGCGTTTAGCATCTTCAAAAATAGTCATGTATGCATTTTCTCCATTTATTTATAAAAAGCGCTGGGTTCATCATATAGTGTCTTGAAGTCTCACTAGTTATTTAAATTCAATGATTTCAATTAAAGGGTTTCTAATTAATGTTTCAAAATAACCTCTAGAAGAGGCATAATTTCTCTAGATCAGATTCTAGATTTATCTCCCTGAAATTTTTGAACGGAGTAAAAAGCCTTATAGATGTTATTCTATCCAAAGAAACATAGCAGAATCAAAATGGAGGGGAGAAAAATAAATAAACTTTCCTATCTCACTAGATAGCTAAATACAATGATTTTAATTAAAGGGTTTCTGAATATTCTATCAAAATTACCTAAGTTTATTCAATGATAAAACTACATCAAGAGAAAAAAAAAAGAAACAATTGGTGCAAAGAAATTAAGGCTTATCAGAACTTTATTAATTACCTCCTACAGAGATTTCAGCAAAATTAGAACGAATCTCAATTCTTCCATAGATACTTACTGTTTTAACGTCCACTACATAAATATCATTTCTAAGAAGCCCTAAATTTCCTATAAATTGATTTTTATCATTCCTAGATAGTTCAAGAGTTTTTATTAAGGTTTTTCCATTTGAATCGTCGACAGAGGAAAAATTGATTGTCAAAGAATCAATAATATAGCTATCTGTTGAGATCAAACTAATATTATAATTCCATCCTGGACCCAATTTTTCAAAGGAAATATCAATCTTTAGTTTAAAGGAAAAACCCATGGTATTAGCAATTGCATATGATAATTCTTCAAAGTTAGATGAACGAGCTGTTATCATATTACCGTCTACGACAACATTTTTCTCTTCAACATAGATTCCATCTGAATCTGTCAAATTGTCAATATATTCTGGATCACAGGTATACTTTGTACTATTTAGATTACCAGCTGCAGCCTGTACGAGCACTCCCTCGCCAATACCAGCAATTACAAGATTATATTCTTTAGCTTGTTTAACAAGTTGTAAAACTTGGGCATTAAAAGCTTTCTTTGGAAAAACTATTCTATATTTGCTCTCATTTTTGTACTTTTTACGATTACATTTATTATAATGCTATTCCTATTTGAAATCTTTATTGGTTCATTTCTTGGAGAAGATAGAAGAAACGTCCTATACCAAGCGTTTTACTGGCTTGGAGCTCTATATTTCGGAATGTGGTCAGTAATTACTCTTTTTTATGTCATTGGTTTGTATTTTTATATTAAATCGATGGAATTTATTGTACATGGGCATGAAATTGTAGTAAAAAAGGGATTGATCAATAAATCCGAAAAACATGTACCATATCGAACTGTAACGCATATTGACATGCGATCTGGTCCATTCGACCGATTATTCAATATAGGAACCATTGAAATTCAAACAGCTGGTGGTAAGCATACCCTTGATGAACAAGCTGAAGAAAAACTGGAAGGTATAAAGATCTATAGAGAAGTTCGCGATTATATCCTGACTCAATTAAGGCAATTCCAAGCAACAGATGGAATTGATGCTCCGATAATGAAGATTGCAAAGGAAAAAGAATCACAGATACCCATCGCATTCGAAGATTCTGTTCCACAGCAAATGTTAACTGAACTAAAGGAAATTAAGACGTTATTAAGTACCGAGCTTAAGGAAATCGAATCAAAATTGAAAGAAGTAGATAAGAAACTAGAAAAGATCAAGAAACCTTATTGATAAAAGAGATTTTAATATCCAGTATTTGCAACCTCATAAGCGATTCTGAACACTAGAATTATTCACTCTTTACGTATAATGAATTCTTTTAAATTTAAATCTGAAGAAATTTCTATCCAGATTATTAATTGTATCTGTCAAATTAATCAGCATGAAAGAAAACACCAGGCTATCCTCTAGTACCACCATTCCTTTAAAGTTGTACAAACTTGGACATAGGGAAACTATGACGAAAATCTGTCCGCCTTAGCAATGGAGGCCTTTACCATCTGAATAGAAAAAATTTTAGAAACATTTTAGTATAACAAATAACACCAAGTATTCAAAGGGTTTAATCTATGAAATTGAAGGTTTACTTAGAAACATCTGTTATCAGCGCCTATTTCGATTCAAGAACACCAGAAAGAATGGCACAAACTCATTCTTTTTGGAAATTATTACATAATTTCAATCCTGTTATTTCTCAACACGTTATGGATGAATTGACTGGTATCATAGATGAGGAAATCAGCCCTAAGATTCATGAGTTAATAAAGAATTTAGCAATTATCGATGAAACCTCCGATTCAGCCAATTTGGCAAATGAATATATTGCTAGGGGAATTTTTCCTAAAAAATATTTTGACGATGCTCTACATTTGGCAATTGCAACTAGTAAAGGTTGTCATATTCTTGTTAGCTGGAATTTTCGGCATCTTGTAAAAAGAAAAACACGCTTTGAAGCTAATCTAATTAATTCTCAATTAGGGTATTCTAATATTGAAATCATTGCACCTCCAGAGTTATAAGGAGAAATTGATATGTTTTATATAGAAAATTTAAAAAATCAATTACCTAAAGAAATTGTTGATAAATTAATAGAAGAAATTCGGGAAGAATTCAACGAAGATGAGATGATGTTCGAGTTACATCTCATGAGGGCTTTAAAAGCTCGAATTCAATCACAATAAGTTGTATAGAACAGAGATTTTCCTGTTTAAGGAAATCGAATATAAATTAAAAGAAGTTGACTAAAAACTCGAAGAGCTCAAGAAACGATTTTGAACTATTAACTTTTCAGGATAAAGTGTAAATCCTTCAATAAACTTTTATGTATAAATTCTATAGGATTTAATGATCTCAATGAATAACCAAATCAATGAATTAGACGAAGCTCGGCTTAAAGCTATTTTTAAACAAGCGTATTATAATAGGAAAATTTCCTCCCCCGATCTTTTTAAAACAGCTATGGCTCATTTGGAAAGTTTAAAACTTTTAAAACAGAAAGCAAGGAGGACAAAACCTGAGAAGGTTTAACGACCTTATTAAAATAGTATGTCAATATTTTAATGAGAACAATGTTCCATATGTAATAATCGGTGGTGTGGCCATTCTTTTTCAAGGTCGTTTTCGCACAACCGAAGATATTGATGTCATTATCACCCACGAAAAGATGGAAATTCCTCCTTTTGTAACTTTTTGTCAAAGCCAAGGTTTATCATTAGAAGAATATGAGCTAGAAGTCGGATTAAAAGAAAAATCGCACGTTTCAATATTAGATCTGCCTAATAATATTCGAATTGACTTGAAGGGTGTTTATACCCTTTGGGACAAAGCTGCCGTGCAAGACACGGAAATCTTTCAGTATGAAAATGTTACAATTAGAGTAGCAAAACCTGAATATTTAATTTCTAGCAAGTTATACAAGGGAGGGGAAATCGATTTAGAAGATGCTTTTTCAGTCTATATTCGAAATGAAGAAAGAATTAACCTGGAGCTTCTACAAAAACTAGCCAAGATGTTAGGAGTAGAAAAAACATTAATGGTCTTTAAGGAAAAAGTAAGAAAAATCCAGAATGATCTCCCAAATCATTATAGAGGTGAATAGAAATCATAATTTCATTTAAGAAAGAAGAAGAAGCCACAGAAATCTGGAGTAACATTGTGTATTTTCCCAAGCAATCCAATATCGTTAGTTTAGATCTGACTGTAAAGAAAATCTATTTTCTTGATTCAGAAGGAGCGTTAGATTTTGGAGGTAGTGAATATAAACCATCAGAGAAGACTTTAATTGACCCAACTATTGAAAGTGATCCAAAATATGGGTGGTGGATCCTCAATAAAGGTGAATATCGTATTGAATACAATGAGTTTCTATCAAATACAAACTTTTTTGCTATCGTTTTTCCTCACGAACGGTTGCAAATGACTGGATGTGATCATTCTCCTTTCATTGTTAACCCCACCAATTCCGATAATGGTGTTTTACTAAAAAGTTTGCTACGGGTATCTACAAACGGTGTTCGCATTAAAGAAAATGCTCGCATATCTACTGCTCTTACTTATCGTATTTGATTATTTCTAGATTCTTCAGAAAAAAAAATAAAGAAGAAAATTGGCTTGAAATTATAATATTTCACTCAGTTAGTTTTACTACTAGCTTTAATCTGGTTTAAAAGATTTCACACCTTTTCGATTACTAATATTTTAAGAAAAATGGTAAAAATTTCCCTGTAACACGGTAAATTAATACAAAAAAGGGCATTATTCTTTTTTTATGCTCATCCTGTGAAAGGATTTTATTTTCGAAGTGACTATCACTTGGTTGTGGACAATGGTGATTGTTTTGAGGAGAGATGAATGAAAATGAGAAAAATTGATCTTTTCAATTGTTTTATAATCGGAAGGATTTGTTTTATCCATGTAGCTAGGTAAAAAGCGGGAAATAAGAGTAAAGAACAGAGTACATTTTACTAGTAAATTTGAAAAATTTGGACATTTGAGAATTCTATCAAGATACAAGTGGTCAATTCGACACGGTTGGACTTTTTTGATCATCTTTTATTTTGGGGATGTGATTAATACTGAAAATGAGAAGAATTTTGAAGAACTTTTTACCGAAAATGAGATTTTTTTTATTTTCCACAACTTCAACCCACTTCTTCAGGAGGCAGGATGTTTTTTTTTGAGAAAAATTGCTTGAATTTAAATTTTGAACCAGCTCCTTACCCCTTTTACTTTTTAACTACGGATTCCGATAGGAGACACAAAATTTCGTACATCATGGTTGCTGCAACGAGCGAGGTGTTTCCTGAGGGGTCATAAGCAGGAGCTACTTCAACAACATCCCCACCAACAAGATTTAAGCCTCTAAATCCCCTTAATAATAGTTGAGCGTCAAATGGAGTCATCCCACCAATTTCAGGCGTACCTGTTCCAGGGGTGTAAGCAGGATCGATACTATCGATATCAAAAGTAATGTATGTGGGGCCATTGCCCACAGTTTTTCGAGCTTCTATAATTACATGCTCAATTCCCTTCTTCATTACTTCTTCAATATAGATTACACGCATTCCTGATTCGTGAGAATAATTCCATCCTTCTTCTGAATTCTGTGCTCCCCTTATCCCAATCTGAACAGTCCTCTTGGGATCAAGAAGTCCTTCTTCAACTGCTCTACGGAATGGTGTCCCATGAGTAATTTTAAATCCCATTTCTTCATCACATGTATCAGTATGAGCGTCGATATGAATCATTCCGATTGGATTATCAGCTGCTATTGCTCGAAAAATAGGAAGTGGAATGGAATGATCTCCTCCTATACTCAAGGGAATTACTCCTGCAGCAAATACTTTCTTATAGAATTTAGTAATATCTCTGTGAGCTTCATTTATCTGGTAATAATGCTCAATTGGTACATCCCCTACATCTGCAATTTTACGATTCTTAAAAGGATCTATTCTAGTAACATGATGAATTGAACGTAACATACTAGACATGTTACGGACATCACGTGGACCGAATCGTGCGCCTGGCCGATTTTCTACTCCCCCATCAAACGGAACACCAATTATAGCTATATCCAACTCGTTTATATTCTCTATACCTATGTTTGGGATTCTCATAAATGTCGTAATTCCGGTAAAACGAGGTTCTTTCATGTTAGCATAAAAATCATTATTTTCCTGCTTATCAGGCATGGATTTAGTCACCTATTGATGATGGAATAAAAATTCTGGATCCAAGGCCGAAGTTCAGCGCTTAATTCGGTCATATCGGGTTTGTTAAATGTTCTAATATTTGAAGTTATTATACAAAGATACATTTTCACAGAATCAAACTCCATTCTGGTAATATTCACTGAATGCCCTTCAATAGGATCGGTGATAGTAAAACTTTCTCTATTTTCCTGAGTTTCATACGTCTCTTTTCTTATTTCTTCCATGATTTCCATGAAAAATTCATCTCTTTGATCGCTATTAAGACGGGTTGTCCATTCTGCAGTTATAAAACCACTTTCTGAAATAAGAAAGCTAGCTGAAATATCATGGGACTCTGAATAAAACGCTAATGAATCGGATAAAATTTGACTCACAGGAGATATGCTGGCAAATACTTTAGAAAATGCGCTTACCAGTTCATCTACATTATAAATACTTGTTCTTAACACTTTATATTTATTATAACCATACCGAAGTAATACAGGTTTGGTTATATCACTTATTTCAGCTATTGACTTCTCTAGAATATCTTTAGTAATATTTGGATCATATTTATGAAATACTAAGTAAATTTGGGGGGTTTCTTTTAAATATTTAAGTTTGATAAGCAGATCGGTAAGATATTGTGTCGCTTCCTCGGATCTTGTATTTTGAGTATCTATCACAAAAATCAATATCATCATTTTTGCCAGATAATGCTCTGATTTTTCTCCTAAATACAGCTTACGGAAAGTAATTTGTCCTCCCATATCCCATACCATGATTGGCAATCCTAAAAACTTGAGACTCTCTATTTGCGCCCCCATCGTTGGTAAATTTGTTGGAGTGGCTTTTTGATGCCTTAACGTTCTTAAAATACTTGTTTTTCCGACCGCTCCTAGTCCAGCTACACATATACGACGTGCTGATAATGGTTCTTCTGTATCTTGTGCAAATCGGGAAATTATTGATGCAGAAAGTGTCCATTTTTCAATTAGCTTTTGACTAATACCCACATCAGTGGCTTTATCTAAATCAAAATTTGCTAAATCTTCAATGGAATCAATATTTGCCTTCTGCTTTAATTTTCTTGCATATTTTTTTCCAATTCCAAATATAGCTCTTGGATGTAATTTTAATAGGGATTTTCGATCAGTTATGCTTTGTTCAAGCTGATCTGTTAAAATAAGGCTCTTGATTCTGTCAGGGACTTCAAATTCGGGGTTCGTAGACATCAAAATCACTAAATTCTGTAACAAGTCAACTTAATGAGAAAATTGTTTTATCTAATTTTTACTCTTTAATATAATAGATAATATAATATTTCAATGAGATTACATCGGTAAAGTTTACTACTCTGGAATAATTTTTTGGAATGAGATATCTCAAGTTTTGTTAATTATAAGTTAATTCTTTTAAGAACTGAATCGAAAAAAGAGTTTTAAGCGAATAAATATATTCCTTGTTCTACATCAAGAATTCTTATTCGAACTTCGCCATCATTTACGGTAATAGGTAAGTAGCTAGGCCAACAACCACCCTGGAGATTTACGGTCCCGAGACCTTCAATGAGAAATGTATTACCGCAATTTCTACAAACCATCAAGACATCATTTTGTGCATAACCCAGTTTTGCGCCGTAACATGAATCACATGCGTCGAATGCCACATGAGTTTCCCCGTCAGATCCAAGGACTGCAAAGAAATGTATCTCAACATCATTTACCGTATGTTTGTAGTATTTTGCATTGGTTCCTAAACTGGATACTGAGAGAACTAAGTATTCTCCATCCTGTCGTGGGGTGAGAATTGTATCGGTGGAATTATTATTTGCAGAGAGAACCACAATTGTCGCGAATCCTATGATTGAAACAAGTATCACGACTTTAAAGATATTGAAACTAGACTCATATTCATCTGATTCAGGTTCTTGTGGGCTTCTCATTTCTTGATTTTCACTATTGTTCATATTTATTCCTCTTTTTTAATTCGAATTGGTTTTTAATCCGTTGAATACCTTTCCATCGATAATTTGAATAACCCTATCCCCTTGATTGGCAATTTTCGTATCATGTGTCACTAAAATGATTGTATTCCCTTCTTTATGTAATTGGTGAATTAGGTCCAACACTATTTGGCCATTCTTCTGATCTAAATTCCCTGTAGGTTCATCAGCAATTAATAGGGCAGGTTTGTTAATAAGTGCTCTAGCAATACAAACTCGTTGTTGTTCACCCCCAGAAAGCTTAGACGGTTTGTAATCTAATCTATGACTTAACCCTACTTTATCTAGAGCTTCAATGACTTTATCTTTAACAACTCTTCCATGGTAGTACATTGCTAGCATAACATTCTCCAATGCGGTCAAATATGGGATGAGATAATGCTTCTGAAATACTAATCCAATATTATCTCTTCTGAACTCTGTTAGCTCTGACTGATTCATTTTTGTTATATTTTCACCTTTTAAAATGATAGATCCTTTCGTAGGTTGATCTAAACATCCAATCAAATTAAGTAAGGTTGTTTTTCCTGCTCCAGAGGGGCCTATAAGTGATACCCATTCACCTTGGTTTATTGAAACATTCACTTTATCCAAAGCGATCATATTTCTTTCATACACTTTAGATAGGTCATATGTTTGAATAAATGCTGTTTTCATTGGTTTAATCACCTCTCAAAACTACTATTGGATCGATATTCATAGCTCTTCTAACAGGTAAAAGTGATGAAATCAATGAAACGCCTAATGCGATTATCGTTACTATTGGGAAAACTATTGGCTGTAATGTTACATAAGAATTAAAGACCATAACACCTACGATTTGTGCTCCGATTAATCCTGTTATAAATCCGAATAAACTCCCAATTATTCCGATTATTCCCGCCTCTGATATAAATAAAGTAGCGATTTTAATATTATTGGCTCCAATGCTCTTCATTAAGCCAATTTCTGATTGTCTTTCAAGAACGGACGTTGTAAGTGTAGTACTCACTCCCAAGATGGTTGCAAACAACGCTAAAATTGTTACTAACGTCATAATACCATTTATTTTTTCTAATATATTCATTTCGGCATTAGTTGTTTGTAGAATAGTTTTTGCTTCAATATAGGTTATTTTTTCTTCGATTTCTTTTGCAATTGTTTCTATTGGACATGCTGTGCATAATGCTGACACTTGTACGGTGTGGACTTTATTATACCTATCGGATAAGCTTTGGGCTACTAAAAGAGGGACAAAAATGTGGTTATCATCAGTTCCTCCCGAGGTGATGATTCCTATGACATTTAGTTCTATTGATAGCTGGCCATTATTATCTATGTAGCTTACTTCAAAAACGTCTCCTAATTCTAATCCCATTTTTTGAGCTACATTGATTCCTATCATACAATCTGCTACATTAGTAGAATTAGTCGAATTTTTATCTTCTACCCACTCTCCATCAACATCCCACCACCAACTATTGATTCTCTTTACTCCTGTTTCAAAATTCCTACCATCATCTAGAGTGGTATTTTTAGCAAACCATGTCCCAGTTAAAACTACTTGCTGTTGTTCATTATCTGATTCAGCTGTAACTATTTGATACAAAAAGGGAGCGTATCCAAGGATATTTCGTGACCAATTTATTGTTTTGATGTCGTATATATCTGTTTCATTGATAAATCGTTGGTCTGTGACAGAACTAAGACTTACATCTCCAATTCCTACATCAATTGTATCAGATTTGGGTACTATCAATAAATTAGCACCAAATTTCCTAAACTCATAGTTTATTTTTTCATTCACATCTAACGACACAGTAAGCATAGCAGAGGGAATACTTGCCCCCATAATAACAGCAATTATGGATATAATTACTTTACCCTTCCGTTTAAGGAGTGATTTACGCAACATTAGAAGAAACATGAAGAAATCCTACTGAAAAGCACATACAAGAAAAAAAACCTGAATTTGCTAATTAATTAATCCTTTATTTTAATAACTTATTACTGTTTTTACATGATAAAGTGTTAACAATTGTATAGCCTGTACTAAAGAATATTACTATCATTAGTAATTAAGAATCAGACAACAACGGTCGAGAATAAGACTTAGGGTGTATTTATCAATAATGGGTTTGTAAATTTCGAGTAAATCGGTTTTAATTCTAATTCATTTTTGAGTAGTTAGTAAATTAAAATGCGCTTAATTAAATTCTCCAATTCATTCAAGAAAATCGCAACTATTATTCACAAAATCTCTTCTACCGTAATATTCTCAGGGTGAAAAACTGGGTGAAACACTGGAGAAACAATGGTAATTGAATGAATTCTATTAAATAATCACTCCCTTTTTTTAGAGCTTACTTATATTTATCAAAGGATGGAGTCATAATCGGACATTTTCCTCTTTTATTAAGTTGTTAGCTTTGAAACTAAGCTAAATAAATAGTAAAGGAGAGTATTTCATGGTAAAAATTGCAGTTATGAACAAAGATGGGTCAATTCAAATTCAAAATCAGCCGTACCCAACATTAGAACCTGGTGCATTAGTAATCAAAACTGAATATACTGAAGTATGTGGAACTGATGTTCATCTTCAAAAGGGTCAATTAGCTGGAGTACCCTATCCAATCATACCTGGTCATGTCTCAACAGGCATTATTGACAAGTTAAATGGAGATATTCATGATGTATCTGGACAACTTCTGAAGGAAGGAGATCCAGTCACATTTTTAGATGTACATGAAACTTGTAATAATTGTTGGTTCTGTTTAGTTGCAAAAACAACTACTAGATGCCCACAAAGGAAAGTTTATGGAATCACCTATTCTGCGGATGAAGGATTATTAGGAGGATGGGGAGAATATATTTATCTAAAACCAGGGGTCAAAGTAATCAAGCTTAAAGATAGATCTTATCTGAAGACATTCATGGCAGCTGGGTGTGGATTACCTACCGCTATTCATGCGATTCAACGTGCTCAAATTCAATTAGGAGATACAGTTATTGTACAAGGATCTGGACCAGTTGGTTTGATGTCTGCTTTGTGTGCACAATTAAGTGGAGCTTTTAGCGTAATTCTGATAGGTGCTCCAAAACACCGATTAGAAATTGGCAAAGCATTTGGGATTGAAACAACTATCGATATAACGCAAGTTCCTCTCCAATCGCGGGTTGAAAAGGTCCAAGAATTAACCAATGGTAGGGGAGCCGATGTGATTATTGAGGCAACTGGAGTTCCATCTGCTGTAAACGAAGGAATTGAAATGATAAGAGATGGGGGAACATACGTGATTGTAGGTCAATATACAAATGCTGGGGATATACAAATTAATCCTCATTTAGATATTAATAAGAAACACCTAACAATTAAAGGATCTTGGGGTAGCGATTTAAGTCATTTCTATCTTGCTGTAAAATTAGTTGAAAAATACTCCACAATTTACCCTTTTAAGAAAATTATAAGTAAGGAGTACTCTTTGAGTGATGTAGCAACCGCATTAGATGATGTTGAGCATTTCAGGGTTATGAAAGCAATAATCAAACCAAATTAAATTAACAAGTAATAAATTATCGTATTTGTTTAGTGTGAGTACAAAAGTATTTTTAATCTATCATTTAATAGGAATATTTGGAATTTAATCTGGTTGAATGTCTCTTATGGTTATATATACTCAGAATGACCTGTCTCGATTTGATGGCAAATTTCTAGCACCTGGAATCATATTAATTAGACCATCTATTAGAAAATATTTGACAACAAACTCCCTTTTATTCGTTGATGAGACCAATTTACTAATAGATGCAGGATTCCAACACAATAGTGGACAATTACAGACTTTAAAAAAAACAATAGAACCAGATATAGTACTGTTTTCGCATTATCATTTAGATCACGTTTTCGGTTCTCATATATTTACTGAAAGCAGGAAGATTATTCATAGCTCTGAAATGAAACCTTTTTCATCTTTAGAATCTTTTCTTGACTTCTGTTATTTTAATACTCCCATTTCTAAAGAGAATTTGGAAATTTGGAATGAACGGCTACATTTTTTCCTTAGCTTAGAAAATCTCTCAAATTGGCAAGGACTGGCTCTTGACAAAGTAGAATCCTTTGAAAGCACTGATACATTAGATCTTGGAAAATTTCAACTTCAAATATTACATCTACCTGGACATTCTCCAGGACATTGTGGAATTTTCGAACCTATAAATAAAATATTGTTTATAGGTGATCTAGATATATCTCGGGCATTATTTGCATGGTATGGGTGGAAAAATGCAGATCTATCACAATTTAGACATTCAGTCTTAGTAGTGAAGGAATTTATCGAGGAGAATGACGTTTCTATCATTGTTCCAAGTCATTCTAAACCAGTATCAAAAGAAGAGGGTTTACTAAGATTAAATAAACTATATAATGTTTTTGACTTTCGTAAAAATCAAATACTAGATTTTATTGCCAAGAATAAGGATGGAACAACATTTACTGAGCTAACGAAACAATCGTTTATCTACCAAGGAAAAAAAAGCGACCCTCCATTTATATGGGAGTTATTTGAAAAAATTCATATCGAAAAGCATGTTGAGGAACTAGTTAACAAGGGAGAAGTTGTGTGTGATGGAAATCTCATCACATTGAAAGAAAGCTAATTTACCCATCTATTGATTTCTTTCTACCTGCCTTTCTCCATTCACCATCTCGAAGTTCATGATTGAGGATTTACCCAATTGCACTTTTAGGTAACTCATCTAGGAATTCAACATGTCTAGGAATCTTATATCTAGCTATTAACCTTTCAAGAACTCGATTAATTCCTCTTCGGAAGCCGTTTCATTATCTCGTAATACAATAAAAGTTTTTACTGTTTCTCCGCGAATCTTATGAAGAATACCTACAACTGCAACTTCTTGAACTACAGGATGTTCTACAAGCTCCTCCTCAACCTCTCTAGGATAAACTTTCAAACCACTTACATCCGAGATAGTTAATCCTAAGTAGATGGTTTCTAAATGTAAAAAAAAGGGAAAAGTGCAGAGAATTTGATAGTTTAGCCATCAATACTACGCTTTCGGCCTGCTTTCTTCCAAACCATATCACGTAGTTCACGATGCAAGACTTTGCCAATAGCACTTCTGGGCAGCTCATCAATAAAATGTACTATTTTGGGAATTTTGAAACGAGCTATTCGTCCTTTACAGAATTCAATTATCTCTTCTTGGCTCGCAGTCTCATCATCCCTAAGAACAATAAAGGCCATGACTTGTTCTCCACGAATTTTATGGGGAGCACCAATAACCGCAACTTCTTGTATTGCAGGATGTTCCATAATTAATTCTTCAACTTCACGCGGGTAAACTTTAAGTCCAGAAACATCAATCATGTTTTTCTTTCTTCCCGTGATAAAAAAATACCCATCCTCGTCTATATATCCTACATCTCCAGTCAAAAAGAAACCTTCGTCATTAAACACATTCGCTGTCTCTTCAGGTTTCTTCCAGTATCCTTTCATGACTTGGGGTCCTTTTAAACCAATTTCTCCTTCTTCCCCTTGAGTTAATTCCTTATTAGGATCTTCAAGATCGAAAATTTTGGAATCCGTGTCAGGAATGGGAAATCCAATACTTCCAGGTCTTTTACCTCCTCCACGGATCATTTCGGTGGAGGAGGTTATTGGATTGGCATGAGTAACAGGGGACGTTTCTGTAAGGCCATAGCCCTCTACTACGTTTGCACCAGTTAGTTCTTCGAAATTATACATGATTTGTTCAGGTAAAGGCGCAGCACCAGAAAGACAAGCTCGAATGGACGTTAAATCATAATCTTTAATGTCTTTATGAAACAAAAGACCAAGATACAAGGAAGGAACACCGTGGAAAAAAGTTGGACGGTATTTATAGAGAGTTTCTAGCAGATCCTGTAAAATCGGTCTTCCAGCTAGAGGATCAGTAATAAGAATCAATTTTGAAGCTTGACTAATAGCAGAGATCATACAGACATTTAGAGCGTAAATGTGAAACAAAGGCAAAGCCACCACATAGCATTCTTCCCCCTGAACAATAGGAGGATAGATAATGTTCGTCAATTGCATCTGGTTACATATAATATTATAATGGGTAAGCATTGCTCCTTTGGATACACCAGTAGTTCCTCCAGTATATTGGATCAGAGCTAAATCTTCCTTGGGATTAATTTCAACCGCAGGTACATCTGATGGATCTCCTTCATCAACCATTTGTTTAAATGAAAGATCACCAGCACGAATTTTTTTACGGGGAGGGATTTTCGTTGTAAGTAGCCCAAAGATACGTTTAGAAAAAGAAAGTTCGTCATGAAGGCTTGCTACAATTATTTGATCTAATTCAACAGCTTTTCGGTCACGAAGTTTTCTAACACGCCCATAAGTTATATCAATTGTAATGATTAGCTGAGCGCCAGAATCATTCATTTGATACTCTAATTCATGATCTACATACTGAGTATTGAAAGGCACGATTGTAGCGCCTAAACGATTAATCGCAAAGAAGGCTATGACGAATTGAGGGCAATTAGGTAAGTAAATTCCTATTCGATCCCCCTTTTTAACTCCGAGTTTATGTAAAGAATTAGCAAAGCTTAAAACTTTTATCCAGAGATCCTTGTAGCAGATTTTTGAGTCAAAAAAGATTGTTGCAATATTGTCCGGATAAGCTAATGCAGATTCCTCTAAAAACTTATAGATTGGAAAATCATCAGGATATACCAGATGTTTAGGAATTACTTCAGGCCAGCTTCCTCCCGTAAACCAGAGTCGATCTTCTAATTCGAATGTTTCCATAGTTCATGATCCACCAAAAACGTTAGTGGTATTTTTGATTATAATGGTGTTAATTTTTTGTTGCAGATTAAATATATTTCGACCGAAAAAGATCGAAAAACATTCTCAATCATATTAAAGCTCGTTCGTTAACCAAAAGAAAAATGCGAATAAAAAATTACCCAATACAAAGAAAAAGTGATAAACCAGCCAGTTAACCAACAATGTATGTTTATCAGTATATGAAATACTTTTCCCTGATGGCCTCCGAATGGTGGATTTGGAAAAAGTCATAACATAAGTGGCTTTCGTCCAATCTTCTCTCTTCTAAGGCCGTCCATTGACATACTAAGTTTAATGGAATTACTATAACAATTCATTCATTTTGTGTGGTAAAGAATTCATTGTTTTTCACTAAAACAGTTAATAGATAAAAAACCTTTTAAGAAAGTGCTTTCTACTGGTGTGACCGTCTCTTTTGGTAAACTAGAGGCTACCATTCACGTCAATGAGACGAAAAAAGCCGCATATTTAGCTGCTTTAGGTCGTTCTATTATCTTTACTAGTCAAGCTGATTGGCCTCCAGAAACAGTTATCCAAGCTTTTCGCGATAAGTATGTTATTGAAAATACTTTCAAGCAGCTAAAGAATCCGAAGTTTCTCGCCATTCAGTCCATGTACCACTGGTCAAATACTTGTATTCGTGCCCACGTCTTTTCTTGTGTTTTAGGCCTCTTACTTTTATCACTTGTCCATCTAGAATTGAGTCAAAAATCGCTTTTTCTAAGCTACCAACAACTATTAGACTCTTTATCAGAGTTAAGTTTAATCCAAATCTATACCACGCCAGATAGTGCTCCTTTCTATAAATTAGATGAGCATTCACCCTTGTCTGAGAAGCTCTACCAAGTTCGGAAGTTAAAACACTTTTTACCGAAATAATTTTCGATCCTTTCCCCTAACTCCTTTTGCAAATTCTTCTCTATGCAGTCTAAATTCCAAACCAAGCCTTTTTAAATTATTTCGAAATTTTATCTTGTAAACTCAAGATTTATCATTTTTTTTTGACACAACATTTATAATCCTTTTCTTTTTTCAAAGATGAAAGGTTATTTAAAATTTTATTAAAGTAAGTTTACGGAGAAATTTGAAAATGAAAAGATATAGAAATTACGTTCTTCTCCTAACAGTTATTGGCCTCGTCATTGCAACTGGAATAAGTGTTCCTGTGAATGCTTCCATAGAATCAACACAACGAACAGACAAAATTAAAATTGGAGCTCTTGGTCCGTTGGCAATTACACCAGGTAAGGATATGAAATCTGGTGCTGAACTAGCTGTTAAGGAAATAAATGAAGGCGCTGGTGTCACAGTTGGTGCCACCACTTATGACATTGAATTAATAGTTGAAACCACTAGTGGCGCCGCAACAGGTCTTCCAGACGCTGCAACTGGTGGAATTAGTCTTACCAAACTTCTTGATAATGATGAAGTGACTGCTTTAATAGGTGGTTTCCGCACAGAAGTTGTTCTTCAGTTACAAAGTCAATTAGATCGTCCCATGATTGGTGTTGGATCAACTGCTCCATTAATTACACCCTATTTTTGGCGATTAGGCCCAACCAATGGTAGTGGACTTACACGATCATTGATTGACCTTTATGGCTTTGGCCTTGCATCTGTAAAGGGAGTTCAAAATGTTACGATTGTTAGAGAAGATGCTGCTTGGTCTTTAGCTATGAGTGGTGGATTGCATTTCTATCTCAACAATTACTTACCTGGAAATGCTGTAACCCCTAGGATTAATTTCACCAAAGATATCGTCATTTCACCATTAGCTACACTCGATTCTGTTGTATCCTCTCTTACACCTTTATCAGCACCCATGCCAAGTATTGAGTCAGGAGTTGACTTAAATGTCAACGCAATCATGCACATTTTTTCAGGCCCAGTTGGCGCGAAAATTCCACAAGCCTGGTCGTCTTTAAACTTAACTCAATGGCTTGCTGGAATTAATGTCGAATCCCAATCCAGTACATCTTTCACGGAATCAGCTGGTGCGAATTACGGGGAAATAGAATTAGAAACAGCTCCCCCAGATATAACGGGAACAAACAAAACAACAGCTTTTCGAGCAGCATACTTCGCAGAATATGGTGAACAACCTACCTACACTTCCTTCGCGAGCTACGATTCTATCATGGTATTAGCCGATGCTATGACCAGAGCAGGAGCCCTAGATACAGCTTCACTCCAAACAGCGCTTGCTGACACTCACTATACAGGAACAGCTTACGATATTGCATTTACATCAGAAGACAATGTATGGACCCATCCTCTTTTCGGGTTTCCGTATGGGCAAGTTGGTTATAATCTCGATGGATCAAGGCATACTCTAATTGCTAATGAAGATTTAATTGTTCACGATCTCTACACAACCAGTACTGTTGGTGTCAGAGGCCAACCCTGGATTCAAGGGTACTTCGCTCAATGGCAATACGGTGGCGTCAAGAAAACTGTGTGGTCAATAGGACCTACTGTCGTTGATGACATTGGGAATTTTACTGGTAGATTAGGAAATGATACCGCACCCTTTGATCATACACCTTCGGGATCGGGATATGTTGAAGAAACAACAACAACTACGACTACTACCACTGATACTGGAGGAACAACAACAACGACGACTACTACCACAACGACGACAACAGTTACAGACATTCCAGGATTTGGATTCTCTTTCGCCACTTTAGTTCTAGTTGCTTTGGGAGTAGTCTTCATAAAGCGAAAAAAGCGCTAAATTCAGCATTTAGCCACCTTTTCTTCTTTTTTTTAAACATTTTTCACTTTTAAAGCACAAATAAAAAACCATACAAGTCTTTTTATAAAAGTTTGAATAATTATGAGTAATTTTTAAAAACTGATAATTTTCTACTTGTTTTCTATTCAGTTAATTCATAAGTGGAGACATTCAATGAAAAATAGTCAAAGAATAACATTAATGCATCTTATTAGAGAAAAATACACCGACCATAAATATCTAATAATCGGATTATTCGTACTTTTTGGATCTTATCTAATCATTCTATTTTTAAACCATAGAAGTACTTCGGTCATTCTACAACTCGTAATGACTGGTACAGTTTTGAGCGCTATTTATGCTATTTTAGCACTAGGATTTAGCCTTATTTATGGTATTGCCAAGCAACTAAAATTATCAATAGGAGGTTACTATGTTATTGCGGCTTACAGTATGTATTTCTTGTTGGAAGCTCGAAAAATAGACCCCTTTCTTGCTGTAAAGGATCTAGATGAGTTATTACTTTTATTATTGGCTTTGATGCCTGGTATCCTAATTTTAATCTCCCTTATTATTGTTTGGTTTAAATTTCCTGATAAAAAACAGGTTATGATGATCCTCAGTGCGACAGTTATTGCAATAGGGGCAGGAGTTCTTTTTAAGGAGTCGTTAATTGAAAGTCTCTATTTAGGTTTTGCCGTCCTTCTTATATGCTTAACAGCTTGGTATTTAGAATTTCCCAGACGAAAAATAGCTTTAAGCACGTTATTGGCAGCTGTATCATTTCCTATTTTAGCTTTCTTAAAAACTTCTATTGTTTATCTCGCTTTGATGATTGTTGCCGTGATTTTCACAGCAAGCATTGCAATGCTAAGTGATCGTTACTTATTAGATAAAGTACGACATAATCATGTAAATACTATGATTGTTACCTTTGCCTTGGCATTATTATTCCAGAGTGTGATTCAATTGATGTATTTCCCTGCTGGTGGCATGGAATTACTTCTTTTTGGACCACAAGATCGGTCCCTTCTTGCGCTAGTTTCTACATCACGTGTACTAAGTCTATATGGAGCATATATTTTGGAAGTCAAAATTATTGCCTTTGTATTTTTAATCCTTGCTGTCATTTCGCTTTATATGTTCATATGGAGAAGTAAGATGGGAATTGCCTTAAGAGCTGTTTCACAAGATGAGGAGGCTGCAGCACTAACTGGAATTGATATTAGAAAGACCACAGCTATTGTAAGTGGGATAGGGATGGGTTTAATTGCTTTTGCAAGTGTTTTGACATCTCCTTTTGCTGCTATGCCGCTATGGAGTCCTTATATGGGTTGGGGTGCTCTGATTATTGCCATTGCCGTTGTAACGCTAGGGGGTCTTGGAAGTTTACCCGGGAGTATTATTGCTGCATTCATCTTTGGATTTGCAGAAGTAATAATCAGTAGTATTCCTGATTATGCTGCATGGTCAGGAGTATTACCTTTTATCATTGTATTACTAGTGATGGTGTTGAAACCTGAAGGGATATTAGGGGAAAAGAAAGAATTGGAGGCTTAACTTAATGGACTCAGAAGATATAATGGAACAATTAACAGATATCTGGGACAATATTAAGAATCGCGGATATTCTATTACTGCTTTACTAATTCTGATTTTGCTCCCCGTCATTCTTGGGATGCCAGGTTTCGATAAAATGCCAATTATTGGAGATATTTATGCTCTAGGACGTCAGAATGGGCTTTTTGCTAAAAATACCTTCTTTATCAAGATAGTTTCCCTATGTTTAATTTGGGCTATCTTTGCCGCATCTTGGGACTTCCTCTCAGGTTACACTGGGCAAATTTCTTTCGGACATGCTATTTTTTTTGGAATATCTGCTTATTTCACGTATTGGTTGATAAGTCCCGTAAATTCACTTAGAATTCCATTTCTAGAAGTAACCCTATACCAATTAAAAATTCCTATTCTGGATGATGTGATACTTTTCTTTGCTGATTTTGTCAATGGGTTCATAAATTTTTTCATAGAGATATTAGGTGGAAATAAAATTGTATTCGATCATAAGATATTTAGAGCATTCATTTTATCTTGTTTTATTAGTCTTCTATTGGCTGTTGGGATAGGAATAGTGGCTCTTCGAGTCAAAGGACCTTACCTTGCATTAATAACACTCCTCCTTCCTCTAATCGCTTCGCATCTAGTACTGATATTTCGTGATTATACACAAGGTAATTATGGTATCTCTTTCGGTTTAGATCAATCACTACAAATTCTAGTTAAAACTACACCAATAAATCGGGAGTTGGACGCGCTAAATTTTTATTTTTTTGTCCTTTTTGTCTTCTTATTAGCAATTGGCACGATGATGCTCGTTGCTTTCTCACGCATAGGTCTTACATTTCAAGCGATACGCGAGGATGAGGATGCAGCAGAATCACTTGGAATTAATGTAAAAGTTTACAAAATAATTGCTTTTGCAGTCAGTGCTTTTTTCGCAGGATTAGCAGGGAATTTGTGGGCCCAATGGCTTAGTTTCACAGGTCCCTCTTTCTTTGATACATCATGGTCTTTCGGTGTTATCATCATGTGTGTCATAGGAGGTGTTGGTTCTATTATTGGGGGTGTTATCGGCGCTTTTCTACTAATAATAATTGTTAATCTCTTTCTTACTGACGTATTTGCAGATATCGGTGGATTAGACATCCTTGCTTACGGTGCATTACTAATCATAACCTTAAGATATATGCCCCATGGATTAACACGTGCTACCAAGGATCAAAAACGAGCTTGTATGATTGGAATTCTGTTTGCGTTGTTCTGGGCAATTCTCCCAAGTAGTACTTTTGGGTGGGGAATAGATTTGTTTTCTTCAATTCTCCCTAAAATACCAGAAACAATTCCCAAAGGGGATTTTTTTGGAACTATTACAGCTCTTCTTGTTACCACAACGCTTTCTTTTGTTGGAAAATTCGATTACTTGGGCCAAATGGCTTCAACACTTACACCCGATAATATTTTGATATTTTTAGTGATGTTAATCATGTTTATTGTAGCTATTCCAGCATTTTTCGTATTTCTAATATGTGAAATATTCGGCCTATTCATACTTGAGACAGGTTTTGGACTCCTGCTTTCAACAAGTGCAACAGTAAAAGCGAAGTTTTTGATTTATGTTATTATTGGAATTCCTTTTGCATTCTATTTACCAAAAATTTATAAGAAAGCTCGAATACGATATTGGGGTATTTGGCCAAGTGCGGGTCGATATGAACCAGATTAGTGTCGGAGTATAAGAAAATGACTGTAGAAACATCGGAAATAAAACAACAACCTTCAGAAGCACCCGAAACCATTTTGCAAGTTTTTAATCTCAGCAAACATTTTGAAGGGTTAAAAGCGATTGATGAGGTAAATTTTTCAATTAAACAAGGAGAACTCATTTGAATCATCTGCCCAAATGGTGCGGGTAAGACTACACTTTTTAATTTAATGACTGGATTTCTAAAACCCAGAAAGGGGTCAATGATTCATTTTTGTGGAAAAAATATTACTGGTTGGCCTACCTTCAAAATTGCTAAACAGGGTATTGCACGAACTTTCCAACTAGTGCGTCCCTTTAAAATGTTGAACGCCTTAGAAAACACTATGGTGGCACACGTTCCTCGTCATCTGCTATCTAGACCATCTACACTAAAAAATCGTGGGACTTGGTCTTTGATTCAAGTAGATTTGGCTGAAAAAAAGAATTATCCAGCTATCATTCTTCCTCATGGGGATTTGAAACGATTAGACTTTGCTCGAGCAATGGCTGTTCAACCCAAATTACTTCTGCTTGATGAACCTTTTGCAGGTCTTTCTCATGAGGAATCATTCCGAGTTGAGCAGCTTATTAAGGAGGAAAACGAGAAAGGAATGACCATCATTATTGTGGAGCATAAACTTAAGATCCTTATGAAATTGGTCAAAAAAGTTCTGGTTTTTGACCAAGGACGATTAATTGGGGAAGGATCACCTAAAGAAATTTCAAATAACCAGGAAGTTATTAAAGCATATCTTGGTTCAGAGGTTGAACATTATGAATGAAAAAAGTACATCTTCTTTACCTCTACTTGAACTCCAAGGAGCGAGCGTTCACTACGGAAGGGCCATAGCATTAGCTTCTGCTACCCTTACGGTCGAAAAAGGGGAATTAGTAGCAGTTATAGGTCCAAATGGAACTGGAAAGACCACATTATTGCGAGCAATCTCTGGTCTCGTTGAATTAGAACGAGGAAAGATCTTTCTTCAAGGTGAATTGATAGTTGAATCCACAAAATCCGATTTTAAAGTAATTGGAAAAAATAAATCCCTTAAACCTCACGAAATTGTTAAACGCGGAATTATTCATTGTCCTGAACGACGGCGGTTATTTACCGAATCAACTGTCCGAGAAAATCTCATTTTAGGGGCATATTCAATTGAAGATTCTGAAGAAGTGGCCAAACTTTTGGAAGGAGTGTTATCACTCTTCCCCATCCTTGGTGAACGCTTAGAAGTAAAAGCAGGTAACTTCTCAGGTGGTGAGCAGCAGATGTGTGCCATTGGCAGGTCTTTAATGGGAAACCCTAAGGTTCTCCTGCTGGATGAGCCATCCTTAGGACTAGCGCCTATGATAAAAGAAAACATTATCAATGCTATTCGTGAAATACAAAAAACTGGAACAACGATATTACTGGTTGAACAAGATGCTAGTATTGCTCTTGAAATAGCAGATCGTGGTTACTTAATGGAAGATTCAAGAATATTTCTTGAAGGATCTAGTGAAGAATTATCCAATAATCCCCATGTTAAAGAAGCATATCTAGGAATAATATGATTCTTAATCATATTAAATGAACTGAGCAAAGGAATAATGATCTTTAGCTAAAATTCTTCATCAATTCTTCGTTTAGAAGAGGGTTACAGAAACTCTCATTAAAATCTTGTCAATGCACTTAATGATGGAACAAGCAGAGAAGGCTTAAATATCACCCCAAGGCAGAGAGAAAAATTCAAAGAAGAGAGAAACCAAATCAGTATAAAGAGTTAAAAGATCTTGATAAAATCATTTTTACTAGTGCTAAGATTATGCGAGAATAGCAAATACACTTTGTGGTTGAGAAGCTCAATTTGATACTCACAAAGATTAGTAGAATAGGGAGTAAGTAGAAAAATTTTTAATATAGCTATAATCAAGCCATGTTTGAATAAAATTCTAATCTTATTAATAATACAAAAAATGATAGATCACTCATAAAATTGGTTTTGATATTAACTTTTCCTCACAAATAATTGTGAAAAAAATCAATCATGTAACTAGAGTAGATCGAGAAAATTAGACATGAAAGAACCTTAGATTCTTTCGTAACAGACATTTTTAATTTTAAAAAGATCAATCATGTAACTACAGTAGATCGAGAAGAAATAGAAAAAAATATACACAAATATTTCTTAGTCAGAGAGTTTATAACAGACATAAATGATTCTCTAAATTTTTCCCTTGAGGCACTTTACCAAATTAGAAGTACAATCGTTCATGAGGGGGGAGAGCCAAAATCAATTAAAAACCAAGCAGGAGAGATAGGTGTAGAAAATCACCAAGCAGAGAAATACTTAATTGCCTTGATTGATCTATTATTTCTTCAAAATCAGCCTTCCGTTACATATCAAGCAGTTATTCAGACCTGTTTGATCAATATGACTGTAGCAAAGGTATCATGTCTCTATTCCAGAAAGAAAGAACCAGAATTTCAAGAAAAATAGTCCCATCTTTCCCTTTTTTTTTTATTTTCTTTTTAAAAACATTTCTTGGTTCAAAACCAAACTTTTAAGGATTAAGTCTCCTCTCATTGTAAATCTGCAGATTTTTAGGATGGATTTTATTCAAAGTTGAGAAAAATTTCCGGAACTGAACTTTTTTCTGAGGAGGTATGTCAATTTTTTCTATTTCGGTCCCGAATTTATTTTTTAGAAATATTAAGTATTGTTTTTCCTGTTTTAGCATTTGATCATGGATAGATAGCATTATTTTGTCCACTATTTCTCTTGATTTTTCAAAGAATTGGGGATCTGATTCATCCCATCCTCCTTTCCGTGTATATTCATGCCAAAACATAGGTTTACAGAAAGAAAGAGAAATATAACCTCTAGGCTTCGGGAAAGAAGAGAATGCTTCTGCAGCACCATGAATATAACTAGGGATGACAATAACTTTTCCATTTAATTTTAAAATTATTCTTCCGACTCCAGATTTACCTTCTTGAACTAAATGAAAGTAATCATGGTATGGATCACTTTTAATTCGTTTTCCTTGAGGTGTAATGAAAACAGCGATCTTTTCCTCTAATAACTTGAGTGCATAATCAAAAGATGCATTTGAATTTTTTTTAAATACAGGAAATGCACCCATAAATCGAACAAGTCCAAAAAGTGAACTGTTTTGCATCGCGTTTCCAGAAGCCATAACCCCTAACCTATTTCGATTACCATAAGGTTCAAAAATAGCGCTCGCTAATAGGAGGGAATCTAGATAGGAACGATGATTGGTACAATAAATGACCGGAGTCCCCTCAGGGAATGAGTTTAAATTCTTTAGACCATTAACATCGAATTTGAAGAATTTATGACAAAAAAGAGAGACAGTCCTTGCTACAAATCTGAAAAATGACCGTTGAAGAAAAGACCATTCGGCCATAGTGTTATTGGGTATTTCTATTTTTTTTCCCATCTAATTCATCCCTGCTTAAATTTCTCATGTGAAATTATACTACACTCGTACTAATAAATTGATTTTCACTAAAATAGATGAGTTGGTAAGACTGTTTTCACTGCAATTATAACCATGTTATCAACAAAACAAATTCTAATAAAGATTTTAAAAGATTGCTCCTTCAAAACAGAAATTTCATTTTTATTTTTTTTTATTATTTATATTATACCGAAAGATTTTAGATTTTTTCATCAAAATTAAGTTTAGCTTAGGAAAGGATATTAAAATTGTATTGAATTATTTGTATCGATCTGTTGTTGGTTTAAATTGAACGAGGAAGAAATCTCACTTAATGAACTAGAAAGAGAATTGTTAAGTCTTCCTTATTTTGAAAAAATTGAGAAATTCGATACTAGCCCGTTATATCCCGAGTTAGAAGCATGCTGGTTTTTAATCTTCCCAGAGGTTAACGTTCATCGATTTCTTCACATAGATGAGGATAATGAAGAAATTGAATACAAAGAACGCTTTCGGCCCATTATTTTGCTCCATGGTATTCATTCAAGTCATTTAACCTGGAACTGGATGGCTCAACATCTATGGGCTGATGGTTTTCGTAATATTTTTGCCGTAGAACTTTTTTCTACAATGGACGGAGTTCAAAACCTTTTTGATCAATTGACTAATGTAATCGACCTAATTTTAACAATGTTACCGAATTATAAATTTGTGACAATTATTGGTCATAGTCTTGGAGGGCTTGTCAGTCGTTATTATTTAAAGAAGATAAATGCTTTTTATCCTAAAGTTAGACTGTGTGTGACTATTGCGACTCCACATTGGGGTGTATTTCATTTAATTAAACCAATTACTCAAATGATTTTAGTTTTAACAAGAAGCTATGTTCCTTCACATGTTGAATTTGTGAGAAATTTTCTTCCTAGAGGGAGGAGGATGACGGATGTTAATAAGACACTACTGGAAACAGATGTCTATATGACCACTATGGTGAACTTACATGGTTCGGTTCCATTGCTTGCGGGAACAGATGGAGTATTTAAATCCAAACCTGTAAGCGATATGATGAATATTATAGTTGGGGTTAATCATTTCAGGTTACATAAGAATAATGTTTCCTATCTACTTATTAAAAATCTTCTATTAAGTAAATTAAAAGTGTTTAAACTACGATTATTGTATATCAAAGCTCCAAAAGGACATATAGAAATTGATAATGAGTATTTTCTCGAAATTCATCATCGTGAAAATCATGGACAGAGGTATCCAACATCAGGTTTTATCCAGTTAAAAGATCAAACATTTATCCCGATTGACCCACTTATCATATTTGTTGGGATGAGTAATAAATCAAAAAGAGATAGGATTTCAATCAAAGTTTTTCAAAAAAGAGCACTATTAAGGAACTTGAAAATTATTGATCAAGAAATTGAAGTTCCATTGAGTTCAACGGAGAAACAAGTGGAATATATCGTCCTTACTGCTCCGGAATGTCAAACACAATTTTCTATAGCAATTTTTTCATACAAGTTAAAACATACTTATCAAGAGGAATAAATTTCTGAATCCGAATCCAACCCTTAGATCGTAGTTTTATTATGACAATTTTTAATTCATTTTTATGATAGAGTCAGCCATTGTCAAAAATGCTTTTTCTACGTTCTTTCCTGTTTTTGCTGATGTTTCAATAAGTGGAACTGTCCAATTATTTTGATAATATTTCTCTGAAGTATTTTTAGCTAGTTCTCTTCCCTTATTTTTTCCTATCATTCCAATTTCTTCACGTAAATCTGTTTTATTTGCTACTAGAACTATAGGAAATTTTTTTGGATCATAAAATTCCTGAAAAATCTCATCAGCCCAATTAAAGACACTTTCATAAGTTTTTAATCTTGTAATGTCGTATAAAATAAATGCTCCTGAAGCTCCAGCATAAAAATTAGCACGTAATTGCTGAAAGATCTCTTGTCCAGCAATATCCCAAATTCCAAGAGTGCATAATTTACCATTAGGTAGTGTAATCGTTGTTTTAGCAAAATCCACTCCCATTGTTGCCATATAGTCCTTTCTAAAAACTTCTCCTAAATACTTACGTCTGAGAGAGGTTTTACCTACACCTCCGTCACCACATAACACAATCTTGAAAACTAGCATAATTGTCCCATCAGACTATTGTTTTTACTTGGTATCACGATACTGTTTTGATTCTAAGTACTCACGCAATCGTTTTGGTTGTACATATGTTAATTTTCTGGATAATCTCTTCATACGCTTATCATCCTTCAACATCAATTCCACCTTACTCATTGGAACTTGGATCTTCCATTCAAGAAATTGAAAGTAGTATTTCTCAATTTCTAATAATTGCTCTCGGATAGCTGACATTACTTGGTTTGCTATTTCTCTCGCTTTAATAAAATAATCAGGTTGTTGCTTTGACCAACCACCATGACGAGCGTATTGATGAAATGACAGAGGCTCACCAAATGATAATGCAATATACCTTCCAAATATGGGAAGAAATTTTCCAATTTTTAAAGCTGCAGAAGTACCATGGACATAGGCAGGAATTATAGGGATTTCACCATTCATTGCGAGAATGATTCTTCCTACACCTGATTTTCCTTCTTTTACAAAACCAAAATAGTCATCAAGAGGTGTACTATTAATTCGTTTGCCTTGTGGAGCCACTAAGACTGAAAAACCTTCTTTAAGAGATCTAACTGCATAGTTAATAGCAGGTTGGGGATTGTCTTTAAAAACTTTCATTCGTGTAGTTGCTAAGGGAGATATCGCATTTACATTAATTGAATATCTTTCGAGTTCTATTGCTGCTACTTTAGTAAATCCAATAATACCTGCTTTAGCAGCTCCATAATTTGCTTGTCCAAAATTTCCAATTATGCCCGTAATAGAAGTTGTATTTATAATACTCCCACCTGTTTGTTGACCCCTCATAACCCTAGCTGCTGCTTGAGTACAGGTAAATGTACCCTTTAGATGAACCGATATCACTAAATCCCACATTTTTTCCTCCATTTTTAATAACGACTTGTCTCTTAAAATTCCAGCATTATTAACTAATATATCAATCTGTCCAAAATTGTCTAATGCGGTTTGAATGATACTGTTTGCTCCTTTAACTGTATCTACTGTGTCATAATTAGCTATTGCTTGCCCCCCTTCATTGCAAATTTCTTTCACAACTGCATCAGCGGTAGTAACTGTGGTTCCTGATCCATCAAGAGTGGTCCCCAAGTCATTTACAACAACTTTTGCACCTTCCTTAGCAAAGCCATTTGCATGAGCTTTTCCTATGCCTCTACCAGCACCAGTGATAATAACTACTTTCTCATCAAATAATCCCATTATTCTCACCATTAGAATTCTAAACTAAAATAATTAACTACTAAAATGTTGATCTGGATTTGGATATCCTAACATTTTTCTGATTTCTGGTGATATCCCTCGTAGATTACGTATGTCAATTGCGATGAATTCTAACATATCAGAAGGTGCACTTTTTACGCGATATACCACACGAACCCATTTTTCAATCAGTTCCAAGGTAATATTATCATCATTCAAAAATCCTCTAACAGCTATTACTTTTTCTGGGATTGGTAAAGAGGATTCTAACATTACAGCTACAACCCACATGTTAAGGATCGCATCTATTAAATCATTGTTAGTTGAAATATTAAAGGCTTTTTTGAAAACTGATCTTTTTAGTTAAGTAATTATTCCCATTTCTAGTATCTTACAGCCTAATTTCATAGCAGTCTCAGGAGATGGGTCTTTTTCAAATTCATCAAACTCTTTTAAGTGCATAATAATGATTCAAATAGAAAGAATTTAAACCTGATTATAGCTTGAATAATTTACTAGAGATAACTTTTCGACAAATATATTCTGAATATAGTTCAGATTTTCTAATTTTAGTGATTAAAATGCAAATAGAAGGAGTAATAATCTTTGATGCTACTAGTGGATTACTACTGTTCTCAAAAATTGATGAAAGTGTAGATAGTTCAATGTTTTCTAGTTTTGTTTGGTCAATTAAAGAATTTTTCTCTGAACTTTCTCTTGGGGGTTTATCTTCGTTCACCACTGAGGAGAAAACGATTTTTTTAGCCTCCAAGTTAAGAATTATAACAGCTATGATTACAACTGGTAATCTAGACTATAAGAAAGGTTACTATACCGCTTTTAATATCAGTGACACGTTTGAAAGCTCATATGATATTATTGATAGCGGTATTGCTGATTTAAGCAAGTACAGTGGTTTTTCGAGTAAATTAGATAAAATTTTACTAGCATTTTCCTCAATTGAAGGAAAAGATATCCCTATAAAATCTCTAGAGTAAATACAATATGCTATGATTCAGTTAATCAGAAATAAGGAAAGGAGAAATGCTATTATTTCCGGAATTAGTAACTAGTAGACTTATATCTTCTTATACTCTAAGATCTAGTTGTTATTTTTAATTCAATCTAGATAGTCTCTACGGATTTATAGATGTAATGATTCAATTCTTTATAACTCCTAATGATAGGAATTGATAAGAATCAATTACAATAAAAACTGAAGTCCACTCTAATTATAGTGATATTTAGTCTGAATTGGAGCAAGTAAAATGCCTCTAAAAACACCTGAAGAGTATGAAGAAAGCATAAAACGAGAAGTAAACCTATTTATGTTTGGTGAAAAGATAGTAAAATTCTGGGAACATCCTTACTATAAAATAATCAAACCTTCTATTAATACGGTTAAAAAAATCTATGAACTGGCTCAAATTGATGAATATAAGGATTTAATGACCACAAAATCTAATTTAACTAGAAAAATAATCAATAGATTCACACATATTCACCTATCAGTTGACGATCTTGTTAAAAAAGTTGAAATGCAAAGATTAATTGGCCAAAAAACAGCATGTTGTTTTCAAAGATGCGTGGGATTTGACGCAGCTAATGCTCTCTATAGTGTAACATATGATATTGATCAAGACCACGATACTAACTATCACGAGCGATTTAGAGAATATTGGAGTGACATACAATCTCAGGATTTGATGGTTGCTGGAGCAATGACTGACACAAAAGGAGATAGGAGTAAACGGCCAAAAGATCAATCTGATCCCGACGCATTTCTTCATATAGTGGACGAAAAAAATGATGGAATAGTTGTTCGTGGGGCTAAGGTACATCAAACTGGATTTTTGAATTCTCATAGAGCTCTTGTAATGCCGACTCTGGCTATGAAAACAGGGGAAGAGAAGTACGCAGTATGCTTCGGAGTTGAGACCAATGCACCAGGAATCACAATGATCTATGGCCGTCAAACCTCTGATACCCGAAAAATGGAAGAAAAGAATAGAGATATTGGTAACTGGAAATATGGTGGTCAAGAAATTTTCGTTATTTTTGATGAGGTCTTCATTCCAGATAATCATATTTTCATGAAGGGAGAAGTGGAATATTCGGGTGAATTAGTAAATCGTTTTGCAGGATATCATAGACAATCCTATGCTTGTAAAACTGGTGTTGGGGATGTTCTTATAGGAGCAGCAGCATTAAGTGCTAAATATAATGGAGTAGAAAGAGCTTCTCATATTAGAGATAAAATCGTCGAGATGACTCATTTAAATGAAACATTATGGGCTTGTGCAGTTGCGTGTAGCGCAAAAGGTTTTCGACGAGACGCAGGTAATTATGAGATGGATATGCTTTTAGCTAATGTGAATAAACAAAATGTAACTCGGTTTCCATATGAAATCGGTCGATTAGCAGAAGATTTAGCTGGAGGTATTATTTGTACATTACCTTCACAAGCAGACTTTGATTCAAAAGAAATTGGACCATTTTTACAGAAATATTTGTCAACCTGTGATACTGTATCTGTTGAAGATCGGTATAAATTATTAAGATTTATTGAAAACCTCTCCATGGGAGTAGCTTCGTTAAGTTACAAAACAGAATCATTACATGGGGCTGGTTCTCCTCAGGCCCAACGAATAATGATAGCAAGGCAAGCCAACCTTAACCAAAAGATGGACTTAGTTAAGGATATTCTTGATATAACGAAATAAACTGAAGGAATATTTCTAATTTCAGGGATTAATCATTTTAGAAGGATCTAGAACTTCTTCAATCTCTTTTTCACTCATCAAGCCTTTTTTAATGACAATATCCTTTATGGTAACATCAGATTCATATGCTTCAGAAGCAATCTTTGCAGCTTCTTCATATCCGATTATAGGTGTTAAACGAGTAACAAGCATTAAATTTCTTTCTAAACCTTCCTTGATCTTTGGATAGTTAACTAATAATCCTTTTACACATCGATCAGCGAAATTCCTAGACACATCTGCAATGATATTTATTGACTGGAGTAGCGAATGTATCATAACTGGTTTGAAAACATTCAACTCTAAGTTTCCTTGGGATCCTGCAAATCCTATTGTCACATCATTTCCTAGAACTCGCGCGACAACTTGTGTAACTGACTCAGCTTGTGTTGGGTTAATTTTCCCAGGCATAATTGATGAGCCTGGTTCATTAACTGGCAGTATAAGTTCTCCTAATCCATTTCGGGGACCTGAACCTAACCACCTTATATCATTAGCTATCTTCATTAAACTTACTGCGATAACTTTTAAAGCCCCACTAACCTCAACTAAAGCATCATGAGCAGCAATTCCTTCGAATTTATTTATTCCAGTGATAAAACTTTCTCCTGAATATTCAGCAATGACTTTAGCAACATTTTCAGCAAATTCAGGATGGGAATTTAATCCTGTTCCTACTGCAGTACCCCCCAATGCTAATTCATATAAATTGGGAAGAGTATTCTTGATACGAGTTATCCCCTTCTCTATTTGTGTCGAATATCCTGAAAATTCTTGGCCTAATGATACCGGTATAGCATCTTGAAGGTGAGTTCTACCTGTTTTAACAATATCCTTAAATTCCTTTTGTTTTTCTCTCAAGATACTCAGAAGGTGGTTCAACGCTGGTAAGAGAGCTTTATTAATTCTATCAACTGCAGAAATATGCATGGCAGTTGGAATCACATCATTTGATGATTGGCTTCTATTTACATGATCATTAGGATGGACGGGAGTTTTAGAACCCATTTCTCCATCTACCAGCTCAATAGCTCTATTTGCTATTACTTCATTAGCATTCATATTAGTTTGCGTTCCACTCCCAGTTTGCCAAATAACTAAAGGAAATTCTGAGTCAAATTTTCCATCAATAACTTCTAAGGCAACTTTCTTGATCAATTCAGCGATATCTTTAGGTATTAACCCAAGTGATTCGTTTGTCACTGCACAAGCATATTTGATTAAACCAAGTGCACGAATGAACTCAGAAGGAAATTTTAAATTCCCATTAGATTCAAAGGGAAAATTAATTATTGATCTTTGAGTTTGTGCACCCCAATAACGATTTTTTGGAACTTGGATCTCTCCAAGGCTATCATATTCTATTCGAAATTCAATCACTAATTGATTCCTCCACATTAGTTAAATAAATGGCTCCTATTGAGAAAGCCATTTCTCTCGTATATCCTTAATAGCAGTTCCAGGCTTTACTTTTTTTGGGCAGACACGATTGCAAATAAAGTGTTTTTCACAAGCAGGAACCGCATCTTCGGCAGAAACTCTTTTCACGATAGATGACCTATGTTCTTCCTGTAATCGAGTATCCCCAATGAAACGGTATGCTTTAGCAAGTGCTGTAGGCCCTAAGTATTCTGAATTCTTAGCATTTACAGGACAGGTCCAACAAATTCCACATAAAATGCAATAAACAAGATGTTCTATCGATCTCGCTTCATCTGGAGTCTGGAAGGACTCTTGTTGCTCATCACTGTAATCACTAACAAAATATGGTTGGACCTCTTCGTAAAATGACCAGAAAGGCTCCATATCTACAACTAAATCGTTAAGTACTTTCATATGTGGTAAAGGTTCGATTAAAATTTCTTTTTCTTTATCCCAATTAGATGGAACTTCTCCAAAAATTAATTCAGGTAATTTTGGTGGTTTTTTTGTTGTCTTCACAGCTCTGACCTGAATTTTACATGCTAATTGTGGATTTTTGTCAATAGTCATACCACAAGAGCCACAAATTGCTCCCCTGCATGCAAAACGAAATGAGAGATCTGGTGAATGATGATCTTGAATCCAAAACAATGCTTCTAAAACACTCATACCTGGTGTTAAAGGAACTTCATATCGTTCATAATACGGATTTTCGTCTGGTTTTTTCCTAAAAACTAAAAATTTCTGAATTTCATCCATTTATTTTCACCTTAATACTCTCTTGGTTTGGGTTCAAAAATTCCCAATTTAACTGGTTTAACTTGCATTTCTAATTTGCCAGTCTTATTTCTTAAGACCATAGAATGGACTAAATACTCCTCATCATTACGTGTAGGATAATCTGTTCTATAATGAGCTCCTCGACTTTCCTTTCTCCAAAGAGCGGCGAAAGCAGTTACTTCTGCAATATCAATTAAATTTCTTAATTCTAATGTCCGAATAAGACCAAAATTAAATCGTCTCATCTCAGCAGTATTGATGTCTTTCAATTTAATTTTCTTAAATTCCTTTTGTAATGATTCAATATCTTTTAAGGCCTGTTGTAGTTCATTTTCTTCCCGAAAAACAAATGCATTACGACTAAGCGTTTCACCCATTGCTTCACGGATTTTAATAGGTTTTTTACCAGAATTTGAATCCCATGTGTTGAATAGACTCTCAATTTGCTCTAAACTGGCTTTTTCTGCTTGTTGTAAAACTTCCTTAGGAAATTTAGAGGGTAAACCACGTTCAAGAAGTTTTCGACCTACAAAACGTCCAAAAACTGAAGTTTCTAGTAAGCTATTTCCGCCCAAACGGTTAGCTCCATGAACAGAAACACAAGAATTTTCACCTATTGCCCATAGACCACTGAGAGGAGTTTCACAAAAATCTCCATCATACTTTGTCCCGATTCCTCCCATACTGTAATGGTGTCCCGCGTGTACAGGAATGGGTTTTTCAATTGAATCCACCCCTGCAAAATTGATCGCTATATCTCGAATTCCAGGTAAACGTTCTTTAATACGTTCCGCGCCTAAATGAGTTAGGTCTAGGTGAACATATGCATCTTCAAATCCTCGTCCTTCATTGATCTCCGTAGTAATTGCTCTTGCTACAATATCACGAGGGGCTAACTCTTTCGCATCAGGAGCAATTTTAATCATAAAGCGTTCATTTTTATTATTAAAAAGTAATCCCCCTTCTCCTCTAGCTCCTTCACTCATTAAAATATCTGATCCATACAAACATGTTGGATGAAACTGTACAAATTCACAATCTTGCATTGGAACTCCAGCTCGAAATGCAGCTCCAACCCCGTCTCCAGTACAGATAAGGGCATTGGTACTCGCTTCATATATTCGACCAAATCCTCCAGTAGCAAGAATAACGTACGGTACTCTAAAGATAACTAGCTTACCAGAAGCTATGTCTAAAGAAATAAGACCAGATATTGATTCCTCAACAGTTATCAAATCGATCAAGAAATATTCATCAAAAAAGGTTACTCCTTGGCGCACACACTGTTCATAAAGCGTATGAAGGAGAGCATGCCCAGTACGGTCAGCAGCATAACAGGTTCGGGGAAAACCAGCTCCACCAAAAGGTCTTTGAGCAATTCTCCCATCTTCAAATCTAGAAAATGGAGTACCCATTGATTCAAATTCAACTACTATTTTAGGGGCCTCCTGACACATGAACATTACAGCATCTTGATCTGCAAGATAATCACTTCCCTTTACAGTATCGAAAGCATGATTTTCAGGTGTATCATCTCCTCCATCAGGATGATTCCCAAGAGAAGCATTTATTCCCCCCTGCGCTGCACCAGAATGGCTTCGAACAGGTACTACTTTACTTATTAGACCTACATTCCATTCTTTTGAAAGTTCCAATGCAGCTCTTAGACCTGATAATCCTCCCCCAACAATAATGGTATCGAATTCTTTAACTTCCACTTATTCTAAACTCCTTTATCAATTCATAATATTTACAATAATATGTCTGATGAGATCTGATTTAGTGAAGAGCAGCCCGTCATTTTCATAGCTTTTCCTAAGGTTTGTCTCAGGTAATCCATTTGTAGATTAACGCCATTTCTACCTCCACCCACAGCTGCACGAACAATATCACGTCCAATAAGTACTCCATTTGCACCTAGAGCCAACATTTTAAGTACATCATATCCAGTCCTAATCCCACCATCAGCAAACAACAAAACATTGTATGTTGAAGTTGCTTCAGCAATTTCTGGAAGCACATCAGCTGTTCCAGGAGTATGGTCTAATACACGTCCACCGTGATTGGATACTACTATCCCCGACGCTCCCGCTTTAGCAGCATTAACCGCATCGTCTACACTCATGATTCCTTTAATAATCACTGGAAGATTAGTAGCTCCTACTAATTCTTTAATATCTTTGGAAGTTTTACGAAACACTGGTTTGTTATGAGTCTTCATCATATAAGATCCACATCCATCTGTATCGACACCTACAGCAGTAGCATTGATCTCTTCTGCCCGATCGAAGAATCGGAGGATCTCTTTTTGATTGCGAGGTTTGATAATTTTTACTCCCCATCCTTCTGCTTCTTGGATAGCTTCTAATCCATGATCATTTTCCACGGTATATGTATAGGTATCACCTCGCCATCCGATAGTTCCAGCATCTTTACAACCCTGTACAGTCGCTCTACAGAAATCTAATTCTGAGATTACTTCTTCTCCTCCAAAACTATTGACGCCTGTTACACTAGCTCCCATGATTGGCATTGTAATCTTCTTACCAAAGAAATCAAAATCTGTGTTTGGTTCAAAATGATCATCAATCAAATCCATTTTCAATTTGATTTTTCTTAACGCGAGCCAATTGTTATGAAAGCTAGCCCCACTTCCGATCCCACCAAATCCTAATGACCTGCCATACTGTTGGCCTTGACAAAAACGAGTAGAATTTCCATCACAATCTTTGTATACCATACAGGCTTTAGCTTTCTTTAATTTTTCTCGTGCTTTATTACGAATATCTTCTAATGATAGTGTTTCTGACATTATTTACCACAACTTGTGAAATTATAAAGGAAAGATATTATTTTAGAAAATCAATAACTAGATATTGTAGAATACCTCCAGAACGATAGTATTCAATCTCAATAGGAGCATCTAACCTTGAAATTGCTTTGAATTCTATTGTTTCACCAGTTTTTTTATGAGCAATAACTTTCATTTCCTGTTTGGGGAGAAGACCATCACTTAAACCGATGATATCAAACGTTTCTGTTCCATCTAGTTTCAATTCATCCCAACCATCGTATTCTAAGGGTAAGACTCCCATACCAATCAGATTGCTTCTGTGGATTCTTTCAAAACTTTTGGCTAGAACTGCTTTAACACCTAATAACGCAGGACCTTTTGCTGCCCAATCACGAGAACTACCCACACCATACAAAGCCGATCCTAGTATCACTGTTGGTGTATTTTCTTTTTCATACTTCAATGATGCTTCGTAAACACTGGTTACTTCGTCAGTTGGTATATATCTCGTATACCAACCCTCCTTATCAGGTGTAAGTTGATTCCTAAAACGAACATTGGCAAATGTCCCTCGTATCATTATTTCATGATTTCCACGTCGTGATCCATACGTATTGAATATTTTTTCATTCTGCTCTTCCAAGTATTTGGCAGCTGGAGATTCTTTTGCTATTGCACCAGCAGGACTGATATGATCAGTACTAACTTTATCTCCTCCAACAATTAATACATTGGCTCCAAAGATATCTTGTGGAGGTTTAGGATCTTTCGTAAAGAATTTTTCAGAGAAATAGGGAGGTTTACGTATATACGTAGAAGTAGGATCCCACTTAAAGAGGGTAGTGGTGGGAGCTTCAAGATTTTGCCAATTGGTATCACCTAATGTGAGCGTTTCTTCAGCATATTGCTTTTCAAACATAGCAGGAGTAATACCTTTAGTGATATTCTCCTCAATTTCTTCTAGAGAAGGCCAAATATCTTTGAGGTAAACTGCTTCTCCGTTCGGATCATAACCTATAGGATCGTTAGTAATATCAATGTTCATTGTTCCAGCTAACGCATAAGCTACAACCAGCATTGGGGAGCCTAGGAAATTTCCCCGAGTAAGATTATGAATTCTTCCACTGAAATTACGATTACCACTCGAAATAGAGGTCACATAAAGATCTTTCTCAACAATTTCCTTTGCGATTTCTTCTCTTAAAGGCCCTGAATTACCAATACATGTTGTACACCCGTATCCTACCAACATGAATCCTAATGCCTCTAAATACGGAGTTAATCCTGTTTCATCTAGATAATCAGTTACAACCTTTGATCCCGGAGCTAAACTTGTTTTAATCGTCGGTCTTACTCGAAGTCCGCGCTTCACTGCATTTCTTGCCAATAAACCAGCTCCAATGAGTACGGTAGGATTAGATGTATTTGTACAACTAGTAATTGCAGCAATAGCTAGATCCCCCTCGGTGAGCTTTACTTCTTTGTTGTTTAAATTGAACGTAGTTGTTAATTTTTCTCGTTTATTGTTCTCAAAATGTGCCTTCAAGAATTTTTTTAGTCTTTTAGGTAGGTTTATAGTCAATACATGTTCATCAGGATTTAGTGGACCTGCTATAGATGGTTTAATGTCATTTAGGTTGATTTCAATGATATCACAGAATTCAGGGTCTTCCAAATCGTCGGTTCTGAACATTTTATTTAATTTTGCATAATTCTCAACGAATTCAACATGATTAGAGTCCCTACCTGTAAATTTAAGGTATTCGATTGTTTGAGCATCTATGGGGAAAAAAGTAACAGTACATCCATGTTCCGGAGTCATATTTGAGATCATTGCACGATCGGGAACAGAAAGATTTCGAAGTCCTGGTCCAAAAAACTCAACAAACTTTCCTACAACCCCATATTCACGAAGTCTATTAGTTACTTTTAAAACTATATCTGTTGCTGTGGACCCTTTCGGAAGACTTCCAGTCATTTTAATGCCTACAACTTCTGGGAGTGGCATAAAATATGGTTGACCTAACATCACAGCCTCAGCTTCAATGCCCCCAACACCAAATCCAACCACACTTACCCCATTAACCATAGGTGTGTGTGAATCAGTTCCAACACAAGTATCAGGAAAAGCAGAAGGAATTTCGTTGCCATCAAATTTTCTAAAATCAATAGTTTTGGCCAAATACTCTAGATTGACTTGATGACATATCCCAGAACCAGTTGGAACCACTCTTGTATTCTTAAAGGAATTTTGCATCCATTTTATAACAAGGTATCTTTCTTTGTTTCGTTCATACTCTTTTACGAGATTTAGGTCAATAGAATTATGGACTCCATAATAATCGACTTGTACGGAGTGATCTATTACTAAATCTACAGGATTTATTGGATTAATTTTAGATGCATCTCCACCATGTTCATGTACAGCATCTCGTATTGCTGCCATGTCTACTATCAGTGGTATTCCTGTTAAATCCTGTAATAACACTCTACTTGGCAAATATGGAATGGTAATATCATTTATTCCTGCTGGCCAGTTCACTATATTTGTAACATCAGTTTCAGTTATAATTTTGGCATTATAATTACGAAGAATATTTTCTAATAGCACACGGATCGAAAACGGAAGTTTATTCACGTCTATCCCAAGATCATCTATTTTATAGACAAAGCAATCTCCCAAACCCAAATCCGTTTTAATCCTCGCTTTTTTGATTGTATCAGAAGTAACGGATATCATACTTCAGTTCGTAGTTATGATGCTTTAAAAGATCTAGGTGGTTTTTTCGAATAGTGAGAATAACAAGATTTTTTCTGATTCAGTCGTTAGAAATATAAAAAAAGATTTTGCAATAAATAGAAAGAGTCTTTTTTCCAAGGTGGATTTTTAATAATGGAAAAACAAGCAACATGTCGAATAATTATCACAGGGGGATCCTCAGGCATTGGAGAAGCGATTGCGTGTGAAATGGCAAAAAGTGGATCATATATCTATCTTATTGGTCGCTCTAAACAAAAACTTATCAAAGTGAAACAACAATTGGAACTTATTGGCGGTAAAGCATACATTGGTGTGGGAGACGTTGCTGATGAGAATGATGGCAACAGATTATTTTCGGATATTCTAGAAAAACTCGGAGGAATAGATGTACTAATTGCTAATGCAGGTGTAGGTTATTTTGGAAATTTAGAAGAACTGACGCTTTCCCAATTTGATAAACAATTTAATACTAATGTCAGAGGGGTGTTCCTTTGGATGAAAAAAGTTTTACCATTAATGAGAAGGCAAAATAATGGCCAGATCATCGTTACATCGTCTAATCTTGGCCTTAAAACAGCATCTAGAGCCAGCTTATATGCTGCTACTAAGCATGCTGTTCAAGCAATGGTGGGATGTCTAAGAGATGAATTAAAAGGCACTCAAGTAAAGGCTGCAACAATTAACCCAGGATCAGTTAATACTCCTTGGTTTGACGGAAAAAATGTTGACAGAACTAAAATGTTGAAGCCAATAGATGTTGCAAAAGCTGTTCGCCTGATTATTGATCAAGGAAGTACAAGTAATATAGATCACATTCTTTTACTCCCTGGCAATAATTAGAATAATATCCTTCTTATTGACAGATATTTTGGAATAAATTAGCTAGCTAACATAGACAGTTTTAGTATTTACAAATTCTCTAATACCTAAATATGACAATTCACGACCATAACCTGAATCTTTTATCCCTCCAAAGGGAAGACGAGGATCGCTTCGAACAAAAGAATTTACGAAACAAGCTCCAGTCTCCAGTTCCCTTTCAGCAATATGTTCTCCTTTTTCGATATTTTCCGTAAAAATAGCTGCTCCAAGTCCAAAAATTGAATCGTTAGCAACTTTAATGGCCTCAGTTTCATCTTTAACTGAAATTATAGCTGCCACTGGCCCGAATAATTCTTCTTCATAAGCTGGCATACCTGGTTGGACATCGGTAAGTAATGTAGGAGGATAGTAAGCCCCTGAACCTGAAGAAATCTCTCCACCTAGCAATAGCTTTGCTCCCAGTGATTTCATATTAAAAACAAAAAGATCTTCAAACTTTTCCTTTAAGGATTCCACTACAATGAATCTTTTAGCAGCAATACAACTTTGACTACTTCCTGAATTTAAGTTCTTTCAATAAACTCAACGATATTGTGTGCTATTATTTCTCCTTTATCCTCTTGAAGAAAATGCCCCGCATCATTTATCGTTATTTCAGGTTGTTCTTGGGCTGAAGGAATTAATTTGCGGAAAAATTTATCAGCGCCTCTGGTTATCGGATCTTTATCGGAAAACATAACTAATGTTGGTTTCTCCCATACTTTCAATTTTTCTCTGGTTTGCAACATTATCTCTGAAACTGGATCAGTAGTATTTATAGGAACTAATAAAGGCCAAGCTCTAGCTCCAGCCTTATATTTTTCATCAGGAAAAGGTGCTTCGTAGGCTTTTACAATATCTGGAGTTAACGCATTTTTGTTATATACACCCATTTCTATTACCATACTAATCGGTAAATCAAGATTTTCTTTCACAAAATTACGCCATTGAAGGAACGCTTCATTAGTGGTTTTTCCAGACGGTAATCCTGTATTCATGATAACCAATCGTGCGATTATATCTGGATTATTACTTGCATAAGGGAGTCCGATTAACCCTCCCCAATCTTGGACAACTAGGGTTATATCTTTTAAATTTTGGCTCTCGATAAATCTCGAGAGAGTATTGTAATGCATTTCGTATGTATATTCCTCAACTAGGGTAAACTTGTCTGACTTACCAAAACCAAAGAAATCGAACCCGAAAAATAAATTGGTTTTACTAATCTTAGGGATCATCTTGCGATATAAGTAAACCCAACTTGGCTCTCCATGTAAGCACAAAACAACTTCTCCATCCTTTTTTCCTTCCTTAATAAAATGGGCGCGCATTTCATTCATTTCAAGATAATTAGATTTGTAGCCAAAATCATTTATTTCAACAAAACGTTCATCAGGAGTGCGAATAACAGGCATGTAAATTCCTCTTTACTCTAAAATAATCAATATCTTATAGAAATTAAATTTTAAGCAAAAGTAATAATAATTTTGGGGTGAGTGTGTTGAAAAAAAATTATCTCGATTAATAACAATACATGAGCATCCATTGAAATCGTAAGGGAACATTAATAGAAAACTCTGTTAGTACAAATAATTGATATTCAGATCTGTAAAGAAGGTTCTTTAAGTGAAGTCGATTCTAATTGTTTATGCAAGTCGGTTTGGGAGCACATCTGAGATTGCTCAAGAATTAGCGGACATAATTGAAAACGAAAAAGAGACATTTACTACAACAATTTTTGATTTACATGAAAAATCAAGGAAAATAAAAGACATTGAAAGATATAATGGAATAATTGTTGGATCAGGCATAAAATACGGCCGCTGGACAAAAGAATCATTTAATTTTTTAAAAAAATTTCGTGCCACAATAAAAGAATATAAAATTCCACTAGGTGTCTATGTAAGTTCAGGAGATGCTGCTAATCATAGTACTTATGAAAAAGCAAAAAAAAAATATTTAGATGACGTTTTTCGTAAACTTAACCTAGATAATGGCGAAATAGTGTTAGCTGAAGCTTTTGGGGGAATTTTCGATCTATCCTCAAACTCTAACTACAATTTTGTTGAGAAAAAAATGATAAAAAGAGTTGCTCGTTCAAAGGATACTGGATTTATCGTACAGGATGGGAAATTAAATGATTTTAGGAATTGGCAAGCAATTCAAAATTGGGGAACTGACTTCAAGAATGTAATCAAGAATATGAGAGATGGTTAGCCAGACCAGTTCCAATTAAAATGATCATTTTGATGTATGTTGAACGATAGCATCAATTACTTTAGGAGCAACTTGAGGAGGAATATTGTGACCCATTCCTTCGATTATAAGAAGTTCCGCACCAGGAATCGAAACTGCAGTATCTCTTCCTCCTTCTACTGAAACTAGAGGATCAATATCTCCATGAATCACTAAAGTAGGAATTTTTAAGCTTTTAAGAGCTTCAACTCGACTACCAGAAGTAACTATTGCAGCTAATTGTCTGGCTGTTCCTTGAGGATAAAAACTTCTATCAAATGCTTTTGCTGATCTTATACGGATTAGTTCTTCATCTAATGGATACACAGAACCATTTAAAAACTGCCAAGTCCTAAGGCTGTCCTCTATATTTTCTTCCCGACTAGTAGGAGGAGGTGTAACTAAGATTGCCAATGCTTCTTGTTCTGGTTGTGGTAATTCAGGATTTCCTGTAGAAGACATTATTGAGGTAAGAGTCTGAACTCGTTGAGGAAAATTTATAGCGATAGTTTGTGCGATCATTCCTCCCATTGACGCGCCAACGATATGCGCAGAGTCAATATCTAAAGCATCTAATAACCCAATTGCATCTTTTGCCATATCAAGTAATGTATATGGAACTTCTGGCTGTTCACCTCCTTGCATAACCTTTTGAAAAAGATCCATCGGGTTAGGAACCTCAGCATCCTCAAATTTGGTTGACAGACCAACATCACGATTATCAAAACGTATAACCCAATAACCTTTCGACGCCAATTCTTTACAAAAAATTTCATCCCAGAAGATCATTTGCGATCCTAACCCCATAATTAATAATAATGCTTGAGAACCTGGATCTCCAAATGTATCATAAGTAATATTAATATTATTAGCTTTTACAGTCTTTTCTTCACTATGTGCTACGTCTAACATCTGTTAAACTTCCTAAATTACTTTCTTTTTAAAGCAGAATTACTTACAGTTATTAAGTTCTTAAATCCAATGGTAGATTGCCTCTAAGTGAACTACCTCCTACTGGAGTAAGGGGCTTCCTACGAGACCAACCGAACCAGAAAAAATGCTGGAAACTTTCATTTTACCGTTGACTGATCGTAGATTATTCACAGTTAGGGCTTTCTTTATTTTCCTCATTTTCTATTGAGATTTACTCTTAGTCCTCAGGTTTCAAATTCTTCGTTGATGAGCTAATAATTTCTTTTAGACTCATATTTGAATTCAATTGAACTTTTATGTAAGTTTGCAGAGAACGATTTCGTGGGGGTTGAAATGTAGAATACATTTATTATCAGTAATTTTTACTTGTTCAACTTCTGAACCGTCGTACTTGATTGTTGCTATTCTTTTGACGTTGTCCGTCAACTGTATATCAACATTAATTTCCTTATTTAATAGATTGTACAATGTTATATAGATGTTTTTATTGCGTACCCTTAGCGAAGAAATCCTAATATTTGGATTACTAACTTTTATTATTGGTTGAAGTATTCTATCTTTCACTTTTTCATTCTTAAGCAATACACTTTTTGGATTGAGAGAGAATGCTTCTGATTGATTAGCAGTATTAACCATTGGTTCCACTACCGAATGAGATATGAAACTGTATTCAAAAGCATAAAAATGACTCAATTCCTGGGCACCCGGAGTAGCATTATAGGGTCCTGCGTGTTCAGGTCTCTCTGGAATACCAGAACGAGATAACCAACCTATAGATCGTATAAGTGTTAAAGCTAATCGTGAACCGTTAACTAATTCAACTTCAGGTAAACCTTTGTTAAACAGTGACACGGATGCCTTACCATTATCATCTTCTATACGAATATAACCCTTTTGAGGTTGAATTCCACTAGGTTTCTCGATATAATTTTCATCACCTACTGGATCTCCAATTCGTTTAATATAACCAAAATGTGTAGAAGTTTTTGTAAATTTCGAACTAAAGGGAAGATCAAAACATATCCTCAGGCGGTGATCCTTTGCTTGATTAGCTAGCTCAGTTCTCATATCAATTCGAGGTATATCACGATAAAATCGAAATCTTACCGTAACTGGTATTTCTACTTTTCCAATTCTTTTCTCTCGAGAAGAATCGACTTTTTCAAATAATTCTAAATGGAATTTTTGAATAACATCACAAAATAATGGCCCCTCATTCTCGATTGATCGTTCAATTTTAGTAACTTTAACAAATTCAGGTTCTAGTTTTCCAAATGTGTATTCATCTCCCCGATCTCCCCAATCCTCAAATTTATGGAGATTTGAATAATGAATTGAAGATTTTTTATCTAATAAATTAATTGTACCATCTTTATTAAAAGTAACGTCATAATATCCATTACTTACCCTATTTTTTGAGATTACTAAATTATCTGAAGAATCGGAGAATTCAGAATCCGTATCGATTTTGAACACTGAAAATCCCATTGGTGATAAGGGAGCTAATACTCCAAATGTCTGCTTAAGCTCTTTAGTCACTAATATGTGAAAATTTTTATATTTTTTGCTATTAATTACTTCTAATAGATTTTTCTTCATATCTCCTGCATCATACTCTCCTTCTGGTTTATCACCCATTAATAATCTAACTTCACATGTATCAGGATCATCCCCATCAACTAAGTGTGCATCATTAATGTATAATCCCATCAATTGCCGTCCAGGTAACATTTTCATTAGTACTTTCAACTTCCTAGCACCAACCCTCATTTCCCAGATCATATCCGAAGATGTCCTTAGAGGTTGTATTTCGTATTTTTTTCCTTCAGGAGATGTAAGTGTACGACACTTGGTTTTTTCAGGAGCAATGAATTCAAAATACATTAATTCATCAGAGCAGTTTGTCGGATTAAATACTAAACATGATAAATTTGAGGAGGGTTCAGTCTCTTCTTCTATATGGGTCACTGCATCATCAATGGTATTTTCAACAATTGCTTCAGCAAAAGAATATCGAAATTTCATTTCTTCGTGAGTTTGGTCAACGGAGCAACCACAAATTGAATCATGAGGTTGATTTCGAAGATGCCATTTCCATGCTTGGTTTAAATATGAAGTAGGATATTCCTTATCAAAATAATGCCATAAATATGTGTTCAATGGTTCTGCATAATGAACAAGAAGATCTTCAACCTTTTGATTCCAGATTTTAATCCACATTCGGGCAGAATAAGTATCTTGCAGTAAATGAGCTTTATATGCTGACCTAAGTTCCCCTGCATATTCAGGTATTTGATAATCTGTTTGGTTAAGGATTTCCTTATATTTTAATACAAAATCGTTTAAAACCCCTAGCTGAATTTCCATATTTTTAATCTGGACTTGTTCTAAAGCTAAAGCTACTCGCTGATTGGGTACTTGATGGTCGGTACCATGATGTAATAAATATACAGAAATAGGAGAATATGGTTCTAGTTGAGAGACTAAATTAGTTATTTCAGCAGATAATTTCTCTGGCTCTTCTGGAAGGTGTGCTGCATTACCATAACCAAAGGGCATGTATATCGTTAATACAGAGGTCTTAGCTGAATTACTACTTTTCCAATGAAATGGAATCACCTTGATCTGAGGGGGTACCCCTCTCCAAACCATCAATACTTTGAAATCTGTTAAGTTTCCAAATAATTGCGGAATTGCTCGCGAATGTCCAAACATATCGGGAAGATATCCAATCTTCATAAGAGGAATGTCATAATCTTTCGTCGCTAAATCATAACTATATTCAAGATTTCTAATCAAGCTCTCTTGTCCAACTAACCAGATATCTGGAAGAATATACCATGGCCCGACGGTAACTCTCCCTTCTCGAATATAACTGAGTAATTTTTCCTTCTTTTCTGGACGAATTTCAAAATAATCTTCTAAGACGATCGTTTGACCATCGAAGGTAAAATAATAATCTTTATCATTATCGAGGATAATTAATAGTTCATCAACAAGCTTCACAAGTTGATGTCGAAATTTCTGGAAAGGTAGATACCACTCTCTTTTGAGTGTGAACACAAAATCGAGCTCACATATCCCAGTGTGTATGAGGAGTGATATAAACATATTTCAATTGATTAGGAGGAATGTTCCTTGTGTTTTCCATAGCGTAAGGTCTCCAAAGTCAAAAACCATCATGATTATATAAATCTTAGATACAAAAGAAAAGGCATTCCTGATGAGATATAATTAGATTTTTGATATTCATTTCAATGAATTGCTAGCTGGTTGTTTTGCCACATTCTGAATGTTTTTCTATCAGTCCACGAAACAGGTTAGAAGATAACGAATATTTCATAATACAACCAATAAGACTTAGTGTGGTGAACTAGTGATTCAAGAATATCCATTAGAGAAAAGAACAGAAATTCTACCTTATTTTGGCGATCATACAAAATTAGATCTGATTGTTAAAGCTTCTATTACCGAAGGATGGGGTAAAGTCTTTGTGGATTCAATAGATGAACCTAATATCCTTCTTTTTCAACATGACTTCTTTAACTTCCTTTCTGGTAATCCAAACAATGTTCTTCTGGAAGAGTTGTTATCCCAGATCCCACCTCATAAGATAATTATCCTTCCTAATGAAGAATGGGCCAAAGCACTAAAGAAGCATTTTGGGTTCAAATTTGTTGAAAAAAAAGACGATCGTTGGAAACTTTCTTCAATTGATTTAGATCTTGATCATATTTCAAACCTAGCAGGAAAAATCCCAGTAGGATATACACTTGAAAAAATCGATGAAACCAATGCAGAGCTATTTACAGGTGAATTAAAAGAAGAAATAATTGGTCTATTCGATTCAAAAGAAATATTATTAAAGAAAGGTTTTGGTTTTTGCATTAGAGATGGGGATACTATTGCTTGTGCTGCAGCAACTGGTCATCCTCCTTTTGAAAACGCTTTTGAGATCCAAGTAATTACTGATAAAAAATATCGGAAGAAAGGATTAGCTACTGTTGCCTGTGCAGCTTTAATAAAATATTCACTAGAAAATGACTTCAAACCTCATTGGGATGCTGCAAACAAACCCTCTGTCAATCTTGCATTAAAATTAGGTTATTCAAATCCAGTTCCGTATGGATTCTATTTTCATGCGATCTTGTTTGTAGCTCTCTTGCGAAAAACTCGAATTAATAAATTGATTTATTACACCTTGAAGCTACTAGGCAAAGCAGATTAGCTCAGTTTTGAATATTCGTGAATAGCAATCTAGCTAAATAAAGAGGAAAATATATCAGAAATACTCATTCATATCATCTTGAATTTTTTTTTGATCAATACCATAATGAGTGGGACGACCTTCATATTAATTTTTTATACATATTTTTCCATTATTATTCCTTCGACTTTTGAGGAAAAATCGTAGTTCATGATCAAAATTTCTCTATTGCTTCTTCGAGTAATTTCCGACAGGTAGAGGAATACCAGAGTTTAATAAATTCTTTTTGCTTCTCTTCAAGAACCTGACGAATCTTAAATTCAACCATTTCTACTCTATTCTGTTTGATTAATTTAAATGCTCCTTGGGAAGTTGCAGCTAATTTTGCAGTATCAACTGATTTTTCTATCAAATTTTTCATTGGGATTATCTCATCTACCATTCCAAACTCCAATAATTTCTCTGGAAGATAAAAATTTCCAAAATCAGTTATTTCACGAGAAATTCTATTACCCACTAATTGTCGGAGTATGCAATCGGCTACATAAGGAACAGGAACACCTAATTTTATTTCATTAAGACCCATAAATTTTCTCCCTTCAGCAATGAACCGATAATCACAGCATAACGTAAGAATACATCCTCCTGCTGTGGCATGACCTGTTATGGCCGCTACAACTGGCTTGGGAAATGTATAAAGTTCTAAACAAAGTTTATTGAATAAACTATAGAATTCTGTGAATTCTTCAATACTTAATGGAAAAAGGTATGGAATATCAAATCCTATAACAAAGAATTTTTCATTTGAGCTTGAAAGAACTACCCCTTTCACATTTGGATCATTACGAATTTTTTTAAGATTTTCCGATATTTGATTTACAAAATTAGTATTAAGCGCATTTGTAACCCCTCTATTCAGACTTAATATCCGTACGCTACCTCTACTTTCCACATTGACTAAACTAGGTACGATTATTTTTTCCTCCTTGAAGTTCGATAATAAAACATAATTGTGATCGTTCATAAGAAAATCTACAACGATTATAAAACTACTGAGCTTAACAACATGCTAAACCACAGCTTATTTAATTGATCTAGGTTGAATTTAATCTCATTTCATCAGTGATTTCAAATCCTAATTCTTCATACAGATGTCTTCCGTCCTCTGTGGCATGCAAAGATGAAATTTGAATATTAGAATCCTTTAGCCAATTTAGCATCGTTTTCATTAATCTTCTAGCAATACCCTTCCTACGGAATTTTGGAATAACAACTAAGTTCATTATATACCCGATTTTTCCTAATAAATTTAAAGGCTCAGGAGGATGATAATCAATTACTATTCCCCCACTACCCACAGCTTCACCAGCTGGAGAAAGAGCAAGCCAACCAAAAAACTGTTCATTTGGAATAGCCTCACTAAAATAGTTGCTAGATGCTTTATCTGTTAATTCTAATCTATTCGGATCGTCAAAACCCATTGACTCAAACATTATTCTTCTTAATTGGACTAAATCATCTATATCAGAAACCACTGCTGCTCGAATGATAATATTCTCTTTCATCTTTATTTAGCCTTCTTCCTTACCGATAGAGATTTTTTTAGATTGTTATTTCTTACTATTTAAGAAAATTTCAAGAGCTTTATGCAAAAAAATCCTGCACAAATTGAAGCTAGTTTAATAAAATATAGATAAGAATTCAAAAATATGGTAGCTATTGATTATCCTGAATTGGTAAAACTGAGTTCAAAATACGAATCTACTGTGTATGATATATTACAGGAATTGGTTAAATTTCCTACCGTAGCGTATAGAGAACCTCTCGCTATTAATGATTGTGCGGATTATTTAGAAAATTTGTTCTTTGAACATGGATATAAAGTATCTCAGCATCCCACAAGATCAGATGGACATCCTGTAGTATACGCAGAGAAAAATGTTAACACAGAGAAAACTTTATTATTCTATCACCATTATGATGTGCAACCAGAAGATCCCCTAGACCAATGGAAATCTTCTCCTTGGGAACTTACAAAAAGAGATGGGCGATTATTTGGCAGAGGAGCCACGGATAATAAAGGACATATTGCTATTAGCTTAATTGCAATGAAAATGCTTGAAGACAAATTAGGATCTCTTCCAGTTAATGTAAAATTCGTTATTGAAGGAGAAGAAGAAGCCGGATCTGATAACCTCCCAAAATTTGCAAAACCTCATTCAGATCTTCTAAAAGCAGATGGATGTGTCTGGGAAGGTGCAGGATTTCACCCTAAAGGGGAATCTTTAGAATTACCAACCCCAGTTGAAATTTGGTGTGGATTAAAAGGAAATGCATATTTTGAGTTGAAAGCTGGAGGTTCACCTCATTTTCCCCGAACTGATGTTCATTCTGGTTCAGCAGCAGCGAGTCCAAACGCAGCTTGGAGATTAATTTGGGCATTAAACACATTAAAAGATGACCAAGAAAATATTTTGCTTGAGGGATTTAATGAACTTGTAAACCCACCGTTGAAGGAAGATATTGAAGCGTTAGAGGATTATCAGGGTGATTTAGAATCATTATTAAAGAAAGACTACGGGCTAGAAAATTTATTGCTTAATCGAAGTGGACTAAATCTTTTAATCCCTTTATTTCTTGAACCTTCTTTTTCAGTTTGTGGAATGAAAGGCGGATACCAAGGACCTGGATCGAAAACAATTGTTCCTGCAGAGGCATCAGTTAAATTGGATTTTCGATTGGTTCCAGATCTAACTGTTATGCAAGTTGATCAATTACTACGAGCACATCTAGTTAAACACGGATTCGATGATATAGACGTGCAACTCCTCACTGGGTATGAACCATCGAAGACTTCAGTAAATCATCCGTTTATTAAGACAATCAAAAAGGTAACCGCGGATTTAGTCTCGCCTACACCTATCAATGTAGTACCATTCGCTCCTGGTTCAGGCCCAGCTTACCTATTCACCCCTTATACTCCTTTGTGTATGGTATTTAATCGAACTGAAGGAATAAATGGGCATGCGCCTAATGAAAACTGGCCTATAAATTCCACAAAGCCGAGTCTAGCCTATAATGCTCTTATTGCCCAGGTCCTAGGAGAATAAATTTTCGTTCTATTTTCCTGTTCTTTTCTTTCTGATTAGAACTGAAGCTATTCCTAGTACTACTATCTCCAGTGGAAACCATGAAGAAGTTTGGGGTGCATATACACATTTTTCTTACCCATTTCTATAACCTCGGATATTTTTACAATTAACATCATAATAGTGAAAGAGCAAGATACTGCGACTTCAGGCCTTGATATTGGGATTTTTGATATTTTAGACGCCCGATTAGGGCTTCAGAACTATTTCAACAAGCTTAATACAACATCTAGTACATCTGACTCAAAATGCATACTAGCTTTAGATTATAGATGGCATGATCTTAATTATAACCATTATGATCCCCGTTGGGGAATGAATCCTCATGATCCTTTTGAATTGTATCCAGATAATAGGGATAATTCAATTGACCCGTTGAGTATAACTATCGCTCTCTTGATTGTAGCTTTTACATTACTTGGCCTTTGGCATGTTTTTACTAAAGGATCTTGGAGGAAGAAGGATAGTTATATGGAACACATACAGAAAATGTCGAAAGAAGATCAAAGTAGACCTTGAGATTAATAGAAAAGGATAATAAACAATACCTAAGCTTTTTAAGAGCTTCGTTTAATGAGAATTGGGTTTCATGGAATAATTTCCAAAGAATAATATATCTTAGGAAATTCGATTAATTCATAAATAACATTTGAGAAACGATAAACAAATAAACTGAGTAACTGGTAAGGACAAAATTGGGTTTTTAGGATGAACAATGATTCTATTGAATTGAGCAAAAAATTAGCTGCAGAGCAGGCTGTTAAAGAAAATGTTAAAGAAAACATGATATTAGGAATAGGAAGCGGTTCTACAATTGTTTATGCAGTTAAAAAGATTGCAGAAATGAAAATGAATATCAAGTGTATCCCAACTTCATTTCAATCACATCAGCTTATACTCAAAAATAAGCTAAAATTAGTCACGCTAGGTCAATTTCCTGAAATAGATCTTGATATTGACGGGGCAGACGAGATTGACTCTGATTTAAATCTAATCAAAGGGGGAGGTGGGTGTTTACTCCAGGAGAAAATCATTGCAGCGAATTCAAAAAAATTTGTGGTCGTTGCTGATTATCGGAAACAATCATTAAAATTAGGAGAAAAATGGAATAAAGGAATCCCAATTGAGGTAATTCCGCTAGCTTATGTACCCTTGCTTAAAAAATTCGAGGATTTAGGGGGCAAACCAAAACTTCGGATGGCTAAGGCAAAAACTGGTCCTTTAGTCACAGATAACGCTAATTTTATCATAGATGTAGATTTTGGAATCTTAAATGATCCATTGACCCTTAATAGAAAAATAAAAACTATCCCTGGAGTGGTGGAGACAGGACTATTTCTTAATATGGCTACAAAGGCGTATATAGGACAGATAGACGGAAAACTGTCTATTATCTAGTGATAATAACTCGTAAGCATGAATATAGTAATCTATTATATTTCCTTTGAAAATCACAAATCTCTATTAATAGGCTTAAATGAGGCTATAATTGATTGGAGGAGAAGTGGTTAGCTGAATTAGCCAACCACTCCTAATTGTTTTGTCTTGAGAGGGGGGCGAAGAGAGAGGTAAGGACCTCTGAAAAATTTGGCATAATAACATGCCATAATTTAAATTAGGCTGATCCTTTTAACATCCCTAATTCTGAAATCATACTGAAAAAAGAGATAACTTATCCCTTTATACAACAATAATGGCTGAAATTATCAAGAATAGTAAGATCACTAATATTAATCCCCCTATTCCAAAGTTCACAAGAATAAAAGGTCCAATAGTGGTTCCTATTATTGTTCCAACTGCAATTAAGGCCATCCTTAAAGACATGGCTTTAGCAAGATCATTTTCTCCTACTAATGCTGTAATCCATGTCATCGGGGTTGGAATTATTCCTATCGCTGCAAATAGACACATTAAAAATAGAAGAATTGTTAAAATACTAAGTGGATCATTGGTTGTTAGTCCTGTAAGCATTGGAGTGAGTAAATCAAATTCAAATAATGTAAAAGCCATTAAGACAAGTAAACTGGTTCCCGCAAAACCAATAATTAAAACTGGTTTGATCCTCCAGTGATCTGATAATCGGCCCCATACTAACAAACCCCCTACGATAGAAACAATTAAACCAACCAATATCATAAATAGAACAGAAAATGAAATGTTTAACCCTGTAGGCAACTCTTTTATCACTAAATCAACAATAGGTATCAGAAAAGTCCCAAATGAAATAATAACTGAAAAAGCTATCCAGTGGAGACTAACTTGTACAATAGGTTTTGTAAAGAAGAAATTATCGCTAATTTTTCCCTTGAATGCCGTTTGTAAATAAGAATTTAATGATGTTAATGAAAAAGGGTGATAATTTCCCTTATCTGAAAGAAAGAAAATTGGAATTGCAGATAATATAAGCATTAACCCAAAAATAATGAATGAGAGTTGAATAAGGTTTGCAATGTTGAATAAACCAATGAAAACTAATCCTACTCCTCCGCCTATACCTAGTATTATGTTACTGTATCCTATTGATTCACCAACACGTTCTTGAGGTGAATGCTGGACCCATAAAGCAATAGTAGAACCAGTGCGGAATGACGCTCCAAATCCTAAGAAACAATTCAGAATTAGCATCATAATAGGATGAGGAAAAAGTGCAAGACCTATTAAACTAAACCCACTTACCCAATTTGACCCTATCATTAACTTCTTTCTTCCATGAATATCACTTAACGCTCCAAATATAGGCCCAAATAGAAAAGAAAAAAGAAAGTAAACTGCGATAATTATTCCACTTAATACACTGTAAGCAGTTAGATATCCTAATTCGCTTAAATAGGCAGCTAGTAATATTTGTTGGGCAGTGAAGGTGCTAGTTACAATGATCTGATAGAAACTGATTACCAAAATTGTAGGTTTGAGATATAATCCGAATAACAGCTCTTTAAATGTAGTTTGAACACTATTCAAAGGAAATCACCTATTTGATAAGTAGTGGAATCACAAATATATTTGGTTAAATCTGTGCTTTTATTGATTATGATGTTAACTCAAGCCATTTTAATTGGAAAAATTGGATGAATTACTTAATTTTAATACAAATTTCAACAAACAAGTTGCTAGAGGTTAGATAGTTGGAAAAAAAGGAAATACACATTGAAAATAGAGTCATCAGTGAAGATTCTCCAGTTTTCTTTATTGCAGAGATCGGAATAAATCATAATGGAGACTTGAACATAGCAAAAAAAATAATTGATATGGCTTCATTTTGTAAAGCTGACGCGATAAAACTTCAAAAAAGAAATCTTGAGTTAAGTGTTCCTTTAGAAATGAGAGAGATTCCTCGTGAAACTCCTTGGGGAACGATGACTTATTATGAATATAAAAAAAGAATGGAATTTAACGAGCTGGATTTTAAAGAGATAGAAAAATACTGTAATGAGAAAGAAATGCTATGGTCGGCATCAATATGGGATATACCTAGTTTAGAATTTATCATGAAATTTGATGTTCCTTTTATAAAAATTCCTTCAGCTCAGTTGACAAACAAAGAATTACTTCTTGCAGCTAGGGAAACAAATAAACCAATATTTCTAGGAACAGGAATGAGCACAGAAACAGAGATGAAAAAAGCAGTAAAGATTCTTGAAGAAAGTTATCTTGTTATAATGCACTGTAATTCTGCATATCCCGCAAAGAATGAGGATTTGAATCTTTCTTATATCAAAAAGTTAAGGAAACTATATCCAGAACATATTATAGGCTATAGTGGTCACGAAGAAGGAATTGCGGCAAGTATAGTTGCAGCGACATTAGGTGCTAGAGTAATTGAGAGACATGTAACAATTGATAGGGCAATATGGGGAACAGATCAAGCTGCTTCAATAGAATTTAGTGGATTACGAAGACTTGTTCGGGATGTAAAAAAATTACACATATGGTATGGAGATGGAATGAAAAGAGTAACTGATTCAGAAATTCCGATTAAGAAAAAACTTCGGAATGTAGAAACACTCTAACACAAAATCTTATAATATTAATAGAGTAGATGAGTACTAATGAAGTGGCCTGCTAAAATAATCCTTGAAAAAATTAAAATGGTGATCTTTGATATAGATGGAGTATTTACTGATGGGAGTGTTTTCGTTGATTCAAATGGGAATGAATTATTACAATTTTCGAGAGTAGATGGAAAAGGGATTGAGTTGATATCTCAGGCTGGAATTGTCACAGCTGTGATTTCATCAGAAGACAGCGAAATTAGTAAAATAAGAATGGAGAAATTAAAAATAAAAGAGATCCATTTAGGGATAAAAGATAAATTGACAAAATATTCTAAGCTTATTTCTAAATACGGTTTTCTTGATAAAGAAATCTGTTATTGTGGAGATGATATTCAAGATATCTCTGTATTAAAACGAGTAGGGTTATCTTGTTGCCCAAAAAATGCACAATCAAGTGTAAAAGAGATTTGTCTTTATTCTTCAGAATTAGAAGGTGGAAAAGGATTTGTACGAGAAGTTTGTAATAGATTACTTGAATCTCGTATTTGAATTTCTTTGTAATAGTTGATTATGACTCAAGTTTCAATAGGGTGTACTTATGAAAATTCTAATGGTTGGATTAGGATCAATTGGACAAAGACATACGCTAAACTTAAAGAAATTAGGTTTTAATGACATCATAGCTTATAGATCCAGCAAAGGAAATTTAAAATTTTGTGAGGAAAACTCTATAACTCAATATTGGACTCTTGATGAAGCAATTAAACAAAAACCTGAATGTGTATTCATCACAAATCCAACAAGCTTACACGTGGCAGTTGCTATTAAGATATTAGAAAAAACAAATTGTCATTTATTCATAGAAAAACCACTATCAAACTCGATGGACGGAATCAAACAACTTCAAGCTATCTTGAATAGTAGAGATCTGCAAACTATGATTGGTTATAATATGAGATTTCACCCGTTATTACTAAAAACGAAAGAAATTATAGATAGTAGCCAAATTGGAGAGATCGTTGGCTATAGAACTATATGGGGAGAATTTCTACCTAATTGGCACCCTTGGGAAGATTATAAAAAGGGTTATTCTGCTCGAAGTGAATTAGGAGGAGGGTCATTGCTTACATTAAGTCATGATATTGATCTAGCAGTGTGGTTATTCGGTAAAATTGTTGAAACGAAGGGTTTTCAGAGCTCAAAACATGTGTTAAAAACTACTGCAGATGAATGTTCGATAATCACAACAAAACATGAAGATGGGGTAATAGGGTCACTGTTCTTTGATTATCTGCAAGATCCACCTAAAAGAACATTAGAAATTATAGCTAGTAAAGGAAAATTGTTCTGGGATTATTATGAGGGACAATTGATTGTTTATGATAGAATTAAGCAGAAATCAAAAATCCATTCAAACCCAGAAGGCTTTGAAAGAAATACAATGTTCCTTGAGGAAGTTAAACATTTTATGAACTGTATACAAAATCAATCTAAACCCATGATAACGTTAGCTGATGGAATAGAAGTTTTGAAAGTTATCGAGCCAATTATGTAATAGATAGAATAAATTAAATAAGCTTGATGTGATATTAATGGAAATTTTAGCTCTTATCCCAGCACGAGGAGGTTCAAAAGGACTTCCAAAGAAAAATATTATTGATCTAGCGGGTAATCCCCTCATCTATTACTCTATTAAGATTGCAAAAGAATCTAAACTAATTAATAGAGTGATTGTGTCGACAGATAATGAAGAAATTGCTGAACTTAGTAGAAAATTAGGAGCTGAAGTGCCTTTTATCAGACCTAAAGTTTTAGCTCAAGATTTAACTCCTGATTTCCCAGTTTTTTCCCACGCCTTGATGTGGTTATTAGATAAAGAAGACTATTTACCTGATCTAGTTGTTCAATTACGGCCAACAAGCCCCCTACGTCAGATATCGATCGTCGATGAAGCTATTGAGTTATTAATCAGAAATCCCAAGGCTGATAGTGTCAGAGCTGTTGTTAAACCAGATGAAAACCCTTATAAAATGTGGAGAATCGATAAAGAAGGATTCTTAAAATCAATAATCGAAACACCGATAAAAGAAGCCTATAATCAACCACGACAAGCTTTACCTGACACTTATTGGCAAACAGGTTATATTGATGTTATTAGAACAGATATAATTATAAATAAGGGAACTCTAACTGGAGAAACAATCATCCCATTAGTATTGGAAGATAATGCTTTCAATAAAACCGACATAGATACAAAAGAAAGCTTACTAGAAACTGAAAGAATATTACTTGAACAAAAGAAGAAAAATAATGATTCAAGCTGACTGTGACAATACATTCCACTTATGAAAGTCTATTAAGTATAAAAGAATTTAATCAATTATTTCTATTCGTTGGATTTAATAATGGATTCATTCACAGCTCGAAAGATTTTCGCTTTTCTTCCATTAAGGCTTAGGTACTTTTTGGGTGAACTAATTATTACTTCAATTTCTTTTGATGCCAGAATATTTCGAGATTATGTCCATGGAGTCTTAGCAGTTAAATATAATCTGAGTAATGAGAATATTACTAAAATTTTATCATTGAAAGACAAATATAAAGGTAAAAGATGCTTTATACTTGGAAATGGACCAAGTCTAAACAAGACAGATCTTAGTTTTCTACGGGATGAAATTTCCTTTGGATCAAATGGTATCTTTCATCTTTTTAAGGAAAATGACTATAGACCAACATATTTTACTGTAGTTGATTTTGTATTTGCACAAAATTATTCCAATATTATCAACAATATCATCACAAAGAAGAATATAACAGGAATACTCCTAAATTCTCTGAGAAAGAATATTAAAGGAGATAAATCAACTATATGGGTGAATTTCTTGCCTACATGGGCAAATGGACATTATTCTCAATACACTGTAGAAAATTTAACACCACATTTTGAAAGACCACTTTTACCTGAATTTAGCGAAGAAATCCTTCGGGGAATTCATGACGCAGGGACTGTAACATACATTAATCTGCAATTAGCTATTTATATGGGGTTTAAAGAGATTTATTTAATAGGAATCGATCATAATTATAAAACTGAAAAGATAATAGAAACTGAATATGAAGACATCATAATTAGCGACTATGACGATGATCCAAATCATTTTAGTCCAAACTATACACCAAAAGGACATACTTGGACGGTTCCACGAATGCATATACACGAAAGATGTTATTACAAAGCCAGAAAAATCGCTGAAAGAAAAAATATAAAGATATTAAACGCAACAAAAGGTGGAAATTTAAGAGTATTTAAAAGAGTAAATTATAATTCTTTATTTTAAGAAACTAAAGCGATTAATCACGTATTCCAATCAATATCGAAATCATTATTATTATTCGAAATCTCGGTTTTAATATAAGTAAATTCGGGAAATCTTTTGAGGATCTTAAGTTGATAGATATATATTTTTATAAAACTGTCTTTGATTTAAAACAGAGATTAATGAAAGGAGAATCTTTTGATAAACAACACATCTTTGATGAATTTGAAAAACATCGCAGGAAGGAGCCTGTTGTTTACAATATCGAGACTACAAATGCCTGTAATATGAGATGTGAAATGTGTCCTAGAACTACTATGATGACACGAAAAATCGAAACACTTGATTCAAATAGTTTTAACAAAATAGTGAACCAATTACGTCCATATACTGCCGATGAATGGGAAGATTGGCAAAAATTCATTGAAAAGAGCTACAGAATTGACCGAAATGATATGAGTGAGAATCATTTCTTTTTACACATCATACCAAAGGTAGTTGTCTTACATGGATATGGAGATCCCCTGTTAGACAAAAATATGCCAAAAAGAGTTAATTTGATGACGGAAAAAGGAATTCCATCATATTTCAGTTGTAATCCTGCAAATATAGATGTTGAAAAGAACCTAGAAATGTTCGAAAATGGATTAAGTTTTGTTAAATATTCTATAGAAAGCGTAGACGACTTTATGCATAAACAAATTCGCGGAAAAGCTTCAAATTTCACAAATTCTTATGAGAAGATTCTTCAATTATTAGAAGCTAAAGAAAAAAATGATTATGGTACAACAATCGTTATTACAATGCTAGATTTAGGAAAGCAAAATCAAGAAGAGGAATTCAAAAGACTTGAAGAAAAATTCAAAGATTTAGATGTCTATATTTACTTGAAAAGTCAGGATCAACAATGGTACCAGGATAAAAATGAAGGTACAAACTCAATCCATTGGATTGAATTCTGTCAATTTCCATGGTCATCTATGACCGTAAAATCCAATGGCGAATCAGTTATGTGTGTTGAAGACTATAATAATGAAATTATCTTGGGGGATGCTAAAAAAGAATCTCTTTATGACATTTGGAATGGGGAAAAATATCGGCAGCTTCGAAAAGATCATTTTGAATTGACTCAAGGCATAAAATGCACAATGCAGTGTGATATGAAGCTTATGGGAAATATGATTCTATCAGGGAATCTAACGAATTGATAATGACCGATCTTATCAAAAAAAGGATGAAAATCATTTTTAACGAGTTTTCTCTTTTTAACGAAAAACGGTAGGACAAATTACAGAAAAGGCTAAAGTCCTTGAATCAGGGCCGATCTCTCAGAAACTTGTGAATGAAATTGATAATCTCTTCAAAGAGTTTCATCATGACTTTTCTTATAATAATTTTAAATATAACAAGAAGAAATAGCAAAAGTACCGAATGATTTCTTTTCAGCATTGAAAACTCTTTAATACTATTTTTTACCTTCTATGTCATAGAAGGATTTTAAGTTGATTGAAATTGCGTAAAAAAAGGAAAAATCCTCTAAAAAAGGAACTAACAAGCAGATCACGAGGAGCTATTGTTGGGGCTATTTTCGGTAACCCAGGATCATGGTCATATTTGCTTTCAAAACGTGTACTAAGAAAACAGTATGTAAAAAAAGAAGAATCAGAAAAAAAACTCTCGAAAAGAGCAAAAAAAGAGATCAGACAAGAGTATCTTAAAAAGAAAAAGGAAAGAGATAAGCGATTGAAAGGATAATTATTTTATTCGACATATATTTTTAAATTCTATCTCATCAGATAATTACTTTCCATTCCCCTTTATATTAGAAAAATATTGATTTTTTGTGTAACTGCAATCATTCTTCCAAGATGTAAGAATTTAAAAATGTTTGATTTATAAAGAACTCAAATCAGTTGTAATGAACGGAGTGAATGGATATTCGTAAGTAAAAATGAATTTGTAAGCTTTTTTCTGCAGACTTCAAAAAAAAACAAATCTGTAAAAAAATCTATAATTTTCTCTATAATCAATACTTCAATATCAATATTGTTTTTTGTAATATATCTTATCATAATTCCAGGTATAGTAATACTAAGTGGTTTTCTATGTTTAATTTTTTCAGAAAATCTTATCATTCAAATTATCTCAGTACTAATCATAATTGGTACAATTTATTGGGATTTCGAGACTTTTCGATTGATTATAAGTTCAGAAAAAGGTGAAGAAAAAAGTTTTCTCTCTATTAATTCAATATTATGTAAGACTCAGACAGATACTTGAATAGATTGCTTATCGTTGGATAATAAACCTCACCCAATACTTTTTTTTATACGCTCAAATTATAGTCTTAAGGAAACCAATTTATACCTATTAGTACTACTTGTAGTTGTAGTGTGAAAAATGAGTGATGAGTTAAACATAAATGTACCACAAGATATAAGAAGAATATTGAAAGGATTAATGCCAGTCATTATGAAAATAATGAATCAATCAGATCTTACAGAAGATGATATGGTATTTTTCGCTCTCAGAAGAGGATTAGAGGCGTTACTTGATGATTTAGTAGGAGATAGTCCAGAACTCCTTACCGTTAGCTTTACTAATATGCTGTACGATAATCCTGAATATCTAGGTAAAATGCTGGCTCAAACAATTGAAGATATAGATAAAACGGACGATCAATCAACTGACATCGAAACAATTGCTGATGAATGGAAAAAGAAGAGACTATATATGTAATTAGAGGTGATTTGACGGTTCCAGCTAGCTCAAGGTTTTTGTATAGTGAATTTATTTACTAATTGTGGATTATTTTATCAGAATATCCTTTAGAAAGAGACTTGCTATCCAAGTCCAAGTTTTTTTAACTTTTTCAGAATCGAACCCGTAATAAATTGAACTGAGGAATCCATCTCTTAGTGCAAGAAAAGCGAGTGCTAAAGAAGTAGAGTCAATATCATTTCTTAGGTTTTTCTTCTTTTTATGCTCATCAAAAAAAATTTTAACCTTTTTAATCGCCTGTTCATTTCGTATTGTGAGCTTTTCTCTCAATATATCATTATGTCGTGCTTCATTAATTACATCAGAACTAAAGAGGGGGGCATTGGTTAAACTACTGTACGTTTTATCGAAAAACTCTTCAGTTGCAAAAAAATTTAGATCCTCTAAGAGAGAAAAGATCTCTCTCTGCCTCATCTCAATACGATATTCAAACGTTGCAGCAAATAGTTCTTCTTTACTTGTGAAATAGCTATATAACGTTGCCTTACTGTAGTTCAATTCATCTGCTATATCTATCATTTTTGTCTGATGGTAACCTCGTTCTCTAAAAACTTTATAGGCTCCTTTAACTATTCTTTTTCTAGCTAATTTTTTATATTCAGGCACAACCTTAGGCATAATGGTCTATCATCCACTTTGTATTTAAATGCTTTCTAAAAATACAATGATTTTAGTATTTAAGAGTTATTTTAGCTTATTGAAACATTCTATTTATAATTGACCATTAAGTAAAGTTTTTTATACCCGTGAGTTTCGAAAGGTACGCAAGTAATGAACAAATATGCAATCAACCTAACCTTAATTAGTGTAAAATAAGGAGGATCAATGGTATGAAAACTCCATCAAGTTCCTTAGAAAACGATTTAGTTCTCACATTCAAGAAAATTACCCCAGATTTGCTTGTATACGCTGGTGGTAAAGGAGGTACATTGGCTCGATTATTCCAAGCACGCTTTCCTGTTCCCAATGGATTTATTATAATGCCAAATGCCTTTAAGGATGATCAATTAAAACCAGAAGTTTGGAATCTAGTTAAAAAGATGCTAAAACAAATAGGAAAAGAAAATAAAGGACTTCTATATGCAATTCGGTCTTCAGCACTAGCAGAAGACTCCATTAGAGCATCATTCGCAGGTGAATTCCAAACAGTGCTTAATGTCCGTGAGAACGATGAAATCTATAAAGCTATTTTGACAGTGCGTAAATCACGCCTGGAAAAACGAGTAAAAAACTATAGTGAAATGAAAGGGATCAATACTGATCATGAAATCGCAGTGATAATACAGGAACAAATTCAAGCAGAAATCTCAGGAGTATTATTCACAGCTGATCCGGTTACTGGTAATCGCATGGTTATGGTTGGAAACTTTATTCAGGGACAAGGAGAGAAATTAGTATCTGGAGAAGTCAATGCTGAAGAATTCACTTTTGAAAGACCAAAGGGACAATACAACGGACCATTAGCTTTGAAAAAGTATTCTAAAAAACTATTTAAGTTGGCAAAACGAGCCGAAAAGGAATTACAATATCCTCAAGATATTGAATGGTGCGTTGCAGATGGAAAATTATTTTTACTTCAATCAAGGCCAATAACTACCCTAATTGGGTATGATCCAGTTAAAGGTTGGAACGCTAGTTTAACTGGTGATTATATTTGGAGTTCCGTCAATCTTGCAGAAGCAACACCAGAAATAATGACACCAATTACCTGGTCACTTAATGAAATTCTCTTTTTTGAAACAAATACCACCATAACAGATGCAGATTGCCTACTAACTGGAAATATTTGTGGTAAACCTTATTTAAATTTATCTTGGGTTGCCTCACAATTTAAAACGATTGGAATGGATTTTAAAAAATCCATAAATAAATATGAGGATACTATAGGGCTGTTACCTCCACTTCCACGATTTCCTATGTTTCCAATTAGATTGAGATCAACCATTAAGAATGTTCCAGCTAACATAAGAGTAGAATTATTTGGAAAAAAATTCATTAGAAAGAGGCATGAATACATTTCAGCTTCACCTAAGATTTGCCAAAATTTCATTGAAGAAATTTCCAATGTTTCTACATCGACTGACTTACTGGCGTTATGGAATGAGGAACTTAGACCCTACTACATTCATAGTTGTTGGACTCTTCGTTTTGTAATGAAAAGCATCACTGCTCCAACCAGTAAGTTAAGAAAGAAACTTATCAAACTAGTCGGCAATGCAAATGCAAATACACTAATGTCAAATTTTTCTGGTATTGAAGATCAATTAGCCAGTCTTGGACCACTCCTCGGTTTGTCACAAATCTTAGAAAAAGAGCTATCAAAAGAGGATTACATGAAATATTACGGCCATCGGTCTCCTCTTGAGACTGAATTATACTATCCTCGTCCGTACGAGGATCCGAATTGGCTCGATAAGAAACTAGAAGATTATAAATCTGCAAATATTGATGTCAAAGATCTATTAAACAAAAGGCAAGAAAAATACATCGTCGCTTGGGAGAAATTGAAGAAAAATTTCTCTAAAAGAAAAGTTAAGAAGATTCAAAAGGATATAGACCGAGTAACCCAAGCAACAATTGATAGAGAAGCTGTTAGATCGGAATATGTGCGTTTGTATGGTGTAATTCGAGAATTTTTAATCAAAATCTCAGAAATAACTAATCTTGGGGACGATATCTTCTTCTTCACTCTCGATGAGTTACTTGAAGTGCTTCAGGGTAATTATTCTTCTCGTAGATATATTCCATCCCGTAAAAAAATCTATAAAACATATAAAGAGCTACCATCTTACCCAGCAGTGATAATTGGCCGATTCGATCCAATTTCTTGGTCAAAAGATCCAAACAGACGTACAGATATCTTTGATTCTCAAGGTACATCAATTCCTGATAAGGAAGATGAAGAAACTGACATAATCAGAGGATCTGCAGGTTCGATGGGACGCATTGAAGGAATTGTCCGTATCTTAAATTCACCTGAAGAAGGATATAAACTAAAACCTGGTGAGATCTTAGTAGCTACTTCTACGAATATTGGATGGTCTCTTATATTTCCTAAAACAGCTGCAATTGTTACTGATGTGGGAGCGACTCTCTCGCACGCAGTAATAATTGCTCGTGAACTTGGAATTCCTGCCGTTGTTGGAGCAGGTGATGCAACTATGAGATTAAAAACAGGAGATAGGGTACTAGTTGATGGTGGAAAGGGCATAGTTACAGTCTTAGATCGACAATAAGAGAATCAGAAGAATTGTATTTAATTTGTTTTTGCGTTTAAAAATTCCATTACTTTTATCTCATAGTCAGGATGGTCTTCAATATTATGATGATCAGTGTTATCAGGTATCCAAATGTTACAATGAGGCCCTATTGCTTCCTTAAGTAATTGGGTATATTTATGGGGAAATATTTTATCTTTTTTTCCATGAATCAAAAAAATAGGACATCTAATGTCAGTTGAAGCAGCTAAAGGACTAAAGTCTTTTCTAGCAAATTTTCTATATTTGATTAAGGTAACCATTGTAATTCCAAGTAAGAAAAATGATGTTAACCATCGTAAAGCTGGTTTATAAACATATTTTAGACCATAGGGAAAAGCATGAGGTGCAGATTCTGCTATCACCGCTTTTACCAGATTATGATTTCGTGAAGCAACAAGCAGAGATGCTCCCCCTCCAATTGAATGCCCATTCAGAATTACTTTCTTTCCCCACCATTGAACACAGGCTTCGATATCTTGGCTAAATCGAAGAATACTCATCCCAAGAAGCTCTTTATCAGATTGACCATGATCTCGTGCTGATATTAAGATTGTCGTATATCCATTGCGCCCATATACACGAGCTCTCGATGTCATTCTCCCTCGATCTCTTCCCCAACCATGAATAAGGATAACCGCTGGATTAGTTTTTAATTTGGTATCATCAGTTTCGTTCTTGAGGTGTTCAGGATAAACTATCCAACCTTCAAGCATTTTTTTATTACGAGTAGGAATTAAGCACTCCTCAACAACCCCCCAATCAGGTTTGTCATTAACAGATTGCCTTGGAATCTTAGCTAAAACTGTAGTAATTAAAGTAGAAACTAAAAAATAAAGAATAAGCATAGATAAAATACTAAACATGATTATGACAAAATACATTATTATCCATCATTTTCCCAATATTAGAAGTAAGCTTTTTGATATTATACTTCTGGAGATTTTAAAGAGATTTTACAGACACCTAATTCTTAGTTTTACCTTCTTTATAATCAATCCCTATTTCTAAAGCTCGTTTAATAGTACGAACATCTTTAGGATCTTTATTTTGTAGTTTATTATTTTCTTTATAGGATTGGATTATTTTCACTCCCTCGATATCAACATCTGTTCGGCTAGTACTTGCTAATATTTTATTTGGACATTCGACTTTTCCGGACGCTGGACCGCCTGTAACAAATGTTTTTCGAGCATCCATAATTATGAGATTGGGTTGATAAGCTAAATTCATATCTGCAACCTTTTCAGGAACCTTTCGTGAAATATGCATTCTCATCCTTTGCTTCCTCTCCATAAATCCTACTGCAAGTTTTAAAGCACCTGTATACTCCCCTACGAAATGAGTTTTAATACAGGGTAATAGAATAATCTTTACATTAGGTTCAAAAAGAATTTTCGGAAATTTTACCGATTTTAAATACTTTCCTCCAATTGATTTTAGATCAATTGACTTATATTTGAATTCTTTTTCAGTGATGATTGGAATATCGAAATCACTCAATTTATCTTTCATTATGTTCTTGAAAATGTTTCTAGTATTAGCTCGGATTGTAGAGGACTCAATAATTTTGATATCAGAAGAATATTTTACTACAAGGTTTACAATGGTAACTAAGAAGTCAGGGGCTGTACTTGCAGGAAACGGATCACCTGTGTTAAAATTAGGCTTCAATAGAACAGTATCAGTTTTTGAAATATAACGTGATAATCCACCAAAGGGTTCCAATACTTTAAGGATAGATTCTTCTAATGAACCATCTTTAGAATTTATTATTGAGGTATGAATTGGAACTCGATTTGCATCTTCAAGATTCTGTTGTGTAACCATTCGCTCTTTTGTATCCAATATCATCACTCAATGTTTATACAATCCAGAAAATACTGATGCTATTAAATGATTTTCTACCATTATTCGTGAATCAATTTAACACACCATGATAAAGAAATAAATTTCAAAATACATTGCATTGTAAAGAATAATCCATTGGTCATGCTGGGGTTCCTTAGGGACAAAATTCAAACCTTTCATAATCATTAATGTCTCATTCCACTCATTGTGTTCAAGATATATAGATTTATAATTGATAGAATCATTATTGAGTATGTCATCTAATAAAGATAGCACCATGGGAACTGATGAAAGATCCGCGCGAGTCACATTTGTGTACGGAAATTCTGTTTCTTCTAATTTATGAACATCTATACCGTACGTGGGTGGGCAACCTCCCAATGAAATACAGCCACAAAATACTATTATGAGAGGGAGAAATGATAAACCAACGATTTTTCTTGGCAATGATGGGATAATGAACACTTTTAACACACCACAACAACAGAATTTATTTGGAAAAAAGTACTACGATAATAAACAATCCACAGACTGTATTGTATTCCTTCAGTATTTAAAAATATTGATTCTAAATTTTCTATAATTGTATCCCATTTACTTTTTTCAAAGAAAATATTCTCCTCTGAAAGAGAGGTGTTTTCTACTACCTTATCTAATAAATTAATAATTTCAGGTATTGCTGATAATTCTGAACTCGTAATGTTTCTATAAGCATCATTCGTTCCTTCTAGTTGTGTAACTGAAATCCCATAAGACGGAGGACAATGCTCAATTGGTTGAACACACCCAGAAAAGAGAATGATAATCGGAATAAAGGTTATGCAAATGATGAATGCTTTTTGTTTCATTTTATCACACCAGATCTTTTTCAATAAATATCTGGAATATGGTCTAATCTATGCGATTATTGTTGCTGGATTGATATGGGGATATAAAAAAGGATATTATTAGGGAACGATTGGAAGAATGAAAACGGTTTTTTTGGATCTGAAAGATGGAACGAAAAATTGTATCGATCTATATGAAGAAGCTAATCACGTTTGTTATTGACATCAATAAACCTTGATAATTCGTTTCAGCACATCGCAACGCATTAAAAAGGCGGTTTTTTGGTGTTATTAGAGGTCTTTTAGTAGGTCGGGGCATTTTTAAGTGTATATATTTGAAAGAAAATAACAACTTGAAAAAATATCTTCAGAACTTGATTTGGAAAGTGTGAATGTGATATCCCTGGATGCTGAGAAAAGAAAGAAAATTTCTTATGCAATTGCTTGGAGTGTTATCCTATATAGTTTTCTTTGGATCGTATATCATTTTACAACATCAAATCTGGTTCTACATAACACTTTCAGAACAACTGGTAAGAATTTGTCAGTAATAACGGGTATCTTTGTCCATAATGACCTTGATCATATTATCAGTAATTCCAAGAATTTGATATTCCTTGGGCCAGTTTTTTTCTATTATTTGGGTATTAGACGAGGATCAGTAATCCTTTTATTTATAAGCTCAGTTGGCAACCTTTTAGAAATTTTCACTAGTGAATTGGTGGAAGGATACCTCAACAGCAGGGGGGTGAATATCTCCATCTTCCCGAGAAGCGCAGGTATATCAGGGAGTCTTTCAGGAATGGTAATCTTCATTGTTTTTGAATGTACCAGATCGTTGAAAGATGCACGTAACCAGTACAATATAGAACAGAGGGAAAAAGGTTCATTTTTTGAATTAACCAACATCGGTCCAGTTCTTTATTATGTATTTTACATTGGCTACCCGTTATATACAGCAGGGGAACGATTTGTAGCTGATCTGAAAGCATTTTCAATAGATATTATTAATTTAATGGGTGAATTTGAATCAGATTGGTTATCAGATTTGATATTATGGTATGCAGAACATGGATGGGGAGCCCTGTCTGGAAACAGATATTTAGCGCATGTTTGGTGTATACTAATCGCGTTAACACTCATTGTTACAAACATTTTAATAAAGAGATTCGAAAAAAGAATAGGAGTTTAATTATTGGGAAAATAGATTGCTAAAGCGTGAATCGAAGAAGTTAAAATAACCATTCAAAAAGAGGGATGGTTTTTGGTATTACTCGAAAACTTAGCAACCTCTCTAACCTAAATACTAGATCTTAAAGGTGTTATAATCATGAATAATGGTGAAAGACGTAAATTTAGCTTAAAAGATCAAAAAAATATTGAAATATTGAGAAAACAGATTTTTCCTTACTATTTAATTTCTCAGGGGTTTGCAAGGGTTGTTAGTGACCTTCTTCTAACATCAGAGAAATCTTTCAAGCAGATTAATTCGCAATGTCATCAGATCACAAAAGATTACAATCGTAATGTTGATTCCAAAGGTAATTTAACTTTTGAGGGTTGGAATGCAATAATTCAAAAAAAAATCAGATCACGAGGTCAGGATCCTCATAATTCACTCCTAGTTCATCGATATTGGGAGTATGATATGCAGCTTTCTTTTAATATAGTATTTTTAATTGCGTCAGCGAAATATCATATAGCCACAAGAGAAATTAGGTTCATTTTGGAATCATTTGTTCATGCATTTTGTGTAGATAAGATATACATCAATCATTCTTTAAAAGAAAAACTTAGTGCTATAGAAGAAGATAATAGGAAATTTAGAAATAAATCCAGATTATTCAAAGAATTTTTTCAAGTTTTTATTGATGAAGATGGATTGGGAGAAGAACTTTATGAGTTCTATGCACTCCTGTGTGGGAAAGTTCATCCCTCATTTGAGGAGTTGAGTCACCTAAGTTCTACAATCGCTGTTCACGGAGAGAAAGCTAGTATGCTTGGATTATTCGATTTCTATAATGAGGAATCGTTTCAAGAGATAATGGAATATTTTTCTTTACTACATAAATTTCTGATTACAATTTTAGAAGTTTTTTGAGAATTATAAGTCCGATGAAAGATGAACTCACTGATAAAAATTGGTATTATTGGGTTTTAAAAGCAGACTAACAATTGACACTCTATAGACTGACTCCTGAAGGTTTTTCTTTAAGAGAATACTCGTTGACATTATCCTTTGTACCAATATTGTAAAATCGGACAAAATCGCTGTATGTGAAATTAAACATGTCTCATACCCAAGTTTGGCTAGATCAAGAAAGGTAATAGGGATAATCATCTGAAAAAAAAGAAAAGATTCAAGTTTCCTCCTGATGGTCTCAGGAGACAAGTTAGGAATAGCAGAAACAAAATCCTTATGGGTCACATGCTTTAAAAGATCAGCTGCTCGATCATAAACAGATTGGCTGTTCTGTAAAAGAATAAAATCTGAGGAGGAAAGGGGAAGGGCTGTCTCTAAGAGGCGAGGGATAATGAGGTTAAGTAGAGCTTGTGGCGTCCCTGGAATAGTGCCTGCAAGAAGGGCCTGTAAATAGTGCTTGAGAAGGTCTTCATTATGGTGTGCTAGTTCATAAGTAATAAGTTTGACGGGAAATAATCAGTATCAAGATCAAAAGCATAAAGATCAGCAGGATAGAAATCAAGGTTTGTGGGATTTACTTGAGTCCAACCAGTATAGGAACCACCATAAGGTTTAATATTTACAAATAACTTAATCTGCATAACCCCACTTGCGCTCATTTTCTCTCATTCGTCGTTGACCGAAAGTTAAGGGTAAGGCCGTAATCTGGTTACGAGTTAGATGTAAGCTTTTTAATTTCTTGAGATTACCGATTGAGTCGGGAATTGATTGAGTCGGGAATTGATTGATTCGTTAATTGATTATCATTCAATATCAAGCACCGTAGATTTGTGAGCTGACCTATACCCTCAGGTAATGTCATTAATTGGTTGTATCCCAGATCTAGTAAGCCTAAATTCTTAAATTGACAAAGAAATTCAGGGATTTCAGACAGATGATTCCCTCCCAATCCTAAAGTTTTCAAATGGATAAGTTGAGAGAGGGAGTTGGGTACAGATGAGAGAGTTATTCAAATAAACCGTAATCCGATAGACTGATTTTTTCAATATATAGGAAATCAATTTTCCACTGGATTACCAATAGATCACGTGTAGTAAAATAATAACACTAAATAGGCTGTATACACCACGTTTACACAATATATTCGCAATGTGTTCGGTAATCTTAAAAATCGGGAAATTATGAGAAAGAAATAAGTAAAAAAGAGTTGAATAATCTCTGTTCCAAAGTGAAAAGGATGGTAGAAATTATCAAAGAAATAAATGAAAAGGAATTATCTTCTCTTCCGTTTCATCCAAGAATACCTCAATGGTGTCTAAATGTTCTTCAGAATGCGAGGATCAAGAAGTATGTAGGGATTTTACACGAGCGGGATTTCGAAACTATTCTCCATATTTTTAATAATAGAGTTGGAAATTACTATGATGGATGGAATCTGGTTTTCAAGGAGGATTCGACAGTATTTTCAACTACAGCGAAGAGAATATATTCCCACAACTTTGAATTTGATGAATCTTATGATTCAGGGAACGAAGGAATAAATAATAGTTTCAGAAAAACTCTAGCATTTTTAAAAAAGGAATATACTGGATTTAATTTGATGGATATTTTCAAGTATTACTTAGTAATTTACTGTTTGGATTTAAATGGGCCTTATATGATTGCTGATGGTAATCATCGATTATTAAATTACTACATAAAAACCATTATCGAAAAAGAGTTTGCGTACCGACCACTTTCTAAGGTAATATTGGCTCATTCCAAAGAATCAAACCCGCTTCCGAGATTTTTTGACCGGATTTTAACTTTAAAATAAGCTGATAAAGAAATAATTTCAAAATTAAGAGAAAAAGAGTGAAGATTCACACAAGAAGTAGGCATTTTAGGAAAAGGACAGTAAAAATTATGAATGATAATAGACCAATTTTGTATTCTTATTTTTTAAATGCAGCTAATATGTTGTATAGTAATTATACTCTAAGTAGAGAGCAAGAATCTTCACGAAATATTGGCAATAATCGTGAGTACTTTATCAATTCCTTTTTAAATAAAGTTTTACCATCCAAACTAAAAGTTGATCATGGGGAGATCTGGGACGGTTTTGATAATCGAACAGGACAGATAGATACAATTATTCTCAGAGATGATGCTCCTTCTCTCCTTTTTGGAACTGAAAATACTTTTCTAGGCGAAGGGGTTTTTGCAGTCATTGAAGTTAAGTCGAACCTTACAAGGAACAAATTAAATGAAGCATTACAAACCTTGAATCGTGTTAAAAATTTAAGAATTGACAGTGGAACAACTATTAGATCAGGCTCATATATTGATCGTCCCCTGAGGTTTATATTTGCATACGAAGGAGCTACATGGGATACGTTGCTGAATGAGCTTAATATACCGAGTAATCAAGATACAGTCGATATCATAAGTATATTATCAAGGGGGGTCATCATTAGAAGAGGATTGTTATTAAACTGGGAAGGAAATCAACAATATTCACGTTTTAATGGAGGTGCTGCAGCTTTGGGTTTATTATACTATCATCTAGTCTCATATGCAACGAGTTTTCTTGGTCGGAACCTCAAAATCGATAAATATTTTGATCCTGTAAATCGTTGGGGTGAAGATTAATTCGATAAGCATTATTTCCACTTTTTGAAATCAAGAGTAAGAAAAACAAGAATTAAAGGGAGGGAAATAAAATTCGATTAGATAAACCATGTAATACTAAATGGAGTTAACCAAAAAAGAAATTGAATTTACAACGAAAACTTCATTCCAATTTGAAGCAAAAGAATTTGGGATTTAATTTTCCACCTATTTTAACCTCCAATTTCCAATTATCAGGTATTCTTGGTAATTTCCAATTCTTATTCATCCTGAATATTATAAATCCTTTCTTATTTATAAGTTTGGAAGCTAATCCTATTGATATTTCCAATAATTTCCTTCCTTGATTCTCTGTAACTTGATATTTACTAACTATCCCGAAAGGAGGATCAATGATTATGAGATCGAATTTATTTGTTGAAAAATCTTTTTCTGATGTCTCTTTAGAAATTTTAATATTAGATACATTTACAACTTTGTCATATTCTTCAGCTATGGAAATAAATGGCCCAGTCATTGCAAAAATAGCTTTTGGACTTACACTTACAGAAGACACAGGTAAATATGGTTTATTGGATGTATATCTATCTATTTCAAGCTGTTGTTTTCTTTTCTTATAATCTGAAGATGTTTCCAATCTTTCAAAAGCTAGATCAACATTAGATCCATTATAGAAATTTGAATCGAATAGAAGTTGGACATCTTCCATAAATAAATTCGCAAGACTTTGTTTTTTTGAATAAGACATATCATTGATTTGTATATAGGTTTTATCGTATAAAAAACCTATTAAAGATGTAAATCCAACATTAGCAAATAAATCTAATATTCTTTTGACATTAATTTTTTTTATTTTATTAATTACTTCATTTAAATTACCATAGCTAAACATTTCTCTTTGTCTTGGTGTTGAAATAAATGATGTATCACTATCCTGTGTTCTCATTAAGTTAAAAATTGTTAATAACGTTAAATCGTGTTTTATTCTCGGAGGAATCTTAATTTTTTGACAAATACAAAGAGAAAAGAAATAGTTCAGAATGAATAAAAAAGGATCAACTTCTCTGTATTTTTCTTTAAACATTAGCTGGAGATGTTGATGAGGTTTTTTAATATCATACCTGTCATTTTTTATGGTAAACATCGATTTAATTTCTTGATACTCAAAGTTCCAGTTTCTAATTGCTGTTAAAATGTTAATATTAGATTTAATGAGTTCTTGGTCTGACATTTCGTTGATAATTCTATCCGTTGTCTGAATTATTAGGTTCTTTAGTTTTCTAACCCAAGTATTTTCTTTTGAGAAGTTTTCGCAATACCGAATAACAGACCAGAACCGAATTTCAATTTCATAAAAAGCATTAATTACACCTTGTTCCGTATAATTGTTTCTGTATAATAGTGGTACTACATACGACGTTAAATTGGCCAATGTTAAGTCTGTTTCACTCAAATCAACGATATTATGTAATATGGCTTCCACTGACTTGAAATAATTATAAAATTCTGAATTTTCAATCCTTTCTTTCCTTTTTGGTTTATCTAGTTCTGTTAATAAATATTTAGCATGATTCTGAATTTGTAGGCATGTCTTACTCATTTTTATCACGATTAAGTGTGAATTTCATTGTTTTTCATAACATTATTTTCAATTGAATGTTTTCAGATCCACAACCATATCTATAACAATTATTCCAATATTAATCTCAATTTGTATTCCTTTGATTATTTTCTTGGATCCAAATATCGAAACATGTGTCAATAAGAGCTAAATAGTAAATAACTCGGAAATAGGAATAATAAAAAATCACAAGAGTAACAGGCATAACCTTGTGGATAAATTTCTTCAGAACAGGCACCCAAAGAGAGCCTGATTGATCCACTTGTTGAAAGGAGTCTTTTTCATGATTAGAAAGACTGTCAGAGAGTATAAAAAAAGGTTTTTAAAATAAAACTTGCCTTATCTTCACTAGCTAAAGAGATTTAGCATTTTGATTATTTAAGTTAGGAAGGGAATAGAACCTTCCTTTTAACTTATCTTTATCTGGATTGCACAATGATTAAAAAGAGATTGTAAAAGACTGCAAAGAGTATTTAGTTTAAGATCATTTTAATGAAAAACTTTTAAGAATAGGATCAATAGATTTCAAGTCATCAAATTTAGTGAAGGAGAGAAGATTATGGATTTAAGTGTTAATTTTAAAATAACTGGGGGATTTGCATTAGGATCATTAGTCATAGGAGCAATCCTCTATGCTTTAGACGACATGAGGATAACTGAGAATACATCGTTTATGGGAATACTCCTAATGGGTGCTGGGTTTGGATTAATACTCTTAGCCTTATATTTAGAATACAAATAATAGAGGAGGCTGAATATAGATGAAGAGATCAAGAATCTCAATTATTCTGATTTTAGGATTATTTTTCCTTAACGACTTATCAATAGGAAAAGCAAAAACTCAAGACAGTCCCCTGATAACCTACACATTTAGTGAGCTAGGATTTACAACAAGTACAACTTACAATTCGGGCTCTTTTAGTTTAACTGTTAGTTGCACAGGATCCTCACTTGGAGTCTATGCAGCTAAAATATTCTTACATTTCACAGGAGAAGATAGCTATTATTTTTATCGCATAAATGGAGGGGCAGAAGGATATATGGGAGGCCCAGGAAATAGTTTTCTCTCAGGATGGGAGGAAAGATACATACATCCAGGCTTTTTCCAAGAAGGTAACAATAGTCTCCAGATTGTTATACATAATTATCCTTTGATTGAATATGATCCGGTATCATCTAAAGCAAAATACCTTACAGCCATACACGATTCCTATATTGAGATTTATGATGCAACAGCACTTCCTCTAGCAATTGAATGGCAAGGTTATGAGTTTAATGAGACAAACCTCATATTTACTATCGTTGTAATTGAAAAACTGACCAACTTTCCAGTTAATACTACAAATGTTATCATTCAAGGAAGTGGAGAGAATGTATCAGGGAGCTTCATAGGAAATGGTGTATTCCAAATCAATCTTCCCCTCCCGGAACAAAACGTTAACTTAACACTTGTAATCGAAGGAGAGGGATATGAAACAACTATCGTGAATTTAGATTTAACAGCAAGAGTCGATCCTGATATTATTAGATCCAAACCAACATTAGATATAGTTAGTATTATAGTGGGTGTTTTTATAGGGGTAATCGTTGCAATTTTAGGAGTTTATTATCTATCTCGAAGATCAATGATATTTTTCAGTCAAGAGGCGAAAAAGAAGGAAAGAATACCATTCTTCTGTATAATAGATAATGGTCAACATCCAGCTACCGAATCAGCTTATGAATGTAGCAGCTGTAGGAGAATAATATGTGAAAAATGTTATGAAGATAGTAAAAGTACAGGTTTCACAATTTGTCCTTTTTGTAAAGGAGAATTAGTCAAAATTCAGTAAAACTCTAAATCAGTATTTGAAAGGATTAAAAATGTCAAAAAGATTTGAAAAACTGAACCAAGTGAACCGAAACTCAAAGTCTTACTTACTATTCACAATATAATCTCTGATTTCAGAACAATTTTAAGGATCTCACTTAGCAATATATCCATTTTTTACTACCTTCCTCTTTAAACTATGTTAATAAAAGAGTAGTTTTGATTTTTATTTAGTAGTAAGGGTGCTTATTTTGAATGCACTCCAATTTTATGACAAAGTTCTACTTGTTTTGGATGATTATTTTGACAATAACATATATACATACTAAAATCATATTCTTTAGGATCATTAAACATAGCCCATCCTACTTGATAATATTCTTGCCAAAATTTTTCTCTTTTCTCCCGATATATTTTATCATCTCCATTTAATTTAGGATAGTCAGGAGTATATTCTAATATATAAAATTTAACATATTTTAATGGGTTTTTAAGATATCTTTTTAAATTTTGAAGATGTGTACGAAGCCTTTTAACAAAATTATGAGCTTGTCCAATACTTACTTCAAGAATAGGATGATCAGAATATATTAAATAAATTCCACCACCAATTACTGCATTAAAATAAGGATATACTTCTTCTAATTGTGACAGATCATCTATTAATTTTTGATTCATCTTATAACATACCTAAAAATTCTCGCCGTTTGAATCTCACGAAGTATCTAACTTTTTCCTTAATAAAAAATTAACTTTTTTCATTTTTATCTCTTATTAATGTTAAATATATGTTAGATCGCCTTGTTTAAATCGGTTTTAGTATCATGATTTTCTTGATATTAGTTACAACCATAGCAATGCTTATTGGATGAATGAACACTAAAAACTTCAAAAAAATAGAGTCCTAACCTCTGCAACTTCTATCACAAATGACACCAAGATCACAAAAAGATTCATTAAAAATTAAAATAACAGAAAAACCAATAACAACTATGGTTAAAAAAAACCCAAAGATAAATCTACTCAAATAAGAATATATGAGAATACAAAGAAATCTCTAATTCGCTTAAGACACAAAAAAGCGTTAGATGACAATAAAGAGAAAATCTCTTATGATGAGATAATCTTACATCTAATAGGCTCTTATCTAAAAAGTAAAAACAAAAACAAAGAATAAAAGTGTTAAAAACACTAAAACAGTATAAATTCAATAAAAAAATAAGAAAAACAGATTTTTTCCTAATCAACAACCAACAACAAAAGAAAAATTATTTGAAAATAAAAAGTTAATTGTGGAGAGAAGCTACCATGAGTAAAACTGAACGAGAAATAGAATTGGAAAAAGAATTACAAGACCAGAAGAATAAAACTAATCCACTGCCAGGAATCTTGTTAGCTATTGGATTGCTTTTATCGATTCTTGCTACAATGATGATGGGATAAAAATGAAGTTCAAAATACCAAAAATGAAGTTCAAAATGCCGAAGGCAAAAACAAGTTTTAAGAAAGCTGTAAAATCGGTGTCGAAACCCCCAAAGAAGAAGAAACAGGATCGAGCAAGAGCTAAAAGAGTAAAACGAATTAGTGGGAAGTGATAAAAATAAGTAAGACTGGAGATGGATTAACCCTTGTGGGTTTTTGTATTATTGCATTAGTGGTTTTTTATCCCATGACATTTCTGACTTAATTTTTGGTGTCATTATTGGATTTCTTATTACAGTCATTGGAGGAGTAATCCTAAATCAATATTATCAGAAAAATAAAAAACAACCGAAAGTGGAATGGAGTACAAAGAAAAAAGAGAAAACTACCCGCATTATACCACATTCACAAAGTACAACACCCCTTAAAGAGGGAGGAATATTTCGGTTGAAAACAAAGATTGAGGAATGTCCTATATGTCGGAAGAATTTAGTAGAAGATGATAAAATAGCAATATGTCCTGGTTGTAGTAACCGCTTCCACTGGGGGCATTACGGGGAATGGATTCGCCAGAATGGTCGATGTCCTGTCTGTCAGGCTGAAGTAGTATTGGAATAATTCAATAAAAAGAAGCAAAAATTTTTGTAATCCTTAATCAGATTTGATATAGGGTTACAATGACTGAGGAAACTAAAGAATATATCTTTCTAAGAAAAACACAGGTGAAACGCTGTTTTTTCCAACTCTACGATGATGCTGGAAAACAAAGCATAATTAGTTAAATCGGTTAAACAACCCTCTATCCGTTTGTGGGAGTTTAGATTCATTTTAAGCAAAAAATGGTGATTTTTAGGGCATTTTTGAAGGTCGGGGCATATTTAATGTATATAACAAATGCGAATTAACCAACGATTAATGACAAAATACATGTCTATTCCGCTAGAACGTGTGAAATGAAAAGTTTTCTCAAAAAATTTCTGATTAAATCTTATTTCAAAAAAATCAGAGAATATATTCCAAAAATAATCTAATATCGGAATAGAAAAAATAAGTAATTAGATTTAATTAGAATAATAATGCTATTATTAGCTTCAATTTTTATAGAAAAAATTATTTATGGTTATAATATCATATTATAGGAATAGTTATATAATTAATTCTACATTGATTATTTGGCAAAAAAATTTGCTAGAAAAATTATTATCAAAAAAAATAGTAAACACAATATTGGTAAGAGAAAAAAATATGTTAGAAGGGACGATTAGTTCTAAGGAATATCTTGGTTGATTAGCAAAGAATTTCGATAAATGAGATATGTTGATCTGCTAAGCTGTATAACGTAGTTTCCCGTCACAACCTAAAAAATCCTTTATAAATGAAAAATATAGAAAACTTCTTATGAAAGGGTTATTTTGCGACATTTAAAAATTAAATTCAAATTTCCTTAATATATAAACACTTTGTGACATTGTGGGGAAAATGCTAAATCCATCGACGGACTTGATGTTTGTAATTGAACCATTGATTACCAAAATTTTGCTCTAATTGTTTTTCCTCTCGCTTAATCATATTATTCACTAAGAATATGTTGCTGATAATAAGTAGAATTCCTAGTATCGATCCCAGAAATAAAACTGCTCCAAAAGGGATTAAGACATTCCCACCAAGATAAAGTGGGTTTCTTGAGAAACTGAATGGACCTGAAGTAATCAGAGTATTCTGAGGTTCTAGCTTAATAACACTCATCTGTCGTTCGTAAAACAGAAACGTCGACCAGACTCGCAAATAAAATCCAATTGCTAAAAAGATTAACCCAATAACAACCGTAAAAGTAGATTGAATATTACCTATTGCAAAAATTGTATCTAGTAGTATCCCTGCGGTAGCAATGATGAATCCGAAAATCAGAACAACAATATTATGGAGGTGACTTTTTATTAGATTAGGGAGGTTCTGCTTTTGTAAAATCATTTTTTTATCCCTCTTTATTCACACTTAGAGATTTTACCATGCTTTAATGGAAGGTACTATTAAAGATTTCGACAGGTACAAGATAAGACTAGGAATTTAACCTTTTAAACAATTTTTAACCACATAAAGATCAACCTGAAATTTTACGACATTCAAAAAGAAAGAGAAAGTATCCCTCCCTTAGATAGCGGTCAGCTCTAACGTTTCTTCCTAGAAAGAACAATAGCTATGGCTATCAAAACATAGGATAGGTCAAACCCAGGAGTAGGAAATTCTGTACTTGTTGCTGTGGTCGCAGTTTCCGTTGTCGTGGTAGTGGGGGTAGCTGTTGCTGTGGTCGCAGTTTCCGTTGTCGTGGTAGTGGGGGTAGCTGTTGCCGTTACAATTATGGTATCGCTGGTTGAATGATTTAATGAGTCACTAACGGTGCAGATATAGGTATGAGACCCTATAGAGAGTCCATCAACATTGACAGTGATTGCTTCGCCATTCCAGGTATCACTATCGATCTCAGTGCCGTCACGGGTAACCATAAAGCTAAGCGGATGATCATCCGTTGGTGACCAAGTAATGCTATTTCCCGTCGTTCCTACTATGTAGGAAATATCCGAGGGATTATTAAGAATCGGTGCCTGCGTATCAATAGAGACAGTATCAATCTCCGAGTAAAATCCGATATCACCTGCTGAATCGATGGCCGCTACACGCCAGTACCAGACTCCATCGACAAAAGGGGAAGAATGGGTATATGAGCTAGCTGACACGATTACATCTATCAGATTGCTGGAATTAAAACTTTGTAGGGTGTCTAGCTGGAAGCTATAATTACTTGCTTCAGGAATATCCTCCCAGTTATAAAAGGGGCTATTATCTGAAATAGGAGTACCTCCACCCGGTAGGGAAACACCAGGCGATTCCAGAATGTAATTGTAACTAATCGTGACATGAGAGATTTCAGCTGTTCTATACCAAAATAATGTGTCATTATGGGCTAATTCCGCTTTCCATTTCAGTTGTGGGCCAGAATTCACAAACGTATGCATCACATTACGGGTTACTTCTTCCCACGAGATGCCGTTATCAGGTGAGAGAAAGTAGGTAACAGAAGTTCCATAGGGAATGATACGAACATCTGTCAGGATTGCAGTACTAAATGCGGTATTTTCAGGCGCTGTGAAGATGGTTGATGATTGAGCCATTGTTAGAGGTTCCACTATCTTATATTTGGTTGCACTTACGTGAGCAACCTCTAAACTGTATCTACACAACAGGTACGCATATTCACCCTCAATACATACCCCCATGGTAGAAGATTGGCTGTAATTATCTACTTCTGCAGGATCTAATGGATCGGCGATATTTATGATAGCCAAACCATGATTCCATTGCGCTATATAAGCAAAATCACCTTCTAAAAAAACATCAACAGAGGCACTTAAGAGAGCTAGGTTACTTACGACCACGGGGTTTTTGGCATCCTGAATATCGACCACGTATAGTCCCTCCGCATACCCAGCAATATAAGCGTAATCACCTTCAATACACACGTCAAGAAGACCATCGCTTACATTTACTGCCCCTAATAGGGAGGGATTCTTGGGATTAGTAATATTTATGATTTGTAAACTGTCTAAATAACTATTACACATCACAGCAATGTCTCCCTCAACGTCAATACTAGATATTGCTCCTGGAGTGAAATAAGACCCGATCTCTAGGGGATTCATCACATCTGTTATGTCAATAACCTTTAAACCCGCACTACTTCCAATAAAGGCGTGGTTACCAGCGATAAAAACGTCGTAAGCGGAGATACTCGAATTCAAATAACTTACTATGTGTGGATTCTGTGGATCAGTTACATTGGCGATTTGTAAACCTCCAGAAGTTGATCCATCAGCAATGAAAGCAAAATCCCCTGCTACGAACACATTATAACTATCACCAGGGGTCGTACAATTACCCAGAATTTGAGGATTCTCGGGATTGGAGATATTAACAACCTGCATTTTGCCCCATCCTACTATATACGCTAGGTTCCCAGATGTAAAAATACCTCCGTCATCAGCAGCTGGAATACCTGGAGTAGCTATGGAAGCTGCGTATCTAGGATAAATGGGTTCGCTTTGAGCAAAAACGAGTAACCCGCGATTATTATCAGCAACGTACGCATAATGACCTTCAACAAATACATCACGTGAGCTCCCAGCAGTATTATATGAATCCCCTAGTGTAGGATTTGTGACATCGGTGATATCGAGGACTATCAGTCCACTAGTTCCAGCAGCTAGATAAGCATGGTTACCAAAAACAAACACGTCATATGACCAACTGTCAGTATCAAATGTACCGCTAAGGGTCGGGTTGGCAGGATCAGTAATATTGATAATCTGAAGCCCATAATCAGTATCAGCTAGAAAGGCATGATTTCCATCAACATACACACCACGAGCATATCCCGGGGTATCATAGGATCCATGATATGTCGGATTCTCAAGGTCCGTGATATCTAAAATGACCAAACCATCCACTCCAAAAGCGACAAATGCATAATCTCCCTCAATATAGACTCCTTCTGCTGCACTGGCACCACCTGTATCATAGGTAGCTGTTAAGGATAGATCGGTAACATCGGTGCTATTGATGATCTGTAAACCAGAGAATGAATCAGCCACAAATGCATAATCCCCGTCTACAAAAACGTCCTGTGGACTTCCAGGCGTATTATAGAAATCAAGAAAGGTAGGAGCAGACGGAACAGTTGAATTAATAACCCACAAACCATAAGTAGTATCCGCTACAAAAACGTGATCACCAGAAACAAAGACATCTTCACCAACCATTGATGTATTATAGAACCCAGTTACGGTAGGAGTAGCAGGATCACTAATATCTAAGATCTGTAAGCCATTAGCATAATCTGCTACATATGCCAGGTCGCCAGCAATGGCTACACTGCGGGAATTACTAGCAGTATCATAAGATGCAACAAGTTCAAGTGATTTATTAGGGCTAGAGATCACTCCACTTCCCCACTCTGTGACCGTAGTGTTACTGGCGTCCATATACGTTAAATTATCAAATGTTTCTTGGAAAACTCCTAACTCGGCGTCAACAGGCCGAACAAGAAGTGTAGTTTGCATTATTAAGACGAAAGTAATTGTTAGTAAGACCGATACATGTTTTCCCTGTGGGAAATTAATCCAATTTGCTGTTTTCATTCCTTTTCCTTTCCAATTCATTGTGAAACTTCGATTGTTCTGAGATGTTTCCTCCTTTCTAAAGATTTAGAATTGATAGTTTAAAAATATCAATAGTTATTAAAGCGTTACTTCTCCCACAACCAATGTGAAACTTATGTTCGTAACAAATTATCCATCAACTAACGATATGTACCATAATTATTGATTATGAATTATGACATTATGATGGAATATTTGATGGAGGAGTAGGTTATTATATTCATAATACGTACTTTGCTAAGCTGTATAACGTAGTTTCCCGATATAACCTAGAAAATCCTATATAAATGAAAAATAAAGAAAATTTCGTATGAAAGTTTCATTTTGCGATGCTTATTATTTGATATTTTGTTGCTTAACCAACGAAAAAAAAATATTTTGAAATATTCTTACGCCTGGATAAAATGATCTGCATTAAATAGAAAAAATTACATTGAGAATATTGATATATACCATTATTGTAACAGATGCATTATCAGAGGTTAAAATTGTGACTAGAGAGATATCCTCACCAAATTACATAAAAAAAATTGCCTTTGCAGTCCATCCTGCTTTAGCGATGTTAGCAGGTGTTGATCTTGGGGTTTTTACTTTATTAAAAGATAAATCTATGGATGCTCAGGATATTGCTACTACTCTATGTGTAAGACAAGACAAACTAGAACCCTTGCTCTATGCTCTTGTAACTGCAAAGTTATTAAGATTAAAGAATAAACTTTTTTTTAATACAAGGGAAGCTAGTCAGTTCTTGGTACCTAATATCTCATCGTTTATTGGCACTCATCCATTTCTCAATCCGCTTATAATGTGGTGGGATTTTTATGGAGCTCTAAAGACCGCCGACACAATTCGATCTGGAACCCCATTTTTAAAATATGATTTTACAACAAAATCGGAAGAAGAATTAAAGAAGGATTTTCAACATACTCAACCTATTGCTATCCGAGCTGGGCGTGAGCTAGTAACAAAATTTGATTTTTCCTCCTATCAGACATTAGTAGATGTTGGAGGTGGTCCTGGTGGACTATCTATCGCAATTACTGAATTATGTTCCCATATCAATGCAACAGTAATAGATATCGCTTCAGTTTCTCCTGTCACACGATGGTTTATAGATCAAGCAGGAGCGAGTGATAAAGTTCAAATTATTACCGCTAATGCGGTTACTGGCCCTTTAACTGGTCAATATGATGTTGCAGTCCTCAGGGCTCTCATTCAAGTACTTTCTCCTCTCGATACACTCAGGTTACTCAATAATGTCTACACCATTATTAAGCCAGGGGGGACGATATTCATACTAGGACACATTTTAGATGACTCTCGCATCTCCCCACCTGAAGAGGTCTGGCATAAGCTTAGTAGTATCAACTATTATGAAGTACCAGCACCCTATACCGAAAAAGAACATCGAGAATGGCTACTCAAAGCAGGATTTGCATCTATTGAAAGATATTACCTCCCCAATGATGATAGTGTAATACGAGCACAAAAACCGCAATAATTATTAACTTCTATTGAATTAACCAATTTAACTTTCCAAAAACAACTATAAAAGGGAATAGAAGATTCGTATGAAAGGCTAATTTCGCGACGGATCCAAGTTTTCTTTGTCCTTATTGCATTTTAGAACACAAGTCTTAGAGCTTAGGCATTCTCATACTCTCATTGGTTTTCATTAATTCGGCATATACCTCAAGACCATTTTCCTCAATAAAACTTAGCATCTTATTCCTATTAGATCTAAAGATGAAACCAAATAGTTTAGACATAAAATTATCTCTGATTTTACATTCACGCCAATCTGTACATTCAGCACAAGTTTTATATCCTTTCTCATAAGTACAGGGTCGAATTTTACACCAATTTGGAACTTGTCCTTCTTCAAAAGAAGAACAGCCTGGACACTTCTGATTCTTAAATTTACCACAATTTCCACAATAAAGGCCACAAGGAGCAATTATATTCACAGAATTTACTAATTCACCCATTTCTTACACCATTTTCTGACAGAACTAGTCTTGAATTTATGTTATTATTGCAGGAGAAAAATTAATCCTTCTTATCTATTTCTGTATTTTTATATTTATTTAGATAAGAATCCCGCTTACATTCTAGAGGGAGTTTGGAGCTCCTATATCAATGTACGCTCATATTTTACATACCAATTTTTTTATACTTATTTATAAATCAGACACAAATGTTAACTTTATGAACCTTGATTTGTCATATATTTGATGTACATAAAACATTCCTGAAAAATAACAATATCAGATAACTTTGAATCTTTAAGTGTGGTGTATAATGATTGAAAGATAAACAGAGGCAATTTGCTAATCTTGATGAAGAGTGTGAACACCTTATGAAAAAAATCCAAAAGATTGAAACAAAAATTAAAGTGAATACTAGTTCTGACAATAATTCCAAACAATCCATTGATTCTGAGGTTTAAACGAAGTTATACTTATCAATTCTAGTGAAGATCCTGATGTTATACCTAAAAGGGAGTAATTTATTAAAATATGAATTTAAATATTGATTTATTAAACAATTCATTCATGAGTGAATATTTAGACCACACTTATTTCATTGACTTCGATTCTGAAAACATCAGAAAAATAATTAACGGACTATCTGAAGACGATTCAAATACTACAGAAACAGATAGAGCAATTACGATCTTCAATTTTGTCAGAGATAACTTTCCTTATACCGTAAGAGAATTTCAAATCAGTGACCCTACAGGATATAAGGCAAGTTCAACACTTAAAGCAGGGAAAGGTTTTTGTATGACAAAAAGTATTTTGCTTGTAGCTCTATTACGTGGTAATAATATTCCTGCTCGTCTTCATATTGCTGACATGATTAATCATAGAAGTCCTCAGCGATTTAGAGATTTAATGGGTGGAAGCGCCTATTTTGTCTATCATACATATGTTGATGTATATTTGGATGATAAATGGTTAAAAATTACACCATCGTTCGAGAAACAATTGTGTGAAAAACACAACTATCCCCTATGTGAATTCGATGGAAAAAATGATGCAATTCTTCAACCATACGATTTAGCTGGAGAGAAGTTTGTTGAATATGTGAAGGATCATGGAACTTATTCTGAATTCCCCTTTGATCAGATGGTGGAAGCAGTAGTAAAATATTATGGTCCACTGATGAGTTAGTTTCTTATTCATTTTACTTGGATTGTCACCAAAGGACCAAATATCTCCTCAGCATCGTGAATAGCATCATCAAATTCCCTAAGGTTACCATTCCATGAAATAATCTTGTCTGAAAATTTATCCTCGAATCTTTTGATAAATTTTTTGAGTAAACGCTGAAGCTCAGGATCGTTTTTATTTGCAAAAATTGCTCCTGATATTCCAAATTTCCCTTTTTCAGAGAGAATGAAATTTGTTCCATGTCTTACTAGATTCAATCGTGCCCCTATCTCTCCAGTTGCTTCCAACATGAATGATCCAACCGCTGATAATGCTCCAGAAATGAGAGGAATATCCACTTGTAGATCTTGACTTCGTTTGAAATTATAGTGATAAATTGGCATCCCTGCATCATTAATAAGGAGTAGAAGATAAAAAAATAAGGGAGGGGAGGAATCACTTGTCCAAAATAGGGGTAGACTTGCAAGAACTGCTAAAATAATTAATAAAAAGACGTTGAGTATTAATAATTGAGTTCTAAAAAACTCATAAGAAATAATACCGAATACTATACCTAAAAATAGTCCTAGTACTAGTGAAATAAAACCTAGAGCGTAGTATCTACCAATAGAATCTTGCGAGGCCAAATCCGCCCATATTGATGAATCTATAGAAGGATGTATAAATCCAAAAGAAATTCCTATGATGACCGCAGTTAAAACAAAAGCAAATGGGATAAACTCCGTATCTTTTAGTAAACCTACAATGATCGAAGCAAAAACAATGCCATAAGCAGCAAAAATAATAGCTGTTTTTCTTCCAAACTTATCTACTAGATACCCCCCTATAAGTATGAAGAATAAGGCCCCAAGCATTACTCCAGCCCAAAATGTCCGATAGGATCCTAGTTCCATCCCAAAGAAGGTTGTAATATAATAATCTTCCCCTGCACCTGCTAAACTTCCAATCATCAATCCAATCATCAAATAAATTAATGAATGGGTCCAAAAATAAACATTAACTGACGGTCGAGTAATTATCTGTATTGATTTTGTTGGCCAAGGATCATTTGTCCAAAAAACTCGATTGCGATTATTATAATAAAAAAATATTCCTAAAATGAATCCGATTATCGAATAAGCTGAAAATGCAAGAAAAAAATCAGATTCTAAGATATGAGTACCAATTATGAAAATTAGAGATACTAATTCAAAACCGAATATTGCTAACGAATATACTTTTCCGCGTTGAGACCACTTAATCGAATAACCAAAATAAACATGGCTTGATACCGTCAAGATAGCCATAAAGGCTCCTAGTATTGAAGACACAATAATAACGAGTAATCCAATCTCAAATTTAAGCATAATGATATCTAGAGCAAGAAATATCGAACTCCCAAATAACCCGATAGATATCAAATTGCCTAGGTGATGTGGGGACCTATCTATAAAAATACCTGTTGCTATGATTGATATTGCGGCAGGAGTCCCTATTGTAATTAGAAAGGGAAATACACTCACATTTAGTAGAATACCAGTGATATTTATATAATCTATCTGATCAAAAATATAGATTAAGACGAATGAAGCAATATATAACCATGAAAAGGTTAACGGTAATATGACTAGAAGTATTGAGGTGACATTGTCTTTATTTTCCATTCTTCTCAAAATCCTCGGAAAAGCTTTATGGTTTCTTACTTTTTTTTCATATATACTTTACTACTGATTTTCTTTTTTAAATGAAAAAATCCCTTTATATATAATGAATTTAATATATTTTACCAATTAGAAAAGAGTCAATATCTATGAAAAATGAGTCAGCATTTATGGAAATAAGTCACCAGATAAATAAAAAAAATCACTTTGTTACCGATATCACAGTCTCTGGTCATGAAATGTTGATTTTCGAACCAGATATTGACACAAACGCTATTAGAGGTTGGGTGTTTAATCAATTTTCATGTCAAAGAAAAACAATAATCTTTGATGATCAATATTTCATGAAACCATTGATTTTTTCAGAGGAAAAAAGGGAATCGATATACAAACCAGTAAAATTATTTGCTATCGATCAACTATTTGACGTAATACACCGTTTAGGGTACCAAAAAATACGTGAAACGATCCGAAACCATATTTGGAAGGCAATTACGGGAAGTCTTCAAGGTATTTCTTTTTTATTTAATTTTACACGACAAATCAAAATTAACAAATCATCTGTAATAAATTTTGAAAAAAATCTAACGAGTTTACTCAGTAAATCCTATGGATTCCCGATAGATTGTTGTTGTATCTACCCTTCTTCATTAGGAGTTCTAGATTTCGCAGAATTAGCTAATCTTCATGACAATTACCAAATTTTTAATGATCATAAACTAAAAACGATACAACAAACTGAACCTATTGATCAGATAGCAATTCGTTCTCTTTCAAGAAACAATTATCCCTTTTATTTTCAAAAAGGTAGTGATATCATTGGGACTTCATACGATCTAGAAGGATTTTACGAGCTTCTTAATTCAGTTCCATTAGATGTGTTTTGTTTCCATTGTTATCGTGAATGTTTTTCTGATTTAACAGGCAAAAAAATTATCAAAACAAACCCAAGAAGTGATATAGCTCTGTGGATTGAATTTTCAATTGGAGATACTCATCTAGCTCAACAAATCTATGATGTGCTTCAAAAAAACCTTGGAACTACTAAATCATTAACAAAGAAATCGAGGTTTAGTCAAACAACAATACGATCTTCTATTTTAAGAATTATTGCTGAAAGAATAATATTTTTATCAACGATAACAACTTAGCAATAAGCATATTCTTGGTTAGAATGTACTATAGCAAATCTAATTTCAATACTGCTCTAAAGCTTAGCAATCTAGCTCCGAATATGAATACATAATGTTATTTTCTTGTGTGAAACCCTAGTGATCTTCACAGAGGTAATCACAAAAGGATTCTTTTAGATCATCCAAGCATCTCTCTTTTTTCACATCAGCTATTTATTGTTTAAGCACAAAGTGTAACGCAACAAACTGGCCGAGTGTCGCTGAAACAAAAATAAAGATTAATGAAATTAAATAATAAACTAAAGATAAGTTTGCTGAACTCAGAGGAAAAATACTTGTTCTAGAAAGGAAAAAATATTTAATTTTGAATGGTTTTTATAGGACATCTAAGAAAAATTACCTAATTATTGTTCTCAGAGAAAAAAAAAGAATAGAATTCAAAGATCCATGAACTAGTTAGTTTAAAGGTAGATACTATGCAAGAATTTGATTTATTACGGGTTATGATTTATGGTAGCTGTATTATGATAAGTATTGTAACATTTCTTAAACAACTTAGAATAAAAGGTATTTTTGGAACCAGCAATAAATTTATCAGTTTAGGAGTATTTCTCATTAGTTGTAGTTTATTAATTCAATCAGTTATTTCGATTATCGATTTTCAGGATGTAATCTGGAGCTCCATCATCCAAATAACCCTTCTCATGTTATTTATTGTGGGAATTATGCTCGTATTTTGGGGATTATGGCGAGTAACAATCTTTTTCGATACTCTACGATTAAAAGCTGAAAAACCTGATTTGTTATCACAGATGAATGAGGAATCATCGTGAGTAGCGAAATTCGAGAACGAGGAAAACCTGTCTACTTATTAATCAATTTTTCAGGTTTGACCATATTTGATATCAAATTCAGTTCTTACGCCCCTGATACTGATGCATTGATACTTGGAGGATTGGTTAGCGCAATTTCAGCATTTTCTGATAGTATAATCGATAATATATCAAGTGAAAGTGGAACCTTGAATGTAATAGAAAGGGAAGGAATGAAAATTATGTTTGAGCGAGGACAGGAAATTGAGGCCATTTTGGTTGTTGATATAGAAAGTCAATTGCTTATGGAAAAACTTCGCACAATTATTGATGTTTTCGAGCATTCTTATTTAAATGATGTCAAAGACGGATCTATACAAGTAGCAAAATTTAGCGCATTCAAGAAATTGTCCCAGAAATTACTGCTTCTTCATTTAGATGACAATATCGTTTTAAAAACTGCAGAGAGACCTTCTCTGAAAGATAAAACTATAAAGTTACCACCTAAATTTTTCTCCCTAATTAACACGTTTGATGGTAAGAAATCGATAAAAGAAGTTTCACGAAAATTGAACTGGCCACTATCTTATTGTCTTGCTAGAACTGCTTTTTTAAACGAATTAAAATACTTACAATCTGTGGATATTTCAATAAAAGGTACCGATGTCTTCAAAATTGATGAAAACAATATTGGAATTGTACTGGAACGAGGGATGGCATACCAAACCATTCGTAGGCATTGGGGAGACTGGGGAATTAAATTTGCTCAGAAAATTGATGGGAAACATTCTATAGATTTTCTATCTGAAAAATTTTCTCCAAAGGAGAAAATGAAGGTTGTCCAGTTATTTCGGTTTTTGTCCATCAATGGATACATCAACCTACTAACTGATTCAGAATTAATGGTATATATCTTCGAAGAGTTTCTACGTTTGTTCCGTAAACAATTGATAAATATGTTTGGAGAAGAGATCACTTATTCAATCCTGAAAATAATATTCCAAGGTGAATTGAATTATGCGAAAAAAAAGGGGAGGATGATATGTATCGCTAGACTTGTGGATAATTTTGTGAATAATCTATATTTTGATAAATTGGAAGCAGTAATAAAAAGTCGTCCAGAGATAATGACACCACTGTTTCAAAACTCATTCCTCAAATTTTTAGACCAAATTTTGCATAAATTGACTCAAATAATAGGTAAAGAAGCAGCAATGTGTTTATTGCAAATAACAATACTCGAAATTGAGCAGTTCTATGGTAGCTTGGTCTTCGATATTTTATTCACATCATAATCAAATCTAGAATATTAGTATGAGTTTCTGATAAATATAACTCATTCTTGCACGTTTAACCTTTACTTGAAGTAATCTCCTTAAAATCGTAATTTATCCAAACATCTTTTCCTTTGTCACATCAGCTATTTTTTGTTTAAGCACAAAATGTAATGCAACAAACTGGCCTAATGTCGCTGAAACAAAACCAAAGATTAAGGAAATTAAATAATGAACAAAAGATAAGTCTGCTGAACTCTGAGGTTGCTGCATCAATTGTTGGAGAATTTCCATATACCAGAGTGAAATATAAAATCCGAAAAAGTAACCAATACTTGCTACTAAGGTGTAAATCAAGATTTCGAGTAAAGTCCAGAAATAAATGTTACTATTTTGAATTCCAACAGCCTTCATAATGATCAGATCATCTTTCCGCTCACCAATGCTAATACTCATTATGGCATAGATCATAATGGCAGCGATAATCAGTACGAGGAAGAATAGGCCAATAAAAACAGACGTCATCTGCTGATACCATGTTTCTGTCGTTTCAATTAAATCTCGCTTCAAAATGATAGAGTTCACGTACGTGATACTAGTTATTACTCCAACTTCAATCGTAGAAAGATCTTCCAGACTTGCAAGAAGAACCCCATTTACCATTTGAACTGAATCATTACCAAAAAGAAGGAGATTACCTAAAGAAAGAGTGATATAGAAGCTCGAAACATAATGCTGGGGAAGAATCGATTGGATCCGAATGGGGTATTCTGTTCCATTCCGGCTAAGCAGAGAATAATTACTCCCCGCTTCCAGCTCATATTGCTGAGCAATATCAGATGACACCAGACAGGAATTATTGGTTAAAAATATACTTCCTAAATCTTTCAGTTCAGAATCAGAACTTAAGGCTGTAAATGTAACTTTGGTCCATATCTCATTGATTTTAATTTTAGAAAAATCCAGTAAGACTGGTTCCATTTGTAAAGAATCATGTGAAGACAATTTAGAAAGAAAATCAGTCTCAACATCTGAAAAATTCTGAGGAGATGAAAGATTGACTTGAGCATCCCACTTTTCTGATTCAAAAATGAGGGAACTTCCGCTAAAAACCATTACAATGATAGTGAACACCCCTCCAACAAGAGCAATAGCCATAAATAAAGAAATTATTGTTGTTAGTGTCCTTTTTGGATTAGTAAAAATATTTCGAATGGAGTATTTGCTAGTTACAGATAATCTTCGACCACTTAGTTTTTGAATTAAATTTTCAACAAAAAAAGTATTAACTCTTCGGTCAGCTATTGTAGGTCTAAATGCCGATTGTGGAGTAATTTTAACAATTCGACGGGCGGAAATATAACAGGCTAATAGAGAACATATGATTGTAAGGGTTATCATTACGAAAATCTGCACTAAAGGCACATCTATGATGATATAGGGAAGTGAGAGCCAAGAATTCAATAGTAAATCAGCTAATACTATACTGATCAAAATTCCAATTAAATTCCCAAGAATTGAACCAATTGATCCAAGGATTAAGCCGTATAATAGATTTCGAGATAAGAGATATCCGTTTGAATAGCCCAATGACTTCAGTACTCCAATTTGGGGTCTCATTTCCTCAATGAAACGAGATACAATCGTGTACGTTAAGAACATAGATAAAATTAAGAAGAAAATAGCAACTCCCCACCCAACTGCAACCATGATAGAAACCATATCCTCAATTAGACGAAGTATTCTCTTACATCTATAATATACTGATTTAGAGGGGAATCATCGGTCTGTAAATATCGAATAAAATCATTGATTCCTTTTTTTTCTTCGAAAGAAACACAAATTGAATTATAAACTATTTGCTCCTGAAAAAGCTCCTTCTGAAGGAAATCTGTTCTAACATAGACACTCATAGTTAGATAGGAGGCAAATGAGGCAGATTGAGCAAACTGAGTAGCACCTTCACCTGGGGCCATTGGATATTCGGGAGAATACGCCCCCCCTAGAACTGCCAAATTTAATTCTGATACTCCTGAGATAGTTTGAACACTAAGATTTATTTCAATTAACTCTTCAAGATTTAAATATTCTCGATATGATTGCTCGAGATATACAGCATTCTCAATTTCAGAGAAATCCGTAAAATATTTGCCATCTAGGGTTACTATACTATTGACTTCCGCCTTATTATCAGGAAAAGAAAGAATATCAACAGGTATTTTTTCATTATTAACAGAAATATGCCCTTCGAGAAATATAAATGCCAGCGATGTGAAACTGAACTTGGAATTATTAAATGCTCAGAATGTCAAAAATTGTACTGTACCGAATGTGCAGAAATCATAAAGAAATCCGATGAAATAAAAGTGGCACTTTGCTTTACTTGTATAACAGATCAGTTTTCATAGACACTATTTCCAAAAAGAATTATGTCCTAGAAAGAGGATGAACTATTATGTGGATTTATCGTAAATAATACTGTACTTTAAAATTCTAAATGACCATTAATTCAATCATATTTTTGAATCTTAAGAGTCATATCAAAATCAGTACCTAGAGGGATAAAGAATGACTAAAAGCTTATTGAATAAGACAGAGAATGGTTTAGATCAGAACAAAAAAACTTCTCGAGGCAAAAGAAGTCTAGGATTTGTGATAGGAAGAGCTTTTTGGATTGATTTTACTTTTAGCATTTATAATGAGTTTTATAAGTGTAATTAGTTTATCTAATACAATTAGTAGTTATAATGATCTTTTAGAATCCGAAGAGGTAGGAACAGGCCGAACTCTTGAACTTGCTGATGTAATAGAGGTTTCTTTGCTTAAAGCGAGGAGAGCAGAAAGAGATTTCCAACTTAGTGCTGAAACGGAAAAGATCGATGAAAACACACAATACGTGGCAAATATTACACAAGCTGCAAATGAAATTATTACAATTCATTCGTCTGATGAGATTGTTACTAGTGCGAATAATGTGTTAGTAGATATGGCTACTTATAGTACCCGATTCCAATCCATTTCAACAAAATTGATTGCACGTGGTGGGGGAGTATTTGGAGCTGACACTGGTATAGTAGGTGAAATACGGGTTGCTATTCAGGGAGCTACTGATCAAATTGACAATTGGTATGAAAATGAAGTGCTAGGATTAACAACATATGATGAATTGAATAATATACTCCTAAACGCTCAAAATAGAGAAAAAGATTATTTTATTCACGTTGAAAGCGGATCGAATGTAGCTAACTATGTTACCGAAGTCAATAGTATAATCTCGGAATTTAAATCATTCACTAATACTTTAGGTGTGGGTTCATCGTTAACGGCAGAAATATTTTCGACGCTTGATCTGTATCTTGCAAAGTTCAATACGATGGTTGAAGATGATGTTACCATTGCAGAAGAAAAAGTAGAACTCAGAAATGCGGCTACTAACATTGAAAATACCATTATTAGTTTGAAAGCTGAAGCATCGGCCATTCTAACCTTAGCTACTCAAAATACACAACGTAATGCTACCACAACGATGTTATTATCGATTGGTTTACTTGTTCCGATAGTTCTAATAGGTGTGATAATCACATTCTTTACCACTAGAAATATTACTCGGCCAATTAAAGAGCTGGAAGACGTTGTTTCGCTGATGAGCAATAATAACATATCTGAAAGGGTAGAATATCACAAAAAACCGACAAGTGAAATTCAAAATCTTGGTGATAATTTCAATGTCATGCTTACAAACTTAAGAGGAATTATTGACACTCAACAAAAATCAGCGGAAAATGTGGCAAATTCAGCTGAAGAATTAGCCTCAACCTCAGAGGAAGTAAATGCACTGAGCGAAGAAATTGCGGCTACGATCCAACAAATAAGCCGGGGATCTTCAAATCAGTCCGAACTTTCTGCTAGGGCAATGGTTGAGATTCAACAGATGTCTAATATCGTTGATCAATCACTAAGGGATATTGAATCTGCTTTGGGAGTCATTGACGATATCGCTGGTCAAACAAATATCTTGGCACTGAATGCAGCCATTGAAGCAGCCCGAGCAGGGGAATATGGTAGAGGGTTTGCTGTTGTAGCGGATAATGTAAGACGCTTAGCGGAAGAGACTAAAACTAACTCCGCTGATATCAGCAAGATAACCAACGATATCGTGAATAATATTGGTGCAAGTGTTATTAGTTTGCAAGAGACGTTACAGAGCTTTGCTGCGCAATCTGAAGAATTTAGTGCATCCAGTGAAGAAGTGGCTGCTGCAACTGAGGAACAGACCGCTGCTATGAATCAGATGACCACTGCTGCTCAGAATTTAACAAAACTTGGAGAGGAACTCTCTCGACAAGTAGCCCAATTCATCATTCACAAGAAAAACTAATACTATTTTACCTAGGAAAGGCAATCTACCAATGGTTGCAGTTAATCTACTGTAACAATATAGTTCTGTAATGATAATTCAAATTATTAAACTAATTTATAAAACTCTTCTTGAGTTAATCCTAAATCATTGATTATAGATTTTATTATTCCCTTTTTTATCGATTTATGTTGAGGAACAACAATAATAAATGAAAAATCAGGATGTTTGAATATAGAATGTGAACCTGATTGTCTGATTAACCTCCATCCTAATGATTTTATGACTTTTTCGACCTTTCTAGGTGGCAGTGGACGAAGACGGGACATTTTTAGTCACTTGAACTATTTTGTGGTAAGGTATCGTGATTTTTTCAGTTGAATATGTCTCTAAAGCTAAATCTAACGCTTGCTGAATGTCATTTAATGCCTCCTCTTCAGTATCCCCTTGGCCATAAATTCCTTTCAGTTCTAAACAACGTGCAACAAATCCTGAATCTTTGTCCTGTTCAAGAATAAATGTAAAGGTCATTTCAGTCATATTAATTTCACTACGATCTTAATACTTTAAATAATTAATACATTGAGATCCTTAAAAATGCATTGAATAGTATACTTTTGTACTTCTTTTCCATTTAATTCATAAAAGCATGTATGTCGAGGCTTCAGATCTGGTTTGATCGGCACAAAGTGTTCCTTTCCCTTTGTACCTAGGATAAGCAATTAATCACAGAGAGCTAAGATCTCACGAACTTTTATAAGAAGTTATTCCTTAGATACCTCTGGATTGTCCTCTTTTATTTGACGAATGACCTTCTTTACTACTGAGGCTGGTATCGATTGTTTCAATTTCAATTGATAAATCATTGTCAGCAAGTTGATCTGAGAATTTAGCTAGGGTTTGAACAGGAGAAGCAATCATTCTTGTTTTTTGAGTAGACAGCTACTTTCTAGTAGCTTAAACAGCTATTTAATAGCAAAATCTTTATAATTTGGAAATGTATAGATTTATAAACTAAGCCGTAATTAATCTTTTTAGAAAGTATATAAATACCAAGCCGTAATTAATCTGCAAATACCAAGCCGCAATTAATTCGTAATACTTTAATTCATTGAGGTAAAAAGGTAGGTATCACATTGGCAAGTTGTCTAAACATGAAATATTATAACCTTGACTTCGATAAATTAAAGGATATTCAGTTTGAGTCATTGGGTCCTTTCTTGTTGGATCGAATTAAAAAAGAAGGGAATATTTTTCACTTTATTCACAGTGACTCAGATGGGTACACTATTATGGCTTCTAATACAAAAGCTGCTGAATTTGCAGCCGAGAATGAATTCCCATCCGTCCCTCACTCCCAGGATAAAAATGTTAAATTAAATAAAATCGCAATAGAGGTATTAAGTCTCTCGAGAAGTCTATTAAGAACTCCTGGCGATGAAGGTATTCTTTCAAACAACAGTGATCTTATCATTGATATGACACTCTTTTTGAAAGAGCTATTCGTCCTATTTGGGTTGCCTGTGGCTTATTGGAAGCAATTCATTGAGATTGCAGATAAAGAAGCCATAGCAAAAATACGAAAAGAAATATCCCAAGTTATCCTTAATAAAAATAGAATTTAAAAAATTATGCTTATTCCATTCTATCCCTCCTATAAACCCCCTACCACCAAAAGTTTTGTTTGAGGTGAGAGAAACCCACTAGAAAAAGTGGTAATTTCTTTCCCTCATCCAAACCACTTTTAAAGTTGTGAAGCTGTTTCAAAAATTCTTAATAAAAATAGAATTTAAAAAATTATGGTTATTCCATTCTATCCCTCCTTAAACCCCTACCACCGAAAGTTTTGTTTGAGGTGAAAGAAAGTTGCTACTAAAATGGTAATTTTCCTTCCCTCATTCAAATTATGCTTATCCATTCTATCCCTCCTATAAACCCCTACCACCAAAAGTTTTGTTTGAGGTGAAAGAAAGTTGCTACTAAAATGGTAATTTTCCTTCCCTCTCTCAATTCATTTGAAATATGTTCGAATTAATTTTCACAATGTTTTCTATTTCTTTTCACGACTGTTTTATAGAGGTATTTTTCATATTCTCATTTCTAAATATTTATATAATATATACGGATATGTAATATTAAAAATGGATCTTTCATGTATCATATTACTATGATACATAAATAATAACCATTTCTAGGAGTATTCTCAATGAAAAGACATTTAGAAGAAGTAATTGATCAAAATTCTTTAATCAGACAGTCAATAAGTGATCTAAATGCAGCTTTAAATTGGTTTAAGGTGGATGAGCCATCTTATGAAGAGATTTTCAAAATAGCAATAACCAATCTTAGACACGTTTTATTATCTAGGGGACAAGAAATTATCATAAAGGAGATTGCTAATGAAATTTGTGGATTTGTTCCTCTACATGATTATGTCATTATGGGATTTATCAAAAGAGGAATAGTTAATTGGCAAACAAAAGCTAAAAAACCAATAATTTCTCTTTTAAAGGCAAATCCTTTAGAAAAAATTCAAGCAATGAGTTTTATTTTTACTTATGCTGGCTGTAAGATAAGTAGAACTATCTATTCACAAAATAAAGAATGGAAAGAGCAGTTAAGACGTAATGTTCATCTAGTTGCCCTTGAAAGATATGAAGAAGCTATTTCTGTACAGAACTTGATAATCAAAAACCCTCAACTCAAAAGAATGTATGTAGAGAATTCAGAATTAGTTTAATTTTTAGCATATACCTTCAGGAAGAGTTTTTAATTGTACATGAATTAAATTCTGTTCCTTTAGATTAATTGATTCCCAAAACTAGGGAAAAAAAAGGAGAAGGAGGTTTGAATGAAAACCCTACTCAATTGGTACTCCTTGGGGGAGAACTTCTGGAAGAGGGTCAGCTGGATCAGTTTTTCCATTCATTGTCCTCTCCACCTGTAAAAATCCTGTGAAAAACCACGAATAAGACAAGAAGAAACACCCAAGTATGCCTGTAATTAGCAGTAAGTTAATTATTCCCGTGAATCCTGCAATAATTCCTGTTATTAATATTGCCACTGGACCAGATATTTGGGCAATTGTAACACGGACGGAGAAAACTCTCCCTAATTTTTCTGGGGGAACAACCCTTTGCCAAATTGTTTGTGAAGAAACATTTGCAATAGGGAGAGTAAAACCTATAATAAACATTCCAACTGAAAGAATAAGAAAAGAGCTTTTCAACAGATAAGCTAACCCGATTGAATCTAAACTAATGAAAGCAATGTTTGGAGGTGTTAATGCGAGAATAAACAATCCCACATACATGAATAGCAAGCCTAAACCAACACCATACGCCTTGTTCTTAAAACCTTTCCAGGAAGACATGATAATCGAACCTAGAATTAGTCCTCCTTGCTGTACAGCCATCAAGAAAGCTAGATCCGTGGCTCCTCCTAGATGGATCTTTGTAACAAATAACGGTAACAATACGAAAAGTGGGGATAAAAAGAAATTTGCTGCGGAAAAGACAGCTAACAGTGAAAGAAGGCCCTGTTTGTTTTTTATAAATGTAAAACCTTCAGTGAATTCAACCCTAAAAGGAATTTTTTCTATTTCTTTCTTTGCTTTATCAATCACCGATGGAATGGTAATAATTATTGTAGGTACAACTGCTATAACGAATGTAATCACATCTATCCATAAAACTTCCTGAATCACCCAAAGTTCAAGTAACAACGCTCCAACAACCGGTCCGATTAAAAAGATCACTCCAGTTAGCAAATAGTTTAATCCGTTCATTTGGCTTAATTTTTCTTTTGGAATTAGTAGTGGTATAATTGCCTCGACAGCTGGCTGGTGAAATGCTTGCATCAATCCTCGAATTGTAAGAATCCCCAAAACTATCCATATTAATTCAGCTACTTGCAAATTTGTAAACATAAAAATATAGATCAATATTAGTGTAGCTACAGCTTGTAAAAAATCTACTGCAGCAATAATTTTCTTCCGACTCCATCGATCTACAAAAACACCAGCTACTGGTGTCAATACTATAGCTGGACCAAAACCTAAAAATGCTGCTAGAGCTAAAAAGAATTCTGATCCAGTTTCTTTAGTAATCCACCAAATAATTGCAAATTGTACAATACTAGAACCTAATAGTGAAATTAATTGACCAATCCAAAGTAGAATATATCCACGAAAATGATCTTTCTTCGGAGATTCGTTCTCAATTGTTAAATTATCTTTCTCCATTCTATTTTTCTCCAATTACATTGAATTGTACAATTCAGTCATTTTTATCATTCTGCTGAATGACAGAATGATCGTTTAATAAAAGGTTTTTGGATTTGGCATCACTAGCATTAATAGATTATTAATAATTATTTGACTTATTCTTTCAATGTGCGACTATAGATTTTGAGATGATTAACTCAATGGGCAAATGAATATTGAATTCATTTCCATCCTCTTCTTTTGGGTGAATCGTTATATTTATCACTACACACTGCTTATCGTTAATTTTAGCAGATTATATAATACATAAATCATTTTATTGGTTATTATCGAAAGGAAATGAAGTAATAACACCTGTAGTTTCACCTAATCCTTTTTTTTCTTTTTTGATTTCATTCTAACTTTATATATTATTTAAAAATCTTCAGGGATAATGAAATTCAATTTGAAAAATCTTCAGGGATATAAAATGAGGTGATTTTTCGCAATTGATAAATTTTTAAAGAATTTAAAATTGAAAGTTTATAAAAAGTAGTAAATATTCCTTTATTAAAACAGATTAATAAGCTTGAGGAGTTAATCCTTAATCATGCCGAAAATGATAAGGAAAAATCAAAATGTTGAAGCAGATAGTGAACGCAGATGGTATAAAGAAAATATTCTCTCAATTATTGATTCTGATGAAAAAGATCTAGAAAAACAACGTGCTAAATATACAAGGCTCTATGCTAAATATAACAATGATTATCGCAATCTTGATAGTGATGAACATACCCGTCTGTTTTTAAAGGGCCAAATAGTTTCGTTGCTTGAAAAAAATATCCATTGGCTTAAAAAAATCATCATAACAATGGATACTAATGACTATTTACAACTCCGCGGAGGAGAACATATCTATACTTATTGCAAAAGATGTGGAACCGTTTTTAATGAAGAAATCATCATTAATTGTCCCAAATGTAACTTTTATATATATGAAATTAACTCTGGTAATTTTTCTCCTAGTAAACGGTTTTTCACGGATCCTTTTACCTGTAAAAAGTGTGAAAGATCATACAGTAGAAAGTATGCCAAGAGTTGTCAAGTGTGTGGAAAAATACTCTGTGAAGAACATATTTTCAAATGTAAGAAGTGTGAAAAATCCTTTTGTGAAGAACATACTTATGGGAATATTTCGATCTGTAGAAAGTGTGGGAAATCCTTTTGCAACAAACATATTTACAGATGTCAGGAGTGCAGAGAATCCTTTTGCGAATGTGAAATTCATACCTGTCCAGAGTGTGGGATTAATTTATGTACGGAACATACTTCTGAAAAAATTTGGGATTGTAATGAGTGTGGAGATATAATAATTAATCTTGTTAAGGAAAAATACGTTAACACCCTGAATGAGAAAGAAATGGAATTCTTGGTAGATCTGTTAAAAGAATTTATTCTAAGGTCAGATCAGCTTAGAAAATATACCATTAAAAAAATCCTCGCCCTGTATTTTGATTTATTTGAATTTGCTTTAATAATCGAAAATGATCATATTACCTCACTAGAATTTAGAGATTATTTTTGTGAAGAAGGAAGTCCATTGTCCTCATTACCAGACTCAATTGGTAATTTGACAGAACTTCGCGAATTAGAATTAGCTAATAGTAAACTTACTTCACTACCTGAAGCGATTGGCAATTTGAAAAATCTGCGAAAATTAGATATCAGTTGGAACAGCTTAATTTCAATACCTGAAGTAATTGGCAACCTGAAACAGTTAGAGGTACTAGTTATTTCTGATAACAAGCTGAGTTCATTACCAGATTCAATTGGTAACCTAACACAACTACGAACGTTAGATTTAAAATCCAATATCCTACTATTACTTCCCAATTCAATTGGAAATCTGAAACAACTTCAAAAATTAGATTTATGGAGTAATAATTTATCATCCCTCCCAGATACGATTGGTAATCTGACACAGCTCCAAGAATTTGTATTAATGCACAATAAATTGATATCTCTTCCCATCTCATTTGGCGACCTCTCACAGCTAACTACACTTGAATTGATTAACAATCTGCTAGCTTCGTTACCCAAATCAATAGGAAAACTTAAACAACTAAAAACTTTGGATTTTGATAGAAATCTGTTAGTCTCACTGCCAGAATCAATTTGTAATCTGAGTCAGTTAGAAAGACTGATCTTATCTAACAACAAGCTGAACTCACTGCCAGAATCAATTGGTAACTTGGTGCAATTAAGAACATTGGATTTAATGTGTAATCATCTTAGCTTTATACCAGATTCAATTAGCAATCTAACAAAGCTACATAGCTTAAATATTGCGAACAATTCAATAAAATCACTCCCTGAATCAATTGGTAATCTGAGTCAGTTAGAAAGACTGATTTTATCAAATAACAAGCTGAACTCACTGCCTGAATCAATTGGTAACTTGATGCAATTAGGAACCTTGAATTTAATGTGTAATCATCTTAGCTTTATACCAGATTCAATTGGCAATCTAACAAAGCTACAAAGCTTAAATATTACAAGTAATTCAATAATATCTCTCCCTGAATCAATTGAAAATCTGTCTGATGAAATAGTTAATTGGGAGCATTTTTTTAAAAACTGATACACTACTATCTTTGTTCATTTTTTCTAAAATAGAAAAAAGCCACTGTTTATTCAACTGTTTTTTATTCTCATCAAAATATTTTCTATCTAATCCTTAATTAACAAATTTCGATTACCTAGTTGTGATCAAATTGAAATTCTTACTACGAAAGATGATGAAAATAAGAAAGCTGCTGATTATGAGTCTTCTGAAACTAAGTTACGCAATCGGCAGTTATCTCGGATAATACGATTGGAAGTATTAAAAGCGAAACCTTGGTATGATTCTGTATTTAATAATTCTTCTAAGTAAGAAACCACGGATTGTACTACTGTTTTGTGTCTAGATTCATGTATTTTTTATCTAATCCTCTTTGTTTATTGATTCTATTAACATTGAACACCTTCCATCCGAGTTTTCTAATTAGAAAATTAGCCATTGAATCATCTAAATAGGTTGATACTGCTACTATTTTATCTTTGTTGTTATATATGTACGTAAATGGCAATATGTTTCAAATTTAAGTCAGAATCAAAGAGAAAAACCGAATCTGGAACCGATTCAATAAAGGCTAAAGATGAAATCAGTTTTTTATCTGTTTTTCTTCTTTTAGCAAGATCTCTGATAAGAATAAGATCTGCTGTCCTGTTTTGGTAGGGGATGATTTTTGCATTTAGCTCTACTTCCAAGGGAAACCCGTCCTGATTAGCTAGTACGGTTTCATAGATTGAAGGTACAGGTATCCCCTCCATACGCTGCTGAAACTATTCATTTATTGGAAGTAGCGCGCTTGGATGAATGTGTTTCTTAAAGGAGGAATCTTGTAACTCATTTATTGCCACTCCAGTTAAGTTTGCCATTCTTTGATTAGCGTATTTTATCATTCCTTCTTGAAGAATGACAATGCCATCATTTGCTTCCTCGATTATTGAGCTAAATATCTTTAATTCTTCAATAGCCTGAATAGCTGCGTTTAACTCTTGAGTTAATTGTTCGGGAGTTTTTTCTAATTTTCCCATTTTCAAATTCAGCTCATAGCAGAGATACTTTTTCTTCTTATTTTAGGGCATTTCCAGTATAAAAATACTATTGTATACTTAATACTCAGTTTCCATATTCCCTCCGATATCCGCGTTATCAACTCTCCAGAATATGTGTTCTATTTCTGGATTTGTTAATGAAAGAATGAGAAATATCAAAAAAGTTTTTTTTCAACGGTTTCTAGCTTACACCAAAAATTCAATTTAGAAATGAGTATTATCTCCCCTTATACCTATTATTCTCTTCAGGAATCTTCAAATATCTTGTAAACGTGATCTGAATAATTAAACACCGATGTTAGAGAAACGCTATATTTTTTTATCATTCAGCAAAGTGACAGAATGGTTTTAAATTCTCTACATTGGCAAATGTCATAGTCATGTCAGAAAATAAATCCAAACAGAATAAAAAGATCAGCGAAAAAACTCCTGAGGTTCCTCAAAAAATACTCACCTCGCCTGTTAAAGAAATTATCCTTGATCACTGGAATAATATTCCTGCTGTCAGGGAAGTATATGAAATTGAGGCATTTAAAGTAATGTCTCAAGGTGTTAGAGCAGAAATAGTTGATTTATTTCGAGAAGGGAGTCCAGAGTTTAATCCAGATTCCGGACAGATCGTGATTCGACACGTTTTCTCCGCAAAAGAGATTTTGGCTCATGTTCAAAGAAATTTAGATGCAGTCCTTACTATTCAAAATATTTATTTCCACCTATCTAAACTTGAAGAGGTAGAGTTTATCACACGAATCACATCCATTAAGGATGGAAGGCATTCAACTCATTATTTTGGTAGAACTGCAAGACTCTTTCTTCATGTAGGGCCTTCGTCTCAAAAAGATTTTCTAACAGATGAAAAACTTCTAAAATTAACCAAACTTCTTGAAAAACTTAATCCAGGCGTATCTTTGGAAGATCAAGTAATTCTGTTTAACGAACTTGAGAAATCCTCTGATAAAACTCGTGAAAGAATAAAATATTGGATGGAAGAAAACGAGAAGCTAATAATTGAATTGAATATTGATTTTCGGGATATTTACGAGATACTGTTCATGATAGATCGCTTCGACAAGTCAGCAATAGATATCTCACGAAAAATTGCAAAATTATTCAAGTATTCTTAAAAATATACCTATTAATATACCTCTTTAATTTTCTACTTAGTTTAATCAGGTCCAGTAAAGAGTGATTTGATATTATCAATAATTATTTTAGGATCTTCAAACATTATCCAATGACTTGAATTCTTACTTTCCACGATTGTTAAGTCTTTCACATACTCAGATAAGCCATCAAGTTGCGAGGGTAATAAAGCTCTATCCTTCATCCCCCAAATTACTAAAGTTGGTACATCTATAATACCAGATAACTTATCAAAATTCATATTGGCACGATAATAGTTCACACCACTTTTCAAGGCATTTGGTTTTGACCAGGCCTCAATATATCTTTCCTGATCAATTTCAGTGAAATCACGTTGATTCTTAATTTCTTCAAAAACAGCTCTTCTCAACCAACTGAAATTATCTTCAAACAAGAAATCTACATCATTAGATTTCAGAAATTTAGAAATGTAATAACTTGCTCGTTGTTGATCAGGATCGGTCTGTAATTTCTTTTGAAAAATCTTTGGATGAGGAGCATTCAAGATTACAAGGTTATTTAACATATCAGGATATCGTTCAGAGAAAACCCAGGCAACAACACCTCCCCAATCATGCCCTATTAAGCTGAATTCCTTTAGATTGAAGTATTCAGCTAGTTTCTTGACATCTCTTACCAAAAGATCTATGTGATAATCTTCAACTTTTTCAGGTTTATCTGACAGATTGTATCCACGCATATCAGGAATTATTAACCTAAAATGCTCCTTCAGTCCCTTTATTACATTTATCCAACCATACCAAAAATCTGGAAATCCATGCAATAAGATTAACGTTTTTTTTGCTGATTTTGAACCAGCTATTACAGTATGTAAAGAAATCCCATTTATTTCGATTTTCTTTACTTGAAATTCATTTAATGTTGTATTCAATATTCTTACCTTACTATGGAAACCATTTCATTAAACTGATCATATCAATTTTTCTCTCTTTTTCAGACATGGAATTATGACTAATACAAGTGAAACTACAAAAATATCCACCAATTTATTCAATACTCGATTGATAGATGATATTAAAAGATTTTTGACTAGAATTTCGTAACATAATTTTAGTAATATAGAAACAAAGCTAGGTGAGTGGTATGCCAACATCTAAACAAAAAATGGTCAGTGGATTTTTAAATTCTAATAATATGGCATTAGCTTTAGATCATTATCAAATTACCATGGCTGGAGCTTATTTCACTCGGAATTTAACCAATTTACAAGCTACATTTGATCTCTTCATCAGGAAATTACCTAAGAATAGAAATTATCTCATTGCTGCTGGACTTGAACAATGTTTACATTACCTAGAAAATATCCAGTTCAAAGAAGAACATATCGAGTGGCTAAGAAATAAACCTGAATTCAAGGATGTAAATCCTGTATTCTTCGAGGAATATTTACCTAATTTTCGTTTCACAGGAAAGGTTCGTGCTATACCTGAAGGTACTGTAGTTTTCCCAAATGAACCAATCCTTGAAGTAACTGCACCAATAATTGAAGCTCAAATTGTAGAGACTTTCTTATTATCTAAGATTGTAGGACAAACTACGGTAGCGTCAAAAGCATCTCGTGTTGTTCATACAGCTAAAGGGCGTCCAGTAATAGATTTTGGGATGAGAAGAGCTCATGACCCTCAAGCAGCAGTATACGCTTCACGCGCTTGTTACATTGGAGGATGTGATAAAACTTCTAATGATCTAGCAGGATTTTTCTGGAATATTCCAGTAACTGGAACAATGGCTCATTCATTTATCCAAATCTATGAAAATGAATATTCAGCTTTCCAAGATTATGTAAGTGTATATCCTTCAGCATTTACAGCACTAATCGACACCTACGATACAATCTACGGTACGATTTCTGCCTCTAAATTCCAAGAGAACCTTCGAGCAGTTAGGATAGATAGTGGTGACTTAAAAGAGAATTCATTTTCAGTTAGGGCTGTACTAGATAAAGAAGGCTGCTTTGAAACAAAGATCTTTGTTACAAGCGATTTAAATGAGTATAAAATTAAGAAATTACTTGATGATCAAGCTCCGATAGATGCATTCGGCGTCGGTACGGAAATGATCACCTCAAGCGATGATCCAACTCTATCTGCTGTGTACAAATTAGTAGAATTTGATAATAAACCTAAAATTAAGCTCAGTCAAGGAAAAATTACTTATCCAGGACGGAAAAGTATCTATAGAATTAACCAAAAGGATCAGGTTTATGATATTTTAAGTTTAGAGGGAGAAGAAAATGAGAGCATTGATTTACTACAAACGGTTATGGTTGATGGGAAATCAATAATATCCCCTCCAATTCTTAAAGAGGTGAGAGAATACTCATTACAACAGGTTTCTCAACTTCCTTCGAGATTTCATTCTATATCAGAATATATGCCTTTCAAGGTTAAGATTAGCTCTGGATTGAACAACATTACAGAAAAATTGAAGGTAAAATGGAATTCCCGTATTCAGGAACTAAAACGAAATGAAGGATAATTTCAATAAATTTAGTAAATCTGACTAGATATTTCGCTTATAAAATCTATAAATCACTACGAAAATAAATAATATAAAAACGAGAATCATTAGTAAAAAGAAAATGGGATTAGAATCAGATTGATCCGAGATTGAACCGGCCTCATCTGCTACTATTACATATGCTAATAATCCAAAAATAAATAGAAGAAAAGCAATAAATCCTGCAAAAATTTTAACATAAATTGACCTTGGCATTTAGAACACTCTATTTAATCACTAATGAGAACATAATGTCAATAATAATATTCTCTATTTAGTACTTTGGTCATATCAAATATACGTTATTCAGAAAAAGAAATGGAAAAAAGAAGATTCTATTATTCCTATATTCAAACCACATATCATTGCTTGGTAGAAACTTGACGAATCCTCTTTAAATAAGTTACATTACAAACAATTGATATTAGTGATAAAGTAATACTCAAAGAGATTGTTAACATATTTACTTCACCAAAAAAGAGAAATATATTATTATCCAACTGGGTAACGAGGATCATACTCATCATTCCCAGAAATAGTAGTTTTCTGTTTAAATAAAGCTTCTTATTTATCAACTTTCGACTCCAATCCTTACTTTTCTCGAAAATTGAATTCACCAACTCAATTTGCCTTGAACTGTGTAAATTAGCTCTCATTTTATTCGTTGAATAACAGTTGCAGGGCAAACTTTGGTGATCCCTTTTAATGCCTCTAATTCAGTTATAAAATCAGTCATATCAGTATTATCTCGGAACCAACATTCCATAAGAAAATCATGATCAAGAGAGGTATGAAAAATACTTCTTACTTGTTTCCATTTCTCTAACTCCTGAGTGATTTTGATAAATGATTCAGTTTCCACATCAAATCCAATAAATGCCGTTAATTCATAACCAAGTTTTCTAGGATCAATTTCGATAGTATATCGTTTAATTACGCCTTCTTCTGTCAGTTTCTTTACTCTTTTACGTATGGCTGTGTCTGAAACCTTGAATTTATTCGCTAATTCAACATAAGAAATATTAGAATTATCCATTAGTTCAGATAATATTGCATCATTATTTAGGAAAGCCATAATTCCACCATTTTTCATCGGAATCAATATCGATCAGTATCGAAAAAAAGACTTCGCTACTAAATATACTATGAAAATTCTGTTAAAAAATTATAATGGTTCGTTTTTCGAACCAAGAAGAATTTGAAATCATTTATTTTCGAATTTTATTGGAATCACTTTTAACTTAAAAAGTTTAAAAATGATTATTGACACAATATCAGAATATCAATTAAGATAAACGTAAAGAAGAATAAATAAATTTCATTTATGAGGTAAGATTATGCCACTAATTAGTCAAGAAATTAACGATGCTTTTAATAAGCAAATAGGAGAAGAAATGAACTCCGCTATGATATACTTATCTATGAGTATCTGGTTGAAAGAGCGATCCTATAACAATTTGAGCTCATGGTTCTTTGCTCAATATAATGAGGAATTATCCCATGCCTATAAATTTATGAATTATATTATAGATGTGGATGGTACAGCGAAAATTCAAGCAGTTCCCGAACCTAAATCTGATTGGGCTTCAGTGAAGGAAATTGTAGAAACAGCTTATGAGCATGAGAAATATATTACTAAAAAGATACATGCGCTAGTTGCTTTAACTGAAAATGCAAAAGATTATAATCCAAGAGGAATGCTTCAATGGTTTGTCACAGAGCAAATTGAAGAAGAAGCTAGTACAAGTGAACTTGTAGAAAGACAAGCTGCTATTAATAATGATATGTTATTTAATCAATATACAGTCCGAACAACAGAATAAAACCTGAAAAATGGTAAATAAGAGCGGAAAAAAATGGAAGATATGAATGAATTATTACAATCTGCTGATTGGAAAAATGAAAAACATGCACCTATGATAAAGGTAAAGAAAAAAGAAGATAAAGATTTTATTTTTGTTAAAGTCAGTGTTGGGAAAGAAATTCCTCATCCAAATCAAACCCAGCATCATATTCGCTGGATCCAGTTACTCTTTAAACCCGAAGGTGAGAAATTTCCTTTTGAAGTGGGAAAAATTGATTTTACTTCTCACGGAGAATCACCCGCAGGCCCAGATACCAGTACCGTTTATACTGAACCAAAGGGATTCTTTGCACTAAAAACTGAAAAATCAGGAACCCTAATCGGAATATCATATTGTAACATCCATGGTCTCTGGCGTAGTGAATCCCAACTTACATTATAGTGTGGATTCTCTTTTCCTTCTTTTTTTCTCCCACAATTGTAGAACCTTTGGTTTTGGTATGGATTATATTATATTAGGTAATGGTGTAGCTGGTATATCCGCTGCTCAAACCTTGTCTGCAAAAATGAACAATGGATCTAGAATCACTCAATTCACCGATGAACCTATCCCCGGATTTTATAATCGCCCAAAAATACCTAGCTTTATTGCAAATAATGATCTGGCAGTCAAAGACGTTATTACATATGATCTGGACTGGTATGCAAGAAAAAAAATCAAACTCCATTATGATGAAAAGATTGATCGGATTAATTTTAACAAAAAGACAATTATAAGTAGTAAAGGTTCTTATTCATATGATAGATTGTTAATTGCTACAGGTGCAGGCTGTAAATGCCCTCCTATAGCTGGTCAAAACTTAGATCACTTCTATACGATCAGAAATCTAACTGATGCCATAAAAATACGTAATAGATTAAATTCTAGTACTGCTGCAGTCATCCTTGGAGGGGGATTATTGGGACTCGAAGCAGCAAATGCAGCAATTTCACAGGGCCTGAAAACCACTGTTGTCGAGTTTTTTCCATACCTACTACCTAGACAATTAGATGAAGAAGGAGGAATAGTCCTCCAAAGAATTCTTGAATCTCGGGGAATGACTATAATGGTTGGAAAAGCCGCGGAGAGAATTCAGGGATCTAGTGTAGTTGAAAGTGTTGTACTAAAGGATGGATTAGAAATCCCTACAAATATTGTATTAGCATGTACGGGAATAGAACCAAGAATCGAGCTAGTTAATGAGTATTTGGAGGTAAATAACGGAATAATAGTTAATAATTTTCTTGAAACGTCAAAAAAAGACATATATGCAGCAGGTGATTGTGCTGAATTTCAAGGAAGAATATATGGGCTTATTCCCCCAAGTATGCAACAAGCAAATATCGCTGCTGCGAATATGATTAGTCCTAGATCTGAAGAGTATCAGGGTTCAAAAATATCGTCAACAGTTAAAATAACAGACCTATTTTTGAGTTCGTTTGGGTATAAAGGAAATGAAACTGACCTGGGATATGAATCAATGAAATTCATTGGGAAGGAACAATATGTTAAACTATATATTCATGAGGATAAACTGAAAGCCGCAATTATCTTAGGAGTAAGAAAATTACTACCAATTGTGAAGAAAATCTTTAATAAAGAATTATCTGTATCTAATAATTTATCTGAAATTACTAAAATTGTGCCAAATTTAAACTATGCTTGATTTGGTCAAATAATATATTTATACAAAAAATCTGTCTAAACTTGAGGAAAATGAAATGGAAAATGATATTTCGATCGTGCTCTGCGGAGCAGCCGGTCAAGGGTTACAAACAGTCGAACAAATGCTAGTAAGTATTTTAAAGTTATCTGGTTACCATGTATTTGCTAATAAAGAAGTTATGAGTCGTATTCGCGGAGGAACAAGTTCAATTGAGATTAGAATAGGATCGAAAAGAGTAAATGCTTTTGTTGATAGGATAGATATTCTGATCCCGTTCAGTGACAAAGCTTTAGAGTGGTTGAATCGTAGAATAACCTCAGAAACCACTATATTGGGGGAAAAGAATAATCTTAATGAAAAATACATTGTAAACAAAGATAAAGTCATTGAAATTGCTTTTATGGAGATCGCAAATAAAATTGGGGGAAAATTATATGCTAATGTAATTGGAGTTGGTGTCATAATTTCATTATTTAAAGCAGACATCGAAATAGCAAAAAAATTTATAGCAGGACGGTTTGGTTCGAAAGGAGAGGACGTAGTTAATCGCAATATGCAAGCATTAGAAGAAGGTTATCGTATTGGGGATGAACTTTGTAGTTCGGGGAGAGTTAATATCGAGTTAAAAAAAGATGAATCAGTTTCAAACGAAATTCTTTTCAATGGAAATCAAGCAGTAGCAATCGGTGCACTTGCAGGAGGGTGTAATTTTATAAGTGCGTACCCTATGTCACCAAGCACTGGGGTGTTAGTATTCTTATCTCAACATGCGAAAGAATTTGGAGTAGTGGTTGATCAAGCTGAGGATGAAATTGCTGCTATGAATAAAGCAATTGGTGCCTGGTATGCAGGAGGAAGAGCAATTGCTTCAACGTCAGGAGGGGGATTTGCTCTTATGACAGAAGGATTAAGTTTAGCAGGAATGATAGAATCTCCAGTTGTAGTTCATATCGCTCAAAGACCAGGCCCTGCGACAGGTTTACCAACTAGAACTGGCCAAGAAGATCTTAATCATGCAATTTATGCAGGTCATGGAGAATTTCCTCGTATTATTTTTGCTCCTGGAACTATCGAGGATGCCTTTTATTTAACATCCGCTGCATTCAATCTAGCTGATAAATATCAAATTCCAGTCTTTGTATTAACTGATCAGAGTTTCGTTGACGGCTATTATAATATACCTCAATTAGATTTAACAGATATCACTGTTGAAAATCAATTTGTTAAAACTGATGAAAATTATAAAAGATATGAGATCACAGATACAGGAATTTCTCCACGAGGAATTCCAGGTTATGGAGAAGGTATCGTAAGAGCTGATTCAGATGAACACGACGAGAATGGATTTATTACAGAAGATGTCCATGAAATCCGACCAAATATGGTCCAGAAGAGACTTTATAAAAAACTTGAGTCGATCAAACAATCCATTATCGAGCCTCGATTAGTTGGCCCAGATGATTATAAAATTCTCCTAGTTTCTTGGGGATCAACATACCATATCATTAGAGAAGCATTAGACCTACTAGACCGAAAAGATATCGCTTTGCTTCATTTTACACAAGTTTTTCCATTAGATCAAACGATATCAACCTATCTCGATAAAGCTGAACATATCGTTTTCCTAGAACAGAATGCTACAGGACAATTTGCTAAACTAATAAGAACAGAAACTGGCCTTGCAATGGATCCTAATCGTGTTAAAATGTTCCTTAAATACAACGGAGCTAGTTATTCGGTTGAGGAAATTGTGGAGTACCTAAAGAAAATGTAATAGGAGAGAAAAAAATGGCAGAAATAAATAGATTTGATTTGGAAGTAGCAGATATTGCTTGGTGTCCTGGTTGTGGGAACTTTGGCATTTTAAACCTTATGAAAGATGTTTTACACGAACTTGGATTGAAACCCCAAGATGTTGTATATGTTTCTGGAATCGGACAGGCAGCTAAATTCCCTCAATACATAAATGCTCACTATCTAAATGGATTACATGGAAGATCACTAGCAGTCGCCACAGCTATTAAAGCTGCAAACCCTGAAATGACTGTAATTTGCGAAAGTGGAGATGGATGTTCATTTGGGGAAGGGGGCAACCACTTTATTCATAATATTCTTAGAAATCCTAATGTAACGAATTTCACTCATGATAATATGATATACGGTTTAACAAAGGGTCAGGCCTCTCCTACGAGTATGTATGGTTTTATTACACCCGTACAAGTTAGTGGAGTTACAAATGAACCATTTAATCCTCTAGCTTTAGCTATTTCACTCAATGCGTCTTTTGTGGCGAGAATCTTTTTAGGACACAAAGAGCATGCTAAAAAAATAATTAAAGAAGCTATAACTCATAAAGGATATGCATTAGTTGATATATTACAACCATGTGTTACATTCAATAAGTTTAACTCCTTTAAATGGTTTAAAGACAATACCTATATCCTTGAGGATTATGACTCTTCAAATCGAGATGAAGCATTTAAAAAATCTACCGAAAAAGGAAAATTACCTCTGGGAGTCTTTTATAGGAATCCTAAACCCACTTTTGAAGAAAATAACGACGGCTATGCAAATTACAAGGACCCTCTCTATAAACGCTCCCTAGATAAGAGCAAACTTACTCAGTTAATAAATTCAAAGAGAACAGTTTAATGAGTATTGAATTTTTAAATTATGGAAAAAAGATATTTATCGTTCGGATTTCGAACAATCTAGTATATTCGCTCATTCTATTTTAGATTAAACCAATAATACCAACTGGTAAATAACAGAGTCGGTATTAAGTAGTTAAAAAAAAATGCTTTGGTGATGAAAATGGGTAATACAGATGAAAATTTAATGGCTGCTTTTGCAGGTGAAAGCCAAGCAAATCGGAAATATCTTGCGTTTGCTAAGAAGGCTATCAAGGATGGTTATCCTCAAATAGCTCACATTTTTCGTGCAGCTGCAGCTGCTGAAACGGTACATGCACATGCCCATCTACGAGTGTATGGTGGTATTAAAACAACTGAGGAAAATGTGAAAGCGGCTATAGAGGGAGAACACTATGAATTCACAAAAATGTATCTTGAATTTCTTGAAATTGCTAAAAATGAAGGCAAAAAGGCTGCAGAACGAACATTCGATCTAGCAAACCAAGTCGAGAAAGTCCATCACGAATTATATTCAAAAGCACTAGCTGCGGTACAAAGTGGTAAAGATTTACCAGAAATAAATCTATATATTTGTGATGTTTGTGGATACACAGTTGAAGGTGAAGTTCCAGAAATATGTCCAATTTGTGGAGCGCGTCATGATCGTTTCTCTGAAATAGAATAAATCACTTCTATTCCTTATTTTTTCATTTCAATTTCCTACAAGGAAAGGCAGCCTATCAGACCCAGTATGGTGAAAATCAGGGTGAAGACCTAGAGCAGTAGCAAATTGATGAATAGCAGCCATCCTTCGCTCCTGGTTTTTCTTTCAAAAAGGTCATAATCGGTAAAATAATCGTAAGTACGGTCGTCTGTGGAAAGAGGGTGCATAGACTGAAAGGTTTTCGGAAACAAATATTGTTCCCTCTGTCTCATTTTCGATAAACGAAAATTATTTGTTCATTTCAAAGAATTCCCGCCAAGAGAGAAGTTTAATTAATTTCACTGGAGGATTGTTGTTTTTCTCGAAATAATATCTAATAACTTCTTTCAAGGGGTCATCTTCTGTGATGAAAATTTCAGATTCCCAAAGAGCTGAACTAGCTATAACCGTATCAAAGTAGTCTTCATGTCCAAGTTTTCTAAATTCGAAAGAGAAATCATTGATCTTGGAATCTAGTAAATCAGTTTGATTATATCTTTCATCTTCTTTTAGAGAGATCAATGCTTGTGAGAATTTCTTTTCCAGTTCTTCTGCATTAGCTCCCAATCTTATCAGTTTTATGACCTGCCACTTTATTTCAATAATGGAAACTACAGAAAATCTGAAAGTGAAACCATTCATTTCCAATATTTCTAAGAATTCTTTCTTTAAATTAGGAATAGATGGTTCTAGTCCAAAAAGTGGCATTAATAAGGTTGTATCCAAATAAACTTTAATCACTATTATTTTCTCCCTTCTTTTGCATAGTTACCGAAATTTTTTCAATCTCTTCCACAGTTACTTTTGCCAAAGAGGGCGATTTAAGGAGTTCTTCTATAGAAATGACTTTTTCAATCATAAGATATCCTTTTGGAGATACAAAATAACGTATTCGGCTATTTGGTTCTAATCCAAGTAAATTTCGAAGTTTCTTAGGTAGATATAGCTCTCCTTTTGACCCGATTTTTCCAAATTCATCCGAAATCATGACTATTCCCGTATAATATTGCATCTTCGGGGATATTAATACTTTGCCACATCAAATAAAAATGTTAAGAAAGAATGAATCATTATCCTATCGGTTAGTGTTGTTTTATTTGAGTATCAAAAAGAGAATGAAACCATAAGATATTAAGAATTATTAACTATTTATCTAATTAATGAGGATAAACATCCTTCTTTTATTGATCAAATTGATTTATTGAGTCGCTAAAAAAAAGTTACTTTTCTATCGAATCGAAAAGAAATTAAAAAAAATAAATTACCTATTCTTGAATATTGGGATAATAATGAATCTGTTATAATATTAAAATGTGTTTTGTGTATCATCTCACAGGATATATTATGGACGGCGCTCGGGAATCATCTTAAGGGGTTTATTTTGGTCATAATCGGGATTAAAATACAATGCACAGTAACAATGTCCAAACTCCTGAATATCTGCCTGTGCATAACGACAAGGACATATAATGTCTCTATCAACTCGAGGATCTTCTTGGCTATCACGACAGGGACAATTAAAGTAACCTATTCTATTAAAATTCTCAAGGAGTCCATTCACTAAATCCAATCTTATATCACTTTTTTTGTTTAAACTCCAATTATTACGGTCTGCGATTCTTGCTATATATGATTCAACATCTCTACTAGATTTTTTACTTTTCATTTAATCTTATCCTCCCATTCTGAAGGTTCATATCCTGAAACGTATTCAGATTTGTTAATAACAAAAAATGGAAACCGAGGCCTTACCCCAAAGAGCAATTCTATATCTTTTTTTAGTTTATTTTTCTCTTTAACAGGTAATTTATCAATGTCAAGATAAGAATAGCCATAACCATGTTCACTCAACCATTTTTTTCCTAGCTTACACCACATGCATGTTGAAAGCGCAAAAACAAAGATTTCTGTTTTCTGAGAATCCGATCCATCGACAACAACAATATTGCCTGGTATTTCTAATAAATCAATTGCCATTTTTGCATCCTCACAAGTTTCGATCAATCTCTTGCTAATATTTCGACAGAATTAATGTTATTCCTCTTAAATTATCTAAAGCAAATGTTTTTTTCGAAACATACTATAATTTTGAATGAATAATTGAACTATTATAAAATCAAACCAAAACCATTTTTAAATAGTACTTCTAAAAAGATTTTGTCTTAAGGCTTCTAGAAAGAATACCTAGAATCAATAAAATCTACAAAATATGATACAATTTCAAATCCAAAAGATAACAGGTGTATAAAATGGCTAAGTGGGAATGCGAAATTTGTGGTTATATCTACGATGAAGAGAAGGAAGGCATTAAATTCGTGGATCTCCCCGATGACTGGACGTGTCCTGAATGTGGAGCAACAAAGGACGAATTTTTCGAATTAGATTAAATGATCTAATTTTCTCTCCTTTTTTTTCTTCATTAATAAACTTCTAATATTTTTTTTTTCATTCTCATTTAGATTGTATGGTTCTACTAGGGAAAATGAACTTGTATTATTTTTAAGGATAGGAAAATAATTTGCCTGCGATTAAATTAACTGATAATATTCATTGGATTGGGGTTAATGATAGGACAACTGATCTTTTTGAGGGAATTTGGCCTATTAATGATGTTGGTGTATCTTATAACAGCTTTGTTATTAGAGGAGAAAAAATTGCATTAATTGATTTAGCAAAAGGTATTAGTACTGATGACTATTTAACTCAAGTTGAAGAAATTATTGATCCTTCAAAGATTGATTATATTATTATTAACCATGTTGAACCAGATCATACTGGCTTAATCAAAATTATGTCTAGATTAGCTCCAAAGGCAATATTCGTGGGAACAGCTAAAGCAAAAGAGATGATTGCTAATTTTTATCATCTTGAAGATAGTAAGAATATAGAATGGTTAGTAGTATCCAGTGGTGATGAAATCAACTTAGGAACGACAACTTTAGTTTTCTATGAAGCTCCATATGTCCATTGGCCCGAAACTATGGTTACATATGATACAAAATCGAAAATCCTCTTTTCTTGTGATGCTTTTGGTAGTTATGGGGCTCTAGGGGGAAAAATATTTGATGATGAAGTCTCTGAAAATGAGAGGGATTTCTATGAGGACGAAGCATTACGTTATTATTCTAATATTGTAGCAAAATTCTCAAGATTTGTGACAAAGGCAATACAATCCGTCTCAGAACTTGAAATATCAATGATAGCGCCAAGCCATGGTCTTATCTGGAGGAAAAATCCAAAGAGAATTGTTGATCTGTATACAAAATGGGCAGAATACGCAGACAATCCATCCAGTCTAGAGGTAGGAATAACGATAATTTATGCCTCAATGTACGGAAATACAAACAAGATGATGAATGCCATTGCTCAGGGTATAGGAAAAACAGGGATTCCATTAAAGATATTTGATGCTGCAAGAACCCATGTTTCTTACATTCTTCCATATCTCTGGAAATATAAAGGAGTAATCATTGGTACTCCTACATATGAGGTTAAACTCTTTCCACCGATGGCATATGTCCTTGATATGGCTTTACGAAAGAGAATATTCAATAAAAAAGCAGTATTTTTTGGATCATATGGTTGGAATGATGGGGCAAAACGAGATTTCATAACATATGCGGAAAAATTAAAATGGTCAATACTGGAAGATTTTGAGTTTATTGGGGGGCCATCTGAGGAAGATTTAAAGAAAGGCGAAAAAATTGGAGAAAGAATCGCCAAAGAAATCCTACAATCAGATTAAAAACCATAAAAATGAACATAAATAGATGGGATCATCATGAGTGCTATAAGGAGATGTGGGGGCACATTCAGCTGATTCTTAAATATTTGGAAGTAATGTTTAAAACTGAATTAATGTATCTAATCTTAGTGAATTTTCTTATCAAACCCATATTAAGAATTTAGAAATGACAAAAGGAGAAAAAAAAATGAATGAAACTATTCAAAATTTATCAAAAGCCTTTATTGGTGAAAGCCAGGCAAGAAATCGATATACTTTCTATGCTAAGACAGCTAAGAAGGAAAAGTATGAACAAATTAGCGCTATATTTTTAGAAACAGCTGACCAAGAGCGAGAGCATGCAAAATGGCTGTTTAGATTAATTCAACAACTTAAAAAAAATCTCAAATTAGAATCGGACGAACTTACTGTTGAAGGAGTGGTTCCTACAGTTCATGGAACAACGATTGATAATTTGAAAGCTGCAATTGCAGGTGAACATTATGAAAACGAGACTATGTATCCAGAGTTCGCTGACATTGCCGAGAAAGAAGGTTATCCAGAAATTGCAAAGCGACTACGAGCGATAGCAATAGCTGAGAAACACCATGAAGATAGATATGCAAATTTACTCAAAGAAGTGGAAAATAAAACAGTTTTCAAAAAGAGTGAGAAAGTTACCTGGATCTGCAGTAAATGTGGGTATCATCATGAAGGAGTAACTCCTCCAGATAACTGCCCAGCATGTAGTCATCCATCTAGTTATTACTATAAGATGTGTGAGGAATACTAAAGTCATCTTATCATATTTTTTTTATTTTCCTATTCCTTTTTATTCTGGAAGGAAAGTATAAAAAATGGTTTACGATTAACTAGACCTATTACTGAATAGAATATTCTAAAAAAAACTAGAGATGGATTAAATGGCCGATGATGTATTCGTATTACAAACATCTGGTATTCCCCTTTTTGCCAGATGTTTCGGAGGAGATTTTTGTAAATTGCATCCAGATCATGCTTTACAGACTGGATTCTTAGCAGCTATGTATTCTTTTTCCCAAGAGTCTTTTGGTCAAACTGATTTAAAATCAGTTGTGTTTAAAGACATAAGACTTGATTTTAAGATAAATAGAGAAAAAGAAGTCATAATGGTATTTGTTAATCCTATAGGAACGGAAAAGATTGAAACCCGATTAGACCAATCCATGAAACTATTTCTTAAAAAATATGGTTCAAAAATCGGTCTAATAATCAAAGAGGATACTTTCGAGGGATTTGAAGATGATTTGCTACAGCTTAACGTTGTTAATAAGCAATCTATGGGTGTTATTCCACTTAAAGAGAGGAAATCATTAGTTGGACGATTATTAAGGTTCTTTAGAATAAAACGCTGAAATGGTATTAAATAATGTTCAAAGATTTAGCTGAAAAGAGACGTGCTTTTCGGTCTTTAAAACAGGTAGATATAACACCAGAATTAATCCAAAAGGCTGCACGTATTGCACAACTCGCTCCATCTTGTATGAATAATCAACCTTGGAGATTCGTGTTTGTTTATGATAAAGATGTATTAACTGAACTACAGAATAATTGCTTAACAAGGGGAAATGCTTGGGGAAAAGCATCTAGCTTAATTATTGCTGTATTTTCCAAAGTTGATTTAGATTGTATGATCAAGGATAGGCAGTATTATTTATTCGATACAGGAATGGCTACCGCCTACTTGATTTTACAATTAACTGACATCGGTTTAGTTGCCCATCCAATCGCTGGTTATGATCCTGAAAAGACAAAAGAATTATTGAATATCCCTGATGAATATCAATTGATTACGTTAGTAATTGTGGGAAAGAAATCTAACACAATTCCTGATTTTTTCAAAGATCATCAGAAAAAAAGTGAAATTAAACGCCCAAAACGGAAAAATTTAGATGAATTTGTATTTATGAATAAATTTAGTGGATAAACTCTTATTCCATTTTAATAAAGTAACTCTTGGGCGCATAACATTCAGGACAACGCCAGTCGTCAGGAAGCTCCTCAAATGGAATTTTTTTCTTTTCATCATCGTAAATATAACCACATATTCTACATTCCCACTTAGCCATATTATACACCAGCTTTTGTTCTTTCAATGAAGATTACTTCTACTAATGATATCCATTTTACCACCTGTTGATACAAGATACTTATTTATTTTTTATGATGATTGTCCTTTGGAAAGTAAGAATCCCCATAGTTTGTAGTGTTAGTATTATCGTAAATTTTTCAATATTCTTTTAATTCGGATTCTATTTTTAAATTTCTTGTAATCAGCTAATATCACCACTTTAATCAAATAAATTCGAAATATAGTGTCATATTGAAGTAAAATGGATGAAAAATGCATAGAGAAAGATATTTGATTGTTTATCTTCTTCAAATAATTTGTCTTCGGATCTCTACTCCTTCTCTTAAATGTTCTTGCTTCCAATATGGATCTCTTATATATAGATAAGAACCATGAGCAGCTAGAGCTCCCTGAGAAGCAGCAACCATAGCTAATTGGTAAGGAGTAACAATATCCCCCGCTGCAAATATACCTTCAACATTAGTACGCATTAAGTCATCAGTTATAATGAATTTGCTGTTGAATTCTATTCCGAGATCCTCAAAGATTTCAGTATTAGGTTTAAGGCCAACAGCTAATACAATTTTATCTACCATTATTTCTACCTTTTCTCCAGTTTGAAGATTCTCAAGCTTGGCTCCTTCAACTCTCTGTTTTCCAAAAATTTCAATTAATTGCATATTGAGCAAGGTTTCTGACATATTCTCCTTTTTTATGAGATTTAAGTTCGTTTCTGAAGCACGGAACTCACCCCGACGATGGACAAGATAAATCTTTTTTGCAATATTATTTAGATCAAGAACTGCATCGATTGCGGTATCTCCTCCACCACAGACCATCACACTTTTATCGAGGAATACATCAGGTTCGATGACATATGGGTATACTCCCCGATCCTTTTTTGAGAACTTAGTTTCACCAGGTATTCCTAGTTCATTCGGTGTCATACCAGTTGCTATGATAATTGCCTTACCCGCGTAGGTATTTCCTTCTGTAGTTTCGATTGTCAAATCCTTATGAACTTTAGTGATTCTCTCTCTTATCAACAATACGTCATGGTCTGCAGCCTGTCTAACCCATTCTGATACAAGATGATCCGCACGAATACGTGGTGTCCCTGGATAATTGAATATCTTCTTTTTCGGATAGATTGTACTTAAAAGACCTCCGAATGTTCCTCCCTCAAAAACGGCTGTTTTCAATCCCTTTTGAGAGGCAACTATCCCAGCAGATAGACCTGCTGGGCCACCACCGATCACTATAACATCAAAACTAGAATTGTCATTTTCCATATTCTTTCATCCAAACTGAATATTATTTTCAAGAGAGCTTCGGAAGTGTTATTTGAAAGATTTTGCTTTCTGATTTTCGCATTTTTATGAAAATCAAAAGGCTTTCAGGTTAATACTTTTTCTATTGCTTTGATGGACACCGTGTACTCCCATAAGAGCAAAAAATACAACAATCCCCTTCTTTAGGTTTAATAATTGCATGACAATTTGTACAGACATGAAAAATTTGGCAACTATCCGAAGGCATTATCAGATTTTCTTGAAAACCACATTTTGGACAAGTGAGAATTGAATTATTACTATTAATCGACATCTTCCTATTTCTTTACCCAATTAACTATCTTTCCAGCTCAGTAGGCGCTGATCACCGTCGAGCTTTTTAATTTCAGTTACGTCTTGACTGACTTCTAGCGTTCCTCTATATGCGCCTGATTCATCTTTTACGGCGAAATAACGAATATAAATAAATTTCCCATTGCTTTGAATCCAGAACGAAGCAGTATCTTGGCTACCATCTTTGAATGCATCCAAAATTTCATTCACAATATGAACACTCTTTTTAGGATGGCAATTTTGAACTTTACGACCAATAACACCAGGACTACGTGGAAAAATTCTCTCTTCGGTATTTGAATAGTACACAAGAGTATCATTCTCATCAATAAAGGAAATATCAATAGGTAGATGTTTCAATATTAAGTTAGTTTGAAGCAATGAGAGAATTCCAGTATCTAAATTTAAAGCTTCAGTTACAGTCTCTGCTTTTTCAATCCGATGAATATCAGCAGGAGTTATTGGTGACCACGGCTTAACTTGATCTAGCCAGGCATATCCAATTTCCTCTTCACCTTTACGAACTATAGTCCAGTCTGAAACTGTCAATTTCTCTAAAGAGGTAGGAAATAGTATTTTTTCTTCTTTAGTTATCATATCTTCAACATTATTTAATAAATCATCCGCGTTTTTCTTGTTGGTAGATTTAAATAATTTCCTAATCTCATCATGTTTTGCCCACATAACTTGCGATGGACCCGTGAATTCCTTTTTTTCTAGGGCTGGAAATAGCTGATTTTCTAAACGTGTATAATGAATTATTATTTTAGAAAGCTCTTGAATATCCTCATCGGAAGGAGAAGCTCTAATTTTTTTGATTAATATTTTTGCAATCTTATTTTCTTCTAAATAGGTATGAACTGGATGTCCTTCATCAGTATCCAAATCATCATGTTGAGACAAAGCGTCCTCAAAGATTCCTACATGGAGATCACAGAGCAAAGTAATCTCTTCTACTGTTAAATCTCCTTCATCAATGAGCTGTTGTTCTATCATAGCTATTTCATCTGAGCTAATATCTCCTAATACTTCATTAAAACGAGTTTTGAGCTCTTTTAATTCCTTCCCAGCATGAAGATCTAATATGAGTTGTTTAATAGCTTCTTTCCTATCGAGATTATTAACCATGTTTACACCGGCTTCTGTAGACTTCATATTCTTAATGATAGTATTAGATATAAAATTTACTAGAAAATCAGAAGAAACGTCAATCATACTTGATATATCAGAAATAGTCGCTCTTTTCCCTATAGTTCTTCGTAAAATCGGATTTTTTAGCTTTTTTAATTTTGGATCTAAATCAATTAGTGCATCTAAGAGCAAAGGATGTTCTTTTAGTAAAGGATCCAATTTCGAGGATTCCTTGAGTATTAGTTGAACCATGATCATAATCCTCCAGAAGAAGAATTTTTATAAATTATATTCAATCTTGGAGCTTTTCAATGGCCTCGAAGATCTTCTCTTCATCAGGTGGACCCTCATTTAATTCCTCGGGAATATCAATATACTGGATAACCCCGTTCTTGTCTATGATAAAGATTGCACGTTTACCAAAGCCAATTTTTGGGATAAATGCGTCATATTTTTTACTCACTTCTGCATACGGCACCCAATCAGCAAGAAGAGGATAACTTAATCCTCCAAGTGAGTCTATCCAAGCAATATGAACAGGAATTGAGGCCACACCTATCGCTAAAACTTGAGTGTTTAATTCATCGAATTTATTAATCTGTTTACTATATGAAGGTAATTGATGAGAACATACTGGAGTGAAATCTTGAGGATAGAAGGCAATCATTACATTTTTCTTGCCTCGATAATCAGATAGTTTTACTTTTTTTCCGTCTTGTGCTGGAAGTTTAAAATCTGGAGCAATATCTCCGATTTTCAGTTTAGTTTTTTCTTGGATAACTTTATCTGGCAATTTAATACACCGAATCTCTTTATTATTGATAAATCATCTGTTAAAGAAATTAAGCTATAATATTATAAACTTAACTATTGTTAAGTAGTAAAATGAATGAACTATAAACCTGATAATTTCAAAGAAGCGAACTAATATCAATTTCTCAGGATTATTACGAGAATTACAAGAGAATATAATTAATAAGTAAAGAATAAATGATATTTGAATCTAATTATCATATTAGGCTCATAATGTATCAAATTATTTAAGGAGAACCCCCATATGCAGAGTAACGATTATTTTAATAAGAAGCCATTTAATACGTTTCCTTTCCATACATTTCTACAAGTGGTTGACAAATTAGCATACCTCGATGAGGAATCATCACCTTATGAAGTTTCTCCTGGAACAGAACTTTGTGTTAGTGACACATATTATTCACTTGGCTTTTTAGTCTATCTTCATGCCTTTGGAAAGGTAACAAAAAAAGGAAATAAGTGGAAGCTCAGTTCTACTGAGGACTTTTCTTCTAAAAAACCATATCGCTTTAGTTTAATAGAGGACGTGGTAAAAATATTAATTGCTTTAAAGGATGGGCACAATGATATAGAAGCTCTTCAAACTACTCTACCTGAACTTAGTGCAGATACTATTAATAATTATTTAAACATTCTAGTTCTCTTAAGCCAGACTGGTTTAGTAAAACAGCACGAAGAGGGTTGGGATGCAACTTTCTCTTTAGTTAAGTGGACTTAATCAGCTATATTGAGAGAATCTTCACGAAAATTCCCGTAAGTTCTATTAAAGAACAGGAAATCTACTTTTTCAATATATTTTCTTCATCAAATGGTTCTAAATGGACAATTATTTTTGCTCCCATTTGTTTTTCAAGTTCGGAACTGACTGTTTCACTGATTTGATGACCTTCTCTTACAGTGAAATCTGGATTGACCAAAATATGGACATCCCCTATAATCTTATTTTGAATAACACGAGCTCTGAGAAAATGAACCTCACCTACTCCTTCTACAGAACCAGATATTGAGTATATTCTATTCTGTATTTCCTCCGAGGGAGCACGATCGAGTAAAATATCAAGTGTCCCCAATAGCATACGTGTTGCCCCATAGAAAATCAATCCACATATAAGGAGAGCAGCTATTGAATCAATAACTCCAAAACCCGCGTATGCGCCAATCATCGCTATAAGAGCCAAACTTGAAGATACTACATCAGTCATATAATTCAACCCAGTTGCTTTTAAGCTATTAGAGTTAACTTGTGTTCCTGTTCTATACACATAAAATGAAATCGCAACTTTTCCTACTATTGATATAATAACTATAACTAATCCAATAATTGAGAATTCTACTTCTTCCTCAGAAAAAAGTTTAGCTAAAGCTTGTAGGAGAATTCCTAAACCAGTAATATAAATTACAAATATGATCAAAATTAGAAAGATCATTTCTACTTTTTCATGACCATAAAGATGGTTTTTATCAGCTGGTTTAAGAGAAAAAATAGTTCCTAAATAGGCTAATATCCCCATAAATAGATCCATAATTGAGTCAAAGCCATCAGCAATAAGAGCCAAACTCGAAAACATCAATCCAACGAAAATTTTTGATGTTCCTAATAGAATGTTAACTGATAAAGCTACAATTGTTGCTAAACGAATTTTTTTCTCGATAATGGCTAAGTTTCCAAGCAAAAATAATTACACCATCTATTCTTCTGTCCGTTTAAACAACGTTTAGTAATATCAGATATAAATAACAACTATCTTCATACAATTTGAAGTTTTGGATTATTATTTATTAGTAGAAAGTATTTTTAGCTTGTAGCATTTTTTGCCACTAAACCGTTATACATATTCTTTCTCATTTCTAAATGGTATTTCAACATAAACGATTGGAGATATGATGTATTTGGGAATTATTATTGAATTTTTCTATGAAGAAATTTTCCCCCGAATCTGGGATAAATTCGGCAAAAAAATCTGGGATAAAATCCCCTATAAAAAACAAATATTTATTGTTCTTGGAATAAGTTTTATCATTTTAAATTATTTTTTTGTCTATATTGTAGTAAAACCATTTCAAGGTTTTCAAGTCAGCGGACGTCCAATATTTTATATGGTTCCATTTGCATTTTCTACTTATCTTTGCTTTGGAGTTGTACTAGTTAGTGGTTTATTACACTTTGTAAAGAAATACCTTAATTCAGAAGGACTCCCAGATCTCCTTTTGGTATCAGGAGCTCAAGCTGGGGTTGTTATGGGTGCAACAACCATAATTGTCGGGATGATTTGGTCTTATGTTGAATGGGGTTATTTCTGGCAATGGGAACCAAGACAAACTTCTACATTAATTATGTGGCTAGCATTAGTTGGCCTGTTGATCTTTCGGGAAATGCTAGACGAGAAAAATCCTGAAAAAAGAGCATTAATTTCTGCAGTTTTTGGTATTGCTACATTTCCTTCAGTGCTTTTATCAAATTATGTAGTAGGCGCATTGCACCCTCCACCCCAGCAAACAACGCTAGGAGAAGGTGTTGGGATGTATTTAATGCTTAATTTCTTATTTATTGGAGGATTAGCGGTTGGTCTCATCTATTTATCCTATAAGGTAAATAAAATCGATGTAAGGTTACAAAAGGTAAGAAGAATCAGGATGGAGGAAGCCTAAATCGAATAAAAAAGGAGAAAATAATTATGGCAAATCTGATAGATGATTTACTTGGATCTGAATTGAATCTGTTGTTTTTCATTTCAGCAGTAGTTTGGATAATGGTATTTTTCTATATTTTTTATACAAATAATAAATTAAAAAATCTAGAAAAAGAACTTGAAAATCTAAAAGAGGAATGAAAAGGCCTTTCTAGCGATATATTTACGTATACTAAAGACATCGCTCCATTCTCCATTGGGTTGCTGTTATATGACAACCAAGATTAATGAAGTTCCCCCAGTTGTGAAGCTTAGTAATATTTCAAAATTATACGGCTTTGTTAACGCATTAAAGAAAATTAATCTCACGATAAATGAGGGAGAAACGGTAGGTTTGGTGGGAAATAACGGAGCAGGAAAGAGCACTCTTCTTAAAATAATTTCATTACTGGTAAAACCTACTTATGGCAAGCTAGAGCTGTTTGGAAGTGACCTTAAGGAAGATACTCATCTCTTTAAAAAGGAAATTGGCATTCTTTTAAGTAATCCATTTTTCTATGAGGATATGACAGGTCGTGAAAACCTTGAGTTTTTCCTCAGAATGAATAAGAGATCAACTAACCCAGAAGAGACAGTAAAAAATATAGTTTCCAAATATGGGTTAAAATTATTCATCGACCGTCCGACTAGTGAACTCTCTACGGGAATGACAAAAAAATTAGAGATTATTAGGGCAATCTTACCGAAGTTCCCTAGATTACTCTTACTGGATGAACCATTCAGTGGACTAGACGTAGAGAACAGAGAATTCTTAAATGGTCTTATCTCTAAAAGAGAATCGAATACTACTGTCATTCTTTGTTCTCATGACTTCAATACAGTAAACCGTTTGTGTAGTAAAGTATTTTATCTTGAAAAAGGGAAGCTTTTGAAGATCTTAGCTCCTACTGAATATGATTACTTCCTGAATAAGCAGAAATCAGCCTAAAGTAGAGGTGACTCTCATGATCATTGATATAATACAATTGGCAAAGAAAGATATTTTGTTGGAGTTCAGAAAGAAAGAAACTCTTTTTTCAATGGGCCTTTTTTCCTTTTCTTCTGTATTAATCTTTTCTTCTTTGTTTTCATTTTTAGATATATCTTTAGAAACAAAACAAGCTATTTCTGTAGCTTGTTTATGGTTTATTATAACTTTCACGGTTATGTTAGGAGTCACTTCAATATTTTCACAAGAGACAAGAAAAAATTCGATATACCCATTATTATCTCTGTCAATAAAACCACAGGTGATTTTTCTTGCTAAATTAGTGTATCTTTTAGTCATGCTTGGAATTATTGAAATATTAACTTTCACGACAGCTGTTATTTTTTTAAGAATAGACATCCAAGGGGATTTTCTTCTCTTCGTTATTGTTTTGACTACAGGAACAATTGATCTCGCGATTGCAGGATGTATTGTTGCATTTTTAACATTGTATTCCAAATCGAAAACACTAGCTGTACCAATCTTATTTTTTCCATTGATTCTTCCCTCGATCCTGATAGCTACACAAGTCACTCTAAATATAACTCTTTTTGACGACATTCAATATACTGTTAATAATACTTTGATACTTTTCTTACACGCTATGATAATATTAGTTCTTGCATTATTGGTTACTGATGAACTAATCAGTGAATAAAAAACTATTTAGGATGAGAATACAAATCCTCCTCTTAAGAGCCACTATTATATTTCGAAGGACATTTAGTACTAATCATTGATGCCTTGAAGGTCCAAAGATTGCCTTTTGATAACAGTTGACCTTCAATAAGTACGGTTTTCCCTATTTCAAATCCTGTTGGTTTTTCAACATTAAAAGCTTCGATATAGATGATTAGAGAGTCATTATTCACCTCGTCAGGATCATTCACATAGAAATTTGTACCGTTAGACGTTTTAACGACTCCGATTAACTGAATTTTACGATCAATAAATGACTCAGTTTGTGGATGATCTATCAGTTCCTTTACTGTAAATATTGGGATAGATGAACTGACTAATAAGAAAAATAACGCACCAGCGCTTATTGCAATGATGACAGCTGAAACGACAAAATTTTTTGTTCTAATCATTTTTTTGACTTCCGCTACTAACAATTCCTTTCGCTGGGAGATTTTTTTCGGATTTTCCCCCTGATTGGGCGGAAAGAGATTTCTTTAATAAAATATATCTTCCGATTGTCAAAGGAATTATAGCAAAATGCAACAGAAAACATCCTGCCCATAAAATATTAATAAATGGAATGATTTTGATTTGAAGTCTGGAGGCTACAAATGATCCAGAAGTTGAAGATTCATAAACTGCAGCTGTTATGATATAGATATCAGAGAACATCTGACTGATAATTGTCACCTCATTATCTACGCGACCAACTTTATCAAAAGCTAACCTACTGATACCAAATCCGATTATTCGAGATCCTTCAGACAGTACAAATTCCGTATCATACTGAACTGAATGGATTCCTGATTCAGGGGTTCTTTTATCGAAATCCAAGACTGTAATAGTCATTGAAGTACCAGGAATTGAAAATTCACCTTGTTCAACAGTCAACTCAACAGTTACTGTTTTATTCGCACTAAGTAGTGCTCCTAAGAGAATTAATAGAAAAGAAAGATGTAGCATGCTTTGGGAAGTTTTTCGGATAAAATGCTTTTCTTCTTTGAGAGCTATATTAATGAATTCAATGATCAATCCTATTATCCCGAGAAATAACAGTGGAATAACTAAATTTGCTTTGTCACTAGTTGTCCAGAAATTGCTGAGAAAGTTGATAACAGGGTTTCTGCTACCTAATAGATCAGTTAAGAAACCATTAAAGTAGAGCATACCACTTAATGCAAAGAGAATTCCAGCAATTAAACCACTTCCCATTAAAATAAACTTCTTTTTTACGGTTATTCTTGGATAAAAAGTACAGAAAAACTGCGTTAGGAGCATACAACCCCCAAAAATGGTAATGACGGTATTATAAAATATTTGTTGAACAGCGATACTGGAACCGAATCCATTAGGACTAAATGACACCAAATACCCAATTATATCATAAAACACGGGAGCAATTAAACCGAGAATAATCACATATGTTCCTATGAAAAACATGATATAAGAGATTTTTAACGCTGTTGTCCGATGTTTCGATTTTTTAAAATCCTTTTTTGTAATGGAAATGGGAAGACGTTTTATTTCTCCCGTTTTAACTCCTATAATGTTAATTATAAGAAAACTTATTACTATCACAATGAATAAAATGAGAATTTTCTCATCAGGAATAAATCTTAGGATAATACTCATGATAAAATTATTTGGAGGGATAATAATCTCTAGAAACTTCTCCAAATTATTGCCAGGTTGGAAGGAATGTACACTTGATATTATTCCACTTCGTGTGATGTACGTGGCAAATAATGTGCTGATATATGGCATACTTAGAATATAATTTTCCAAGTATGCACTCTTTCGGTGAAAAGATTTTCCATGGTAATTTAAGGTCAAAAATAACCAAGGGATTAGAGAGGCCGTTTCTACGGGATCCCAGGCCCAAAAACCACCCCACCCAAGAGTTACGTAAGCCCAATATCCCCCTATGATAATTCCTGAGCTTAAAACTAGCCAAGCCAAGGAAACAATAAATTCATTAAAATTATCCAGAATGTGTTTTCCATCAAATTCAGGAACTTTTCCATCCTCAAGAACCGTTAATTTAGCAATTGCTATCACAAAGGGAACTAAACAAAGCGCGTACCCGATGAAAATAATTGGTGGATGAATTAGATTCCATATATTCATTAATAAAGGATTTAGACCTGTTCCATCTACCACTGGCCTCGTTTCTAATCTGAAAGGATCACTTAGAATTGTCAATACGGATAATATTGTTATTTGGATAGCCATTATAGCGAATGCCCGCCAAAAAATTGGTTCATGACCATAATCTCGAAATAATGACCTGAAGGCTAGATAAATAATTACAGCAAGGATAACCCAGAAGAAATAAGAACCTGATTGACCTGACCAGATGGCTGATATCCTCATAAAGATATCCATATCATTATTAACAAAATCAGTAACATAAACAAAGCTATAATCGGCAGATATGATTGAATTACAAAAGTATAGAAAAGAAACAAGAAGAGCAACACAACCTACCGTGAGAGAAACTTCAGAATATAGTTCCCATTTATCAAAATTATCTCCAAATAATAATAGAAAAACGTCAGCTAGAAATGCAACTAACCCGATTATGAGTAGTAACATCCCCAAATCCAAATCTATGATTCCAAATCCAATATTAATCATTTTTATAAACCTTCCATTAATTTCTCATACGCCTAGTACGACGTGTTCTTCTCCGTTTCATCCCTTTAGAATTCTTAATTTTATTAAATGCCCTTTTTGCACTCCTCTTTTGATATTCCTTATAACCAGCTATACTAGCAGGAGTCGCAAAAACCAAAATAAGGAGTGCGCCAAATATTAAAGTTACAGGAATAGTTTCTAGTTGCCCCATAACATAAATATAGCCAACAGATGTGTAACCAAAGTTACCTCTATCATCAATAGCTTCAAAATAAAATGCATATGTACCAGGCACGTTGAATCCATTAGTAAATTCAATTCGCCAAATATGCGCATCTACTCTTATTAATTGTTTGGAATCTTCCGACTTTCCTTCAAGATGATAGTATATGCGAATGTTAGTTACATATCCTTGTGTAGGTACATCATGGGCACTCACCGTCATTGTTACTATAGAATAGACAGGAACTTCTTCCCCAGGGTCTAATCCAAGCAATTCAACATGAGGACTCCAAATATCATATTGCCACACGAAAAAATACGATCCTCTAATTACTTCGTTACCCAAGGTGTCATTAACAATGATATTAAAGTTCATAGTTGTGCCTACTGGCTGATGATCAAAACTAGTATTGTACATATTTCCTAATCTACTATCAGCTTGCATTTCAACAATAAAATAGGGTTTATCATCAATTGAATAATTACACAGGACATCTGCAATACCATCAGAGTCAAATGCTGCTACGATAATAGTTACTGGATCTTGGGGTCTCGGAAGTGATGGTAACCACAACGCATTAAGCACGCCTGGTTTGCTATGCATCCAAAGATCAGTTAATTCCGAAATTGCTAGCGCCTGAGTGACAGAATATTTATACTTCCAATCAGGATTACCTGGATCGCCATTCTCATTGGTTAGTTGAAAATATCCATCATGAACCTCATCGTATAAATGCGTATTGAGAAATTCCATCATATCGAAGATCAAATTATAGTATAAATTATTATTCGTTAATTTATATGCCTTATCAAGAGCATTAATAGCATAAAATTGTCTTTCTGTATATTTCTTTATATCAGGGTCTTCTTGGTCGTTGTAGGAGTAAGTAGCGAAAAATCCACCATATGTATCATCCCAAAAACCATATAAAATGGCTTTAACTAAATTTGAAATCTCATCGAAATACTTTTGGTCATCAGTCGTTGCATAGAGTTTGGTGAGAAATTCTAACATCAGGGCATTTATAAAAAGATCAGCAGACTCACTATCAACAATTGTTCCATCGCTTCCAATTCCCCCATAATAAAATCCCGTGTCATTATTACGACAGGAACTATTAAAAAGGTCATAAATGGTGATCGCTTTACTTAAATGGGAATTATCAGAAGTCAAGTTATATAGATCAAGTAGTGCGCTCCCCATCATCGCATTATGATCCGCTCGTTTGGAGTCAGGTTTATAGAGTTCAGTTAGGCTTGGTGCTGCCACTACTCCAGAATGAGAGAGTTTAGAGTAATATCCTCCTCCTGAAACATCCCAACCGAAAGTATTGATAAATTTGAGGGTATCTTCAGCTTTTTCTTGGTAGGTAATATTTCCAGTTGCTTCAAAAAGCTCATTAAGAGCTTGAATGGCTTTACCCTCAATTCCTGGCCGCTTATAGCGATCTAATGTACTACTGAAGAAACCATCAAATTCCTCATCATATAAGTGAGAAACCAGATAGTTTCCAGTTGCTTCTGCGACATTTAATGAAATTTCCCGTTGAGTCTCATTAATTACGGCCTCAGAGAGCTTTAACAATGCGAGAATGGCTTGAGCTTGGTCATACGTTCTTTTCTCTGGATTTATGCTAGATTCAGACCAATGTTCATCTGCTGATTTGTAAAAACCACCTTCCTCATTATCGAATAAATATTCAATCATTGCATCCGCAGTAATTACTGAATAATAAAGGAAATCGGGAAAATATTCTTCTGGATCTTCATCTAGATTATTGATTTTACTTGTTTTAAATGAGAGATCATCTGTATTACCTATGGTATTAGATGGATTATGAGTTTTAGTTATCATAAAGTTAATGTTCTTGTTAAGCGAAATGAGTGGGATTATTATCAACAATACAGATAATGAAATGAACATGAATTTTAATGAATACTTCACATTTTGATGGATATTTAAATATTTAGACATTAATTACTTCATCCTTTTTTTATGATTAAGGCAAATATAGGAGATTCAGAAAATTATGACGATATTATAATGAACGAACAAGAAGAAATTCTCATCAAAATTTCTAGTCTTTCCTATGTTTACAAGACCGACAGCAGTACTACTACTCTACCCACCAAGGTACTGAAAAAAGAAAGCAAGAATTTCAGCAGTTTGCTGATCTTCTTGCCTATGATGTTTTTGGGAATGAATCTTTGCTTTTCCTTTTGAATGTTTAGCGTCTTTTCCTACGGAGAAGAAGGGCTACACTCAAAAGACTGATTGCAGCTAAGATAGTGACAAGCTCAAAACCAGGTGTTCCTGATCCGCCTGTTGCAGTCTCTGCTTTAGCATAGGCTTCATCTAGCTTGAGTAAAGCTAATTTGACTTTTTCTTCAGCTAAGGTGGGGTTATGGAATCCTAGACTCATATCTGATTCAACAAACATGATCAGGGCTTCAGCTTCATCGATGAGGACATAAGACTCATTTACTGCAGTGTTGGTGATTCCGTATGTTGTATTGACTTCACCAACTTTAGCAGAGACATTTTCAAGTTGAGTCTCGAATTCTGAGAGAAGATCTGAAATGTTTCCTTGGATTCCTTCCATTCTAGTCCAACGAGTAGCGTTATCATTGTGACATTTAGCACAGGAGTCAGTAGTGACAGTCCAAGTATGATTAACTGAGACATCTTCACCGCTTAATTGATATCCGTGACACGTAGTACAATCTGCTGATTTGTGTTTGTTGTCTTCACCTGTGAACATGTCATAGGTCGTATGTCGAGCTTCGCCTCCGTGACATGAACCACAAAGTTCAGTTGTATCGGCTTTTCTAAGCTGCAGTTCGTTGGTAGCATCATGAGGATCATGGCAGGTACCACAGGATACGCTTGTCAAAAATGTATCATCAAGCGTAAGATCTTCCATATATTGTCCTTGTCCACTCATACAGTGTAAACAATTGTCACCTGCATGACCACTTGCCAGTAGATCATCAAATGAGTTATTGTGGGCACTCAGACTATGATCTGGATATTGTGGATGATGAGAACCAGTGTGACACTTCCCACAGAGTTCAGAAGTTAGATTAGTTTCTCCAGGGGTTTCATGACAAGATGCACACGTTACGACTTCGTCCCAATATGTTACAGTACCAGTACTATTGTCCCATCCAGTAGCCATACAATGACCACAAGATGAATCAAACAGTTCTTTGGTTACATTCTGTTGACCAGCTATTTCTACATGCGTAGAATTAACTTGGCGCGATGATTCCGCATGCGCAGTTTCGTTCCATTTCTCCACTTGAGAAGTGTGACAAGTTGAACAATTCTCTGGGTGCCATTCGCCTTCATAGGTAGGATGCGCTGAAGTACTAGTAAAGGAAAACTTAGGATTTAATACAGTTGTTCCTAAACCTACTGCGAATCCTGTACTCAGAAACATGATTCCAACCCAGTAAAATAAGAAAAATCGTTTACTGTTCCACTTTCTCTGGTGAAGAAGTCTTTCTTCTTGTTCGTTCATATATTTTTACCGCCATAAATACGGGAATTATTTCACGACAGATCGCTCAGTAACCTCTTTTTAGCTTTATAGAGCAAAAAATAGTTATTTGCGATTTTCGTAATCTTAGCTTAAAATATAGCTAATTGCTATATTCAGGATATCAAATTACTTCTTAATAAAAAAACTTATCGTATTAAAAACATTGATTCATATTTAAATTGTTAAATATTGTTAATCGCTACAATATAGATACAACACATTAATATAAATAGAATAACCACAAACACCAACAGTCTTCTTTCTTATTATTTATATTACTTGTAGTTACTTCGTAGATTTGTGTAAAAAATATAGGAAAAATATATTAATACTGTTAATAATTATATTAATCATAAAAATTCAAAACTCAAGAAAACGTTCCTCGATATGTCAAAAGGAGCTTTAATTTTGGAAAATACAATTTTTTTATCGTCGCGTCAAAAGATATTGCAATTTCTTTTGACCAACAGAACAGATATAGAACGAGCAACAACTGTTAAAGAAATTGCTGCTGAACTTGATATCAGTGTAAACGCGGCAAGACAGTATTTAGTGAATTTGGAGAAAGAAGGTTTAGTTGTACGGTATCAGAAGAAGAGTCAAACTGGTAGACCAGCAATGGCATACGCTCTTCATGAAAGTGCAATAGAAACTTTTCCGAAACAGTATGTAGATTTTTCAGTCAAAATGCTTACTCAACTTAAAGAACGGTTTGGGGTAAACCTTACACAAGAAGTACTTGTTAATGTAGGAAAGCAAATAGCTGAAGAGATAAAGCCTGTCTTGAAGGAGATGTTGGGGGATGATCCTGATAAAGTGCCTTTAGGAAAAAGAATTAAAGCTGTTACACAGATACTTAAAGAATATGGTAAATTTCCCTCATTAATTGAAACAGAACACTCCTATGATGTACAAAACTTTAATTGTCTTATTTATGGCGTAGTAAAGGAAGATGCTTTAGTATGCAAGGTTGACGAAACAATAATGAGTGAGTTGATAGGGAAAAAGTGTGAAAAAACTAGGTGTATCCGAGATGGCGATGAGTGTTGCCTTTATCGAGTACTGAAAGATTAGCTATACAGATCAATTTAACTCTGCTTATTGGATCTTCAGTGATTTAAAGAGTCTGAAGCTAAATAATTAAAAGGATTTTAATTCTTTTATATTTTTATTATGTTTTTTCAAAGTTTATTCTAGCTGGGATTTGAATTGAGATTCCACTCCATTCCTAACTTTAATACTTGTATTAGAAAGAATGGGAACCATAGGTTAATAATCATTGAGTTTTTAGGTGGAAGCAATGTGGCGGCGAGATACTTTAAGGAAAGTGATGTGGATTTGAATTATCTAAATGTTAATAACACTTTTGAGTAACCTATCGAATTCGATCAGCTTTTTCAATCATATGAAATATAAGTTTTGGTTACTTTTCGAATCCAAGTCTTTAATCGAATTATTTAAGGAAAACCTATTAAATAATGAAAAGATATGACTTCTTACATACGGAGAAAAACCAATGGCACCTTCACTGATGAAAAATCCAGATAATACACGTACCAGAATTCTGCAGTACTTATTGCAGCACCAATCAGAGATCAATCGAGGTTGTACAGTGTACGATATTGCATCTGCGTTAGATTTAACTCCAAATGCTATACGTCAACACCTTAAAAATTTGGAGACGGAAAAAATGATAATACAAACCAAAAAAAAAAGTAGTTCAGGCCGCCCCGCCCAATTGTATTACATTCACGAAAATGCCTATGAAGTTTTTCCGAAAACATATCCAGATTTTTCTTTAAAATTGATTAACGAGCTTAAGAAGAAATTTGGTAACGAAGAGGTTAAACATCTAATGATAAAAGTGGGAGAGAGTATTGCTGAAGATATGATCAAGCAATTAAATAAAGACTCTGTAAAAGAAAACTCTCAAAATAATCTAATGAAAAAACTAGAAAGATTAACTGATTATTATAAGGAATATGGGAAGTTTCCTGAACTAATAGAAGAAAAAGACTCATTTACATTGAAAAATTTTAATTGTCTGATCTATGAAGTTGCTAAAGCTGAACCAATAGTATGTAACGTCGATGCAACCATCTTTTCAAAGTTTATTGACCAAAAGGTTGTAAAAGAAATGTGTATCAGAGATGGTGACCCCTATTGTCTATATAGAATAAAAAAAGGAACTAAATGATAGTTTTATTGGTAGTCCTATGAGGATTGAATAAATCAAGTTCAAAAAAATCATAAAGGAGAAATTAGCGGGATTCTTGGTATTTCCTGATTATATCATTTGTTCTAAGATCTTTACATTTAAGAACCTAAAAGATAGATATTTCTCAAACGCTCACCGAACATTGAAATTTTCTCCCTAATCTATGAGTTAATGAAATATTTGAAGACTAAGGTACTTTTAATTGACCATGTAGTCAAAGTGATTCGTTCAGTTCTTCTTTTTTTTCTTTCTTCTCTTCTTTTTTCCATACGATTGCACTTAATAATATCATCAGAGCTAAAAAGCCAAAGAATATTGAAAGAATTGGAAGTAAAGAAAAGTTCGAACCAGGTATTAAGTTGGATAATATCGGGATATTTTGCATAATAGATTCATTATAAGAGTAAATTCCGCCTGTTGCTGATATTGCTACCATCACGACGAACCCCCAACTTGAGGCACCGCTATATATGGTTTGAACAGCGATATGAGTATCAAAAATTTTAATTTTCCTGATTGTCACAAAGTAGAATCTGATGATCCCTGAAATTGCAAATAATTGTATTCCTACAATCGTCCAAACTACTTTAAATCCTAGTAATTGGTGATCTAAAGCTGAATCAAGACCTTGAAGAATAACGTTGATATCTAGTAAAACCATTATTGTATCCAAAGCTTCCTGATAACTTTCAAAAGAGGCATGAAATTCCACTCCTGAAGCGTCAACAAGCCCTAGATAGGCAGATCCGAGAATTCCTGCAAAACCAATGAGACCACAAACATGAGCTGTGAAATCTAATTGATTTATAAAATTATCTCCGAACCACTTTTTAAAATCAAACAATCCTCTCTTTTGAATTAGATTCATCCAAAATGCAAGCATTGTACAAACCGCGGTAACAAACCACGCGCCTATGTGAAAATGTAAAGATGGAGCATGAAGAACCATAAATATTCCTCTTTCTATTTATTACTTTGCTATATTCGCTTTCTCCGGTCATAAATTACTATACCGGTGATAATCGTTATGTTTAGTAGTAAACCAATTCCACCAAAATAAATCAAATCAATTCGACTATTCCCTGTAGGTGGTAATGTATTATTCAGAGAATCAGTGCCATTAAATTCATCTGGTGGTCTTGCTTTAAGTGCTAAGGTGAAATTTGCACGGACTCCTCCTTGATGAAGAGCATTACTCGCAAAAATCATTCCTATAGGAGTTCCAAATGAAAAAACCACGTCTTCAGGTTCACTGGTTACGAAAGGACGTATTAACTCAAAGAATTTAAAGTTAGTATCGTTACCAAGTTGAGATCCAGCTTCAAATAAAACATCCTGTTCGACATCAAGTTGAGGAGTTCTAAAATCTATCGAGGTAAAATCGCTACTTTCTTGTCCTTCACTGAACCACCAAATATCTTCTCCATTTTCCATGCATATCCCATCACCATCATTATCAAACTGGATACTGATCCAATCCAAGGAGCTATCGTATACTAGCAGACCAAAAAAATGTGTGAAGTTATGAGAGAACTTTAGATACCCTCCAAACTCTGGGATTGGATGAGACTCAATATTACTCCAAAAAATACTTGTATTATCATCATCTAAGCAGGGACACTCGCCTGTTAATCCTGTAACATTGTAAACATGAATATCAGCTTCAGCTTCAAGGTTTTGGACCCCAATCATTAATAACAAGCGGTTAATATTGTTACTGGTATCATTTCCAATGATTTCAAAAAAATTCACCCCGTTTTGAAATTTTCTTGAATCAACTAGTACCCTGAATTTAGTTGAATCTGTTTCGTTCTGATCCATGGGTGTAAAGTCAGTTTCTGAGTAAATATTTCTATACACTATTGTATCGATAGATACGTTGTCTGTTGCCGTAACTGAGATAAAAAACCAGCCTGTGATAATAGATAGATTTTCAGGGGCAACAATACTTAAATTTGGAGGCTCAGTATCCTGAGTTATACTATCTATTAGCTGAAATGAATCTTGAGCTGATAAATCAACAAATCCTGAGAAATTTGCTCTTGAAATAATTAGAATTGTTATAAAAAACGATAATGAACCCCAAACAATGATGAATCGCCTTAATTTCATATATTAACCTCATTATATGTCTTTACCAATCGTAATCTATTTGGAAAGTTATTATAATGTTTCAAAGGAAAAATTCCAGAATTGGATTCTAATTGTGTAATATTTCATATCTTCCAACTCTATCCTAGATATATTACTGCAATATTACCCCTAAAATGTTTGTAACATTCTTTTACAATTAAAATCACCAATTATCATTTGTTTTAAAACTTTGTTAATTTGTCCTCTTTTCTAAAAGGCATGAATCATGCAAATTTATTATTTAGGAGAAGAAAAAGGTATTAACAAAGACTTTCATCCCACTCAGTATGAATTTTCTTCCTTATTAATCTTAGCATAAGTAATAATTATAAATTTTACCCTATTCCCTTTTATCATCAATTCTAACTATCGTAGTTTTCTAATTCCAATGTTATATCTTTCATTGTATATTTGAATATCAATAGAGATTTTTAAATGAATCAGATTTCGGATTAAAATGATCAGAGTTTTTTATCTGCAATGTTTACAATTGTTAAGATGATATTTTTTGTAATGAGAAGTGGAAAAATAGTCATTAAACAACCTAATCATAACTATTTCTATACTTTATACATTTTAATATGTGTAAACTTGAAATATTCGCTATGGTTATTAGATTTAATCATAATTTAACCTGTTCATAACTGTTAGTACAATTTTACAATTAAAAAATGTAAATACAGTGTAAACATTTTAAAGATTGTTAATATGGAAAAGTTAAAAAACTTATCCGTTCATACATTAATTGGAAAAATGATTACGACTCCTATTGAAAGAAAACAATTGATCAAGATTATTTCATTCTTCCTTCTTTTAATTCATTTTTCACATGTAATTCACATTTTAAACCTTAAAATATGAATCTAGACATTATGAAAATTTAAAATTAGAAGAAAAGAAGAGAGAAATCGGTCTTGAGAGTAATTATTTTTTCAGTCGCTTCGATCCTTATCGTTTAGGGTTTCATCGCAGAAAAAATTCGATAAAATCGAAGAATGGCGTATAACATTATGGAAGTGAAATTGAGGATGGCAACTAGAAAATTAACTTTCTCTTTATTGTTAATTTCAATATTTATTTGTATTAGTTTTGTAATAGAACCCGTTTTAGGGGAAACACATTCGATTGCTGATTCACCACCAGGATTCGTATCTGGTGATTGTGCTGAGATTCTGAATTTAACTGATGGCCAGATTGCCACCTTTTGGGATTGTATAACCAGCTATCAAAATGTATCTGAATTTGGATCTGATGGTTACGTCAAGTTCGCTAATAATAAGACCCATCTTTTCGGTCTAGTAGTATGTACAGCTGATAGCGAATGGGTGTCAATAGAATTTAACGCAGATACAATTGACTGTATGCAAACTGGACATGATGGATGGTCTTTCTATATCACTGAAGATAGTCAATCTGTAGAAGCAGTCGACGTTTACTTCATGGGAACACGAATTCCTGACAATGATTCAGAAAACAATCTTATCATTGAAAGCATCTTTTCTGGGGATTTGGTCTTTATTGAAGTAGTAAGACCATTTGCTACAAATAATTGTGGGCCTACAGGCTGCGATATCACTTATATGAATGCTAGCTTAAGTAATATCCAATTTGCCTCTAAAGATGATCATTATGGGGCACATACTATCTATTACTTGCTAATCTCTGATCAACTCATTGGAGAAGGCGTTATATTGCTTCCTGATCTTCCTGGCATAATCAATTATGATGAAATAAAGTTTAACATCCTCAGTATAACTACTATGAGTCTTTTTGGATTTTTAGTAATCCACTTCGTGCGTCGTGTCGTTTTCAGCCCAATAAAACATGAACATCGATTAATAAGTAGTTCTATGGTCGCTAACAACGAATGGTCAACCCCAAATTTTAAAGAAAGATTCACAAAGACCTTCACTAGAAACAAATGACCTCAAAGACTATTCTAATAAGGATTCTAATCATTGCTACCGTATAAAATACAGGAGGCTCTCTATGCTCAAAACAGTAAATATGAAACAATCGGAAGATCAAGTTAGTGAAAAAGGTTATCTTATTGCCGAACGATATAGCATAACCCATAGACTCCACCATTGGGTTCATGTGGGCTGTATGCTCGTATTTATCATAACTGGCTTTGAACTTTTTCTTAAAATTCCTGCAATGTACCTTGCTGGGGATTATTTTCTTACACGAACAGTTCATTTTCTCTTAGGTATCTTCATTGGTTTCTGGGATTTGGTCTTTTATTCAGCAATCTTATTCAAAGATAGAAAATTCCTAGAAATATTTCCAACACCAAGAGAAATTCTTGATATGTTCATAATATTACTGTGCTCGTTAAAAATTCTTCCAGATTCAAAATATCCACATTACGATTTCTACATAATTGAAGAGAAAAAATATGTGATGAAATACCATCCAGCCCAGAAACTTCTTGCTTGCATGAACTTACTGATAATATTTCTCATGGGTGTTACTGGAATAGACCTTGCTGAAAGACTAGTATCTGGATCCTCTGGAATATTTGCAGTATTAGGGTTACTCACAGCTCCCTTGTATGTGATTGGGATAAATGTAAGGTTTATTCACTTTTTGATGTTTATCTATTTTCTCTCAACAACGATTGTACATCTATATTTTGCATTGATACCTCAGAATCGCCAACGGCTAAAAGGAATGGTTACAGGGAAAGAAAAAATCCCTATGGATCACTGAAATTAATAATAAAAAAATAATAATCAATCATTAATCTCGAGAATTTGTTTTGTGTCCAAGTCTGCGTGAATATCACAGTTATAGACACTTTCTCTTCATCTTTTCTTTTCCAGATAATCTATATTCCTAGGTTTTTTAACCAATCTGATTAACATATTACACTTCCAAACCTGTGTACAGAATTCTTAATATAATAATTACACCTTTGAGATTCAATTGCTGATTTCCTAGTTTTTTCGATTTTTCCATGTATTATCGCCTGAAATTTATAGGAAGGTTTTAAAGAAAAATCCGAATAATCGAAAATGCTATTGATGCCGCATTGGAAAAGCTATTTCACGTTTTTCAATGTAAATCTAACAGAAAAAGAGTAAGTCTGAAGTGGAATCCAAAAATTTGAACAAGGATTCTGTGCCAACAAATCCTTCTTCTAAATTGTTTATCGGGATATTTCTTGGTCTAGTTATAGTTTCGGCTGTATCTTTGACTGGAATGGTTCTCTATTCATCTAGTAAACTAATGTCGAATCCAGAAAGGCCTGAATTATATGTAACGTTATATAGTTCTCCCCTTTGTGGATGTTGCCATCAGTACATCATCTATTTAGAAGATCTCAACGTAAATGTCACCCATATTAAAACGAACGCCAGTGAATTAATAATGGATGAATATAAGATACCTGAAGACTTACGTAGCTGTCATATAACCATTATTGAAAATTATGTGGTGGTAGGGCATGTACCAATTGAAGCTATAGACAAATTACTGAATGAAGTTCCTACAATCGACGGAATTTCTCTCCCAGGGATGCCTAGTGGAGCCCCAGGAGTCGCTGGTGATAAAAATTCCGCATTTGATGTTATAGCATTCAAAGATGGTGGATCTGTGGGTATATTCATTTCAGTATGAATATTTCCAGGAGATACTAGAACAAATAAAACTCAATGTTCTTCTTCTGACTCTTAGCTTCTGAGAAAAAATAAAACTAACCATTCATAATTTTACATTTTACAATTTTTAAAATATTTTAACTAATAAAAAAGTTAAATCATTTTATTTATTATTTAATCACCGTCTAGGGTGATAACCTTTTAAACAAGTTGAGGTCCTGTTTTAAACGGTAGATCAAGACTTGTCATCCTTTAGAAATCTATTTCTCCTAATATTTGTACTTCCTTCTTTATTAGTATCCTCTCCGATAAATGGAATCTTTTTTGAAAATAATAATACTAACTCAAGTTTTGAAATAATTCAGAATCCCTCTGGAGTTCAAATCCCTGCTGGAACAAATTTATCATTAGAATTCAAACCAACTCGATCAATGTTCAATGAAATTGATAGTATTTTCCTTTTTTACTGTTTTATGAATAACGAAACTTCATCTTGCACCAATTCTGTTCATATGACACAAGACAATACAAATTTACTTTTTCGTTATTCTTTACCTATTATTGATCAATATACTGATCTTCAATTAAGATATCGATTTATTGCTTATTATTCAAATGGTACGCCACTTTGTTTTCCTAATAGTAAAGAATATGATGGCCAAAATATTATCCAAGGAGAAACAGGTCTTTATTACTTCTCAATTGAAATTGTAAATCGTAAAGATTCCGTGGAAATAAATATGCTCGTTTTGTCTTTGGCATCTTTTTCTACTTTTTCAATATTCTTGCTATTGATAAGATATTCTAAACCTTACAAAAAAGGATAGCGAATTTAGAAGTTTTTTTTTTAGTTCAAGACAAATTCTATCTCAATAGTTAGTTATTAACAGATTTTGAAAGAAAACAATATTCTACCTTATGTTTATGTTTTATATCAATAATATTTTTAAATATTTTAAATTCAATTTAACTTCTTAAAAAGGTTTTAATAGGCTTTTGTTGAAGTAATACATGGGTAATCAGACCATTGAATGATGAAAAATTACTTTTTGATGATCAAAAAGCTGAATTGCTGTTTTCATCTGTTTTTGCTGTTTTAATTGCTTTTCTTCTACAAAAATTTCCTATTCTTCATATCACACAAAACATAATCTATTTACCTTTTAATCTGATTCATCAAATTGGGCATTTCTTTGCTGTTTCAATTTTGTTACCTATGATCGATCCTGCATTTGAGATTAATCCAATCAAGGATTGTATATGCTCTAATACGATCAGAATAGAAGAATTACCACCTAATTGGAATTCCGTTTACATGCTATTGGCAGGAACGGTGGTTATAATATTTTTTACAACGCTGATTCTATTCAAATTCCGCAAAAATACAAGTATCACCTGGGGAATAAATCAACGATTTCTGTTGTTTGGGCTCATTTACAACCTTACAAACTTATTTCCGATATTACCTTCAATGTTAGGATCAACAAATGATGGATATGCTGTTACTGTCATTCTTCTAAGGATGGGGTTCTCAACTTATCCTTTAGTTTATATTTCCATCCTATTCGCATCTCTTGCGGTTATTTTAATTCTTATTTCATACTATTGCCTTGGTTCTTGTATATATTATGTAATCACAATCCCCACAACCAAATTGCAAAGACAATCACAAGCTCTCATGAAATCTTATAGAATTTAGTTCACAATCTATTTTATATCTCTTTTCTAATCTTAAATTGATATGAATCCATTTCTAAATGTACATAATCTTGGTTAGACATTTTTCTTGATTCTAATTGGATTGATGGCTTAGAATAACCGATGTACAGGATCCTTAATGATAAATATTGATTGCTTGGCTAAATTATATTAAAATACCAAAAAATGGAGAATTTTTAGAGATTTATTTATTACTCGAGTTGCGCTTTAAATCACCTCCTATAAACAAATGTCCTTTCACCTCTTCTCAAGAAGTTGCCCCCACTTCTTGATAGATTTGCTCACGGTGGAATTCATCCGCCCAAGAGGGAGACATTGGAATTGAGATTTTACCTTCAGAAACATCAGAATTGGTAGAAATTAAAGTCAGTGCACATTCAAATATAGGTTCAGCCCTAATATCAGCAAGAATTATAGTTTATAGAGAGACTTTTGCAGGGAGATTATTTGTTGCTGAAGGAAAAACAGATTCAGAAGGGAATTTTAAATGCTCATTTTATTCCCCTCGTCTCAATGGGCAGACGATTACGGCTGAATTAGTTAGTACTAATCAAGTTAAAGGAATTATGGTGAGGAAGCATGTTGGATAAAAGTTTAGAACGTGAAAAACTTGAAGAGAAGATTCTGGAACCTCTTTATCATATTAGTTTAAGATATTATCTATTTTGTTTCGTTCTGCTAGTAATTATAGGTATTGGTGCTCTAGCTTGGCTTTATCAGCTGCAAAACGGACTTGGAGTAACAGGATTGAGTCAGCGAGTTTTCTGGGGGGTTTACATTGTAGATTTCATTTTTTTCATAGGGATTAGCTATTCTGGTACTCTTCTTTCGGCTATGTTAAGACTTACAGGAGCAGAGTGGCGCAAACCACTAACTCGAATGGCGGAGGCAATAACAGTCATTGGTATTCTCGTTGGTTTTGCTATGATCGTGATCGACGTTGGCCGTGTTGAACGTATCTTATTAGTTTTCACTTCCTTACGTCTTGGATCACCACTATTTTGGGATTCAATCTCTGTTCTTACTTATCTTACTGGATCCTTCATCTTCCTTTATGTCCCATTGATCCCTGATATAGCTTTCCTTAGAGATAAATTCAACGAAAGACCTGGTTTTAGTATTCGTAAATATATATACCGAGTACTTGCTTTACGATGGAAAGGAACCCCTGCTCAAAAGAAGAAACTAGAGTTTTCGATTTCTATCATGGCTGTCGTCCTTATTCCAGTTGCTATTATATGTCACACAGTTATTGCATTTATTTTTGCACTCACCTGGCGTGTAGGATGGCATAGCACAATTTTTGGACCTTTTTTTGTTGTTGCTGCTGTCTTTTCAGGTACAGCTGCTCTCTTAATAGTGATGGCAATCCTAAGAAGGCTGTATCACTTCGAGGAGATTCTTACTTATCGTCATTTTCGTAATTTGGGTTTGATTCTGTTTACACTATTAGCAACATACATGTATTTTACATTGACTGAGTATTTTACTACGGGTTATAGGGGTGTAAAGGAAGATATAGAATTATTAGAGGCACTATTCTTTGGTGATTATGCCATATTCTTCTGGTTCTTTTTCTTTATAGGTATGTTTATCCCTGGAACCATTGTTATTTTTGCTTGCTGGAAATATGAGAGTGAAAAATCAATTTGGGCAATAGCAGGATCATCTTTACTGATTTTAGCTGGAATGTGGGTGAAAAGATATATTATTGTTGTACCTGCTCTTTCTCGCCCCTTTGTAGCCCAACAGTGGACACTTTATGTTCCTTCATTTGTTGAAATTGCTATTACTGTTGCTGCTATAACTGGTTTAGTGTTAGCTTATTCAGTGTTCGCGAAACTATTTCCTGTAATCTCAATTTGGGAATTAACAGAGGAAGAATAGATTAGATATCTCCTGGAAGTTCTTCTCAGAGAAGTTCGATGGATAGAAATCTAATCCAAGTTCAGTTCCTAAGATGAGGAATTAGATTACTTCAATGATTGGTAAAATCAAAATATTAAAATATTTAATGCGGGAACAAGGAAAACATGATTCATTCTTAATGGATGGGATATGATTTTAAATCAAAAATTCAAAATTAATTTAAGGCAGTTCATTCTCTTTACAGCAATTGCTATTTGTATAAGTGATAGACTCCTTATTCTTTTATTAAACACAAAAAATATCCACAAATTACCAATACCATCTTTGGAGCTTATTGAGCTCTTTTTTTCAGTTATTACATTTTCCAAGTATTTATTTATATATTTTAATACTTGGAATATATTTTAATACTTGGAATATGTTAGAAATCTCTTTAAGACAACTATAATGGGAAATATATAATCTTGATTTAAAGTCAAAATCACTAAAAAATTCACAGAAAAAAGCCATGATCAACATTCCCCCTGCAAAAACCGCTAAAGCGGTATTAAAATAGGTTGCACCTATGGAGATTGTTGGACTAAGGTTTAATGATATAATTACACTTGGAAATAAATTGTTCAAAAATCCATAAAACAACGGAAAAAGGAGTCCGCCAATTATTACATAAGTTCCAAGTAGAGCACTTAAATAAGAAATTTTTAAAGCTGTTTCTTTATATTTACTTGAAATAAAATCATTTTTTGAAAAATTAAGATCAATATTGAATATTTCCTTATTTTTATAACCTAAATAATGTAGTAAAATGAAGGATAATCCTAAGATCAAAAAAAGGAAAAACACCTTGTTATCAGGAGCAAAGCTATGAATACTTGAAAGAACACCGCTTCGTGTCACAAAAGTAGCAAATAACACCCCAATATAAGCCATACTTACAATATAATTTTCGAGAAATCGATTATATTTATGAAAAGGCTTACCGTGATAGTATATTGTAATAAATAACCAAGGGATTAATGAAGAAGCTTGAACTGGATCCCAATTCCAAAAACCACCCCATCCAAGAGTGACATAAGCCCAATATGCCCCAAGTGCAATACCTGTTGATAGAAAAAGCCATGCAGATGAAATACTTAATTCGAAAAAAGCGTTCAAGCGTTTTTGAGAATTAAATATTGGTATTTTGTTATCTTTCAGCACTGAAATTCTAGCAAGAGCTATTACCATTGGAGCAAGACTGAGAGTATAACCTATAATGATAATTGGAGGATGAGTAATATTCCAGATATTCGTAAGAATTGGATTCAAACCTCTACCATTTGTTATGGTACTGCTATTAAGAGCAAAAGGATCACTTAACAAAGTCAAAAAAGCAAGACTTGCAACTTGAATGGAAAAAATTCCCATAGAACGACTTATTATTAGCTCTTCACGAAAGTTTCTAAAAATAAATCTATAACAAATGTAAAAGATCATACTTGTGAAAGACCAGAAGAAAAAAGAACCTGACGTCCCTGACCAAATAGCAGCGAACTTCAAGAAAATGTCCATTTCTCTGCTTACATAAGAACTAACATAAATAAATCTGAAATCAGGCGTCAATATTGATATCACAAAATAAATGAAAGTAATAATAAAGAAAAAACTTGAGAGTATAAGGAAAACATTATTTAATTTGTGCCACTTTTTCATTCTATTCGGCAAGAATACAAACATTGCATCTATTAACATCAGGATTATGCTTGTAGTTAGGAATATTGCTCCAATATCAATAAATTGAAAATTTAAAATATTATCTAACATTTTTAACCACGCTGCAGATTCAGGGAAGATAAGACTTGATCTATCTTTATGGATCCTAAATTAAACATTTCAATAGAAAGCAATATTCATATAAAAATTCTATGGGTATTCATTTTCGACTGAAATAAATTGATTGGTAAATGGCAAACACGATAAGATAAATGTCGTAGATTAATCAAATCTGGTTGGTTTCTTAGTTGTCGCTTGAATCGTAGAAGTTTAATGTTGAAAGCGATTTGTTTATTAAAATGGTAGTAATGGAATGATAACTGGAGTTAATAAAAGACCTGTAACCACTAAAATCCCTGTAACGAAATGGACTCCAATAGTCATTACATTAGCTGGTATTAGCTCAAATATTTTATCATAATTATCTTCCGCATGTTTGATAGCTTTTATTGATAATGGAATTGTTAATAATGCAAATATAGTTAGTATAGCATTTGTAAAAAATATCATCGCTCCAATAATTATGAAGATGTATGAAAGTGCGTTCAACTGTTTATATAAACTTAAAGCTCGTTTCTTACCTAATTTAACCACTAAAGTCATTTTCTTTGTTTTAGCATCAACTTCATAATCTTGGAATTCATTAATCAAAAGCAAATTAACAATGAGTAAAGCTAACGGGACAGACCAAAAAAAAGCCATAACCCACGAATTAATTGTAATAACAAAATCTTCAATTGAACCAGCCTGAATATAAAAACTAACAAGTGTATAGGCTGGACCAAAACCTAAACCAACAACTACTTCCCCTAAAGAATTGTAACCAAGCCTTAGAGGGTCTGCAGTATAAAATATACCTAAGAAAAGGCCAAAGACCACTAATAATGAAATTATAAAGCCTCCTATAGCAAATTCCAAGTACAATCCAATAAGACTACCAAGCATGAAGAGAATAACTGCAACAGTACCAACTTTCAAACTTGACATTGTACGAGTCTGGATAATGCGGGATCCACCAAAAAAAGGGATATACCCATGTTTATTAATCTCATCGTTACGTGAAGTATGATCAAAGTAGTCATTAAGCATATTTGTTCCAGCTTGAAGAAAAACTCCTCCAATGAGCGTTAAAAGCAGAAATTCAATGTTAATTAATCCTGTTAAATTCCATGCTAGAGCCGCTCCCACCAACATGGGGATAATTGAAGCAGTGAAAAAAGGAGCGCGTGTGGCCGCAACCCATAATTTAAATCTGGAAATAATAGCTTCACGGAAATTTTCGAAATATGAAGGTTGATTTTCTCGGAATTCTATGAATTCAAATTGATTTGCTTCATGGAAATCAATATATTTTATCTCTGTTGGCTTAATTCGATACCAAACAGCAACAGGAATATTATAATATCCTTCAAAGGCTGAATAGGAGGAGTCATTCATCAAAGGCTTAATTTTTTTTTCTATTAGATCATTATCTTTTACTTGATAAGCCCGTCCTGTGATTTGGAGTCCTACAATTTCTTTTCCATTTGCTTTCTTAGAAATATGAAGCTGAATATTTTTATTAAAATTAATATGTTGAGCTTTTACGGTAGGAGAAAATGTAAAAAAATACAATTCAAATGAATCATCTGTAGGATCGTATCCATAGAAAACACTCGAAACAGACGGAGTACCATCTACAGCTGTAGCTAAGAACATAACATTTTCGGATATTAATAATTCTCTTATTTTCTCTCTTATATCGGTTGATGTTTGGCCAGTCAAAATTGTGGTAGTCATAAATAAATCAATCCTACGGCTGCTAAAAGGTAGAATCGTTATCATTAAGGTTTTTCAAAGTTCATTTAAACTATTAAATTATCATTTATATGTATTAAATGATTTTTTTGACGTAATTAAAAGAATTAGCTTACGATGTTATTTTTTGTGTACATTGTTGTCTGAAACTTCGAGATAATCCTTCCCAATATTGCTCCAATATCAATAAATTGAAGGCTTAAGATATTATCTAAAATTTTTAGTCACGATTTAATTAATTAGAAGAAATAATTATTCTGATTTAATTTTACTTAATTTTATTCTTTTTATACTTGAAAACTGTTTGGGAAAGTTGAATGAATAATATATAATGAACATTTTTTATTAACAAGGAGGGTTTCTTGTATGCTAATAAAAAGAATTTTTCTCCGAAAAATAGTTATAACATTTATTCTTTTCGTAAATTTATTTAATTTCATCTTGTATTATGATAATCTGAATGGACAAGCAATCCTTAACCAAACTGTAGAAACTGTTAAAGTATCATACTTAAACCCTTCCGAACTAATCATTGACGGAGTGATAACTCAGGGAGAATATTTAACTTCCTATACAGAAGAAATAACAGAAATTTCGGTCCATTTTTCTCATAACGGATCTTTTCTGTTTGTTGGGCTAGTTAGTCCAGGAACAGGATGGCTTGGAATAGGATTTGGACCGGAGGGAGTGGGAATGAATGAGGCAAATATTCTAATAGGATATGTAAAGGATGGTTCACTCACATGGGAAGATCATTACGGTATTGGAATATCTCACGTCAACGATCTTACTATGGATAGCGGAGCAGATAACCTAGGGAATAGTGCTGGGGATGAAAACAACACACATACAACGGTAGAATTTTCTATCCCTCTTTCATCAGGAGACAGTTATGATCATAATTTCATAGTTGGGGAAACCTATGGCTTTTATGTAGCCAATAATCCTGTTTCTGATGATTTAACTTCCTATCATCCTGAACATTCAGACACAATTTCTCTATATATTGAAACAACCGCGATAATCATGCCAAAGGTTATGGAGCATGAAATAAGTATTGACGGAGAAATTTTAGACGATGAATATGCTCAAACTATTTATGATTTCACGACTGAAACTACGGTTTTTTTCCAACATAACGAGACAATGATGTTCATAGGGCTTTCCTCTCCCAATAAAGGATGGTTAAGTATAGGTTTTGGGCCCAGTGGGATAGGAATGAATGGATCTAATATCATTATCGGCTATGTTGATCAGTTAGGGCTTTCTATTCAAGATAATTATGGTATATCAGATAATCACCTGTCTGATACCTCAAATGGAGGCACAGATGATATAAAAGCCAGTGCAGGTTCAGAAAATGCTACTCATACTGTTATTGAGTTTATTTATCCTTTAGCGACAGCAAACTTTATTTATGATTATAATTTTACTGTTGGAAAAACATATGGCTTTTTCCTATCTCACAATCCTACAAAGGACGATTTCATAAGTATGCATCCAGAACATTCGATAACTTACAATTTTTTTATTTCAGACATTGAACAATTAGAAGCAGACATTACATTAACGGCTACAGATGATAAAGGAAATACAATATCTTCTGGGGATACTTTACCACAAGGATCCGTCATAAATATCAAAGCTAAGTTATCTTTTGCAAATAAAAATAATGGACAATTGAAGGGAATATTAATAAATTTCAACATAAACTCAACATTTGGGTTAAAGAGAGTAGAATCTAATTTTACAGATTTAGATAGCAGTATTACATTCAGTAAAAATTTAACATCAGTAAAGGGAAAAATAGAATTCATTGTTGAACTCCCAAAAACATCTGTTGGGGAAGTTGTTATTTCGAGGAATCAGGCAATATTTTCATTATTTATAACTCCTCTGCATGAAGAAGAACTATACTTTTTTGATGATCCAGTAATTTTTGACGCAATTTCAGTTGGGATTGTTGGAGCTGTAGGATTAGTATTCCTAACATATTTTTATGTTCTTTATAATACTGGGAGAATCTTCTCAAAGGGTAAAAAATCTAACTTAGATTAATTTAACTCAAATTCGATAGCGACTTATAATATGGAATTAAATCAAATGCCAACCTCACGAAGAAAATTCATTAAGTTATGTGCAGTTGTAGGAGCGGTTGCAGCCACAACTGCGGTTGCTTCTAAAATATTAGTAAATCCTTCACTTGGAAAAACAGGTTCATCCCGTGAGGAGAACACAGTACATCACAAATGGGTAATGATGATTGATTTAGATCGTTGCGATGGATGTAACGATCGAGAAGTGTCCATATGTCTTGAGCAATGTGCTATCATGCATTATATCCCAAAAAGATTCAAAACATCTGGTGAACCTGCGGAACCGAGTGAACCCCAACCATGATTGAATTGTTTGAAAAAGAAGATAATCCAGTTACAGGTAGCTATACATTGCCTAGACCGTGTATGCACTGTGAATCGCCACCTTGTCTTCATGTATGTCCAACAGGAGCTACATTCAAGACTGATGATGGAGTTGTTTTAATTAACCACGATGTTTGCATAGGATGTCGGATGTGTATGGCAGCATGCCCTTATAATGCCCGATCATTCAATTGGGGTGAACCAGAACCATGGTCTCCTCCTGAAAAAGATCCCCCGACCACACGTCAAGATGAGAAAGATTTCGCTAAGCAAATTGGTGGATACAGTCCTGAATTTCCCATCCCTCATCAAAAGGGAACAGTAGAAAAATGTGATTTTTGTGCTCATTCAGCAGTTAAAGGTGGACTTCCGGCTTGTGTTGGAGGTTGCCCTGAGGGAGCACTATTCTTTGGTGACTCAAACCAAGATCTAGTAACAAACGGTTTACGAGAAACAATTTCTTTTTCTTCTGCGATAAAAGAACGATTAGGTTATAGATTACATGAAGAACTTGGAACAAAACCAAGAGTATTCTATCTATCTAAGGAGGAATAGGTGAGAAATTATGACAAAGGAAAATGAGTTTTTTACGAAACATAAGACAGCTAAAATATTACTCACACCGGTGATTCGAACAGGAAAAACCTATTTCTTTTTTATAGCATTTTTATTTTTATTAGTGGGATTAGCAGGAGGAGCATATATCTACCAATTGATTAACGGATTAGTTGTGACTGGTTTGCGAGATAGGGTAAGTTGGAGAGTTTATGTAACCAATTTCGTCTTTTTCATTGGTATTTCTCATGCAGGTACATTTATTTCAGCTGTTTTAAGAGTATCAGATGCCCAATGGAGACATCCAATTACCCGAATTGGAGAATTAATGACGGCATTTGGATTACTTATTGGAGCATCAATGGTACTAATAGATCTAGGTAGAATTGATCGAATTCTCCTTGTACTCGTGCAAGGACGCTTACAATCGCCAATTCTATGGGATATTATGGCCCTAACTATGTACCTCCTTGGAAGTCTTCTTTATTTATATATAGCCTTAATTCCTGATTTTGCAATAATGAGAGATCATTTAGGTGAAGACGCATTCTTCCTGAAAAGATGGATATGGAGTCGGTTAGCTTTAGGATGGCAAGGCACAGAGGAACAACACAGGAAACTTAACAGAGGGATTGGAATCATGGCTTGGATATTAATCCCTGTAATGGTAACTGTTCACACCGTTGTTGCCTATACTATTGGAGGAGTCATGCTTCGTCCAGGGTGGAGAAGTACTATTTTCGGTCCATATTTCGTGGTTGGCGCGTTATTCTCAGGTGTTGCAGCAATAATCACTATAATGTTTATAATTCGAATAATTTATCCAGAATTCAAAAAAGTTATTACAGAACGACATTTTAGAAATCTAGCTATTTTTCTTCTTGTTCTTTCGTTAGGATATGGTTATTTTACCTTATCAGAATACATTGGAACTCTCTATACCGCACCGACACCCGAATACGAACTTTTGTATCAGTTATTTGTTGGAGAATACGCCCAATTATTCTGGTTTGCAATTATTGGAGGAATCGTACTCCCAGGAATCATAATATTTCTGACCAGAGCAAAAAGTATTCCATGGTTAGTTTTTGCGTCGATTCTTATTAATCTCGGAATGTGGGTTAAAAGGTTTGTGATAGTTGTACCTTCAATGGCTCGTCCCTGGATTGCAGGTGAATGGGCTACCTATACCCCAACATTAGTAGAATTATTAATTACAATTGGATCCTTTGCAGCTTTAGTCTTGGGGATTGCACTATCGGCAAAGTTTTTTCCATTATCCCCTCTATGGGAAATTTTAGAGGAAGAAGAAAGTAAAAAAGAATTATTAAAAGCAGGGTTCAAACCCCTCAAATCTTTTGCAGACAAAACTTTTCCCCTACCTGATAGTGCGCTAGAATTTGAGAAAAAAATCGAGAAAGAGCTTTTGTCACTAGATTAATTTTAATCCTCTTTCCCACTTTTTCATTATGGATGAAATTATTTGATCCTCTGAATAACTGTACAAGACATACCGTTGTTATGCCTTTTGGTGACACGAATTTATTTATAAAAGTCGTTAGATAGTTTGTATCTCTAAAGAAAAATCATGATCGAGATCTGTAAAATGTGTGATTTTGAAAAATTATCAAAATTATTGATAGAACGGTTTTTAAAGTTTATCAATTATTTTATGTTAAAACCTTAAAAAACCTTTTCGTCTACTAATAAGTAGTAAGGCTTTATTGAACTTTTCAATTCCACTAAAGTTTATCAAGGTGTAAAACGGTCTTTTTGGAATTAGAAAAGATTTTAAGGTAAAATTTTGAGTATGGTGATAGATCGATGAGATTAGGCAGTATGCAGCCTCCACAAGAATATGAGTTCATACAAGAACTAATTATTGAAGGAATTTTCCCGTTCAGTAAACTTCGTTCTCCTTATAATTTTTTTCTTCTGTCGCTTGTGTATTTCTTTTGGGGTGTTGCGCTTTATGTGATGTTTCCTATACCACCCTCTTTTCTTATTGCTGGTACTTTAGCTGGAATAGGAATTTCGGTTTGGACTTTTGGAATTTTTCAATACGCTAGCCGATTACGTAATGCTAAAATTGAACAAATGACTCCAGTGAAAAGAAAATTCCTTGTTGGTTTCATGGGAGATATGTTCCATGATAGATCACTTTTCATTGGAATTATAGGATTTGTGGCAGTAGTGACCTATTTTTGGACTAGTAGTGATATCTTTGGTGTTGAAAATATTCTTGGGGTTCTAGAAGAAGTATATGATGTACAGCTTCATCCCTTTCTTCTTGCGTACGTATTTATCATTTCTTTTGATGTCTGCTACCGGTTTGGCTTGTCAGCCTATATCTCTGTTGTTTTATTGAAGAGAAACTTTAGTGCTTTAAAAATCCTTAACAATTCGAAATTGAAAAAACAGATAATCCCCCGAGATCTTTATGAACTAGAACGTGTAGATAGGTTTCATTTCTTCTCATTTATCGGAGGGTTGTTTTTCCTACCATTGAGCTTTTTTGATCCAATTCTTTTCTTAAGCTTAGTAGCTTACTTGATTCTCTCGTTAATAGCATCCATAGTAAGTATACTTCAGTTACGAATTCTTCAAGTGAAAGCAATACCTGAAGAGGTGGTTCATTTATTACAGACAAGCAGATTTGCCTATATAGGAACCTTATTTAAACAAAAAGTCCCTCATGTTACCCCAACATTATTTGTTTTTGATGGTAGGCGAGTCTTCTTCGCAACTTCAATAAAAAGTCAAAAGGTAAGAAATTTATCACGTCATAAGAAGGTAGCTGTTTGTTTGCACTTTGAGTCACCATTAGGTCCTCAGAAAAACCGAGGTGTTTTAATTCGTGGCCAAGGGCGTGTATATGGTCATAACATACTTTTTTGTATACTTTACGTAATGATTTATGGTTTAAGGATGCTATATATAAAAATTCTATTTCATCGAAAATATTCTGAATACGTCCGATATTATAAATTTCAATCTAAAAGTTTACCTGGCCCATGGCGCTTGCGGCCTATACTTAGTAGAACAATCATTGAAGTTATTCCACGATCATATTCCTACTGGGAAGGTACTAAATTTTCCCGAACTGATGTCTCATAACTAACGTAATTCATGGGTGATATTCTTATGACCTTTTCATATCAAATACCAAAGAGTGTCTTGAAATTCCTATTAAACGCTAGATATTTACAATGTTGTACTATCGATAAGAAATTTTTTCCTCATATTGTCCCACTTGTCTTCTACTTTGATACTGATAAGAGTTTAATTTACTGTGTTGCGGAAGAAAAATCAACTAAAGTAAGAAACATGAAAACTAACCCTTTTGTTGCGTTTACTACCGATATCGTTCATCCTCATAATCCTTTATTGAATTCTGGAATAATGATTCAAACAAAAGTTGAAATAAGCAAAGAAAATGGACAAATCACAGAAATTATGATTAAACTCCAAACCAAATACCAAACTCATTTTGACTCGAAATTGCTCTCATTAAAGGTTTACGAATCAGATGTTTTAGTTATTGCTCACCCATCTAAGATTGTTTATTGGAAAGGCCCATTTTTTCAGCGATTTAACTTATAAATCAATGGATAAAGAGAGTTCAGAATGGTTTTAAGATCATAAGGTAACTTTAAGCTGAAAAAATTGAGTGAAATGTTAAATGATGAGATTTTAGTAAAATGAACATAAAAAGATTTATTACTCTGGTTAGAATTTTGGCAAATTCTCTGAAACCCATTGGAAAGTAGTATCCAAATAAATTTCCTTCTTCCATATTAGAGCTTTTTTATATTCTTCAATAATCTTGGGTAAAGCATCTATACCTTCTTTTCTATGTTTGGATGCGATTAAGCAATGAATAAGAGTTTCCCCCACAGAAAAAGCACCCTTATAGTGACATAAGCGTACATCAATTAATCCTTCTTCTTCTATCATTTTTTCACAAATTTTTTCTAATTGTTGCTCTGCAACTTCATCATAAGCTTCAATTTCTATCCCTATTACTTTTTTTGGCGATTTAAGACTTGTCTCACGAACAACACCAGAAAAAATGATTATGTCCCCTGCTTCTTTGAAATTAGGATTACTTTTAATTGAAGAAATCAGTTCTTGGAGAGAAATCGTCCCTTTTTCGGCTATATTACCCTTTTTAATTTTCTCATTCATTTCTTTTTCCTTCTAAGATTTATTACATGAAGTAATTCCTCTAAAATTAACGTTATTCCTAAGGAAACTGCATTTTTTGAACCTGGTAAACATACAATTAGAGATTCATTTACAACACCAGCACTTGCACGAGTCATAATCGAAATTGTCCCTACTTCTTGATATGTTTTATAACGAAACAATTCTCCAAATCCTGGCATTTCTTTTTGAAGAATTGGTTGTATAGCTTCTATTGTTACATCTCGCGGAGAAATTCCTGTGCCTCCAATGAGTACTACTAAATGAGGGTTATAACCTAATACTTGTCTTACAGTGGCTTCGATTTCAGTAATTACATCAGGTACAATTAGTGTATCAAGAATTTTTACATTGCTAGCTTTTAGGAGATTTTCGGCTTCTTTTGCAGATTTGTCATGCTCTCGCCACTGATTCGCATCAAATACTGATAGAGAATCACTTACAACGATTATTACCGCTTCAAGATTTATATTCTTATCTTCGATATGAATATCTCTCTGTTTTGACATAAAAATATCATCATCCCTTTTTCTTTAAATCGACGTGAATGTTGTCTATTCGTGTTGTTTTTGGGTAATTTCCTTGATTGTCTTTCTCGTACATCTTTACCATATCAAAAATTGCTAGCAGCCCATTCATAACTCCAGCAAGAGCTTCAATTTCAACTCCAGTTTTTGCAGTAGTGATAACTTCCACTTTTAGCGTAATGGAGCACAATTCCTCATTAATACTTATATCTGTGTTTATACCTTCAATAGGGATTGGATGAGCCATTATTACAAGATCAGGAGTTTTTTTAACAGCGTGTATAGCTGATAAACGAGCAATTTCAAGCGGATCACCTTTTTTTACATTTTTCGATATAATTCGATTAATAGATTCAGTTGAAAGAGAGATTGTTCCTTTCGCTGAAGCTAATCTTTTTTGAGCTAATTTAGAAGAAATATCAATCGTCATTTGATTCACATTGGGGTTGAGTATTCTTTTTTTAATTATTATGACTTAATTAAGCCATAAAGGGGTTAACTATGTCTTATTAAAAAGTTAATAGAATATTTTTCAATTGTTGTTCAAACTTCTTGAAGATTTTTCCTTCTATAGAGTTATTCAATATACATTTTTCAAAAGATATTTACATAACCAATTTGAGGAGAAATATCAATTATAGATATCTTTACTTAATTCCTTTAGACTTCTCGAAAGATAGAAAAACTCGGAGTAACAGAATCATGAATTCTAGGGATGACAAATTTCAGGAAATCAATAGAGAGATTAGCTTAAGCAAAGCGATAAAGATTACTCAAGAATCTTTTCAAATATTCCCTACAGAAGAAATAATACTGCAAAACAATCTCTTAATAAAAAAAATATTAAGGAAAGATGTTTATTCTAAACGTAATATTCCATTTTTTACTCGTAGTGCAATGGATGGCTATGCAGTAAGATCAGAGGATACCATTCACGCTTCTCCAAATGACCCTACTAAATTAAGGGTGATAGATGAAGTCTACATAGGGCATCACCCTCAAATCAGAGTAGAAGAATGTACAGCCATAAAAATTCCTACTGGAGGAGTTATGCCTTCTGATGCTAATGCTGTCATAAAAGTTGAAGATACAAGAAAATCTATAAGTTCAGAAATTGAAATAATAAAACCAATTCAAGCTACTAAGAATGTATCAAAAGTGGGTGAAGATATTAAAAAAGATAAGCTACTATTTGAAGCTGGACATCGTTTTAGATCCTTCGACAAAGGATTTTTACTTTCCGCTGGGATTAAAAAGGTTGTTGTGAGTAAAACACCTTCTGTGGCAATACTTTCTACAGGTGATGAACTTATCGAACCTTGGAGTCCAAAAATAGATATTGGTCAAGTTCCAGATGTTAATAGCATGAATTTATTTGATTTATCAGATACAGAAGGGTGGAGTCCTCATATTATAGGGATAATTCCTGACAAGAGAGAAAGGTTAAAGGAATCCATCCTCAATTCATTGCTAATTCATGATATAATAATAATAAGTGGTGGAACATCAGTTGGAACAAGAGATTATATTCCAAGTATTATTTCAGAGCTAGGAGAAATTCTATTTCATGGGGTTTCTATACGACCAGGAAGACCAATAAGTACCGCAAAAATACAGAATAAACCAGTATTTGGGCTTCCTGGATATCCTGTTGCAGCAATAGTTACATTTCAGTTTATAGTTAAACCAGTCATTTTATCTCTTATGGGATTAAACAAAACACACTTGAAACCAACAATGAAAGGAATTTTATCAATGGATGTAAAATCAAAATTAAATCGTTTAGATTTTCTACGAGTTAGAATTAGAAGAGATTCAAACAATATCATCAAGGTGATTCCTATTAGTATTTCAGGTTCAGGAGTTCTAACTACAGTTGTAGAAGCTGATGGTATTGTAATAATCCCAGAATCTATAAAATCATTACAAAAGGATACAGAAGTTGAAGTATTCCTAATATGAAAAAAAATAAAAATTGCTTTACTCATCTTTTAAAAAAGGTCTCACTTAAATCTATCTAATCAATTAGGGTTTAGAACGAGTGTTTCTAAAAGAAAATCCCGAAACTTTCTTTTAGATAGATTAAATGAATTGAGGAGAACGTTAAAAATTCCCGAAGCAAAAAGAATAAATTAATAACACTTCAAAATAATGTAGTGACATTAGATTTTGTTTTTTACCGTTTGAAGATGATAAATTTGGAGAAATGAAAAATGCAATCACTAGAACCTCAGCTATTAGATGCATATGGTAGAATTGCAACGAATCTCCGAATTTCGGTAACAGATAGATGTAATTTACGATGTATTTATTGTTTCAAAACCGAGAAAGTAAACTGGTTAAAAAGGGATGAATTGTTGAATTTTCAGGAAATCAAGAGAATAGCTCAAATTGCATCAGAATTAGGTGTGAATCAACTCAGAATCACGGGAGGAGAACCTCTTGTAAGACCTGGTGTAAACGATCTTATCAAGGAGTTACATTCAATTCGTGGAATTAAACGAATCTCAATGACCACAAATGGAGTTTTGCTCAATGATTACATTGGTGAATTAGAAAAATCAGGGTTATCTAGCATAAATATATCATTAGACACTCTAAATGCGGATAGGTTTTCGCAGATAACAAAACAAAATTATTTTAATGATGTTTTAAGTAGTATCTTAAAAGCGAAAAATTCAAAACTCATTGTTAAAGTCAATATTGTACCTATAAAAGGGTTTAATGACAAAGAAATATTAGATTTCGTGAATTTTGCAATAAAACATGATCTTACAATTAGGTTTATTGAATTCATGCCCTTTAAAGGAAATAATTGGTCGAAAGATAATTTAATTTCAGCAAACAGGGTAAAAACTGATATATCAAATAAATATGATCTAATTCCTATTCCTCAAGAACATCCTTCTCAAACTAGTCGTGTATTCAAAATAAATGGATTTAAAGGACGTATTGGATTCATTGCGAGTGTAACTAAATCTTTTTGTCAGTTGTGTAACCGATTAAGACTGACTGCTGATGGTAATCTACGTTCTTGTTTGAACAATAAAAATGAGACACCTATAAGAGTTTTATTACGGTCGGGAATATCTGATAAAAAACTTAAGGAAATAATGATTAAAACGGTTCGGATGAAGCAAAAAGAACATGAGAATTTTCTAAGTTCAGAGTATCAACCCCCTTATGACGATCGCGAGATGATTAGGATAGGTGGTTAAATGGTTTCAGTTAAAACAACTATAGCCTATTTTTTGATTTTCTTATTATCATTCAGCTTTATTGCAGTGTTTTTTATCAATCAGCTAAATTCACAACAAACTGAAAAAATCATTCTAGCTACAACCACATCAACTGAACATTCTGGTTTACTAGATTATCTTCATTATGAATTAGCTAAACAATCGAAAATATCAGTAGGTGTTGTCTCAGTTGGGACGGGAGCAGCTTTGGAAATAGCAAAAAAGGGACTTGCTGATGTTGTTCTTGTTCATGCCAAATCTTTAGAAGATGAATTCATAGCAGAGGGTTATGGTATTCATCGTGTTACAACAATGTCTAATGATTTCGTAATTGTTGGTCCTTCTAGCGATCCTGGCCAAATCAAAGGCTTACAAAATAGTACTGAAGTTTTTAAAAGACTATATTCTAATCGTGATGCTCTTAAGTTTGTTAGCCGTGGTGATAATTCTGGTACGCATATAAAAGAGAAACAGTTATGGTCGCAAGCAAATATCACAATCAATATTTCTGATATAAATTGGCATAAAAGCAATGATTGGTATATTGAAGTTGGAACAGGAATGAGTTCCACCTTAGTAGAAGCCTCGGAGCTCCAAGCATACACCCTAACGGATCGGGGTACATGGTTATTTCTCAAAGAAAACCTTGATCTTGAAGTAATAGTTGAAGGGTTGGAGTTATGGAAGAATTTTTACAGCGCAATTCTTGTGAATCCAGCAAAGTTTGAAAATAATTCTATCAATTATCAAACCGCAAAAAATTATGTCCAGTGGCTCATATCGCCTGAAGGACAATCCTTAATTAATAGTTATACAGTTAACGGGGAACAATTATTCTATTCTGAATTCATCAACAGTTTAGAGGAATTACCTGTTGAGGAGCAATTATTTTGGGAAATAAAACAAGCTCAGAATGGAACAATAAATTACACGGTAAAGTATTAAAAGATTATTAAATCGCATACTTAGGTTGTTCCTTTGAGTATTATCAGATATTTTGAATTCTTAATAATTCTTGGGGAAAATGCTAATGAGTAATGAACTGTTGGATTCAGTGGTCCAAGCTTTGGCCTTAATCATATCGCTTGACCAAGAAGTTTTAAATATTACGCTCCTCTCACTACGTGTGTCTTTAACTGCTGTATTACTTGCAGGATTAATTGGTATTCCCTTTGGAATTATACTAGGATCAAGAATATTTTATGGGAAGAATTTCTTCATGGTTATTATAAATACAGGAATGTCTTTTCCACCAGTGGTCATGGGTCTTTTTATATTCATTCTTTTCTCACGTGACGGGTACTTGGGTTTTTTAAAAATCCTACTAACAGAAACTGTAATGATGCTTGCTCAATTTCTCCTAGCTCTTCCTATCCTAATTGGATTAACTGCAAGTGCTGTATCGAATTTAGATGAGAATTTAAAAGAAACTTCAATAACATTAGGAGCCTCCCCTCTTCAAATAATTTGGATGCAAACAAGAGAAATTAAAACTAATATCATTGCTTCGGTTATTGCTGCATTCGGTGGGGCTATCTCTGAAATTGGCGCCGTGCAAATAGTAGGAGGAAATATAAGATGGGAAACTCGAACATTAACTACAGCAATCTCACTTGAAATTCAACAAGGGGAATGGGCATTTGCGTTAGCTCTTGGAATTATCCTTTTAATGTTAGCTTTTACAATTAATATCCTTTTTACCTATTTACAATACACAAGTCGAAGTTTTATAAAGGGTGATTAGATGAATACGCCTTTAATAGAGCTAAAGAAAGTTGAATTGCTTATTAATGCTTCTAATGGAAATTCATCTCCTTTAATTCATGACATAAATTTAAACATCACCCCAAATGAAATTATTGGAATATTAGGTCCATCAGGATCAGGAAAAACCTCATTACTGAAAGTACTTGCATTATTATTCAATATTAAGTTTCTTACTGGAAAATATTATTATAATGGTCAAGAAATAACTCTAAATTCATATAAAGGAAATATGCAAGAGATACGAAGGAATTTATTATTCATTCACCAATTTCCCGTGTTATTTAAAGGAACAGTAAAATATAATATACACTATGGCTTAAAATTGAGAAAACAAATCGTCAATAAGGAATATTTAAATTCGCTGCTATCCTCTTTCAAATTAGATGACTTACTAAATCGAAATGTTTCCACTTTATCGGGTGGAGAAAAACAACGAGTTTGTGTATTGCGAGCTATGGCGTTAAAACCAAAAGTATTATTATTAGACGAGCCAACACAGAACTTAGATCCTGCAAATATCAAAAATATTGAAAAAAATATTAAGCATTATCAAGAAAAAGAAAATGGCACTGTAATCATTGTGACTCATAATTTATTTCAAGCTCGACGTATAACAGATAGAACTGCCGTATTAATCAATGGAACCATTGTTGAAGTGGGTAAAACAAAAGAGTTGTTTAAATCACCAAAAAACTCTCAAACAAATGATTTCTTAACAGGGAAGATGGTTTTCTAAAATAGGCAAAAAAAATGTTCACTATTTCAATGCTGCTTGTTGTAAATGGGTTTATTTTCAATAAGAGTTACATCGACATATTCCCCCGCTTTTATTAACTCTACTGTTTCAGAGATTTGAACAATACCATTTGCTCTTACGACATTTCGTAATAATCCCGACCCACCAACAGTAATAGGCTGAGCTTCCATTTCTCCACTCTCATTTCTTTGAAGTTTAACTCGTAAAAAATCACGGCGTCCAAGAGGAGAATTATAATCTCCAATTATTTTTGCTCGGAGAGTAATATTGTTATAAAGAGGATTTAAACCCATTAATGTATTTATTATTGGTTTGATAATGAAGCTGTATGAGATAAATGTTGAGGTAGGAAATCCAGGGAGTCCAAAAACCAATTTATTTCTAATTTTTGCTGAGCTAGTAGGACCTCCAGGTCTTATTGCTACTCCATGCCAAATTACATCGCCTAGCTCATCGAATATGATCGGAATATAGTCTTTTTTACCAACTGATGTTCCACCACTAACTAAAACAATATCATGATGGGATATTGCTTCACTGATAGTCTGTTGTAGACGATCCTTCTGATCAGGAATAATCCCTATAATTTTGGGTTTCCATCCTTCTGTAAGGCACAAATCAAATAGGTTAATTGTATTTACTTCTGGAATCTCACCAGGATTGATTGTGTTCCAAGGTGAAACCAGTTCATCTCCAGAAGCAATAATAGCAACTGAGGGAGTACGACTTATTTTAACATTCTTAATACCAGCAGCAAGTAAATGGCCTCTATCAAGAGCCGATAATTTTCTTCCTTTCTGAAAAATAAGATCTCCTTTATTTATGTCAGTCCCTTTACGAGAAATATTTTCACCGATCCTTGTTTCTTTATAAACCTCTATTTCTTCATCAGAGATCCAGCTCGTATTTTCAATCATTAAAATACTATCACAATTAGACGGAATAACTCCTCCTGTAGGTATTTGAATACATGTACCTAGGTCTAATTCCCTTTTTGAAATATTTCCTATCTTGATTTCATCAATTACCTTAAGAACAACAGGTTTTTCCTTTGAAGCTCCAATACAATCATCAGATGATACAGAGAAACCATCTTTTGTAGATCTATCAAAAGGAGGAATTGAACGATTGGCAATTAAATCCTCACGGAGAATTTTCTTATTAATTGTACCTGTTTGTAAGAATAATACTTCTTCTGGAAATATTTCAAAAGAATCAATGGTTTGTACAATTGCCGCACGGAGTGATATCCTTTTTCCAAACCCTTTTTGTCTAATATCTTTAAAGGTCATCATTATTCTACAACTTCTTAGTACTCGAGTTGCGCTTTAAATCACCTCCTATAAAAAAATGTCCTTTCACCTCTTCTCAAGAAGTTGCCCCCACTTCTTGATAGATTTGCTCACGGTGGAATTCATCCGCCCAAGAGGGACAT